>Ga0065712_10067944_pt1 | contig 19818 bp, 19 predicted proteins | sample MisRhiReplicate1_FD_59099 | JGI IMG/M metagenome (GOLD analysis project Ga0065712, IMG submission 59099) | Miscanthus rhizosphere microbial communities from Kellogg Biological Station, MSU, sample Rhizosphere Soil Replicate 1: eDNA_1 v3... | ecosystem: Host-associated > Plants > Roots >...
ATTCGGCCAGCAGCCCGCTTCGTTCCGCGGACATCGGCTCGGTCGTCGGCGTCGTCGACGGCATGTGCCATACAGGATTCTACTGGAGCGAGGCCTTATACTGTGCCCTTCCCCATGCGATTTGTCGATGCCATCGCCCGCAAGCGCGACGGTGATGCTCTGTCGCGCAGCGAGATCGATGCCTTCATCGCCGGTGTCACCGACGGATCGATCCCCGACTATCAGGCATCAGCGCTGCTGATGGCCATCGTGTTGCGAGGGATGAGCGACGAGGAAACCGGTTGGCTCACCGACGCAATGGTACGGTCCGGCGATCGTGTGGACCTCTCCGACATTCCTGGCATCAAGGTCGGCAAGCACAGCACCGGCGGCGTCGGCGACAAGATCTCCGTGATCCTCGCGCCGGTCGCCGCAGCGTGCGGCGCGATCGTGCCGAAGATGTCCGGACGCGGGCTCGGGCACACGGGCGGCACACTCGACAAGCTCGAATCGATCCCCGGGTTCCGGATCGATCTGACGATTGACCAGTTCAAACAGGCGCTTCGTGACGTCGGGACGGCCATCATTGGTCAGACCGCATCGCTCGCACCTGCAGACAAGAAGCTCTACGCGCTGCGCGACGTGACAGCCACCGTGGAGAGCATTCCGTTGATCTCGGCGTCGATCATGAGCAAGAAGCTCGCTGAGGGCAGCAACGCGCTCGTGCTCGACGTCAAGTGCGGTGACGGCGCATTCATGAAAGACCTCGATCGTGCGCGGGCACTCGCGGCGTCGATGGTGGCGATCGGCCGTCACGCCGGGGTGCGTACCGAGGCGGTGATCACCGATATGGATGTGCCGCTCGGCCGGGCCGTCGGCAATGCGCTCGAGATCGTCGAGTGTCTCGATACGCTGAAAGGAAAGGGGCCAGCGGAGGTCACCGAGGCCGTGACGTATCTCGCCTCGCGCATGGTCGTGCTCGCCGAACGGGAACCTGACGAGGTGGCGGCCACGCGTCGTGTCGCCGATGCGTTGTCTTCTGGCCGCGCGCTCGAGACATTCGCCAGGATGATCGAGCGGCAAGGTGGTAACCCGCGCGTCGTGGACGACTATTCGCTGTTGCCGTCAGCTCCCGATCGCGAGATCTGCCGAGCGCCGCGAGAAGGCTATGTCACGGCCTTGAAGGCCGAAGCGATCGGGCGGGCGAGCAATGTCCTCGGGGCGGGCCGGAACAAGGTCGAGGAGTCGGTCGATCACGGCGTTGGCATCATCACCTGCGTCCGCCTCGGCGAACGCGTTGCCGCCGGGCACCCGCTCCTGGAACTGCATCACCGTGGTGGGCGAGGAGTCGATGCCGCAATGGCGCTGTGCCGAGACGCCATCACGATCGGAGACGAGCCGCCGACGCCGCGTCCGACGATTTTGGGCAACGTTCGTTGATTGAGCCACGACGAAGGAGACCATGTGACTGAGACGGTAACCGTGGCGAGCGCGCGTCAGGAGTGGACTCGGCAGGATCTGCTGGTTCTTGGCGGGCTCGCGGCGATCGCCGTTCTCGCTGTCGCGTTAGGGTTCGCTGGCGCGACGCGCATTCAGGCGATCGCCGGCCTCGCATTGATCCTCGCCCTCGCATACTGCCTGTCTTCGGCGCGCCGAGCGATCGATTACCGCACGGTCGCATGGGGGCTCGGCCTGCAGTTCCTGTTTGCGTTGATCGTGTTGAAGACCGAGGTCGGACGCGTCGTGTTTCAGAGTCTCGGCGGCGTCATCACGAAGATTCTCGACTTCGCCTTTGTCGGGTCCTCGTTCGTCTTCGGGCCGCTCGGCAACCCGGCGGTGTGGCCGAAGATCGTGACCGGCGTGCTCGGCCCAGAGGGCAGCCAGTACGCCAACATCTTCGCGTTCATGGTGCTGCCGACAATCATCTTCATCGCCGCGCTGTTCGCGATGCTCTACTACTTCGGCATCATGCAGATCATCGTGCGCGTATTCGCGGTGATCATGCGTCGCTTCATGCGCGCCAGCGGCGCTGAGTCGCTCAATGTCGCGGCAAGTATCTTCATGGGGCAGACCGAGGCGCCGCTGACTATACGGCCGTTCCTGCCGCGCATGACCGAGTCCGAGCTGATGACGGTGATGACCGCCGGCATGGCGCATATCTCGGGCGGCGTGATGGCGGCCTACATCCTGTTTGGCGTCGAGGCGCAGCATTTGCTGACGGCGGTAATCATGACCGCGCCGGGCACGTTGATGATGGCCAAGCTCTTCGTGCCCGAAACCGGCGAGCCCGAAACGATGGGGACCGTGAAGCTCGTCGTTCAGAAGACAGACGTAAACGTCATCGATGCGATTGGCCGTGGCACTGGCGAAGGTCTGCACTTGGCGCTCAACGTCGGCGCGATGCTCATTTCCTTCCTGGCACTCGTCGCCCTGTTGAACGCCGGCCTGGGGCTCATTGGGCAGGCCTTCGGGTTCGAGTTGAGCCTGCAACTGATTCTTGGCTGGGTCTTCGCACCCATTGCGTGGGCGCTCGGTGTGCCGTGGCACGATGCGGCGACTGTCGGGAACCTGCTCGGCACGCGTATGGTGCTCAACGAGTTCGTCGCGTACTCGCAGCTCGGCCCGCTGAAGCCGATGCTCGATCCCAAGTCGTTCACGATTGCGACTTTCGCGCTCTGCGGATTCGCAAACTTCAGCTCGATCGGCATCCAGATTGGCGGCATCGGCGCGCTGGCGCCGGAGCGCCGACATGACCTCGCCCGGCTTGGTCTCCGCGCGATGTTGGCAGGAACGTTTGCGAACTTTCTGACTGCCACCATCGCCGGGATGCTCCTGTGACGACGTTCGATCGGGTCGAAGAGGCCGCCGCCGCGGTCAGAGCCCGATGCGGTGCGTTGCCGCAGGTCGCGATCGTTCTGGGTTCCGGTCTCGGTGATTTCGCCGACACGCTCCTCAACTCCGTGGCGACGCCGTACGAGCAGTTGCCGCACTGGCCGGCGTCGAAGGTCATCGGCCATGCCGGGCGTCTCGTCGTGGGATCTGTGGCCGGCAAGCGGATCGCGGCGCTCGCTGGACGCGCGCACTTCTACGAGGGGCACTCGCTCGAGACGGTCGTCTTCGCCACGCGCGTGATGGCGCGTCTCGGTGTGAAGCAGGTGATCCTCACGAATGCCGCCGGTGGCATCAACACCAGCTTCGCCCAGGGTGCGCTGATGGTCATCGACGATCACATCAACTTCCTTGGAAGCAATCCGCTCGTGGGCCCGAATGACGAGCGCTTCGGCCACCGCTTTCCGGATATGAGCGAGGTCTACTCGCGACGGCTGCGCGGCATCGCCGACGAGGCCGCTCGCGCGAAGGGCGTGGCCGTCAGTCACGGGATCTACATTGCCGTGCATGGCCCGAGCTACGAGACGCCGGCCGAGATCCGCGCGTTCCGCACGATCGGCGCCGACGCGGTGGGCATGTCCACCGTGCCGGAAGCCATTGCCGCGCGTCACATGGGCATCGAGGTGCTTGGCATCTCCTGCATCACCAATATGGCGGCGGGCGTCTTGCCGCAGCCGCTCGATCACAATGAGGTGATGGAGACGGCGCGCCGTGTGCGCGGCTCATTCATCTCCTTGCTCGAGGGAATCATTGAGCGCCTCTGAAGAAGTGGAAAAGTGGAAACGTTGAAAAGTGGAAAGCTCGTGGCCGCGGCCAGACGTGCACGCCGTCACGCGCACGCCGCCTACTCAGGATTCAAGGTCGGCGCCGCTCTCGAAACGGCAACCGGCATCATCATCACCGGCTGCAACATCGAGAATGCGACGTATGGGCTGACGGTGTGCGCCGAGCGCGTCGCAATGTTCAAAGCACTTTCAGAAGGCCATCGCAAATTCCGCCGCGTCGCGGTTGTCGCCGACACCGAGGCCCCGACGCCGCCCTGCGGCGCGTGCCGTCAGATCCTCTGGGAGTTCGGCGGCGATCTCGAAGTGATCCTCGCAAACCTCAAGCGCGAGACGGGCCGACACCAACTCAAGGCTCTGTTGCCTCTGCCCTTCGACGCGCGATTGCTGTAGGCGGGTCTGAAGACCCGCCTCTACGCGATATCATCGATCTCGATGCTTCCGACGATTGAGTGGAAAGACGACGCGGTCGTGATGATCGATCAGCGCAAGCTGCCGGCATCCGAGGTCTACGTCACGTGTAAGACCGCGAACGAGGTCGCCAAGGCCATCAAGACAATGGTGATTCGCGGCGCGCCGGCGATTGGTGTTGCTGCCGCAATGGGCATCGCCGTCGGCATGACTCGCAGCCGTGCCACCGGGACGAAGCAGTTCACGACCGAGTTTCAGAAGACCTGCGACTTGATGGCCGGCACGCGTCCTACCGCGGTAAATCTGTTCTGGGCCATCGAGCGCATGAAGAAGACATTTGCCGCCGCCGCGCAGGATGGCCAGTCGGTGGACGAGATCAAGAAGAGACTCGTGGCGGAAGCGCGCGCGATTCACGACGAGGACGTGCAAAGCTGCCGGACGATGGGCGCACACGGCGCGACGCTGGTGCCCTCGTCAGCACGGATCCTGACACATTGCAACGCGGGGGCGCTCGCGACGGCGGGATACGGGACGGCGCTCGGTGTCATTCGCGCCGCGGCCGAACAGGGGAAAACGATCGCTGTGCTTGCGGACGAGACGCGGCCGTTTCTGCAAGGCGCACGATTGACGGCGTGGGAACTCGTCAGGGACGGCATCAACACGACGGTCATCACCGACAACATGGCCGGCGCGATGATGCGGCAGGGCCAGGTGGATCTGGTCGTCGTCGGTGCGGATCGCATCGCCGCCAATGGCGACGTTGCCAACAAGATCGGCACATACACTGTCGCCGTGCTGGCCAAGGAGCACGGCATTCCGTTCTACGTCGCGGCCCCGCTGTCCACGGTCGATCTGCATACACCCGACGGCAGCCGGATTCCGATCGAAGAGCGGAACGAGCGCGAGGTCACACATGTCGGGTCGAACCGTCTGACGCCAGACGGCGCGCAGATTCGCAACCCTGCGTTCGACGTGACGCCAGCGCAGTATGTGACGGCCATCATCACCGAGCGCGGCATTGCGCGCGCGCCTTTTGCGGAATCTCTGGCCCAGCTCTTCGAGCTGGGCGTTGCTCTGTAATGCAAGATGCAAAATGAAAAATGCAAAAACCTCTGACTGTGTTTCCATTTGCATTTTGAATTTTGCATTTTGAATTACTCATGGTTGTTCTTGGTATAGAAACCTCCTGCGATGAAACCGCGGCGGCGCTGGTCGAAGAGACCGGCGACGCTGATCGTCCCTGGCGACTGCGTTCGAGCGTCGTCGCCTCTCAGGTCGAGATCCATCGCGCCTGGGGCGGCGTGGTGCCCGAGCTTTCAGCGCGACAACACATTCGCGACATCTGCGGCGTGGTCGAACGCGCGCTCTCGGATGGCGCGTCCGGTTACGATGCCATTGCGGTGACGAGTGGCCCCGGCCTCGTCGGATCGCTGCTGGTTGGTCTGTCGTTCGCGAAAGCGCTGGCCTGGTCTCGCGCGGTTCCGCTGATCGGCGTCCACCATCTCGCGGGGCACATCGAGTCGCTCGTGCTCGAGAACGGCGAGCTGCCGCTGCCCGCCGTGGTTCTTGTCGTCTCAGGCGGGCACACCAGTCTCTATCGCGTGACTGAGCCCGGTTCGTACGAACTGCTCGGCCGCACCCGAGACGATGCAGCGGGCGAGGCGTATGACAAGGTGGCGAAGCTGCTGGGACTTGGGTATCCCGGCGGCCCGGTGATCGACCGCATGGCGGCCGCCGGGAACGATCGCGCAATCCTGTTTCCCAAAACCCGTCTTACACATGCGGATCGTAACCAGCCGCATCTGCCTGGACGCCGCGATTTCAGCTTCAGCGGCCTGAAGACGTCGGTGCTTCGCTATGTGACGACCAGACGCGAGTCGCTCGGTCTCGCTGCGGACGCACCGTTGCCGACAGCCGAGATCGCCGATATCTGCGCCAGCTTCCAGCGCGTTGTCGTCGAGACGCTGGTCGAGCGCCTCTTCGATGCGGCGAGATATGCTGGCGCGCGGAGCGTGGGCATCGCCGGCGGCGTCTCGGCCAACAGCCGGTTGCGCGCCGACGCGAGGACGCGTGGCGAGTCGCGCGAGATCCCGGTGTTCATTCCGAGTCTGGCGCTCTCGACTGACAATGCCGCGATGATTGCCGCGGCAGGATTGCGCCGACTGCGCGCCGGCCAGCGATCGGACTGGGCGCTCAGTGCGGACGCGTCATTGAAACTGTAAGCCGATGAAAACTGCGACCGATTACCTCTGGTTCAACACGAAACAGCGTCAGGAGTTCGTCCGGATCACCGACGAGGTCGCGGCGATCGTGAAGAAGAGCGGCGTGCAGGAAGGGATGGTGCTCGTGTCGGCGATGCACATCACCGCCGCCGTGTACGTGAACGACTGGGAGGATGGACTCATCCACGACTTCCAGGTCTGGTTGGAGAAACTCGCACCAGCGGGGTTGAATTACAGGCATCATCAAACGGGCGAAGACAACGCCGACGCGCATCTGAAGCGCACGCTGATGGGACACCAGGTGATGCTGCCGATCACGGCCGGCAAGCTCGACCTCGGCCCATGGGAGCAGGTCTTCTATGCCGAGTTCGATGGCCAGCGCAAGAAACGCGTTGTCGTTAAAGTGATGGGGGAATGAGCGACCGCAGGTATCCGGATCGGCCTTACGTCGGCATCGGCGGCATCATCGTGCATGAAGGCCGCGTGGTGCTCGTCAAGCGTCGCTTCGAACCACTCGCCGGCCAGTGGAGCATTCCTGGCGGCGCCGTGGAGACCGGCGAAACGCTCGAGGCCTGTCTGATTCGTGAGATGACAGAGGAGACAGGCTTCGTGGTCGAAGTCGGTCCGGTCGTCGAAGTGCTGGACCGCATCACCCGTGACGAGGAGGGGCGCGTCCTGTATCACTTCGTACTCATCGACTACTTGTGTCGGCCGGTCGGCGGCGAGCTGCGCGCGGGTTCGGATGTCGCCGAAGCGGTGCTTGCCGAACCGTCGGAGTTCGCGCAATACGAGCTGACCGAGAAAGCGCTGTCGGTCATCGAGCGTGCGCTCGAAATGGCGCGCGACATCCCGCCCCCTGTGGGGCAAGACTAGTGGTATATCCTTCGAGGACTTTTTCGGCCGCTCCGCTCGCACCCCACCGCGCAGGCGTGCGCGGCGGGGAGCCCGCGTTGTCGCGGCCCGGCCGCGTGCCATCGAAGGCTTGTTGTGACTACTAAACTATTTGTGTCTTCGAACCACTAGATCCACCAGTCGATGTCAGATCCGCTGTCACGCGATGCAGCCTGGGCGCTGCTCACCGAGTGGACCAAGAGCGAGAGCCTGCGCAAACACGCGCTGGCAGTCGAGGCCGCCGTGCGGGGCTATGCGCGGAAGTTCGGCGCGAACGAAGAGGAGTGGGGGATCGTCGGTCTCCTGCACGACTTCGACTACGAACGGTATCCCACGCTCGACAACCATCCGTTCCGCGGTTGCGAAGAGCTGCAGCGTCGCGGGTATCCGGAATGGGTCATGCGCGCGATCCTGTCGCATGCGCAGTACTCCGGCGTCGCCCGTGAGAGCCCGCTCGAAAAATCGCTGTTCGCCTGTGACGAGATGGCAGGCTTTGTGACGGCGGCCTCGTTGGTGCGGCCGAGCAAGAGCGTGCTGGATCTCGAGGCGTCTTCGGTGATCAAGCGGATGAAGGACAAGGCCTTTGCGAAGGGCGTCTCCCGCGACGACCTGCGTCAGGGCGCGGAGGAGCTGGGCCTGCCGCTCGATGAGCACGTCACGAATGTGATCACATTTCTGCGCGAACGGGCAGACCTGCTCGGCCTTCGAGGAACGCTGTGAATCCGCCTCCGCCCAAGGCTCCGGCGAGACGGCCTCAGAACGATCTGGCCGGCCATAACGTATGAGTCAGGCGATGACGCCGGTCGTCGATCTGCAGCGTGTCAGTGTCCGCTATGGAGCCCAATGGGCGTTGCGCGATGTGAGCGCGACGTTTCCGAGCGGTGCCGTCGGCCTGCTTGGTCCAAATGGGGCTGGCAAGAGCACGATGATCAAGGCTCTGCTGGGCCTGCTGGCACCGGATAGCGGCGAGATGCGGGTTCTCGGCCTCGACGTCCGCCGATCACCGCTGCAGATTCGCGGGCGTATCGGCTACATGCCGGAGAACGACGCTCACATCCCTCGTATGAACGCCGTGACGTTCGTCGCCTACTGCGGCGAGTTATGTGGTCTGCCGCCGGCCGACGCCATGCAGCGTGCGCACGAAGTGCTCTATTACGTCGGCCTCGGCGAGGCGCGCTATCGCAATATCGAGCAGTACTCGACGGGCATGAAGCAGCGCATCAAGCTGGCGCAGGCCCTCGTGCACGATCCCAGTCTGCTGTTTCTCGACGAGCCCACCAACGGCATGGATCCGAAAGGGCGCGACGAGATGCTCGAGCTCATTCGCGATATCGCCCATAACAAGCAGATCAATCTGATTCTCTCGTCGCACCTGCTGCCGGACGTCGAGTACACGTGCGACCACGTGGTCGTGCTCGACAAAGGTGGCATCGCCACCGCGGGTCCCATTGCCACGCTCAAGGGCCCGAGTGGACGCGTATTCGAGCTGCGGGTGAAGGGCGTTGCCGATCAGTTTCTGGCCGCGATGAGTGCTGCCGGCCTCGAGTGTCATGCCACCGATGAGGACGTGATGCGGGTGTTCGTACCCGACGAGCGCGGCCCGCGGTTTCTGTTCACGCTCGCGGCGCAGCACAACGTGCAGGTCCGCCATCTGCGGGCCAGCGTGCCGACGCTCGAAGACGTGTTCGCCAAGGCCGTAGGGGAAGTCTGACGTGCCCATTCACGACCAGGGGTATCGACACTATCTAGGGACGCGGGCGCCACACGGTAGCGCGTGGTGGATCATTGCGCGTTCGCACATGGCGTCCTTGTTCCAGTACCGGTGGTTTCAGATTTTGCTGCTGGTGAGCTTTGGTCCGTTCGTCGTGCGGGCCGTCCAGTTCTATTTCGCGTCAACCAACGCACAAGTGGCGGAATTCCTCGCCGCCACTCCTGACACCTTCCGGGAGTTCCTCTCACAGCAGGGGCTGTTTGTGTTCCTCGTCGTCATCATGCAGTCCGGGTTGATTGCCGATGATCGCCGCACGAATGCGCTGCAACTGTATCTGTCGAAGCCGCTGACCCGTGTCGAATACGTACTCGGCAAGCTGGTGCCGCCGCTGGCCTTCGTGCTCGGCGTCACATTGGTTCCCGCGCTGGTGTTGCTCATCCTGCAGATCGTGTTCGCCGGGAGCGTGACATTCCTGCGCGCCAACCTGTTCCTGCTGCCGGCCATCACGTTGTACTCGCTGATCCAGGCATTGCTGTCGGCGTGCGCGATTCTCGCGCTCTCTTCGCTCAGCAAGAGCCGCCGGTTCGTGGCGGTCATGTACGCCGGGATCGTCTTCTTCACCGCGGCCATGTACCAAGTACTGCGGGCCATAACCGGTAGCCGCAAGTGGGCCGTGATCTCGCCTGGCGAGATGCTCGATGTCATCGCCAATGGCATCTTTCGCTCGCGAGTCGAGCCCGCGGTGCCGGTCTATGTCGCGATCGTCGTCGTCCTTGTGATCGTCGGTGTGGCGTTGGTGATCCTCGAGCGGCGAATACGCGCAGTCGAGGTCGTAGCGTGACGGACTCACCGCCCGCAGGACAACCGGTGATTTCCACTGAGCACCTGTCGAAGTGGTACGGACAGGTATCGGGACTGAATGACGTCACCGTCAAGGTGCCGCCAGGAATCACCGGTCTGCTTGGCCCGAACGGCGCCGGCAAGTCCACATTCATGAAGCTGGTGACTGGCCAGCTCAAGCCGAGCAAAGGCACCATCGAGATTCTCGGCGAACCGATTTGGGGAAATCCGGCGCTCTATCACCGCATCGGCTTCTGTCCCGAGCAGGACGCGTTCTACGAACGGATGACCGGACTCGGATGGGTTACCGCGCTCGTTGCGCTGAACGGCCTCGAGCCTGCTGAAGCCGAAGCGGCAGCGAGACGCGCGCTTGAAGCCGTCGATCTGCTCGACGCTGCTGAGAAAAAAATCGGCGCCTACAGTAAGGGCATGCGCCAGCGCGTGAAGATGGCGCAGGCGCTGGCGCACGAGCCCGACGTGTTGATTCTCGACGAACCGCTCAGCGGCATGGATCCGTTGATGCGACGACGAACCATTCGCCTGATTCGCGAGTGGGGGCGCTCGGGAAAGAGCGTGCTCGTCTCGAGCCACATCCTCCACGAGATCGAGTCGATGACGTCGAACATCCTCTTGATCAACAACGGGCGGATTCTCGCCGAGGGCAACGTCCATCAGATTCGCGAGCTCATCGACACCCATCCACACTCAGTGTTTATTCGCGCCGAGGATCCCAAGGCGTTGGCTCGCGCACTGCTGGTCGAAGACGGTGTGATCAGCATGCGTTTCGAGCCCGGTGCCGTGTCCGTTGAAACGGCGAGACCCGATGCGTTCTATGCGCGCCTCACCGAGATGGCGGCGTCGGGTGAAGCCGGCGTCATCGACGAGGTCACGTCGCCGGACGACAACCTGCAGGCCGTGTTCAAGTACTTGGTGAAGCAATGACTGCGCTCGATACTCGACCGCCGGCTCGTTCGTCATCGTTCATGCGCGGCGCCTGGCGAGTGTTTGAGCTCTCGCTGGGCGAGATGTTGTGGTCGCGTCGAACAGTCTTTCTGGCGATCGTTGTCGGCTCTCCCGTGCTCGTTGCGGCCGTGATACGCATCGTCGACTCCATGGGCGTGACGCCATTCAGGCTCAACGGCCAACGACTGGATTACACCGCCATCTTCGGAGTGATGATTTGGTTGCTCTTCTTGCGGTTCATCGTGCCCGTGCTCGGCGTGTTCTATGGCACGTCGCTCATCGCGGATGAAGTCGAAGACAAGACGATCACCTATCTCTTTACGCGTCCGATTCGACGCGGCGCGGTGTTAGTGGGCAAGTACCTCGCGTATCTGGTCTGCACGACGCTGGTGGTGCTCCCCGGTGTGATGCTGGTGTATTTCCTGATCGTCCCGTTCCAGCAGATCGGCGGCAGCTTCACGATGCTCCTGACCGATCTCGGCCTGCTGGCGCTCGGTCTCGCGGCATACGGTGGTTTATTCGCGCTGATCGGCGCCGTGATGAAGCGGCCGCTCATCGTCGGGTTGGTCTTCGCATTTGGCTGGGAACAGTTCGCCCTGGTCATGCCGGGATACATGAGGCGGTTCACGCTCATGTATTACGTCCAGTCGCTCGTTCCGCACGCGATGCCCGCCGAGGGCGTCACCTCGCTACTTCAGGCGTTTTTTACGAGTACCCCCTCAGCCTTGACCTGTCTTGTCTCTCTGGCCGTCGCTATCGCGGTTTCGTTGACCCTGGCGGGGAAGGCCGTCGAGCGGCGAGAATATGTGTTAGATCAGTAATCCGCCTGAACGCTAGGAACTGATGCACCCAACGATTCGTATAGCCAGCAGGGAGCGGTGTCGATGACCAAACGAACACGCCTGTTTGTGCTGATTGCGGCCGGAATTCTCGTGGTCGGGCTCGGCACGGGCCTCCTGGCCTCGTACATGAACATTCAGACCCTTACGCTCATTGGCGGCAATGGGCCTGAGGAGTTCGCGTATGTGCCTGCTGATGCACAGGTGGTTGGCTATGCGAACGTGCGTGCGGTTATGGATTCCGAGGTCCGCCGCAAGCTGATGGAGCTTCACCCGGGCGCCGATAACGCCGACCGCTTCCAAGAGCGCACCGGGATCAACATCACCCAGGACATCGATTCAGTCGTCGCAGCCCTGACCTCCGACGTCGGTGCGGAGCATGGCCCCCCACTCGTCCTCGCGCGCGGCCGTTTCGATCAGGTGCGTCTGGAAGGATTTGCCCGCGAAGAGGGCGGAGTCGTCGAGGATTACAAGGGCACTCGCCTCATCACCCATGAGAACTTCGGCGTCGCCTTCGTTGAGCCCGGCCTCGTCGCCCTGGGCGCTCCAACAGTCGTTCGTCGGGCCATCGACACTAAACTCGCCGCGAACGGCAATATCACCAGCAACGGCGAGCTGATGAATCTGGTGAAACAGGTCAACGGCGGCACGGTCTGGGGCGTTGCCCGATTCGATGCATTGACCGGTGCCCGTCTCCCCGCTGAAGTGAAAGACCGGCTCCCGGCGATCAGCTGGTTCTCAATCAAGGGCATTGTCGGCAGCGGCATCGAAGGCCTCATCAATGCAGAGGCGCGCGACGACCAGGCCGCACAGGACCTGCGTCAGGTCGTGCAGGGCTTCGTCGCTCTGGGCCGGATGCAGGCCGGACCAAATCATCCCGAAATCGCCGACTTCCTGAACTCGCTCCAGCTCACGGGACAAGGGCGGACCGTCACACTTGGATTCTCAATACCGGCAGCCATGATCGATACGCTTGGCGCGCTGCGCGCCGGTCGCCGACCTGGCCAAGCCGAGCCGGCTCCCGCGCCTCAGACTCCCGAACGAACCGAGCCCAGGCCCGCGCCCCCTGCTTTGTAGGGGCGCCTGCTCTATAGGCGCGCCTGCTCTTTAGGCGCCCCTCCTCCGTTGGGCACGCCGTTTCGCCACGGTAGGGCACGTCCTTTTGGACGTGCCGCAACTGCCTCCTTGAACGTGCCGCATCCGCCGCCATTGTAAATACCGCGCCGACGCACGGCGTAAATCGGGTTACGGTGGCTGACCTCGTCTTTTTTTACGGGACACTGATGACGCCTTTCAATCGCACAGGGCGTCACGGGCTCGATCAGCATCTCGAGTTCAGAGGCCGCGGTTCGATCGAAGCGGCGCTGTTCGATCTGGGAATCTATCCGGCTGCCGTGCCCTCACCAGATGGCCGTGTCTGGGGCGAGGTCTATGAAATGCTCCGGCCCGTGATCGTGCTGCGAGCGCTCGATGAAATCGAGGGCTACCGCCCGAGCGAACCCGAGTACAGCCTGTACACGCGGCGGCTCACTCCTGTCACGATGGACGATGGGACGGTGGTGCAGGCGTCGGCGTACTTCTATAACGCGCCGCTAGGCCGCGCGGAGCGCATTGAGTCGGGCGATTATCTCGAGCACCTGCGCGGCTCGTACGTCGAGCGGAGGCTTTAGCCTCGCGGCGTCAGACCCCGCTGCGATGCGATCGCAGCGACTCCATGAATTCAGCGATCGCCGACGCGACGTGTTCCGACGGCTCGACGAATTCAATTCCCGTCCAATACACCACCACATCCTGATCGACATCGCTGATCTGTGAGTGGACGACTCGTCCCTTCACGACAATCGAGCGTGCGCCCAAGGTCAGACGCAGGTCGTGCAGCGAGTTGAGATGCAGAGGGAAACGGGTCTCGACCAAGGCGCCGCCGAGGCTGATCTCTTTGATCAGCATCGGCTGAAACACCATCACCTCGCCCTGGAGGTGGCCGAGCATCGGTACGCGCTCTGTGTCGCGTTTGTCCGATGACATTGGTCGGAGACTATATCAGTCAGTTCATCCGCAGCGCCGGGCGGCTGACGAACATGCTGTCGTCGTCATCGGCAGGCGGCGAAAGAACCTCGTCGAAGTCCTGACCCTCGTGTTCGGTGGTATACGTGAGCACCGGGATCTCGCTCGTTTCCGGATCGAGCTTCAGCATCGTGAGCAACTGGAAGCCATCGAGCTCTTCGATCCGCGTGCAGAGAATCACCAGGTCTGGAATGACCTTTCGGATCTGCGAATAGGCGCGGTCGCCGGGTTCGACGAACACCATGTCGTAACGGCCTGCATCGAGGACGGACTCGAGCATCCCGAGCACCTCGGTGTTGCCATTGACCACGACAACCTTTTGTGCCGGCATATTGGCGGCGAGTCGGTTGATGTTGGTGTTCGGCATTTTGGTAACCAGCCCTTCTGACTTGTTATCTATACAGGAACCATGCCACTGGAATTTCGGGCGCAAAACGCGCATTTCAGTGGACGTCATCCTGCGCAAGCGCCAATGCGCGACACCAGCTCGGTTGGCCCTTTTGGGGTATTTCGGCGCTAACCCGTTGCGCAATAGCCGGTTGCCACAGGATTTAGGAAGTGTCAAAAATTGATCACGGCAGGTCGGAGTTTCTCGATTTTCGACGTCTTTCGAGGACCGCTATTGCTGTGCGGCGGACGACCGGCACCTGTTGATTGAAGTCGGACGGAGAGACGGACAGTGCGCACCTACCACAACTACATAGCAGGAGCATGGACACCATCAGTGTCCGGCCGGACCTTCGAAAACAGGAACCCGGCAAACCATGACGAGATCATCGGGCTGTTCCAGGAGTCAACAACCGATGATGTCGACGCGGCGATCGACGCCGCCGCGACGGCCTATGCGACCTGGCGTCTGGTGCCCGCACCTAAACGTGCCGAGCTGTTGCTCGCAGCGGCCGCGCGTCTCGTCGAGCAGAAGGAAACGTTCGCGCGCGACATGACCCGCGAGATGGGCAAGGTGCTCGAGGAGACACGCGGCGACGTGCAGGAAGCGATCGACATGACGCAGTTCATGGCCGGTGAGGGCCGGCGCCAATACGGCCAGACCGTGCCGTCCGAGCTGCGTGACAAGTTCGCGATGTCGGTCCGTCAGCCGCTCGGAGTGTGCGCGATGATCACGCCGTGGAACTTCCCCATGGCCATCCCATCCTGGAAGATCGCTCCCGCGCTGGTCTGTGGCAACACGGTGGTGTTCAAGCCCGCGACACTGACGCCGCTCTCGGCGGTCAACTTCGTCAAGGTGCTCGAGGAGGTTGGCGTTCCACCCGGCGTCGTGAATCTGGTCACCGGCGGTCCTGACATCGGTACGCGGATGACGACCCACGATGACGTGAAGGTCGTGTCGTTCACCGGCTCAACAGCAGTCGGCCGGCTCGTAAATCAGAATGCCGCCTCCGGGTTCAAGAAAGTCCACCTCGAGATGGGCGGCAAGAACGTGATCATCATCATGGATGACGCGCAACTCGAGCTTGCGGTCGAAGGATGTCTCTGGGGTGGATTCGGTACGACGGGCCAACGATGCACTGCGGCGAGTCGCGTCGTCGTGCACGAGAAGGTGCACGACGCGTTCCTGAAAGAGTTCGCGGCACGGACCGCAGCGCTGCGCGTCGGCGACGGACTCGATGCGGCCACACAGGTCGGGCCGTCGGTGAGCGAGGCGCAGCTGCAGACGGTCATGAAGTACGTCGAGATCGGGAAGGCCGAGGGCGCACGGCTCGTGACCGGCGGTCATCGTCTCGAGGGCGGTAGTTACGCACGCGGGTGGTTCCATGAGCCGACCATCTTTGCCGACGTCGCGCCCACCATGCGCATCGCGCGTGAAGAAATTTTCGGTCCCGTCGTATCGGTGATGCGCTGTTCCTCGCTGGATGAGGCGATCGCGATCGGCAACGATGTCGCGTACGGCTTGTCCGCCTCGATCTACACGCGCGACATCAACAAGGCCTTCCAGGCGATGCGCGATATGTATACGGGGATCTTCTATGTGAATGCGCCAACGATTGGCGCGGAAGTGCATTTGCCGTTTGGTGGGACGAAATCGACGGGCAACGGTCACCGCGAAGCGGGAACAGTTGCCCTCGATGTGTTCTCAGAGTGGAAGTCGATCTATGTCGATTTCAGCGGAAGGCTGCAACGCGCGCAAATCGACACCTAGTTAGTGGTTAGTGGTTGGTGGTAGGAGCTCACGATGTGTGCGACCACCTACCACGAACCACGAACCACGAACCACCAACCACCAACCGCTAGAAACGCAGCCCCATCGCCATCTGGAACGTGCGTCCGCCGTCGATGCCCGGAATCGGCCGCGGGTAAGAGGCGTTGTTCACGGGCGTTCCAAAGTTGGCCGGCTTGATATATCCGGTCGGCAGTCCGGCCGAATCGAGCGGGCTGTTCGGGTCCGGCGTCACCGTCGTGACCCAGTTGATCAGCTTGTTGTTGTCGAACAAGTTATACAGCTCGAACTTGATCCACGGACGCACAGTGCGCCAGACCGGGACTTCGTACGTCGCGGCGAGATCAACCAGCCCATAGCCTTCGAAGTTCTCCGAACCACGCTCGCCGTAGTACAGCGTCTGTGAGCCACCGCCAGGCAGCCGAGCGTAACCCGGATTGCGTGCGAGCTGAATCGCGCTCAACGGCACGCCCGTCGACAGCAGTGAGTAGGTCTGGCCGGAGTTGTAGCGCCAGATCGGTCCGATCGTCACCGAGCCGGCGCGGCCGAGGCCCTGGTTGTAGACCGCCCAGATACGAACCTTGCTGCGCTGGAAGTCATTCAGCCGGCCATCGGGAAAGCTTCGAGCCGTCAGAATCTCCGGATAGTCGCCGAAGTCGGACGGATTGGCTGGCTGATTCGCGGCCTCGCCCTCGAAGTTGCCGTTGTTCTCGAGCTGCACGGTGTAGTGGCCGTTGAGATACAGGCTTCGCGTCACGTCGTAACGGCCGATGAACTGCATCGCCTGGTAGCGCCGCTCGACGTCGTTGCTGTTGTCATAGACCTGGTTATCGAACGTGCCGAAATTCACGCCGTTGCGGATGACCGTCGTCTTACCCGCGGCGCTCGGATCGTCGATGAAGTCCTCGATGAAGTTCGACGCATGCCGCCACGTGTACATCACGCGGCCGTAGCCCTTCGCGAACTGGCGTCCTGCCGACAGCGTGAATTCCTTGGTGAGCGGTGATCCGAGACCGTCGGCGAGGAACACGTTCGCCGTGGGGAACGTCCCGCTGATGACCGTCGCGTAATTCGCCAGGTCCATGCCGGGCGCGAAGTCGAATCCCTGGCCGGCCGGTCCCGTGTACGAGGACGTGATCACGCTGGGCGAACCGACGTTGGTGTTGCGCGCGAACTGCACGTCGCTGTACTTGCCGGAGTAGTGGGCGTAGGTCGCCTGGAAGGTCATGCGGCCGTCGCCACGCGGGTCATACGTCATGCCGAGACGTGGGACGAAGCTGCTCGTGTCGGCACCGATGATGTCGCCCGTCGCCTCGCTGTTGGCTTTCTCGAAGCGCAGGCCAAGGTCGAACGAGAAGTGGTCCGACGCCGCCCAGTGATCCTGGACGTAGAACGAGTTCGTGGTGATGTCCATCGTCGCGCCGAGCGTCGGCAGCCAGTTCTGCACGCGTGACGTGCCTGGCACGTACAGCGGGATCAGACGGCCCTGCGCGTCGAGCTGCGGCACACCGCCAGTGATCAGGTAGTCGGACTGGAACACGTAGTTGGTGGCGCTCTGCGAGTTGCCACCGACGCGGCTCGACGTGAAGCGCTCCGCGCCAGCCTTCAGGTTATGTGTGCCCGTGCTGCGCGTTGTCAGGAAATAGCTCACGCTGCCCGCGTACTGCTGGTTATCGCGGTCCTCCGGATCGAGGGCCGAGAAGAAGGGCGCGTGATAGTGCTGGCCACTGGTCGTGCCCGGGGCAACGCCGCGCGCGCGGAACGGTGAATCTGCAAGTGCGGTGCTGGTGCCGCCCGCATTCCGGAATCCGAACTTCTTTTCCGAAAACTGGCCGGTCACGAACACACGCGAGCCGAGCACGCCGCTGTAGTTGGTGACGAACAGCTTATTCGGTGTCTGCCGTGTGACCAGGACCGTCGTATCGAGGGACAACCCGGCATTGAGACTCGCCAGGTCTCCCTGTTCGGTCTTGTTATCGACGTAGCTGCCCTGGATCGTGTGGTTGTTCGCCGGTGTGCCAGTGACCTTGATTTCGTAGCGATCGTTGCTCGTCGTTGTTGTCCATGGAATCGTCGTCAACGCGGTGACGTTATTCGCGCTCGATCGCTCACGCCGCCCAGCGGAGAAGAACCAGAGTCGGTCGCGCACGATTGGTCCACCGAAGGTACCTTCGAGGAACTTCGACAGTGTGTCGGGATGTGTGGTGTTACGCGACTTTTCGAGCGGTGACTCGTTGGCCCATGCCGGGTTGGTGAAGTTGAGGCGCACGCTTCCCGAGAACGTGTTGCCACCGCGCTTGGTGATCATGTTGATCACGCCGCCCGAGAATCGGCCAAACTCGGCTGAAATGCCTGACGTCAGCACCTGCGTCTCGTCGATCGCATCCTCGATGAAGACGTTGTTGGCGGTGCCGAACAGGTTGTCGTTGAGATCGACGCCGTCGATCATGAAGACGTTGTCGTAGGCAAAGGCACCGGAGATCGTGACCTGGCCGACGTTCGGCGTGTTGTCAGTCAAGCCGGGAGCAAACTCGGCGATGCGCGCCGGTGTACGGCCGACGGGGATCGTGTTCAGCTCCTTCGCGGTGAGATTGCTTTGCCCGGTCGGCACGACGAGCGCATTCGATGTCTGCGCCCTCACGTTGACGACCTCGGTCAATGTCGCGACCTGCATCGACGCATCGATGACCGCCACGCTACCAAGCGGGACGATCGCGTCACTATGAACGAAGGGCGCGAAGCCCGGGAGCTCGAAGCGCACCGAATAGAGGCCGGGGGGCAGCGCTGGAATCGTGTACACGCCATTGCCGTCAGAGACGGTCTCGCGGGAGCCCTGAAGCGCCGGAGAGGTGACCAAGACTGTCACGCCAGGCAGCACTGCTCCGCTCTGATCCTTGACGGTGCCCTGCAAGGTGCCGGTCTGCAGGCCTTGTGCGGTAAGCATCGCTGGTATAAGCGAGCCGATCGCGATCACGAACGCGAGCAACAACGCATGTCGTTTCGCCACTGATCCTCCTAGGGGGTTGGGCCGGAATGTCTGTCTGGACTGATAAACGAACTGAAACGAGGTACGGAACACGCCCCGCGCGGTGCGAACCGCAGTATACGCCTGAGTTTATGGAGCGTCGAGATCGGGATTAACCCCAACCACGCGGGACAGAATTGGAAACAAAAAGGGGAGCCAGCAGTTGCTGGCTCCCCGTGATGTTCGACCGTCCGAGGTCGACGTAGCGGCTCCGGAGGTGGTGACGGTTAGAACAGGAACTTGACCGTGAACTGACCCTGCGTGCCGGCGTCGAACAGGTCTTCCATGCCGTAACGCACGTCCAGTGCATTCGCGCGATCGGGGCTGGCGTTGATCAGCGCGTTGTAGTCATAACCCCTGGCCAGGTCGGTGTGCGACAGGTCAATCGCCGACGACTGACGCGGCGCGCCCGCACCCTTGTTCAGGCTGTTGAAGAGGTGCCGCCCCGTCTTCTGGTTGAACACATTCAGCACGTTCATCTCAAGTCGCAGCCGCTTCGTGCCAGCCAACCCCAGTTCATGGGTCAGCAGCAGGTCGGTGCGGTTGAGGAATGGCGTGCGGCCCATGTCCCCACGTCCATTCACCATGACCGGAATCTGGTTGGTGGTGTTGACATAGGTCGTCATCGGCGTGCCGCTCGCAGCGTAGAAGAACGCACCGAGCTGCGTGCCGAACTTGAAGTCGTACGCGCCGTACAGCTTCACGGCATGCGGACGATCCGTCGCGAGACGGCCGCGCACGTCGAGGTTTCCGTGCGAATCCCACATGAGCTCGTCGAGGTCCCATGCGCGGTTCACGTTGCCACCCTCGCGCGAGACGCTGCCCGCCTGCTGCTGCGCCGTCGCGCTCGAACGACCGGTGGTCGGCGTCGTGATCTCGTCAGAGCTGGCGAGACCGGCGTAATTGCCATAGAGCCGGCTGATTGTGTAGTTCGCGCTGAAGAAGTAGTTGTTCGCGAACCGGCGGTTGAAGCCGAGCTCGACGGCGTCGTACTGCCGCTTCGGACGCGGAATCGCGAACGGCGCG
>Ga0065712_10000211_pt1 | contig 19795 bp, 21 predicted proteins | sample MisRhiReplicate1_FD_59099 | JGI IMG/M metagenome (GOLD analysis project Ga0065712, IMG submission 59099) | Miscanthus rhizosphere microbial communities from Kellogg Biological Station, MSU, sample Rhizosphere Soil Replicate 1: eDNA_1 v3... | ecosystem: Host-associated > Plants > Roots >...
TAGTGACTGGGATTCTAATAAAAAAGAATCAGGAATCCCAATGAAAATACGTGTTATATCTGGACCCCCCGAGTAGATTACCTCTATGAACACTTGATAACTTTAGACCGATTTCTCCATCTTCAGATTCGTCATTGCAAATTGAATCTACTCTGAAAGTAATTTATCCACAGTGTACTTCATCGTACCCTGCGATCCAAATTTTGTATCGAACAAATTACCTTTCTTGTCCACGTAAATAGTTGAAGGTGTCCCCTTAAGGCCGTATAGCTCAAAAGTAGCAGGGGTATATGACCTTGAGTCAAGATATTCCCTCACTCGTCTCAATAATTCTGCCTTATCTTTTGGATGATACATGTCAAAGTCCTCTACGTTCGATCTGACAAAGTCCGTGACTTTTATATCGTTCACGGGATGATCTTCTTTCAACAAAAGATCCATAGCAACCGGAAATGGTATTTTATAAGGGATCTTCATTTCCGCATCAAGTTGGCCCTGATCCCCCAGGGAGCGCAAGGTTTCCCCAATTGGCTTGCGGTCGTTTACTAGAGCTTTCAAGTTTTCAAGATTATTTTTATCGAAGTCTTCAAAAGCAGTTGCGAGGCCAAGTACAGCTACATTATCGATACTGTACGATTTAGATAGTTCAATTGCTTCAGGTAATCCATATATGAAACATCCGGGACAATTAACTTGGAATACCTCTATTACAACGACCTTGCCCTTCAAATCCTCAAGTGTGGTCGGTTGCCCTTGAACCCACTCTGATATCCGTAGGGGAGGTGCCAGCTCACCCATTTGGTTTGTCATATTTTTCACAACTTTTTATGCTTATTTAAATTAATGCAGAGCGTTGTGTAACTATTTGTTCACAACCCGTGAATTCAAATATTACTCATAATTGTCAGTATAATCAAAAAGTAACTGGTCAACGCATAATTGTTAGTATAGCAAAGACTACTTAGCGGATTCAGCCAGAACGATGACTACTAATCACCTTATTGCTGGGTTGAGTCTGATCTTTTACTGGCATTTTCTTTGGATTTGACCGAATACCTCTCTATGTCTGCCTCTTCCACTTTCTTCATTGTTTTTGATTCGAAATCTATCATGGCCATCTTAATATGTCTGATCCCCGTTTTATCCTCACTTACTAAATAAATAGACTCAATTGCCAGAATAGCGGCTTCTTCCCTATCTATATCTGCTCGATAGTTCTTTTCAAGAAATTCATTTACTTGATCGCTTCCGGCGCCGATCGCTATTGCATTATAACCTATGTACGTTCCACTTGGATCAGTAAGAAATAACGAAGAACCATTTTTGTCGACTCCTGCCAATATTAACGCAACACCGAACGGACGTACTCCTGCATATTGTGTATACTGTTGGGCCATATCTGCTAGATTTTTTGCAACTCCCTCTACGTCAACTGGTTCATCGTAAATTAATCTATTACTTTGTGCAAAAAATCTCGCGTGATCAACTTGAGTCCTAGCGTCAGGAATATAGCCAGCAGCTGCTACACCTATATGGTCGTCTACCTGAAATATTTTTTGTGTTACATCAGATAATTGCAACTTACGAGATTTTTCTTCAACTGCTAATATCACTCCATCCTTGCATTTAATCCCAATCGCCAGTGTGCCCCTTCTAACTGTTTCAATAGCGTACTCTACCTGATAGAGTCTCCCATCAGGCGAAAAGACCGTAATTGCCCTATCATAACCGGCAGCCGCTGGTAACAATTCAGTTTCACTTTTTTACAGTCTTTAATTTAAGTTTACCTTACCAAAATTTAAATTAAATATGTCCTTGATAAATCCAGAATGGAAGAGGAAGTAATCTTCTGGGGCCATCCAAACGTCCGATGCTTACATCACACTACATTGGAAATAACAACCGAACAAAACCTAACTCCAAATGGCGATTGCATTGTGGGAGTTTCCGCTTCTAAAGGATGTAGACAATTGCATCCTTCAATTAAGAGGAGTTTGCGCAAAGAAAACGGTATCGTAAGACTTACTATAATTGTAGAACCATACTCAGTTGATATCTTAGGTGAGTCGAATAGCAAGTTGATTCTTTCCCACCAACACGATATAGTTGTCCGAAAATCAAATTATATAGATGGACGTACTTTGGCGATAAATTGCGATCAGGCTTCCTTGGATCTTCCCCGTGCCATGATACGAAATTTGAAGGATTCAACCACCAAAGGGTTGATGAAAATTACGATAGAATGAATAAAAATACTACAAATACGCACGATCAGGTTAATTTTTACTTTGAAGCTATTTTCTGATAAACGAATGTATACCTTTCAAGGAGCTGTTGGACAACATCTTCTGGAAGGTGTGGAGGGATTGGTTGGCGCCCCTGTTTCTTCAGTAAATCTACCTTCTCCTTAAATCCAATATTTGCAAGCCAGTCTCTCAGGTATTGCTTGTCATAACTAATCTGTATTCTTCCTGGATGATATTCGGACTTGGACCAGATTCTGAATTCATCAGGGCCAATTGAATCGGCAAGTAATATTTTGCCTGACTTGGGGTCTCTCCCAAACTCGAATTTAACATCTGCAATAATAAATCCAGCTCGCTCTGCCAATCCGTTCATATCCTTATACAATCTTAATGAAATATCTTGAATATTCGAAAGATCATCGGAATTCAAAAGTTGTTGCTCCAGGATTTGTGTGGACGAAATTGGACTGTCATGTATATTTGACTTTGTGCTAGGATCGCATACTGGGAAAGGTAATTTCGATGCTAACACAGGATCATCCCCTAGGGATTCTAAATTTTTGAACTCGCCGCGCAAGTATCTTTCGTAAAGAGTTCCGTATAAATACCCCCTTACAACGAATTCAACTGGTATCATATCAAGTCTTTTTACTAACATTTTATCGCTCTCCTGCTTACTAATCATGTGATTCTCGACAGTAAGAGTGTTAAACCAAAACTCAGCGAATTTGCACAAGATTTCTCCCTTGCCTTTTATGGGTGTTATCATCGGAATATCAAAGGCGGATACCCTGTCAGTAAAATGGAATAGAAACGTATCAGGGTCCACCTCATAAACATCCTTAACCTTTCCTGAATGTATTAATCGCATTAAATTCTATATAATAACTAAGTGGATATTAACCTGACTATCTTAGGTCGTTGGAATTAATGTAACCAAAAAAATTGAATTGGAGTCTGAGTTAGGTACTATTTNGTAAAAACAGTTCATTANTCATATAAAAATGCGAGTANGCAAGTACAAGCTATGGTAGATTATATTCTTGCCATTTTCTNGTAACCATTGAAGTAGTTTCCGGATCGGGTAACGCCTCCTGTTGTACTGGACGCATGTATCCCTCTTCAACTGTCTTTTTTGTCGCATCTATTCCCATTTTCGATCCAAGGTTAAGAATGGGTGATGCAGGGTCCAGCGTGTCAGTTGGAGTATCACCAATTAGCATAACATCGCGTTTCGGGTCACACCTTGTAGTGATAGCCCATACAACTTCGTTAATGTCATGTACATTTACATCTTCATCGACTACGACAAATATCTTCGTTAAAGATAACTGGCCCATACCCCATAAACCAAACATGACTTTTTTAGCTTGTCCTGGGTACCTTTTTTTGATTGAGATAAGCGCAAGGCCTTGAAACCAACCTGAAGAAGGCATCGAAAAGTCCGTAACTTCGGGTTGAAAAATTCTGATCAAAGGTAAAAAAGAGCGTTCTATAACCTTCCCAATCAAAGAATCCTCTAGTTTAGGTTTTCCGACTACGGTTGTCAAATATATGGGATCGCGCCTCATCATTATTCCCGTTAAGGTAAAGGTAGGATAAGGTTCAGGAGGAGTATAATATCCTGTATGATCTCCAAATGGTCCTTCGGTGTTTATTTCATTTGGGTCAACGTATCCTTCAAGAACTATTTCTGATCCTGCAGGGACCTCTATGTCTATTGTTCTACATTTTACCAATTTTACCCCTCTTTTGCGGGATATTCCTGCAAAGAAGTATTTGTCTATGCCTTCAGGAACTGGGGCAATGGCGCTGAAAATAATTGCAGGATCAGCCCCTATGACAATAGCTACCTGTGTTTTTCTGTCCTCTTCTTTATTTATCTGATAATGCAATGCCCCTCTTTTATGGATCTGCCAATGCATTATCGCTTTTTTTTCATTTAGAACCTGCAATCTGTAAACCCCAAGATTTCGAACTCCCGTCTCGGGGTTCTTCGTGACTGTGATTCCAAAAGTGATAAACTTTCCAGCATCCATCGGAAACGATTTTAAAATAGGAAATTGATTCAATGAAGATTGACTCTGGCTTAATATAACTTCATTCACTGGTCCATTCTCCACTTCTTTCGGGCTATAGTCGGCTAACTCCGATAGTTTGGGCAACATCTTCAGTTTTCCGAAAATGCTTGAGGGCATCTTCATCCTCGTCATCATTGCTATCCGCTCCCCCAATTCTCGAAAGTCTTCCAATTCCAGTGCCAATTTTAACCTATCCATGGATCCAAATGCGTTACCAAGTATAGGAATTTTATAGCCATCAACGTTTTCAAATAATACTGCAGGCTGATTGGTCTTGTACATGAGTCTTCTAAGTATTTCGGCCACTTCAAGATCGGTGCTTACCTTTGTTTTGATTATCCTTAAATGACCATTTCTGTCGAGTGCGTCTACATAATCCTGAAGACTTTCAAATGTCACTTTCTTACTACGCTAGGCACAAGATATTAGTTTTACCAATTACAAACTCTCTTACATTGATTTTAGTGTATATAATTGTAAAAATAGATTACCAAAGTCAATACAGATTGTTAACTTTCTCTTTTTAATATTGACAACCATACTCTCCTATTAGTTGAAAGTAAACTTTTCAAGAATAAAATATAAAATAAATTATAATCCTGTCAACTACAACTCAAGTACCGGCAAATATGAAAGTGAAAATCAAGCTTATCAATTTTATAGACAAGCCAAGACTAATCAATGGAAATGTGACAAATGTATTCAAAAGTTTAGCACATTTAAAGAATTGAGAAAGCACAAGTCGGACGCTCATGCATATTGATTTGTTATTACATATCTGTTGAGGTAGTCAGGTGCCAATAAGATCCAATATTAGCGCCAATTAGTCCATATTCAACTTTCAGTAGTCACTGCTACGAAAGTGTAGTAAAAGTGAGAAACGACGTTCATTCAAGGTTGTTTAGCAATAATCGGAGGATCCTAGCTGTAGCGCCCCAAATTACGTAATTCTCCCAACTGATATATTGAGTTTTATGTGGCTGCGTATTTTTAGTCTGCTTAAAATCTTGCAGACTGACCCTCAGTAAATTCTCTATAGGGATACTAAAAATTTCCTGCACTTCTTCATTAGCTCGAGTATGGGTCATATGCTCTACCATTGCAACATACGGATAAATGAAATAATTTGATGAAAGCGTATGAACCGGGTCTAATGCCCCTAAAACAGATTCGGAGGGAATCTCTATACCTATTTCTTCCTTTGTTTCTCTCAGGGCTGTATTTAGAGGGTTTGAGTCATTAATAACAAAGTTGCCGCCTGGGAATGAAATTTCACTTGCGTGAAATTTTAGCTTATTACTTCTTTTAGTAAAAAGAATCGATGGATCGTAGTCGGACCCGTGGATTATAACAAGAACACCTGCAATTTTATTGTGTGTGGGATCGTAGTCTACTGAAAAAGAGAATTTTGTTTTTAATTTTTTACTTAGAACCTTGTAAATAGCATCAAATCCTGGCATAGTTATGCTTAACTGATTATACACTTAAATTTATCAAATTTCATTTTTAATGGAAAATGTCATTATTCGCAGATACCGATGATCAGACTGAAGAATACTCGATAAAATTAACGATTTCAAAATTTTTCTCTATTTCTCNAGTATTTACTTGGCCTAACTCTTTTACTTTCAGTGCTNTACAGTGTGATTGACAGTATGTCGATATCCTCGAAATTACTTTATGAACTNAATCCACCAAAGTTGTTAACCAATGATCAATTTGACAAAATTAANTTAGNTGTTCAAATGCGAGGATTCATAGAAAAGGCGTCATCAGCCTTAGAATTTGTATCGGGACTACATATAACTGATAGTGTATTGGGATTCCCCCGGGTATCGAGTGTGACTGCAGCTTCAGTATTGAGGAACGCTGGAATTGAAACCAAACTGAGTTGCAGCCTCCGGACATCCGACAGGAATCTGATTTCGATATTTCAATTTATGAGCGAAGCGATTCAGAATAAAGTACAGGGCGTTCTAATTTTGAAAGGTGACCCGCCTTATTGGGGTCCAGATCTTCCTACTCTAAAGGCGAGCGAAGTCATTAAGGCATTGTCCAGGTATAGAATCAATGAAGAAATAGAGTTATACTTATCTTCACCTAACAGAATCATTAATAATAGATCTTTCAATAACAAGCTAAAATCGAAACCGCATGCATTGATTACGCAATCAATTTCATCTATATCTGATTTAAGTAACATTATTGGTTTTGCCAAACCTTATGGCATAAATATTATACCTTGTATAATGTGCCCATCGGAAAGAAACCTTTCATCAGCACAGAAAATTGGACTGGATTGGTCGAGTTACTCTAGTAATCCCTTGAAGTTTATTAAAGAAGCAGCTACCATCTCCCACAAGGTTCTGCTTTCATCACCTAACAGTTTTAACGACGGACTTGAACTTATGAAAAGTCTAAAAGAAATATCCCTATAATTCAGAGTTCTTCCGTGGAAAGGTTACTTCAGACTTCAGTTCATCTAATACTGCTCTATAAAATGGCTGAAGATTATCATCTTCACTGAGTCGAGGCCTNCTATAAGGTATGGTAATTTCTCTTTTTACATGNCCNGGTCTATTNGTGAAAACAACTACTCTGTCTCCNAGACAAATAGACTCAAGGATATTGTGGGTTACAAAAATTATGGTTTTTCTAGTCTTAGTCCAAATTAATTGAAGCTCGACTGATAATAAATCACGCGTTTGAGAATCTAGAGCTGCAAACGGTTCATCCATTAACAGAATTTCAGGGTCCATTACTAATGCTCTCGCAATGGAAACACGCTGCTTCATACCTCCAGAAAGTTGGTAGACAAAAGAGTCGGCAAATTTAGTCAACTGCATAGTCTCTAGATAGTGCAAAGCAATTTCTCTTCTTTTAGATTTGTTCAAACCAGCAATCTTCAGACCAAATTCCACATTGTCGATGACCTTTAGCCAAGGAAATAGTGCGTTTTCCTGAAATACCATTATTCTATCTGGCCCAGTTCCATCAATTGGCTGTCCATTTAGTATTATCTCTCCTTCAGTAGGTTTGTCCAAACCTGCCAATATATTCAAGAGCGTAGATTTTCCACAACCAGAAGGGCCCACAAAACAAACAAACTCTCCTTCTTCAATGTGAAGGGAGACATTTTCAATAGCGGTGACAAAGCTTTTGGAAGAATCGGTTGACCGAAATCTCTTACAAACGTCCTTAAGTTGAAGTTTTGTCATATCTCAATTTACTCCAAATCCAAAATATGATAATAATAGGATGGGCGGCACGACTATAAGGCCCAATGCGCAATTCGAGATTTATTATCTTAACGCAAATAGTACTGCCTATGAAATTCCGAATTTCAAGGTTGACGCCCTGAATTCAAAATTCGATCAAAAAAGGAACTAAAAGATGTTTACAAGGGCTGACCCTAATTCTACAGGTTTTAATATTATCAGTCGGATATTAGATAGATTGTACCTTTAAAACAAAAGTAATTCTCAACCAACTAATCCAATAATTTCAAAAAAATAATTAACAAAAGTAACTATCCTTTTTTCAAAACTCTTAGAATTTCATCCAATGAAGCATCAGTCTTAATGCCTCTAGAATTTAATGTAGCTCTAGAAGCTTTATATCCATAGTCTTCAAGAGCACTTATAATTTCTACTATGGGGGGAGGACTCGCCTTTATTTTAGAGCATATGTTGTCAGTAAGAAAATAGTATGGTTGTTGAATTTCTGTAACACCCGTATTCAACAGACTTATAATGGATTTTTGAAGATTTGGCGATTCTTGAAAAGTAGCTAGCTTTGGGACTACCTCAATCATATATTTTAGAAAATCGATGTTGTTAATGGCTCCTTTCCAGAAGGGTCCACCAATTGCAAGTTTGGAGGTGCAGCGACTACATGAATTTGAGTCATTTGTAGGCCTCAAGAGTTCACGGTGTCCACACTTAAAACAATGGCCAATAATGCCTAATTTAGTATCCAATTTGTTTGCTTCAGTGTTGGTGACTTCTACCTTCAGATATGTTCTCATGAAATGTAAATAACTGTGTGTAAATAGTGGAGAAATGCTAAGATCAAGACGAGCGGCTGTGATTGCTAATGAGGAGATCAACAGACGTATCCCAGTTTCGTTTGAATATTCATTGTTGATAGGAATACCGTGATATTTACGGAAGCAAACTTTCGGATAAACCCCACAGAGAACTGCTGTATCAGTCGCAGTAACTGAAATTATACCCCCATCCATAACAGCTCGAAGTACACAATCGGCATACTGAGCTGGACTTCCAAACGGATCCAAATCTACTATATCGTATCTCAATTTATGATTCTTCTTATTTGACATTAGAAAGCTACATGCCTCACCCAAATGAAAATTGCACTTCCTTTCAATTGAATTTAGCTTTGCTGCTTTTCTAGCGAATCGTAACGCAACTGGATTGACATCATTCATCCAAACTTCACCTGCCATCCCAAGCTCAACGGCAACACGAAGACCTCTGGCACCAATCCCACATAGTGAATCGGCGAATGTCAATGTCTTGCTTGGCCTGAGAGCTGAAAAAGCATTGTAGACTAGGATCGATAAATCTCTATTTTTCTTAGCTAGAGGATTAAAAAAAGCTGGAACTTTCGGGGGAACCTTTTCAGTTATGGACCTTTTTGGAACTAGAAGTCTCGTCTTCCCTTCAATAATTTCACATGTAGAGTAAGGCACCAGTTTATTATTTATTACAAACCTTTTACTAATGTTATCATTCGAATATCTAACTACTCAATAGAGGGGAATTCAAATTAGCTCTCGAAAGTCATCTATCCTCAGATCATTTATCGAGTGATCGCCTTATCGGCGGAGTCGATGAAGCCGGTCGAGGTTCTTTAATTGGACCTATAGTAGTAGCCGGGATTTGTATTAGCGCATCACAGCAGGAAAAACTCAGACAAATTGGAGTTAAGGATTCGAAGTTGTTAACGCCAAGCAAACGTAATTCATTGATTTTTGAAATCGTAGAATACGCAAAATGGGTCTGTATCTGTAAATTGAGTCCAGCTGACATTGATCAAGCTGTTCTTTATAATAGTCTAAACTTGCTAGAAGCTGAAGCTATGGCAGCAGTTATAGAGAACATTACGCCATACGCCGTTTTTGTTGATTCCTGTGATGTAAATCCAATACGCTATCGCAAATCGATTTTTGGATTCTTGAACTTTTACAAGCCAGAAAAAATATTTTCCTTACATCACGCCGAAAGGGTAAATGTTACTGTTGCTGGAGCTTCCATATTAGCAAAAGTTATTCGAGATAGCGAAATATCACGAATTAACAAGAAATACGGTGAGGTTGGAAGCGGATATCCTTCAGACGAAAAAACGATAAGGTTTTTGAAAAGTTGGATGTCCAAAAACGACGTAGCACCCTCCTTCGTCAGGAAGTCATGGAAGACATTAAACCGATGCTTGATAAATGACCTACACTCACTCTGATGGTTTTTGTTTGTAAATTGCATGCACCATAGAATGGTCCTTATCGAATGGATTTAAAGACAAAGTTTGTATTATGGAAAAACAATTTTGCTGTAATTTTCTGATTTCTTGCTTCACTACATCTTTAGGATCCATTGTAACATCAATACTTCTCGTTTTTATTACTAAAAGTAAAATCCCCCCAACTTTAAGATACGTTAAGCAATTTTCAATTGCAATATCTGTCTGATCAGGTTGAGCAATGTCACAATATACGATATCAATTATGTCAAATATGGAAAAGTATTCTCTGGGTCTCCTAGCGTCAGCAATAATTGGCGTAATGTTTTGCCTCTTTGATGAAACATTAAAAATGAGCTCCCTCGCGACACGGGAAGACGATTCAATTGCAAAAATTCTACCGGAATTCCCTACTATGTCTGAAATATGACTGACGGTCGTACCAGTCGAGGCTCCCAAATATAGTATCTTTGACCCTGGCAATAGCTCGACATCTAGTCCCTTGATTATTGCTCCAGCTAACTTGCTTCTAAACGGATCCCATAACCTAAATTCTGAACCTTTCTTTAGGACCAATTTCTCGCCATAAACACTACTTCCCCTTGCAAGATTTACAGTAGCAAGGTGCTCACGGTTATCGAACCAGATAAGATTAAACCCTTTTTCTTTTTCCAAATCGGTCTGATCTCTTTCTATTTCCTGCTCTCTTTTTTGACCACTTGTCCTTGTTTCCTTTCCATCGATATTGTTCTTTCTTATAATCGCGGAACGTTCTACCTCTCGTTTCGTTTTGGGAAGTTTCTCGCGGACTGCTGTTTTGAATATCTTGGATTCGTCTATTGAGGCGCGTCATGATATCTGCATCCATGAGAGAATGACGATAAAAGTCAACGCGAGATGCTATAGCAATCTTCGATGCTAGAGCCCTAGCGATTTTTCCCCTTTGCCACTTTGGCGCGGCATGAACAGCAGGATGTTGAAACAATAGTCCATGTTTTGGTGGTCTTGCTCCAGTCTTCAGAGCTCTAAAAAGTGCTTTCTCCGCACCTAAAATCTGAATAGTGCTCGCTGGAAGTTGAGCCAGTTTTTTAAGGCTTCCAGCCCTAGAAATGAGTCTTGCAGCAATAACTGCTGTTATCATGTTATTGAGATTAGGTGCTATTTTTCGCATTATATCCTCTATTGTTTCCGACAACGAAGTTCGTAGTTTAGACAAAGTTAAAACTTCTTCCGCGAGTTTTTGCAGTATCCCAGTTGTCTCAGGCGAAATGTCACCTCCTCGACTCTTAATTGCCATCTGGATAATTAACTGAATTTTACTTTCTTGTAATTCTTGATTAACAAGTACGTCCTTTTCTATATTTTCCCTTGAACCCGCCGTTTTGACTATATTTGCATAGGTGTTCACGTTCTGGAGTAAATTATCCAGTTCTGGAAAGTGAAGACCATACCATTCCCGCATTCTGGTCCCAATAGTATTGATTACTTCATCTATTTCATCAAGCGCATTTACTGCCTGGATCGCATGCTGGTCTAGACTTTCAGATGATTCTTTCAGTCTAATGGATGAATAATCTGTTGCGAACTTCTGGAGTACCTCTATTGCTTCAGATCGACTTTTACAGAACTCGTATTTGGTCAATAAGTTAAGCTTTTCTCTCGTAATAAGATCCTGTTCTGACTGCGAAGCTAACTCCAAACGTAGGCCGGGTTGACTAAGAACCTTTAACAGCAGGGGGTGATTAACTTTCATTTGCTCGAATCTGCTGAGGTCCGATAGGATACTAGTAATTGGTCCTCTATCACCTTTAGACAGAGAATGATGAGCTTGAGCAGGATCCTCGAATTTTACGGAGTTTATCAATTTGCCTTCATCGTCTAATATGACGATACCTAGTTCGAGCAGAATGACGTTAGTCCTAGTATTCATAATATCCTCACTTCAAGATCGCAGACTCGTTAAAAAATCTAACATGAGCACTGGCGAAGGGTATCAAGTAGGAATCTGAACCCATAAGACTTATTCACCTATATCTATCCCTTCATTATCGTGAATCTCTTTAAAATGCCGATCCCCTTCATTTTTAGTTAAGAATTCCATTCCACAAACCTTGCACCTAAATGTACCACCTTCATATTCCGACATTGTTAGTCCTTCTATCAAGGTATATACTACTTAAAAGGTGAAACAATTGATTGATGACCATCAATGCTGTTCTCATTTGGTAGACTTTATCGACGTTGGAATGACATCTTCAATGTTTTCATGCTTAAGCGATAGGAACTTCTCGTATGCTTGATTAACATCAAGCCCTTGGTGAACCACTGATCTTACAGCCTGAATCATCGCAACGGGATAATCGGATTGCCAAATATTCCTACCCATATCTACTCCTGCCGCGCCTTTTGAAATGGATTCATATGTGAGCTTTAAGACATCTTTTTCGTTAGATACTTTCTTTCCTCCTGCAATAATTACAGGCACGGGACAACCATCAACAACTTTTTCAAATTCGTCACAATAATAGGTTTTAACAATATGTGCACCAAGTTCTGCTGCTATTCTACACGCAAGTCCCAAATACTTATAATCTCTTGTCATCTCGCGTCCAACAGCAGTAACTGCTAAGATAGGTATTCCATATCGTTCGCCTTTATCCACCAATTTTGAAAGATTTCTCAATGTCTGATGTTCATACTTACTCCCCACAAAAATTGACATTGCCAGACACGTTGCATTTATCCTTAATGCTTCTTCAATCGATGTAGTTATTGTTTCGTTGGACAAGTCCTCGCCCAGAATGCTGGATCCACCTGAAACCCTTAGCACAATGGGCACGTTTGATTTTGGGTCGACAGAAGTGCGTAATACGCCCCGAGTAAGCATCAAAGAATCTGTGTAGGGCAATAAAGGTTGGATCGTTTCCTTTGGAATTTCTAACCGGTAGGTTGGCCCTAGAAAGTATCCGTGATCAACTGCAAGCATTAAGCAACGACTGTCCCCCTCGGCGAATATGCGCGATAGCCTGTTTTGCATTCCCCAGTCCATAGTACTCGATCTTGGATAACTGAAAGGCATAAAAACGAATTGTTTGCTAAGAAGTTATGATAACTTTCATTACCCCGTTTGCGTCCTTGGCACATCGAAAGGCTTCAGCAGATTGCTCAATCCTAAACCTGTGTGTAATCAGTGGCTTGACATCAATGGATTTTTGTGAAATCAAGGATAGAGCTTGGTTTGTTTCAATTTCCGAGCATCCATAACTGGAGGTTACGTTCAATTCGTTAGAGTAAATTAAGCTTAGATCCAGTTTTAGCATTGAATCTTTTGGCGGGACGCCGAAGAGCAAAATTTTGCCCCCTCTTCTAGTGAGGGATAAAGCTTGATCAACCGCTAGAGGGTTGCCGGTGGCTATAATAGTCAAATCAGCACCAATACCATGTGATAATTCTTTAATCCTTTCAACAATATTTGACGCCGTATTAGGATTAAACGTAAACGTATTTTGGTATGATTCAGTAAATTTGAGTCTATAATCGTTTATGTCTATCACGAACAAGTGATTTGCGCCCGCGTTTTCAGACAATAACATATGCATCACACCTGTAGGACCTGCGCCAATAATTGCCACATTATCTCCATGTCTTATTCCTGATTTATTGAATGCCCTTATGCAACATGCCAGCGGTTCTATCAACGCTGCCTCGTCATAGGAAATATTATCCGGTAAGTGAAGGAGACCGCCCCGATTTACATTCCATTTTGGTACTAAAAACTCTTGCGACAAGCCACAAGGTTCTATATTGCTTTTTTGGTACATTTCGCACATCGTATAATCCCCATGTGTACAATACCAGCACGAGTAACAACTTACGTGGTGATGAACAAAGACTCTATCGCCTTTCGCAATTCGTTTTACTTTATTTCCAACTTCAATCACTTCCCCAGCAGGTTCATGCCCTACTCTACCAGACGACATTGAATACTTCCCATAAACTTTTTCTAGGTCTGATCCACAGAGGCCGCATGTCCGCATTTTAACTAAAACATCACCATCTTTGCATTCAGGGTGTACACATTCTTCTACCACCACGGTCGAATTGGATACCTTGACTGCTAACATGAGATCAAACATAAGAAAAGCCAACTATATATAAGAAACTAGAAATTTTTCTTTCGAAATCTGCTAGAGTGACAGATCAAACAGGTATGTACATCGATAAGTTCTTAATTCCGATATTATAAGGAATATTTGGGTGTTTATCGAGTGTCCTTTAAGAAAGTAGGTGCCGTGATACTATTAGTTACAAACATGGAGACATCGCTCAAATTCTACAGAGATACCTTAGGACTTGCCGTAAAAAACGCGACGGATGAGTGGACCGAATTTTTCACGAGTGGCACAGTTCTTGCTTTGCATCCTGCCAAAACCAAAGTTAAGCATAACCCCAGTATGCTTGTTGGCTTTATGGTAAGCGATTTAGACACGATTGCTAGTAATCTAAAGGAAAAAGGTATCAAGTTTTTTAAGGAGCCTAAGGAGGAATCGTTTGGTAAGCACGCAATTATCGAAGATCCTGACGGTCATCTGATTTCCATAGCAGAAATTAGAGCAAAATCTTCAGAAGGTTTTGATCTGATAGGTCTAATTGGCGCGGAATAGAACTCCGAAGAAGGGTTTCTTAATTCACAATACATCCAATTCATTTTTGATAGATGCTTAGAATAAGTTTAACTGGATCAAAAGCGGTCACTCTTCTCCGATGTTCAAATCTCGTACTGATCGATTTGGAATCTAACTCGAAATTTTTGAAACTTTCCCATACACAAATAGCCTTTTGAGGGCTGTATTTTCATTTTCAAATGTTATTAAGTACACATCCTTCATTTTATAAAACACAAATAGTGTTTGCACGTAATATTTAACGGTCCCTGCAGTTATCTGAGCAGTACCTCTAACTACTACTGTCATATTATCGCCAACATTAACGTATTCTATTCCCTTATGACTCGAATTCAATGTTATGACGTAATCCTTAGAATTGCTGTCAACTAAATTTCGTATATTCATGATACCACTGATATTGGCTTTTAGCTTACCATTTATTGTGGCATTCCACTGTCCATTTATACTATAACCCTCAAAACTATCTGCTAAAGACAAATATTGTGACGAGTTCTTTCCTTCGGAGCTTGCGTTCGACCGTTCAACAGTAGAAATTACCATTTTGGAAAGCGTATCTATCAGGTTTCTGTCAAAATCCAAAACACTAGAATGATTCTCTTTTACTACATTATCCATGCCGCCTATAGAGTTGCTAACGTTGCTTTCATTTTTCTGAATGGTATTATTGGAGAAGTTGGAAATCTTAAGGGAACCGACCAAAGAGACGACCTCCCTCATACTTAACGGTTCGGTAAAATTGCCCTCCATCTGTAAAGTGTAATTATTCGTATTTAATGATGAGTAACGATATATGTATAACGATGCTGATACGATTCCTACCAAGCCAATAGCTACTAAGAAAATCCACGTTTGATTCATTATGTTGGAGTCCTTTGTTAAAGTAACCCAGATAGTCTATAATAACTAAATGTATCTTCTTGATTATTCAGATTATTCAGTAGCCAAAAGTTGTGTAGGTCTCATTGTGAATTAATCCACGGGTCGAATTTTTCAAAAGGTCCCATAATTAATTGCCGATAATCCGTATTTTGATCTTCTGAAAAAACAACCACAGTCACAAAATTACAACAAGGATGTGACAGCACCCTCTGAAGCGGAGCGGGTTAATAATGCATACTTTGCCAGGACTCCGTTTGCATATCGTGGCTTTATACTACGCCATTTTTTATTTCGCAGTAGAAGTTCCTTTTTCGAGACCATTAAATCAATACGACTGGAATTTAGATCGATAATAATCTCATCGTTATTCTTCACAAGTGCAAGTGGTCCACCAACCATGGCCTCCGGAGAAACGTGTCCAATCATAAGACCACGAGTAGCTCCGGAAAATCTTCCATCAGTGACCATTGCTACTTCTTTCCCCAATCCTTGCCCAACGAGCGCAGCTGTTACAGACAGCATTTCTCTCATACCTGGACCACCTTTTGGGCCTTCGTATCTTATGACTACGACATCTCCCTTTCGGATTTTTTGTCGTGAAATTGCGTCAAAAGCCTCTTCCTCAGAATTAAACGTTTTCGCTAGACCTCTAAACTTTGGTGTTTCTATGCCTGCTATCTTTACCACCGCTCCCTCTGGAGCCAATGTACCATACAGTACTTTCAATGTACCCTGTTTGTGAAGTGGGCTTTCTGGACTCCTTATGACATTCTCGGCTGGACCATTAGTTTCAATTACATCCAAATTTTGCTTCATGGTCTTTCCAGTCACGGTCAATATTTCTCCGTTTATCAGTCCTTTTCTTAGTAAGCTTTTTAAAATAACGGGAACCCCGCCGACTCGGTCAAGATCAACCATTACGTATACGCCACCTGGTCTCAAATCCGCGATATGCGGGGTCTTTTTACGAACTCTTTCGAAATCGCTTAAATTCAACTTGATGCCGATCTCTCTAGATATAGCTAGTAAATGCAAAACGGCGTTCGTGGATCCGCCTATGGCATTGACTATTGCAATCGCATTTTCGAATGCTTCAAAGGTCATGATATCTTTTGGCCTAATATTATTTTCAAGAAGGTACGATAATTGCTTCCCTGTGTCATAACAAACCTTTAGTCTTCTTTCACTTTCTGCTGGTGGTCCAGCACTACCTGGTAAAGATATTCCCAGCGCTTCGCTAACACATGCCATTGTATTTGCAGTGTACATTCCTCCACATGAACCCGCAGACGGGCAAGCAGAATTTTCTAATTTGTGTAATTCATCTAAGGAAAGCTTTCCAGCGTCATAAGCCCCGACTGCCTCATAAACATCTTGAACGGTAACAGGTTTTCCTTCCCATTCACCTGGTAGAATCGTGCCTCCATAGACAAAAATTGAGGGCAAATTCATCCTGGCCATGCCCATCATTGTTCCAGGCAGACTTTTGTCACATCCGGAAATTCCAACAAGACCGTCATATTGGTGAGCCCTCATCATTATTTCTATCGAGTCTGCAATAGTTTCCCTGCTAACCAAAGATGCCTTCATTCCCTCATGACCCATTGCAATCCCATCGGAAACCGAAATTGAGGTAAATTCTCTAGGTGTACACCCTGAATCCTTAACCCCATTTTTAGCGAACTGTGCAAGATGTCCAAGATGAATATTGCAAGGAGTTGCTTCGTTACAAGTGGATGAAACCCCCACAATAGGTTTCGACAAATCATTATCATTTAGTCCCATAGCTTTGTACATAGCTCTATGTGGAGCCCTTGAAGGACCTTCGATTACAGTCCTGCTTAGCAACATTATATTTAGCAATTAATTTAGCCTATTTTAATATTATATTTGGAGCGAAAACAAGACTAATATTCAAAAAAGCACTTTGACTCTAGTCCAATATTGCCAATACCTTAATTCCATCAACACCCTCGACCTTAAATAAAGTCTCACACATTCCACACTCGGCGTTTCCGTTGGCCATATCGCTCGCTGAAACGTCTTCGTTTCTGTAATCACACTTTGGGCAATTAAACTTAAAACTAATCTCAAAATCAGAGAGTTCTATTGTCTCGGCCATTTACTACCTTAAGTCAAAAATTGATATATTTAAAAGTCACGACCAAAAAGAGTGGAAGCGTGGATAAACGATTAAATCATCATTGTGCCGAAGTATTATGAAAAAGCATGGAAGCAAGCCAATGTGTTTTTTGTTCGATTATCTCAGGTCTTGCTAGAGCATCAATAATTTACCAGGATTCATTTTTCATAGCATTGCTTGACAAATACCCATTTAGCTATGGGCATACCCTCGTGATTCCAAGAAAGCATTATATGGATTTCTTACAGATGCCAGAAAACGAAGTTGGACCTCTTTATAGGTTCGTATGGTTCATTACAAATGTTGTCTCGAAAGCAGTAAAACCCGAGGGTTTCAATATAGGGCAGAATAACGGTCGTGCTGCCAACCAGATCATTCCCCACGTTCATATCCACATAATACCAAGGTTTAAGGAAGATATTGTCACAGGTAAGTGGCCAGCCCGTCACCCTGTAAATGATATAGAACTTGAAAATATATCACAAAAAATAAAATCGGTCATGTTGGAGTCAGACGTCCGGAATACCTCTAACACTGGCTTGTAATGTCCTTATTCTCATTGAGGTTGGCAAGCTCAGTACGTTTTGACTATCTAGGTGCAAATCTGAGAATTGCTCCTATTCCACCTAGACTTGTAAGTTGAGTACCTTCCTCTGTCTTCGACGAAATAACTTCTAATTTTGCTCCAGTCAATTGAGATAACTCTTCTAGAACGTCTATTATATCAATATCGAGCGCAGAAATGTCGGTAGCTCCACAATTCGGACAAGCAGCTGACATGGAATCTTGCTTTGCTTTTAGAGATTCCTTCCTCTCAACATAATTACTTCTTTCGATATTGCACCTATTGCATTTGATTTTAATTTCTACATGTTGAATTTCATCATTAACAATCACCGTGTCAACCGTTCCATTCCTGAGTGCACCCAACACATCATGAATTCCATAGATAGCCAACCCCTTATTGGAATAAACTTCCGTCATGAATTTCTTCATTAGTTTTTTTTCTTCCATCAGCCTGTAATCAGTTAGAATTCCCTGTTCTTGCACCTTCTCTAAAATTTCCCTAATTCCTTCATCGCCCGAATACGAACTATCTATTGTAGCAATTATATTATTCTGCAGTCTGTAATCCAAGTATTCTTCTTTAAGAAAATTATCTTTCGTCGGACCTGGACCACCCACAATCATTCCGTTAACTTTATGCTGTTGGATAAAAACTTTGTAAGCATGATCCGCTACTCTATGGTAATATTCATTTAACTCATTATCACGGAGTCTTTCGAATCTCCTTGCTGATTGTCCTCCTTGTCTGTGTTTGCCTGCGACGCCGGAAGTTAATGTATCCATTACTTGCCATCGATCTCCCGATAAAATACCCAGACCTGCTTCTTGTGTATCAATTGCGAGCAGAGCTATTATTCTATCGTCCTTTAACATATCCTTTATGTGGTCCGTCCAGAAATGATCGTCGCACCTATAGAGATTAATCTGGATTGGTTTGGGGGGCAAAACCGGGTAGAGCTCAATTCGTTCATTGCCTATTCCCTTATTATTTGGAATAGCACCACAAAAAATAGCGATTCCGTTCTCAGGAGTTTCCTTGAATAGCTTCAAATGCTCCACTGTTCGGCTTAGAGCATCTTGAACATGTGTTCTGGTCAAATCCGACTTGATATTAGAGGCTGTTCCTGCTTCATTTCTCAACTGGCCAATTACCTCGAAAATAGGTCTTCGAGGTGGAATATACACAGTAACAAGTTCCGTTCCATGACCGGTAATTCTTGACAATTCGTTTAGCATCTTATTTAGCTTATATTTTCCAACAGAATCCCACTTCTTTTCGTGGATATTTTGAGCCATTCTATATACATTAGTTTTTTCCTCCAGATAATATAAGGCTATCAAACAAGTGAAAGGTATAGGTTGAATCTTACTACAAGGTCACTAATCTTAATACCAATTAACGGAGTCCATTTTGGTTCGCATTAATATTTTATCAATGTAAAATGAAAATAACATCTACAATAATATGAAATTTGCATTACATATCATAGACATATACTCAACAACGGAAACGATTGAAACTCATGAATTTATATTTTGCAACTAATTTCAGTAAAGGAAATCGCTAGAATAATCAGGATTATCGGATGTATATGATTACAATATAATTATATTCTTATTGAATTCTGATTATAATGGCCCAGTCTCCTTTGAATTTCATTGATTCTAAAATCTTGACCTCAGATCACTATAAAAACGGCTAATGGCATT
>Ga0065712_10067946_pt1 | contig 19756 bp, 14 predicted proteins | sample MisRhiReplicate1_FD_59099 | JGI IMG/M metagenome (GOLD analysis project Ga0065712, IMG submission 59099) | Miscanthus rhizosphere microbial communities from Kellogg Biological Station, MSU, sample Rhizosphere Soil Replicate 1: eDNA_1 v3... | ecosystem: Host-associated > Plants > Roots >...
AAAGACGCGACAGCCGGCGCCCTCGCCAAACTCTGTTCTGTTTTCCGAAAAAGACTTCTTTCGAGATTTCCACAGGTCCATCACGCCCGCGGTGTTGGACTTGGCAGGTTTTGCGATCTCGGCGCACTCGAAGGAGATCGGGGTCTGACCCCGGGTCTGACCCCGGGTCAGACCCCGCTCTGACCTGGCCCGCTCTGACCTGGCAAGGTCACGGTGAAGACGGCGCCGCCGGTGGCGGCATTCTCCGCACGGGCTTCGCCGCCGTGCAGTTCCACCAGATGCTTGACGATTGCGAGACCGAGACCGGTCCCGCCTGGCCGTGCGCGTGACTTGTCCACGCGATAGAACCGCTCGAACACGCGTCCGAGATCCTCTGGCGGAATCCCCGGCCCCGAATCGGCGACCGTGATCGTGTACTTCCCATTGAGCCGCGACGCCGCCAGCGTGACGTCCGCACCATCCGGCGAATAGTTGACGGCATTCTCCACGAGATTGCGCACGATGTCGTGCAGCTTGGCCGGATCGCCGTCCACCTGCGTCGCTTCCTGCGGCACGTCAATCGCGACCCGCTGTCCCTTGGACTCGATCGTCGGCGACAGATCGGCAATCACACCGCTGAAGATCTGCCGCACGTCGCAGCGCGCCATCTCCAACGCCTCTTGACGTGCATCGAGCCTCGCCAGGCGGAGCAGATCTTTCACCAGCCGCTCCATCCGCGTGGTGTGCCGCGCGATGATCTCGAGGAACTTCTGCGTGCCCTCAGCGTCGCCGGGCTCGTCGAGCAGCGCCTCGACATAGCCACGAATCGCCGTCAGCGGTGTACGGAGCTCGTGCGACACGTTGGCGACGAAGTCGCGCCGGATCTGATCGGCGCGCCGCAAGTCGGTGATGTCATGCAGCACGAGCACGGCACCGCCGCCGCCGCTGCGAGAGACAGGTGCGGCACGGGCGAAGAACGTGCGACCCGGATCGCGCGTCAGCGCCACTTCCTGGCTTCCTGCATCCTCGCCGCTCAGTGCGCGCGTCAGCTGCGCCGCGATGTCGGGATGACGAATCACTTCGAGATACGAACGGCTCGCCGCGGATGCATCGACGCGCAGCATCTCCTGCGCCGCACGATTCACGAGCTGCAACCGCCCTTGCCGATCGACAACGAGGACGCCTTCGACCATGCCGGCGAGGATCGCCCCCATCCGCGCGCGATCCCGAGACAGCTCTTCGAGCCGTCCGCCGAGCTCCTGCACGGATGTATCGAGCGCGCGCGCGACTGTGCCGAGTTCGTCGGTGCCATAGTCGTACGTCGACCGCGAAAGATCACCAGCCGAATATCGACCCGCGACGCCCGCAATGGCTTGCACCCGTCGCGCCAGCGGCGCCGACAGGATCCACGACACGATCAGCGCCAGTGGAACCGCGACCGCCATCGCCGTCAACGCCGCGCGTCGAATGGCCGCAAGCTGTTCATCAACGTCAGTGAGCGGAAGGGCGAGGCGCACATACCGCACCACGGGGTGTGACGCACGAACGGCCACGTACAGCATGTCGGTATCCACCGTCGTGCTGTATCGCTGGCTCGTGCCAAAGCCCTGCTCACGTGCGGCGGCGACCTCCGGCCGAGCGGCGTGATTCTCGAGCGAGGCGAGGGCCTCGGCAGGCTGCGTGGAATCACCGACCACGCGTCCGTCCTCCGCAACAAACGTGATGCGAGTGGAGACGAGTTGCCCAAGCCGATCGGCTTCGGCATCGAGTGCACGGCCATCAATCGCCGGCGCTTGTGACAGCAGTTCGGCGATGAGTCGAGCTTCATCGGCAAGGCGCTGCTCGAGCGCCGAGCGCTGCTGGCTGCGAACTTGCCACGACAACAGTGCCGCGAGCGCGACCAGCGACACTGCCGCCGCGACCACCGACGCGACGAAGACCTTGGTGCGAAAACTGGTGCGCATCACCCGGTTCGCGTCCGCGCCGTACGTCGACGCGGAACGCTACGCTGAAGACTCTTCCACGAGCTTGTAACCAAACTGTTTCACGGTCACGAGCGCGTCAACCAGAAACGGTAATTTCTCGCGCAGCCGGCGGACGTGCACGTCTACGGTGCGTGTCCCTCCGGTATAGCGGTAGCCCCAGACGTCGCCGAGCAGCAGATCCCGCGACAGAACCCGTCCGCGGTGCTGCAGGAGGTACTGCAGCAGCATGAACTCCTTGGCCGTCAGCTTCACCTCGCGGCCTTCGTCGAGCACCGTGTGGCGGCCGAGGTCCATGACCAGCGGACCGAACGACAGCGTTGAGCCCGACGGCTCTGTGCGCTTCGATCGACGCATCAACGCCCGCACTCGCGCGACCAGTTCGTTAGGACTGAACGGCTTCGAGATGTAATCGTCGGCGCCGATTTCGAGACCGATGATGCGGTCGCTCTCTTCGGCCCGCGCCGTGAGCATGATGATTGGAATCGCCGCCGTGGTCTTGTCGGCACGCAGCGCACGACAGACTTCGAGGCCGCTCAAGCCTGGCAGCATAACGTCAAGGACGACGAGGTCAACCGGGTTCCGGCGTATGCTCGCTAATGCGTCGTCGCCAGACTCGGTGAGATGTGCACGCCAACCTGCGCGTGAAAAGTAGTGGGCGATCAGATCGGCGATGTCGCGATCGTCCTCGGCGACGAGTATGTCCACGTCGCCGCCATTATCCCATGCGCCCTCAGGACGCGCCGAAGATCACCCGAATCAGCCCATAGGCGATGGCGCCGATCGTCGCAGACGCGGGAATCGTCAGCATCCACGCCCAGACGATCTGACCGGCCACCCCCCAGCGCACCGCCGACAGCCGCTTGGTTGATCCGACGCCGACGATCGCACCAGTGATCGTGTGCGTTGTGCTGATGCCGGTTCCCATCGCCGTCGCGGTGTAGATCGCCAGCGCGGCTCCAGTCTCAGCGGCGAAACCGCCAATCGGCTGCAGCTTGGTGATCTTCGATCCCATCGTCTTGATGATCCGCCAGCCGCCAGAGAGTGTGCCCAGGCCGATTGCCGTGTAGGCCATCAACTCGACCCAGATCGGGATCGGTAGCTTTCCTGCAGCGTCGCGCTCGAGAAACCCGCCGGTGAACAGCGCACCCGCCATGATGCCCATCGTCTTCTGCGCATCGTTGGCGCCGTGCATCAAGCTGAATGCGGCAGCCGAGAGAAGCTGCATGCGCCGGAAGAATGCATCAACGCGCCGTGGCGTCGCGTTCTTGAATACCCAGTGGCTGGCGGTCATCAGCGTCAAGCCGACAACCAGGCCGATGACGGGCGCGATGACGATGAAGATCAGCGTCTTCGTCCAGCCGGAGACGATGATCGCCGCGAAGCCGGCCTTGGCTACCGCGGCTCCCGCGTAGCCGCCGAACAGCGCGTGCGACGAGCTGGTCGGCAGGCCGTAGTACCACGTGATCAGATTCCAGAGGATCGCTCCGCTCAGGCCGCCGAAGATCACGGCAAACGTCACGACACTCAGGTCCACCATGCCCGAGCCGACCGTCTGTGCCACACCGGTGCCAAAGAAGAACGCCGCAGCGAAATTGAAGAACGCCGCCCAGAGGACGGCCTGGCCCGGCGTCAGAACGCGCGTCGAGACGACGGTCGCGATCGAGTTGGCCGCGTCGTGAAACCCGTTGATGTAGTCGAAGATCAGTGCAACAACAATGAGCGCGAGAACGGGGAGCAGGACAGGATCGTGAAAGACCGTTGTGGCAAGCATGCGTGTGTGGCCGATCAGCCGTGCTTGACGACCACGCCTTCGAGGAGGTTGCAGACATCTTCACACCGGTCAGTGGCGGCCTCGAGGAAGTCGAAGATCTCCTTCCATTTGATCACTGCGATCGGATCGCGTTCCTCGTCGAAGAGCGCGACGATGGCGTCCTGGTGCACACGGTCGGCTTCACGTTCGAGCTGATTGACGCGCGCGGCGAGCTCGAGCACGCCCTGGCTCTGCTTCTCGAGGATGGACAGGGCCTCGGTGATCCGGTCGCAGGAGTCGCAAATGATGTCGGCCAGCCGCCGGGCGTGCTGTCTTACGTTGGTGATCTTGTAGAGACGGATTACCGCCGCCGCGGCGTCGATCGCATCCATGACGTCGTCGAGAGATATTGCCAGGGCATGAATGTCTTCGCGGTCCAGCGGCGTGACAAAGGTCCGGTTCAGCCGATCGATGATCGACCTCGTACGGCCGTCGCAGGCGTGCTCGATGTCCTTGATGGCATCCGCCTTGGCCATGTCCGGCGGATTGCTCGCGACCATCTGTTTCAGCGTACGGGCGCCGACGCGGATCTCTTCGGAAAGGCCGACGAAGTCGTGGAAGAAGTGTTCTTCGCGGGGAAGCAGACTGAAACGGGCCATGTCACCTCGATAAACCGAGGGATCGTAACATTTAACAGACCCGTTACACGAACGTTACGAGGGCGGCCCGCCAGATGGCAGGGCGAGGCATGCCTCGCCCTTACTTCTTGCCGACCCAGGTGAAGTTCACGCCTGCACCGCCGGGAGCCGCTGCCGGCGCGACGGCGAATCGTGCGTTCCCGTGGCCGATTGTGACCGTGCGACCGGCAACCATTCCGATCGCCGCACCAAATGCCACGTCGCTGAAGTAATGCCGTTGTCCCTGGATGCGTGAGGCCGCCACATACGAGGCGACAGCGTAGGCCGGGATGCCCGCCTTCCACCCGAGATGACGCTGCAGCACCGCAGCCGTTGCGAACGCAGAAGCTGAATGCCCCGACGGGAATGAGAGCGATGTGCCATCGGGACGGGTGCGGGAGGTTCCGAGCTTGAGGACCTGCGTCATCGTCTGCGAGACGAACTGGGCGCGAACGAGATCAGCGCCGAGGACTGCCACCTTCGGATTGCCTGTCACGCGGCCGATTGAGTAAGTCGCGAAGGCTGCCGCGATCTGCGTCGTTGCTGCGCCGATCGTCTGGCCGGCGCCGAAGGCTCCGCTCATTGACGTGGAACCCGAAAACGACTGTGACAAACGTACGTCAGAAGGGTGACCGGCCATCGCAGCCAACCCTCCGATCCCGAGGATCATGGCCGAGTCACGCGACGGCAACCGTCGGAAATCGGTGAGCGTGTCGGTGAAGATTCGCCCGATGCTCGGAACAAGGTCCTGGGCAGGAGGAGCGTTGAACGTCTGAGCCGGCGCGCCTGATGGCGGGGCCACCGGCGTCGGCGCAAGGATTTGTGCCGAACTATCGCAGGGAATGAGCGTGATCCCGGTCCACAGTGTGATCGTGATCAAGAACGCGTACGCAGGTTGTCTCATAGGACCATGACCCGACCGCGAGTGTCCGTGTAACGAAGGTTTTACTTTTGGACGACGGACTTGTCGTTTCGGTCGAGACCAACGGTCTCCCACTGCGTGCCGTTGCGACGGAACGTAAACGTGACGGGGTTGGCCCATGCCGGATAGTCCGGATGGATCGTGCTGACGCTGACTCTGAGGAATGGGGAATCGAGCAACGCCTTTGGCACCTCGATGCGAACAACATGTTCGATGATGCCGGCGGTGGGAGCCATGAGGCTGCCTTCAACTGCTTGACTGGTCGCGCCGGTCTCGTTGTCAAAGCGTGACCATGTGAATCGGTATTCGGCCTGAGGCTTTGCAATGCCCGCCTCGACCGCAGCGTTCCCGAACGTCAGCCCACCGTCTGCGCCGTTGAGGAACGGGTCCACGAGAGGATTGACGCCAGTCAACCACGCACGCAGGACCTTGTCGCGGCGTTTGATTAACGTGGTCGTAATGTGCTCGGCAGCACCTGGTTCGCTGTATTTCGCCTTCGCCACCACGGCACGAATCGCCTCGTTGCTGAACTTCGCGACCAGCCGCGCGCCCCAGAACGCATCCTCCGGCGTCATATTGTCGAAAGCCGGGTTCGGATACTCAGGCCGCCATTTGACCGGGTCGAAAAAATCCCCTTCGAACCGGCCGACGGACTTCGCACCCTCCCAGTAGTCGACGAGGATCCACGGGCGGACGTAGAGCCCGAGCGTCGCCAGCGTTTTGAATCCAGGTCCCCACTCGAGGATGTACTCGTTGCCCGCACGCGGAGCCTGTGGCGTCGTACTCCCGCTGCCCATGATCGATCCGAAGTCGAACATGTAGTGACGAATCCACTGCGGGACGCCAGGCCCACCCTCGAGCATGTCGAGGCTGTTCAGGCCGCGCGAGTCGTCATGGTTCAGCCAGGCGGCGAACACACGACTGCCACGAAGCTCACGGCGGTGCTCGTGAGGGTGAATGTCGTTCGGGTCGTCAGGTCGCGTGCCGTAGTACTTGAAGTATCCGAGCGGCTTGCCATCGGCAAAGCGGCTGAGCGTCGCGCGGTATTTGCCGTTGGGCAGCTTCGCCGACACACGGAGCAGCCGGTCAACGTTCGTGCGTGTGATCGGCACTTTGCGACCGCGCAGATCCACAGTGGTTGCGTTGGGCGCGATGACGATCTTGTCCGGATCTATCTCGACGATGTAGCCCTGCACGACGTTGTAGCCAATCGCGTGATAGAAAGCAGCACCGATCACTTCGGCGCCGCTGGCCATCTCCGGATTGCTCGGCGGATCGAACTTCACCTGGTAGAGGCGCCCGTCTGGGGCGACCACGCGATACCCGGGCGTGATGCCGCTGCTCTTGCCCTCAACGACTGGCCAGTCGTCGATGTTCGGTGCGTCGAGTGTGTTCGGTCCGCGCACGATCTCGTCGATCGTCATCCTGCGGCGGCCGATCCGATTAGTGAACCAGCTCGAATCAGGAACCTCGTCGATCGTGTTGACGTTGACGGCGGGAATCGGCTGACGATCGCCGGGCTTGATGAACGTCTGCTCCGCGAAGTCGTAGGCGTTGCTGCCCTCGATGCGCACCGCCTTGCCGGCGTCGAGGGCGCGGTCGTTATCCACCTGCAGCGGATCGTCAGGGAAGTAGACGGGCGCAGCGCTGCGTGTCGTGAGCGTCAACGCCACGCAGCCGATGGCGATGATGGCGAGTCCGAGTCTGTAGGGCCGGTCCTTTCGGTCCGGCCTTCTAGAACACATTACCGAACCTCAAGACGAAGTGCGCGCCCGCGGCGCTCCCGAATGCGCCTTCGACGCGGAGGAACACGCCGTTGCTCGTGCCAAATCTGAATCCGATGCCGAAGTCACGCTCGAACTCGCTCAAGTTGAAGTCCTGCCGACGCGGCGCCACCTTGCCGATGTCGTAGAAGATCGCGCCATCGACAGCGGTGAAGATCTCCCAGCGATACTCGGCCTGAAACAGTAGCGTGTTGCGATCGCGAAAGCGGAAGTGGCGGAATCCGCGCAAGTCGTCGGGACCGCCCAGTGTCGGCTGGAAATAGAACGGCACCTCTGCGCCTGCGTCCGGGTCGGTCATCACCGCGCGCGCGTGCAGCGCCAGCACACGGCGATCTTTCACGAGCGGCACGTACTGCTGCAGGTCGATGTCCACGCGGTTGAACGAGAACAGATCGAGCTCGGAATCGTCGTAGCGGTGATATGTGATCGCGTATCGGCCGCCGCGGCGAGGATTGCCGAGCGGGAAGCGGTTGTTGACTTCCACCGTTCCTGAGTATCTGAAGAAGTCCGGCTGCACGAGAACCCCGGGTGCGTCGGCCGGACTGAATACGGTCAGGAGGCTCTCCTCCTCGCTGATCGCGTCGATGTGGGGGCTGTAGTAATCGACGCCTGCCGTCAGATTGAGCCACGACATCGGACGGACGGTGCCGTACCCGCCAAACACCGTGTTCCTCAGGCCGTAGATGACCTCGTCGTCACGTGAGGAGTCAGGGCCGAGCCCGAAGAAATCCTCTTTCGGAAAGTCGTAGCGCTGCGCGTGTACGCCCACGCCCACTTTGCCGTCAGCGAGGCGCGGCGCCTGCAGGCGTGCGTCGAGCATCCAGTAGTGAGAGAAGGACGCGGCGGCGAAAGTGCTGAACTCCAGTTGGCCGCCGAACCAGCGCGGATATCGATATCCGGGTCCGAATGAGAATCCGCTGCCCGTCGTGATGTTGCCGATCTTTGGATAGAGCCCTTCGGCAGGATTGAGGATGCGCTCGAAGACGCGGCCGCTCTCGAGGTCCATCAAGGCCCGCTCGAGACCGGGATGCTCCGGTGGCGTCAGGTGCTGTGCCTTCTCCTTGCGCTCGCGCTCCAGAATCTCGGCGCGCGTGGTGGGTTCCTGGGCCTGCGCCATTGTCGGCACGAGCAGACACACGACAAGCCTCAGTAGCCTTATGGGTCTCACGCTTCGCATTACGCCGCGTGTCGCTCCGAGGTTTCAGAGCCCACTAACTTGCGATGCTCGCGCGCAATGCCGAAGCAGAGCACGAGCCACACGGCGATCAGGACGACGTTCACGAGCGCAAAGCTCCTGATCGAGAGCGCCAGTATTTGCGTGCCGACGAAGACGACCACGGCCTGAATCAGGTCGCCGGTCCTGACGAAGAAGGCATCGATGGCCTGCTTGGCGTTGTATTTGGCTTCGCGACTCGTCGGCAGGAACAGCGCTTGGCGTGTCGTGTTCTGAATCGAATAGTCCGTGCTGTTCTCGAAGATCTTGGTCCACTGCAGGACGACCAGCACGGGCAGCGCGAGGACCGCGGTGTATCCACCCAGGGCGATCAGCGGCAGGACGAACAGCGCCCCGCGCACGCCGACGTACTTGAACACTCGCGAGACCACGAACGTCTGCAGCAGGAATGCGAGGATGTTCACCGCTGTCAGCACTGTTCCTGACAGCGAGGCGATGATCGCGCGACGATCCGCTGCCGCCGCCACGCCAGAGGCGATGCGCGCATCGGCCTCCTGCGTGATCAAGGTATTCAACATGTAGGTGCCGCCAAGCGTGTTCACGAGGTTGTAGACCAGCACCATCAACGCGATCAGCAGGAGATAGCGATTGGTCAGCACCAGCTTGAAGCCGTCGCTGCCTTTGGCGAGCGGCTGCTCGCTGACGACTTGCGCATCGCGCCGCGCCGCGGCTTCACGCCTGTTGACGATGATGGTGAGGGCGATGGGCACGAGCAGGCCGGCCGCGGCGATCAGCATCAGCACATACGGACCGATACCGCCGAACACCAGCGTCGCGACCAGCGATCCGAGTGCCGCGCCCAGCGTCGCGCCGACGCCGACGAGCGGGAACAGACGTTTGCCGCGCTCGGAATTGTAGATGTCGTTGGCAAAGGCCCAGAACTGTGCCACTGCCACCATGTTGAAGACGCCGATCCAGATGTAAAACGCCACGCCAATCCGCACACCGGCGTTGCCGAGCGCCCAGAAGATCAGCAGATGCGAGGCAAAAAACAGCGTGACGCCACACACCAACCAGACGCGATTGACCCGCGTCGCGAACGCGCTGTAAGCCGGGACGAAGAAGAACAGGATCGCGGCCATTGCGGCGGACGCATAGCTGGCGGCGATCGCTCCGGATTCACTCAGGATGAGGGCTTCGCGAACCAGCTTCAGGACCTGGTAGAACGCGAGCAGGTAAAAGGCGTTGGCGGCGAGGAGCAGTGCGCTGACGCCTTCACCTGCCCGTACGTCCGTCACAACCGAGAGCGCACGTTCGAGGAGACTCTTCTGCGACGGAGCGGTGTCCAGCATCAGGAGATGCTACATCGTGACGGCTTCAGCTGTATCACGTTTTGGTTCGCTGACCTTGAGCGGACCGGACAGCTGTGGCAGGTGTGCCCGCCACCACCGTTTGGCTTCGTCTGAGCTCCACTCGTCGCGGATATGGACGCGGCAGGCCATTTGATACAACTCGCCGGCATCCTGTGGCCGGTGCCTCGGATCTTTCTGCAGACAGGCGAGAACCAGTTCATCCAGCTCACGTGGCACCAGCAGCTCGGTCCTCTCCGACGGTGGCGTCGGCTGGGCGTGCAGGTGCTGCATCAGCATCTTCATCGACGTATCCGCCTCGAAGACGAGCTCTCCGGTGAGCAGGAAGTACGTGACGCAGCCGAGAGAATAGACGTCGGCACGCCGGTCCACCTCGCTGTCGCCGAGGATCACTTCGGGGGCCATGTAGGCCGGCGTTCCAGGCGTCGAGTTCTCGCGTGTCGCGAGCGTTTGCGACTCGTCGCCACGGGCCGATGAGGCCTTGATCTTGACCAGACCGAAGTCGAGCACCTTGGCAAAGTCGTACTCAAGACCCATGCGGCAGACATAAATGTTTGCCGGCTTGATATCGCGGTGCACCAGCCCGCGTGCATGCGCATCGGCCAGCGAATGACACACCTGCCTGAGCAGGTAGAGGACGCGCTGCGGCGGCAACGGTCCGAACTCGCGGACCAGCGATTCGAGGTCGCGCCCGGTGAGCAGCTCCATCACGTAGTAGAACGTCCCGTCCTGCGTGATGCCGAAGTCGAACACCTGGATGGTGTGCGGTGAGCTCAGCGCCGCAGTGGCTTGCGCCTCGCGCTCGAACCGTTTCAACGTGTGCCGCGCTTCGTTCTCGTCGCGCGCACCGAGTACTTCGGGGCGCACCAGCTTGATCGCGGCATCGCGCGCTAACAGGCGATGCTCGGCGCGCCACACTTCGCCCATGCCGCCGGTGCCGAGCCGTTCGATCAGGTGATAGCTGCCGAGTTCCTGGGCCTCGCGCAGACGCCGCCCGAGCCGTTGCAACACCCGCGCAGGCACCACGGCGACGAACGCGCACGCATACGTCGGCCAGGTGATCACAAACACATACGCCGGGTTCAGCCCCTTGCCGCCCAGCATCCAGGCAATCGTGTACGCGATCGGATCGAATGAGGCGACGATGAGCGAGGCGATGAACATGCGCCGCGGCGTGCTCGGCGCGATCATCGCGCTGATCAGGATCAGCAGACAGATCCACGAGATGCGCATGATGTCGGTGCCCGCCGGCGGCACCGCCCACGCATTGAACGCCGCGATCCCGGCCCCGTGCATCAGCATCATCGCGATGCCGGCGTTGCTCTTGCTTTCGATGCTGGTGTTGGCGCGCCGGACGTACCAATACATGACCGCCGAACCGGTGACGCCGCACACCTGCAGGGTGATGGCTCGCCAGTTGCGGACCCAGCCCGCCCACAGCCACGGCATGACGAACGAGTCGAGGATCAGCGCGATGGTCCAGAGCACCAGCGCCACCGTGCTGAACACGACCAGGCGCTGTGCCTGCTCCGAGAGCAGCTCGGTCGGCAGTCGCGTCGTGCGACCTGAATCGCCGATCGACGAGGCCGGTGTGGCGTGAGGCGCGATTCGGCGCGATTCGTGAGGCGGACTCATGACGTGTAATTCAAAATGCAAAATTCAAAATGCAACAGCGAATGCCAACCTCTGCGTTTTGCATTTTGCATTTCGCATCTTGCATTCCGTCAGGCACCCTTGTCCACGCGCTTGCGCAGCTCTTCGAGGTTCAACATGATCGATTCATTCGATCGCAGCAGGTCGGCAAGGATTTCGTCCCGCGCGCGAACGTCGCGCGGCGCCTGCTGTTCGCGGCCGAGGAACGGCCACAACCGCTGACTCAGGTCCTGAGGCAGCACGCCTTCGAGATATTCGAGTGCCGTGCCACGCAGCTTCGGATCGTCGGTGTGGAGACCGCGATACGCAATCTGCAGCGGCGCCGTCGGCAACACGAGCGACAACAACGTGAAGACATGCGCGAGGCTCTGACCCGCGCGGTCTTTCAGAAACTCATCGACGAACGACCGCTGCTCGGGATCGATGCTGTCGAGCAGGCGATGGCTTTGCCACACCGGACGGCCGACCGCGACTTCCTTGCGCACCACGTCGAACACGCGCTCTTTATCGATGCGTATGCGTGGATTCTTTTCGAGGATCGACGACAGCGAGCGCCCGCATTGGAACCGCACCTCGAAGCGCAGATCCTCGAGGCCGAGCAGCAGGCCATCGACGGCGCGCTGCGACACGCAGATTGAGAAGACCCGCGCCAGACGCCGCCGAACGGCAAATGGCTGGTTGGGATCGAGCAGCGCGTCGATCAACTCACCGACGCGTTCTTCGGCGATCTTGCGCAGCGCCTTCACCGCGTCTTCGGCGACGGGATCCCAGGCGAGCAGCGGGATCACGTGTGGCACCAGCGTCGCCGGCAACCCTTCCTCGTCTCGAAGCACGCTGAGGACGCGGTCGCGATTCCGCGACTTCAGCGCCATGATCTCCATCACTTCGGGATCGCCGACCGGTACTGGATGCTCAGAGGTCACCGCTGCCGTGAGCGATGTCGTCGCGATCGTGCGGTCGCGCGTGAGGCCGGCCGTGAACGGCGTGCGGAGCGTTTTGATCACGGCCGTCCGCGTCGTAATGTCCTCGACGTCTGACAGCTCGAGCTCGACGGCGCGATCGAGCAGGCTGCGTTCGAGCGTCTGTATGTAGCCGGTGCTGAGGCGCCTCGCGACGACGATGGCGACGGCGGAACACGCGACGGCGGCGAGCAGGATCGCGCCGTATTGTTGCGCGACGGGGAGCAGGATCAGCAGCCGGACCAGACCGCCGCCGAATGCGTCGCCCAGCCGATCGAAGCCGACATCGATGATCGACTTGGCGGCGCGTTTCTCCTCGGCAGGAATCGGCGTGTAGAAGATCTCGTAGCCCGTGCGGAACAGCGACCCACGGAAGACCGATTCGCCTGTGCGCGCAAGTAGCGCGCCGGCAAGCCCGGGAAACGCGAGTCCGAGCAGGCCACCGACGGCCAGCGCGATCGACGGTGTGCTGGCCGTGAGGCCAAGGCCCAACCGCTCGAGTGCGAGCGCGCTCGACGTGGTCTGGACCAGGAAAGACAACAAGCTCACCCCGGCGTAGTAGAGCGCGAAGAAGCGGAGCAGGCTGTCGCCTCGGCCGAATGTTTCGACGGCCTCGGCCTTGAAAATATAGTCGGCCAATGCCGCGCCGATCGTACCGAGCAACACGAGCGCGGCGAGATTGCGCAGATACGGCGCCTGTGCGAGCACCTGGAGACCAGACTGCGGCGACATCGCCGCGAGATCGGCCGGCGCTGTGTCGAGCGCAGCATGCGTCGAGGGCGGCGCCGAGAGCGCGAGCCGACGAATCTGCCAGGCGCAGAAGAGGTTCACGATCGCCAGCAACGGCAGCATGGCGGTCACGCCCACCATGACCGCTGCGCGTTCGGCGACGAGTGCACCGCCAAGACCGGCGAGCGTTCCGACACCGGCGATTCGGCCGAAGTGATGCCGCGCGGTGTGCGGGTCGAACCGCTCCGATGCGATGAGCCAAAAGCTCGACCCGAGCATGGGCCCGAGCCCGGAGATCTGGAGGTAAACCAGCCTCGCCGCCAGCACAGGCATCGAAAACGTCAGCACCCACGAGGCGAACAGGAGCACGCCACTGAGCGTGAAGGCGATCGGCACGAACACTGACGGCGCCACCTTCTGGAGCACACGCGAGCTCGCCATCACCAGAAAGATCGACACCACCGCGGTCCCGATCACAATCGTCGGCAGCGTCGTGACGTCGAGGTTCGCGAGGTACAGCGCGTCTCGCGTGGCCTTGCCAGCGATGAATTGCGCGCTGACGGCCGCCGAGCAGATCATCGCGATGATGACTGCCGGGTCGGTCCGAGTCTGGGATGAGGTCATCAGAACAGTCGGGGACCAGGGCATGCGCGTCGCTGACGCGCCCGAACCCCTTGATGCGAGAAGAACCCGTTCATGGTATCACCCGCCTTCGCCTCGCCGGCCGAAGCGAGGCTTCAGCGGGCAGGCGGGCCGTTGCGGATTCCGTTCCAACCGGCGGCGGTGGGGCGGCAACCGCCAAAACGCTTTGAAACCACTATAGGACCTGTGGACGAGAGGCAGACACGTAAGTTCGGCCGTGCGCATGAAGAGCGACGGCATTGCTGATCAGCGTGATCGTGTTCTGTATGATGCGTGGGTCGCCATGACCAGATATCGATCGGCAGGAACTCTCGACCGCACCCTGCGGTGCGGCGTCCTCTGTGCCGGTGCCCTCGTCCTTGCTTTGTGGTGCCCGGCGGCCGCGCAGACCCGCCCGCAGACAGCCGCGCCGCCCGTGCTCACGGATCTCGACGGCACGATTGAATCGCTGGTCCGCACCGTCGATCCATCAGTCGTTCAGATCTTTACGTCCGGGCTCGCGACGAGCGAAGGCGTCGTGACGGGGCAAACCGATCTGGTCACCCCGGTTCGAGCCAGTGGCTCTGGCGTCGTCGTGGACGCCGCTGGATTTGTGATCACCAACGCCCACGTCGTGCGCGGTGCGTCGCGGATTCGCATCGAAGTCCCGGTCTCGCCGGCCGGGCAGTCGCTCCTTGCTCGGCGGAGCCGCATCGTCGCGGCACGACTCGTCGGGTTCGATGAAGAGACCGATATCGCGGTGCTGAAAATTGACGCGAGCGGTTTGCGCGCCCTGCCATTCGGAGATTCGGACAGCCTCAAGGCAGGACAGGTCGTGCTGGCGTTCGGCAGTCCGATGGGCCTGCAGAACTCCGTGTCGCTCGGCATCGTCAGCGCCGTGGCCAGGCAACTCGAGCCCGAATCGCCGATGGTCTACATTCAGACCGACGCATCGATCAATCCGGGCAACAGTGGCGGTCCACTCGTGGATGCGAAGGGCCAACTGGTCGGCGTCAACACGCTGATCGTCTCGACGTCCGGCGTGAACAGCGGCCTTGGCTTTGCGGCACCGAGCAATATCGTCAAGACGGTGTTCGAGCAGATCAAGCAGAACGGCCGTGTGCGGCGGGGCGAGATCGGTGTGCGCGCGCAGACGGTGACACCGGTGCTGGCAACGGGACTCGGTCTGTCACGCGACTACGGCGCGGTGATCGCCGATGTCGCACCTGGTGGACCCGGTAATCGTGCCGGACTCGCCGTCGGAGACCTGGTGTTGTCGGTCGATGGGAAGCCGATCGAGAACGGGCGTCAGTTCAACGTCACGCTGTATCGCAAGGCCGTCGGCGATGTGGTCAGGCTCGAGGTGCTGCGAGACGAACAGGTCAAGTCTCTGAACGTCTCGGTGGCCGAACGCAACGATCCGTTGTCCAGGATTACAGGGCTTGCCGATCCTCGGCAGAACGTCGTTCAGCGTCTCGGGATCCTCGGTGTGACGCTTGGGCCCGAGGTGGCCGCCATGATGCCGCTCTTGCGCGCGAAGTCAGGGGTGGTCGTGGTATCCGCGACCGCCGGCACGTTCGACTCGGACAGCGGTGGCCTCGTGCCCGGCGACGTGATCCACGCGGTCAACGGCAAGTGGATCATGACGCTCGAGGCACTGCGGGGCGCACTCGAGGGCAAGAAATCGGGGGATGCCGTGGTCCTGCAAATCGAGCGTCTCGGGTTCCTCAGTTACATCGCCTTCACGCTCGATTAACGACCTCGCAGGCATCTGCAACTGCGTGTGACGCATTCATGCGCATCGTCAGCATTCCTGTGGTTGTGTGGCTCGTTGCGATGGACCGTCAGGTGAGCTGAAAGACATGCTCTTCTTCGAATTCTTCCCCTTGTTCGTCGCCCTTGTCGGCGTTGTCGCCGCGGTGTTCCTCTTCGTGAAGGATCGCCGTGCGCGCAAGGCCAACGAGCCAGAGGATCCGATCGCACAACGCAAGGAGCCGTCACCCGACGACGACAAAGGCGGCCCCGGTCTGCGCCCGAGCATGAGGGCGTAGCTCACCAATCTTCGCTGCGAGGGAGTGGTGCCAACTTTTTAGCATACCCCTCCGTCTAAGGGCTCGTCGGTGCGTCCGAGGAGCCTCTCATGAGCAACCTGCTACAGGACCTGCGGTTTGCGCTGCGGTCGTTCATCCGCGCGCCGCGCTTTTCCGTTCCAGCCATCCTGGCTCTCGCGCTCGGCATCGGCGCCACGTCAGCAACGCTGAGCGTGGTCCGCGGCGTGATGATCGAACCGCTGCCGTATCGCGACCCCGATCGCATCGTCACGATCTGGGAAACGAATCCGAGCCGGAATATCCAACGCAACGTGATCGCCCACTCGAACTTCGTCGCCTGGCGCGAGCGAATGCGGTCGTTCGAGAACCTGGGGATGGTCGGCGGTCCGATTCGCCTGAGCCTGATGGCAGGCAACATGCCCGAAGAGGTCGCCGGCATGGTCGCCTCTTCGGATGTGTTCGCGATTCTCGGCGTTCAGCCGGTCCTCGGCCGCGCCTATACCTCTAACGAAGACACTGAAGGCCACGATCAGGTCATCGTCATCAGCCACGAGTACTGGCAGACACGCCTCGGCGGTCGATCCGACGTGGTCGGCACCACGATTACCGTGATCGGTGCTCCCCGCACCGTTGTGGGGGTCATGCCGGAAGGTTTCACGCTCGTTGGTCAGAAGCTGTCGTTTCTCATTCCGCACGGCTGGGTGATCGAGCAAATGCGCACGGCTCAGGGACGTGGCTTTTCCTATGGCCTCGCGCGACTGCGTGATGGCGTCACGCTCGAGCAGGCGAGCACCGAGATGCGTGCGCTGATGCTCGAGCGTCAACGGGAAGCGCCGCGTACCAACACCGCCTGGTCGGCGGTGCTCGTGCCCGTTCACGAACAGATGACCGGGCCGATTCGACCAGCGCTGTTCGTCCTGACCGGTGCCGTCCTGTTGGTATTGGTAATCGCCTGCGTGAACGTGGCGAATCTGCTCCTGGCGCGGAGCACTGTCCGGCAACGTGAAATGGGCATTCGCGCCGCACTCGGCGCGAGGCGCCGCCGGCTGTTGGCGCAACTCCTGAGCGAAAGCCTGTTACTGAGCGCGGCCGGCGGTATCGCGGGAGCCGCGCTCGCATACGCACTGCATCGCGGACTGATCGCGCTCGTGGCCGATCGCATCCCCGTCCCGCGACTCGACGAGGTCTCGCTCGATCTCCCCATGCTGGCGTTGACCATGGCCCTGGCGCTGGCCACGGGGGTGCTCTTTGGATTCGTGCCGGCGATCCTGACCTCCGGCTCGGTGGACGAGACGATGCGTGAGGGCGGCCGTCACGGCGGAGGGATGCGAGCGCGGCGCATTCTTTCCGGGCTCGTTGTGGCCGAAGTGGCGGTATCGCTGGTCTTGCTCGTCGGCGCCGGCCTCCTGATTCGCAGCTTCATGCGTTTGCAGAACATCGATCCCGGTTTCAATCCAGCAGACATGCTCACCGCGCGTGTGCAGATGCCCGCTGTGCGCTATCCAACTCCCCAGCAGCGCGCCGATTTCTACTCGAACGCGTTGGCCCGCATTCGTGTGCTTCCAGGAGTCGAGCAGGCCGCCGCCGTCACGTCTCTTCCGATGACCAGACCCGGCTTCATGCGTACCGACTATTGGCGTAGTGATCGGCCGCGGCCGGCGCCGGGAGCAGGATCGTCAGCCGATGTCAGGCCAATTACGCCCAACTTCTTCAAGACGATGGGGATTCGGATCGTGGCGGGGCGCGACTTCACGTCCGCGGATGGGACCAATTCGCCACGTGTAGCCATCGTGAGCGAGGCCGCCGCACAGCGCATCTTTGCCGGCGCGGATCCGATTGGCCAGCGCATCGATGCGTTCATTGGACCGCCTGGTCAGCCGTTCGAGATTGTGGGAGTCGTCAAGGACATCAGGACTGCGTCGCTCGATGTCGACGTCTTTCCAATCGTGTACATCCCGCACACGCAGCTCTCGGTCGGCGTGATGACGTTCGTCGTCCGTACGAGCGTGCCACCGACGTCGCTAGCCACAGGCCTTGCAGAAGTCGTACACGAGCTCGACCCGGAACTGCCGGTGTCCGATATGCGCACGATGACCGATGTGGTGGGTCTCACCATGGCCCAACCGCGCGTGATTATGACGTTGCTGACCGCGTTCGCCGTGATGGCCATGCTGCTCGCTGGCGTCGGCGTCTACGGCGTGATGGCGTATTCGGTGGGGCAGCGCACGCACGAGATCGGCGTCCGCCTGGCCATGGGCGCGACCAACGGGGTGGTGTTCAGGATGGTGCTTCGTCAGGCCTTCACGCTGACGGCGATTGGCGTCGCCGTGGGCCTCGTTGCTGCGGCTGCGACGACGCGTGTGCTGCAGACGCTGCTCTACGACACCGAGCCGCGCGATCCGTCGACGTTCGCGATCGCGGCGGTGGTGTTGATGGCGGTGGCGATGCTGGCGTCCTACGTGCCAGCGCGTCGCGGCACACGCGTCGCGCTGGCCGAGGCACTGCATCCGGAACAATGAACGTTCGGATCGTTCGAAACGTTCGGCTCGTTCGCCGAGCGCACGGGAACGACTCGAACGACTCGAACGACCCGAACGACTCGAACGATCTAGTCGTAATGATCCGGCGACTTCTTCAGTTTTGTGATGAACTCGTAGTCGTGCTCGATCCACAGCGGCATCTTTGTCTTCGCGAGGTACTCCTCGATCACGCGCCGTGATGCCGCTGACTGCTCGACACTGAATTCGTTGTCGGGCGGGCGCCGCTTGAACGTGCGCTCCTCGGGGTAGTGATACAAGTCGCCGCTCAACATGATCGGTCCTGTCTTCGCCAGCTTGAGGATGAGGACCTGGTGCCCAGGCGTGTGACCCGGTGCGGCTTTCATGATCGCGCTGCCGTCGCCGAAGACGTCGTGTTCAGCAGAGGCGATCACCGTGACCTTGCTGGTCTTGAGCGAGGTGTAGAACGTCGGATTCACCCGCGGGTTGTTCTCGGCCCACATGAAGTCGCGTTCTGCGGCGCGCGTCAGCCACGTCGAACGCGCGAATGCGTTGAGGTTCGCCGTGTGGTCGATGTGCGCATGTGAGATCGCGACGTAGGTGATGTCTTCGGGTTTGTACCCGACCTGCGCGAGTTGGCTCTTGAGCGTTCGTGTCACGACCGCGGCGACGGTTGGATTGACGTTCGCCTTTGCGTTGTTCGCCTGCGCCTCGACGACGCTGTCAGGGATGACGCCGACGTCCCACATCAGCGTCCCGCGAGGATGAACGATCAGGAAGCATGGCACCGGCATGCGGATCTCGCCGACCTCCTTCATGGTGACGTGATACCGCTCGACGCCTTCCTGATTGGGCGTGAGCGTGCCGCAATCGAAGACGTACAGCCTGAGCGACGTAACGGCCGTCGGCTTTGTCTGCACCGAAACCGGAACTGGTCGTGCTGCCGCAATCGCCACGGCTGCCGTGAGCGCCACGATCCATCGCAGATGTGTCATAGCGCTGAGAAGTATAGGGCGAGTGAGCACTCGGCGGCCGGTCCGAAAGGACCGGCCCTACCAGCGAAACGCGGTCTGGGCGGTCTGTGCGGCGAGCCGTTCATAGAGCATCGCTGCGTCTTCGCGGGCGAGATACGGGATGCTGATGCGGTGGACTGGCGACATGCTGCCGGCGGTGTCCACGCGGACTCCCGCCATCGCGGCGCGCCGATCGAAGGGCGACTCGATGCAGCCCACAACCTGGATTTTTGTTGAAGGCACGATCGTGGTCTGTCGCCACAGCCAGCCACTGCGAAACACCAGCGCGTCTTCGCCGGCGGCCTGCCCTGAGCCTTGTCGAAGGGCCCAGTGGGTGCGGTAGACGTGTGACCACGCGAGCGTGACGAACACTGGGACCGTGATCCCCAGGACGAAGAGGCCGATCCAACCGAACCAGAACACAAAGGGCCCCGCAATGATGAACGCGAGCAGCAGCGCGGGCTTTATCGCGCGGCGAAACGCGCGCGGGTGCAGGGACTGCCACGCGACGCTGTCGAGATCGAATCCGGGGAGTACTTCGCTCACCAACGCTGGCACGGCGGATCGCCGAATGATTGGCGCCAGCCACTC
>Ga0065712_10067947_pt1 | contig 19700 bp, 19 predicted proteins | sample MisRhiReplicate1_FD_59099 | JGI IMG/M metagenome (GOLD analysis project Ga0065712, IMG submission 59099) | Miscanthus rhizosphere microbial communities from Kellogg Biological Station, MSU, sample Rhizosphere Soil Replicate 1: eDNA_1 v3... | ecosystem: Host-associated > Plants > Roots >...
GGATCTGATCCGCGTTCATCCGCGAAAATCCGCGGCCCTTTTCTTTAATTCCCGGCGGCCGCGGCCTGGGCGGCAGCACGTTGCTGCCAGATTGCGACGATCTTCGCAATCCGTTCTCTAATATTGCTTAATTTTGTTTCGTAATCCGGGATGCCTTTCACAACCTTTTCGAGATGCGCGAGATAATCCGGATTGCCGCTCTCTTCGCGCAAGGCAGGAAGGAAAGGTTCCAACTTGGCATAAACAAAGAGGTGTTCGCCGTTGGCATCGTTGAACATCTGGGCATCGATCGCGCCGTTGTTAACAAACGAGGCGGCCATGTCCCAATATGAAGTCACCATACGAAAGAGCCCACTCTTGTCGCTGGTTAATACGTCCATGAAATCTTTTACGCCCTGTGGATTGAAGCTGAAAAACCATTGACGAGCTTCGCGCATGGTCTTTTCGCGGCGCAGGTCATAGAGCTTCAGGATTAGATTTGCATCCTCATATTTACTCATCATTGTTCTCCTGTTCGATATGAAAACCACTAAGGCACAAAGACACAAATAAGTGCTAAGTTCGTGTCTTAGTGACTTTGTGGTTAGGTTACGTTAGCTAGTCTGAATTCCTTGTGAAGGCTGCTCGGTTGTCCACAGTGGCGGACCTTCGTCGGTGGCGGCCTGTGTCGGGCACGTGTCTTCGAGCGCGAGCGACAACACTTCATCAATCGTCTCTACAAGATTAATGCAGAGCACGTTGCGAACTTCCTCGGGCACTTCAACCAGATCCTTTTCGTTGTCTTTCGGCACAATGATCGTATCGATGCCGAAGCGATGCGCCGCCAGCAACTTGTCTTTCACGCCGCCGATCGGAAGCACCCTGCCGCGCAAAGTGATCTCTCCGGTCATTGCCACGTTCTTCCTGACGGGCACTCGCGCCAATGCCGACGCCATCGCCGTCGCCATCGTGATACCGGCAGAAGGTCCGTCTTTCGGAATGGCGCCTTCCGGAATATGGATGTGCAGGTCGCGCTTGCGAATGAAGTCGAGACTCATTCCAAGTCGCTCTGCCCGGGCGCGAATGCAAGTCAACGCTGCCTGCGCCGACTCCTGCATCACGTCGCCGAGTTTCCCGGTGAGCGTTACGCCACCACGTCCTTTGACGAGGGTGGCTTCAATCTGAAGAACTTCGCCGCCGATCTCAGTCCAGGCCAATCCGGTAGCGAGTCCGATTTCACTGTTAGCCGCGACGCCTTGCTGGCGAAACTTGATCGGACCGAGCATTTCGCGAACGCGTTCGGCATCGACCATGACTTTCGCATTTTCATCCGGCTGTTCCGAAACAAACTTGCGCGCCAGCTTGCGGCAGCACGATCCGATCTCTCTTTCGAGATTACGGACGCCGGCCTCGCGAGTGTAGTGACGAATAATTTCCAGAATGCCTTCGTCGGTAAAGTCAAACTGTTCCACCTTCAGGCCGTTGCCTTCAGCTTGCTTCGGGACCAGGTGCCGCTTGGCGATCTCGAGTTTCTCTCGTTCGGTGTAGCCCGACAGCCTGAGGATTTCAAGACGGTCTTGAAGCGCCGGTGGAATTGTGTGGAGAACGTTAGCGGTGGCGATGAAAAATACTTTGGAGAGATCGTATTCAACGTCGAGGTAGTGGTCCTGGAACGTATGGTTCTGTTCCGGGTCGAGTACTTCGAGCAGCGCCGCACTCGGATCGCCGCGGAAGTCTGCGCCCAACTTATCAACCTCGTCCAACAGCAGCACCGGATTCACGGCGCCTGCCTTCTTCATCATCTGAATGATCTGTCCGGGCAACGCGCCGATGTAAGTACGGCGATGACCACGAATCTCGGCCTCATCGCGCACGCCGCCTAACGAAAGACGCACGAACTTGCGTCCGGTTGCTCGCGCAATCGATTTGCCGAGACTGGTTTTGCCAACTCCCGGAGGACCGACGAAGCAGAGAATCGAGCCTTTCGGATTTTTTACGAGCTGGCGAACCGCAAGATACTCGAGAATGCGTTCCTTGATCTTCTCCAAACCAAAGTGATCTTCGTTCAGCACCTCTTCGGCCTTAACCAGATCCTTGATCTCTTTCGATTTCTGTTTCCAGGGTACACTGATCAGCCAGTCGATATAGGTGCGAGAGACTGTGCCTTCGGCAGACATCGGCGGCATGGCTTCGAGGCGGTGCAGTTCCTGCATCGCTTTTTCTTTGGCCTCGTCGGTCATGCCGGCTTCTTCGATCTTCTTCTTCAACTCTTCGAGCTCTGCCTTCTCATCCTTGCGACCCAGCTCTTTGTGGATCGCCTTGATCTGCTCGTTGAGGTAGTACTCTTTCTGCGCCTTCTCCATCTGTCGCTTGACGCGAGTTTGAATCGTGCGATCGAGTTGGCGTTTCTCGATCTCAGTTTCCAGCAACTCGATCAATCGTTGCAGGCGTGCTTGAGTCGAGAAGATCTCGAGCAGTCCCTGCTTGTCTTCGACTGAGATTCTGAGTTGTGATGCGAGAGCGTCTGCGAGATGCGAAGGTTCCTGGTTGCGAAGCGCGGTTTGCAGCGCGTCGGTTTGCGTGTCAGGCGCGAGCCGCAGGTGCTGCTCGACCAGTTGTCCAACCTTCTGGATCAACGCGTCGAGGCGTGTGCCTTCTTCATTGACTATCGGCGCGCGGCGCACCAGCGCCATGAACGCTCCATCGGTATTCTCGACACGCACAGTGGTGGCGCGTTCGCGACCTTCTACCACAACCTTGATCTGTCCATTCTCCTGTTTCTGCGACTGGAGAATGCGGCCGAGTGTTCCGATCCCATAAATCTGTTCGGGATTGGGTTCGTCAACAGTGGCGTCGTGCTGAGTGGCAAGAAAGATCGTGCGATCAGTCGCCAGAGCCTGTTCGAGTGCCCGAACGGATCCGGGACGACCGATTTTGAAGGCGACTTTTGTAAAGGGAAATATCACGACATCGCGAATTGGCACCATCGGATACCAGGCAACGTCGGCGGGGGTTCTATCTGAATATTCTTCCATGTTCAATAACTCTACCTGAGAAAGAGGCCTAATTGTAAAACATTTCCTGCGGGGGCGCTATCGGGGTTCAGGTCAAGTACCACCTGCGGTAGCGGGTGGGTCAATTATTAGGCTACGCACCCACCCGCTACCGCAGGTGGTACTGACCTCAGCATAAGACTTGTTGACTTAATTAGGCTGCGGCGCCGTCGATTCCGGTAAGACCTTCACCCGGAACTGCCCGCCGTCGTTCAACCATTTCGCTGGTAATTACAAATTCTTTGACGCGTTTCTGCGAGGGAAGGGTATACATGGCGTCAAGCAGCAGCTCTTCGAGGATCATCATCAGCCCGCGGGCGCCGACTTTCCTCTCGACGGCTTGCCGCGCAACTGCCTTGAGAGCATCCTCGGTAAACTTCAACTTGACGTTATCGAAGTCAAATTTCTTCTGGTATTGCTTGACCAGAGCATTCTTCGGCTCTGTCAGGATCTTGATGAGCGCTCCTTCATCGAGCTCGTGGAGCACGCCGCACACCGGCAATCGTCCCACAAACTCCGGGATCAAGCCAAACCGGATGAGGTCCTCAGGCTGCACTTGCGCCAGCGCCTCTGCATGACGATGACTGCCTGACTTCACTTCGGCATGGAACCCGAGTGACTTATTGCGCAGCCGTCGTTCGATCACTTTCTCCAGTCCGACGAAAGCGCCGCCGCACAAGAAAAGAATGTTAGTGGTATCGACTGGGAAGAACTCCTGGTGCGGGTGCTTGCGGCCTCCCTGCGGCGGCACGTTGGCGACAGTGCCTTCGAGGATCTTCAAGAGCGCTTGCTGCACTCCCTCGCCGGACACGTCGCGTGTGATCGACGGGTTCTCGTCCTTGCGACAAATCTTGTCAACCTCGTCGATATAGATGATGCCTTGTTGCGCGCGTTCGACGTCGCCGTTTGCTGCTTGCAGCAGTTTGAGAATGATGTTCTCGACGTCTTCACCGACGTATCCCGCTTCTGTCAGCGTCGTCGCATCTACGATCGTGAACGGAACGCTCAACATGCGCGCGAGCGTTTGTGCCAGTAACGTCTTACCGGTTCCGGTCGGCCCGATCAGGAGAATGTTGGCTTTCTGAATCTCAACGTCGGAACGCCGGCGGCCGAGCTCGATGCGCTTGTAGTGCTGGTAGACGGCGACGGCCAGGCGCTTCTTGGTTTCCTCCTGGCCGATCACGTATTCGTCTAAAAAGTTCTTAATCTCTCCGGGCTTCGGAAGTGGCGGGCGGGTGGCTACTGACTCTGCCTGCTGATCGTCGGTGATGATCTCGTTGCAGATGTCGATGCATTCGTTGCAAATGTAAACGGTAGGTCCGGCAATGAGCTTCTTGACTTCGTTCTGTGACTTGCCGCAGAACGAGCAGCGCAGAGTATCATCGGTTCGTCTCACCATATTCTAGGGATGAAGCTCCTTTGGGGAATTGCGCTGTCTACTCTCGGTGCGCGATGACCTCGTCTATTAAACCATATTCCTTGGCCTGCATGGCAGACATAATTTTATCTCGCTCGACATCGCGTTCGACTGCTTCATAAGACTGTCCCGTGTGCTTCGCGATGATTTGGGAGGTGAGCTCGCGCATTCGCAGGATCTCTTCTGCTTGAATACGAATGTCTGTTGCCTGACCTTGCGATCCGCCTGATGGTTGGTGAATGAGGATACGCGAATTGGGAAGGGCGAAACGTTTTCCTTTTGCGCCCGCGGCTAACAGTAGTGCTCCCATCGATGCGCATTGTCCGACGCAGATCGTCGTAACGTCCGGGCGAATGAATTGCATCGTGTCGTAGATCGCCATCCCCGCAGTGATTGAACCACCAGGTGAATTGATATAGACGTTGATGTCCTTTTCAGGATCTTCTGCTTCGAGAAATAGAAGTTGGGCTACGATTAGGTTGGCTATCTGATCGTCGATCGGGGTACCCAGGAAAATAATATTGTCTTTCAGCAGTCGCGAGTAGATGTCGAAGGCGCGCTCGCCTCGCGACGTTTGTTCCACGACCATTGGGACTAGAGCCATAGATCTATTCTTCCTTTGGTTCGATCCACTCTGCTTCCGTTACGTGCGCATTGTCGATCAAAAGATCAAGCGCTTTACGGTTGCGCAATCTGTGCGCGATGCTACGTTCGCCCCCATTCTTTGTCAAGGCAGCACGTACTTGCTCTTTTGATTGTCGTGAAGCAGTTGCGATCGCGTCGATCTCTGCTTCAACTTCTTCAGCGGAGATGCTGATGTTTTCCGTTTCGGCAATCTTTTCCAGCAGCATCGAAACGCGGACATCTTCCTCGGCTTGCCCCTTCAACTCTTCCCGGGCGCCTTCCCAGTCGAGCTCCTGAGTGCGTGGATCGATGCCGCGGCCCATCATCTGGCGCGCAACACCTTCCAGGCGATAGTTCGTTTGTTCATCTACTAAGCTCTGCGGCACTTCGAATTTGTGACCTTCAAGTAATTTGCGGATTACGTCATCGCGGAGTTGCCGGTCTGACTCGGCTTTTGATCTTAGTTCGAGATCTTCGCGGACCTTCGCTTTTAATGCATCAACGGAATCAAAGTCTCCGCCGAGACTCTTTGCCCATTCGTCGTCCATTTCGGGCAACTCTTTACGACGCACAGCGGTCACTTCGGCTACATACTCGATTTTCTTGCCGGCTAAGCCTTTAGAATTGTAATTCTCCGGATAACTCACTACGAAAGTCCGGCTCTCGTCCGGTCTGACGCCGGTCAGGTTCTCAGTAAACTCCTCCATCACGCCGGGGCCACCGAGAACTACCTCGACGTCGTCTACCTTGATCTCTTCCGCTTCGGGTTCATCGACCAGTTTTCCACGCGCGTTGATTGTGACGGTGTCGCCCAATTCCGAGGCGCGATCTTCCACTGGTTGTAGCGATGCGGACGAATCGCGCAAGCTGTCGATCATGCGATCGACGTCGGCGTCTGTTATGGGGCGAGTGCGCCGGGCGGCTTCCAGTCCTTTATAAGTATCGAGGGTTATCTCGGGCATGACCTCGACAGTGGCTGTCAGCGTGAGGGGACGTTCACCGAAACGTTGGAGCGCTTCAGCGCTGTCAAATTGCACGTCGGGCTGGCCGAGAGCGGACAAGTTGTGTTCTTCGATGGCCTTGTTAAGGGCATCGGGAAGTAACTCGCGCAACACCTCGTTTTGGATCTCGCTCTTGTATCGCGTGCGCACAACGGAGGTCGGCGCGTGTCCGGGACGAAAGCCGGGAACATTTACGGCTTTGCTGTACTGCTGGCTCACACGATCGTAAGCGCTGCGCACCTGTTCTGGTTCGATCTCGATTTTGATCGTTTTACGAGTTGGAGAGACGTCTGTTAGTTCAGTTTTCATTTGAGTTCTGTTTCTTGGTGCGAAAGGGGGGACTCGAACCCCCACACCTTTCGGTACCAGATCCTAAGTCTGGCGCGTCTGCCAATTCCGCCACTTTCGCAACTAAAGGGCTTACGGCCTTCCGGTCTAGTGCCGCGCTAGGGAGTCTAGCGCGTTATTTCGGTACTAACAAATGGAGGTTTGTGCCTATTCGAATAGATACTAAAAAGAAAGAGGATCTGGAAAGGTGCTCTGCGAATTCATTCGTATTAAAAGATGTACAGTCTCTTACATGGAATCTGTAAACCCTTAGACACTCGAATACTTGACAAGCATACTTTTTGACCCATAATTGTTTTACCCCTCAGGTTTAATTGCTTCTTAACCTCTCACCTGTTTGTTCTATGTGTTTCTTCGCCTAAGAGTAGTGTGGGCTGGTCTGAGTTGGGAGGCCGAATTATGACTGACTGGGCGATTATCTTGATTATTGCAGGGTTGGTTTACAAGCTGACCAAGCTTCGCGTAATTCATTTGGAATTCGGTGAACGCGATGAGTCGAAGCCTACAATCAGGACCAAAAGGAAGCAGCTTAAGAAGTAATTATTCGTGTCTCACTCGTGCGAATACTTCGCTGTGCCAGGCTTCCTCCGATGGGTCCTGGTTGGTTCTCTGATTGAAGCGTCAATGTGAATGTCAGTGCCGATGGCTTACGTATAACCTCATCTAACTAACTCTGCGATGCGGTCTTCAAAAAGGCGTTCTCAGTGGACGCCGTACTCGATCTTCGGCTTACCAAGACTAACGCCTGAATTTAAGAGCAGCAACAATCATGAGTACTCCTGCCAACAACTGCATTCCAACAATCAAAGGTCTACCATTGTCGTAGTAACTCAACGCGGCTGACAAAAAGTTGCAGGCAGCCGCCAGTCCCCATAGAAGTGATTTGTTCATCTGAACCGCCTTTCAAAAAGCGACTTTAACTCAGGCAATTATCAAGCAGCTAGCCTAAACATCCTGAACACATCTATCTTAACGGTCTGTATAATCCCCGGACTTTTCCCAGGAGTACCCGCTTGACAGCCGATACGAAGGTCTTCCAGGACATGGCAGATGCGATGTTGCCGCTCTTTGACAATATGCCTCCGGTAACCGTTCTGGTCGAAGATAACGCTGTGTTCCATCGAGAGCCATACCCCGCGGCTGTTTACGATGACCCTGATATTCTTATCAATCCTGTGTATGCGCGGACGTGCAGCTTTGACGAGGTGCAAGGGTTGATCTGCCACGAACTGATTCATGCATGGCTGCAGTGGAAAGGTTTGGCAGGAGCCGGTCAACACTTAGATGAGCACCATAGTGAGTGGTTTGCAAAGAAGGCGCTCGAAATCAATAGGAAGAAGATTGATAATTTAAACGTTGATGTTGACTATCTTGTTGCCACCCCTAAGGCTTTCGAAATATACAACCGCGTAGCCGGCATACGTTTCGCAGCTCACCTGCGTCACAAGGCACGCAAAATCAGGAAATATCTTGCACCGCTAGTTCAGTTGTTTTTGGTGGACGGGCGCTTTTCGAAGGTGGTCGTACTTAGCTTTTCCGTTGTGCTAATTACTTTGCTTCTCAACAAAGCTCGTTTGATTCCTGAACGTGTAGCAAGTCTGGTATGGATTGCCTGGGGCATCGCTGTTATTGGCTGGTATGCGTTGGTTATGATACGTCACCGGACGCGATAGTCCACCTTCGGTTTGCCGAGGAAGTCTTTGCCGGTTTGCCTGGTGATGAGGCCGAGTCGTTCGAGTTCGAAGTAGGCGCGCTGGATTTCGCCTTTATCGACGGAGAGCTTTTGGGCCAGGGCGGCGGGGGAAGGAAGAGAGTCGCCTGCCCCAATGGTCTTGTTTCGAATCTGAGCTTCGATCTGTTGGCGGACTTGTAGGTAGACAGGGTTGTGTGACAGGTCCTTCAACTCAATGTTCATGGTTATGTCAGAGCGTGCGCGTCACTTTTGACAATGACCGCGGCGCGTCAGGGTCGAGACCTTTTGCTTCTGCCAGCAGCGCCGCAAAAAGTTGACCGGGAACGATGTACGGGATGGGCGCGAGAAATTCATCGATCTCGCGCGACATCACGATTGATCGTGTACACATTCCTGCTGCGTCGATGTCACTTGTGATCGCAAGAGTGTCAGCGTGCAGCTCACGAAGACGCTCAATTAAACTTTTAACTCCCGTCAGCATGACACCCGGTGGTGCGAACAGGATCACCGGGAAGTGGCGCTCGACCATCGCCACGGGCCCGTGCAGAAAGTCGGCTGACGAGAAACGCTCGGCGACCACGTAACAAGTCTCCATCAGTTTTAACGCCAACTCGTATGCATTCGCATAGGCCAACCCGCGTCCGACCACAACGCAGTTTTCCATGAACACGTAGCGTTGCACGAGCTCGAGTATCGCAGGCTTCTGTTCGAGCGCACCGGCGACAAATTCCGGAATCGCTTCATATGAAAACGGCGCAGGCTTCTGAGCCAACTCCGCCGCGAGCATATAAAAGAGCAGCATCTGACCGGTGAAAGTCTTGGTGGCGGCTACAGATCGCTCGCGACCGCCATGCGTCTGTAGAGTCTCATTTACCAGGTCGGTCATCGACGAACCAGGTTCGTTCGTGATGCCAATCGTGTAAGCGCCGGACCGGCGAGCACTTTCGAGCACGCGATTGATGTCTTCGCCTTCCCCTGATTGCGAGACGCCGACAACCAACGCATGGTCCAGCTTGAGCTGCGCACCGTAAATCGTGTGGACCGAAGGAGCAGAGAGAGAGACCGGAATCCCCGTGGTGATCTCGAGCAGGTAACGACCGAAGAGCGCGGCATTGTCGGAACTGCCGCGAGCGACGAGCACGATCAGATGAATGTCGCGCGCCTTCAGGAGATTTCCGAGCTTTGCGATCTTGACGCGCTCTTCCGCAATCGTGCGCTCGAGCGCGGCCGGTTGCTCGGCGATCTCTTGAAGCATCAAGGACATTTACGAGCCGATACTTTAACACGAAGTCTCGAACACAGATAAACGCGGATAAAGACGGATTGATCCGTATTCATCCGTGGTAATCTGTGGCCCATGTCCCAGAGACTGGTGTCGCTCGACGTCTTTCGCGGTCTGACCATCGCAGCGATGGTGCTCGTAAACAATCCCGGTACATGGTCCAGCATCTACTGGCCGCTCGAACACGCCGAGTGGTATGGCTGGACGCCTACCGATCTTGTCTTTCCGTTTTTCCTGTTCATCGTCGGTGTTTCGATCACGCTTGCTTTTGGCCGTCGTGTCGAAGAAGGCACCGTCAAACGCGACCTGTATCTCAAAGTCATCAAGCGCACGGCGATCATCTTTGGTCTGGGCCTGTTTCTGAACGGCTTTCCCTATTTTCAACTTTCCACGATTCGGATTCCGGGAGTGCTACAGCGTATCGCGATCTGTTACCTGATCGCTTCGCTCATCTTCCTGACGACGAGAGTCAGGACACAACTCATAATCGCCCTCGCGCTGCTCGTCGTCTACTGGCTGGTGATGACTCGCATCGCCGCGCCAGGATTTGCTGCGGGAGATCTGAGCAAAGAAGGAAGTATCGCGTCCTTTATTGATCGCGTGATCCTTGGGCCACACATCTGGAAACAAGGCAAAGTTTACGATCCCGAGGGTTTGCTCAGCACGATTCCGGCCGTCTCAACCACGCTCTTCGGTATTCTGACTGGCCACTGGTTACGCAGCGAACAAACGCGAATCGAAAAAGTGGTCGGGATGTTTGTTATCGGCGCAGTTTGTGTAGCACTCGGCTGGGCGTGGAATCCGTTCTTTCCGATCAATAAATCTTTGTGGACCAGCTCTTACGTCCTCTTCACGGCGGGATTAGCGTTGCAACTGCTTGCGCTGTGTTACTGGGTGATTGACATCAAAGGATATCGCCGCTGGGCCTGGCCATTCGAGGTCTTTGGCGTGAATGCGCTGGCGCTCTTTGTCGGAACAGGGTTGATGGTGAAGTTGATGAGCTTGATCAAGCTGCCGGCCGGCGACGGCACACAGATCTCTTCGCAGGGATGGATCTTTCGCAATCTGTTTTTGAGCTGGGCTTCGCCGATCAATGCGTCGCTGTTCTATGCGATCGGATTTATACTGCTCTGGCTTGTGTTGATGTGGCTGCTATACCGGAAACGCATTTATATAAAGGTGTGAGAGGAGAACAAACATGCCAACGTATATCGCGCTTTTGAGCTGGACGGGGAAGGGAGTCGGAGCCGTGAAAGACAGTCCTTCACGTCTTGATGCCGGTCGAGAGGCGTTCAAAAAACTCGGTGTCAACATCAAAGACACCTACCTGACGATGGGCCAGTACGACCTCGTTTGCGTCATCGAAGCTCCTAACGATGAGACGTACGCCGCCGCACTGCTGAGCCTGAGTGCGCAAGGAAATGTGAAGACCGAGACGCTGAAGGCCTTCAGTGAAGATCAGTATCGGAAGATATGCGCGTCAGTTAGTTGAGATCGTCAGGGTTTATAACCTGGACCACGCAGCACTCGGCCCGCGAGCGCCGTGGTGTGCTGTCCTTTATCAACACTGATCTGCCCGTTCACCAACACGTATTCAATTCCGGTCGGATATTGGTTTGGCGACTCGAACGTCGCGCGGTCGATCACTTTGCCTGGATCAAACACGGTGATGTCGGCAAACATTCCCTCTCGAATCAGGCCGCGGTCGCGCAGCCCCACGCGTGCGGCAGGTGCTCCGGTCATCTTGTGGATCGCCGATTCCAACGATAAGAGTTTTTCGTCACGCACGTAGCGGCCGAGAATGCGCGGGTAGCTTCCCCAGCCACGCGGATGCGATTTGGATCCGGCGAGTGGCCCATCAGTCGCTCGCGCGCCACTGTCGGTACAGAAACTGACAAACGGCGCCTGCATCGCGGCGCGCATGTCCGCTTCGCTCATCATGAAGTAGATAGCGCTCGTCTGACCGTTGTCGGCAATAAGCAAATCGAAGAGTGCGTCAAGCGGATCTTTTTTCTGTTGCGCCGCTATCTCTGAAACCCGTTTGCCTTGCAGCGGCTCCAAGTCGCGATTGACGACCGCACTAATCAACACGCCCTCCGGCCCACCGCTGCCGAGATAAATATTTTCCCAGTCTACATGGTCTTCGGAGATCTCTTTCTTCAAACGTTGGCGCGTCGCCGAGTCGCGCAGCCGCGAGACCATCTTTTCGACTCCGCCTTCAAGCGCCCAGGGAGGCAAGCATGCGCTCAGCGATGTGCTGCCGGCGATGTAAGGATAGATGTCAGCCGTGACGTCTAGCCCTTGGTCCTGCGCCTGCTTAATGCGCGCGAGCACCTTCGGCATGCGGCTCCAGTTCTTTTTGTAGGCTGTTTTGAGGTGCCAGATCTCGACCGGGATTTGCGCCCGGCGTGCGATCTCAAACACTTCATCCAACGAAGCGTCGATGGCGTTTGCTTCGCTGCGTTGGTGCGTTGCGTAGATGCCGCCGTATTGGTGCGCCACCTTTGAGAGTTCGATCAGCTCGTCAGTTTTGGCGAAACGCGCCGGTACGTACTGAAGCGAAGTGGAAACACCGAGCGCGCCTTCACGCATCGCATCGGCTACCAGTTTCTTCATCTGCTCCAGCTCCGCGGCGGTTGGTGGGCGGTCGTCGTAACCGATCACGTATTCGCGCACCTGGGTGGCGCCGACAAACGTGCCGAGGTTCATGCCGGAACCTTGCTTCTCGAGTCGTTTGAAATACTCGTCGAGCGTGCGCCAGTCGATTGTGAGATTGAAACGGCGCAGGAAGTCGGCTTGTTCCTTGATCTGTCGCTCGTTGATTGGAGCAATCGACTCGCCTTCGCCGGTGATCTCGGTCGTCACACCCATCATCACTTTGCTCATCGCGCGCGGATCGATCAGCAGGTAGGTTTCGGATTGGCCCAGCATGTCGATGAAACCCGGCGCGACGACGAGACCTCGAGCGTCGATCGTTCGTGCGGCTGTGGCTTGCGAGAGGGTTCCGATACTGACGATGCGGTCGCCTTTGATCGCGACGTCGGCGACGTAGCCTGCACGACCGGAGCCGTCCACGATACGTCCGTTTCTGATCAGAAGATCGTATTGCGGTGATTGGCGTAACGGCATAAAAGGCATGCTAAGTAACCACAGATAAACACAGATGCGTACGGAGTTAAACATCGAGAAATCTGCTCCTTTGACTTGGATTGGGCAGCATGCAGGTATCGTATTTACCAAAGACACGATAGCGGTAGCGGGCAATGAGACGATAAAGCAGATCGCGAAGAGCACGTGGGAAGATCTGCGCTATCGCGGCCAGAGTCTTCCACGATCCTCCCAATTCCCTCCAGGCCCTGAGGACCGCATCACCGCGACTTAGAACGCGCTCGTCCGGTTGCTCATGATTTTCCACCAGGTGAAACGTGTCGAGGTCCGCCGCGTCTATTCCATGCCTGCTTAAAACCTTCGCCGCGAAGTCGCTTTGCAGTGAAGCAAACCGCAAAGCCCCGCGCGTGTCTCGCTTGATCAGAAACTGCACGAGGCGGTTGCAAAGTCCGCAAACACCATCGTAAAGGATAATCGGCATCAGGGATTCAGCACCGGCTGATTTGCTGCTCGCAGTTGTTCGTTGATTGCCGCCACGTCTTTAGTCTTCAGTTCGTTCCAATCGCTCAACAACTTCGCCAGCATCTTCTGCAATTCTGTTGCTGCTGTAACCGTCGGCAATGTCGGCGCTGCATCGGCGCTCTGCAAATGTTCGAGCAACGACGAGAAGCCTCCATTCAAACGCGTCAGGTTCGGTTCGCGCATGTCGATCGTTCCACCCGGTAGACCCGGTGAGCCTCCTTCGCCGCGTCCCTCGCCTCCGATCGCAGCCGCTTTCTTGTCCAGGGCATTCAGCGCTTCAGCCAGCGGGCCTCGATCTACGCGCGAAATCGATTCTTTTATTTGTGCGCGAAGTTTTTTGATCTGGTCCACTGTTTCGAATGTCTGCTGCATGCCGCGATAAGCTTCGATTGATAGCGTGAACTGTTGCGTCAGGTCGGCGACTGATGCTTTCACTCGCGGATCCATCTTCACGGTTAATGACTGTGTCAGCGACTTGCCGTTCGCCGTCAGCTTCACGGTATAAGTGCCGGGCAATACCGAAGGACCGAGCGGATAGAGCGGTGTGTCGCGATAGATCGCAGAAATGGGGAAGCCATGTCCAAACGCCAATGGCGGAGCATATTTCAAGTCCCAGACGAAACGCTGCATTCCAGCCTTGGCTGCGAGCACTTGCGGTGGGCGGAACCAGTAAGGCGTCACCGGATAATCATTCGCATTCACCGGCTCCGGTTTGTCTTCGCTCGAATAGCGGCGAACCAGTTGATTCTTACTGTCGAAGATCTCGAGTGTCACAGGCGTCTGCGGATTCTCGCGGAAGTAGTAGTTGATTATCGCGCCATCAGGCGGATTTTGACCGGCGGGTTCTTCCGGCGGCAATGGCGTGTCAGTGTTCACGTTGCGCTGAACACGATAGGCGATTTGCGGTGCGAAGAGATGAACTGCTGAACTGCCGGCCGCGGTATTGAATTGTCTTAGAGGCGTGATGTCGTCGAGTATCCAGAACGAGCGGCCGTGCGTGCCGACAACAACATCGTCGTTGTGAATCACCAGATCGCGAATCGACGTAGCCGGCATATTCAGGCGAAGCGATTGCCAACTGTCTCCGTTGTTGAAAGAAACGAAGACGTTGAGCTCAGTTCCCGCAAACAATAACCCTGCTCGCTGCGGATCTTCCTTCACCGTGTTCACTGGACCATCAGGCAGTCCGCTTACAATCTCTTGCCAGGTCGTGCCGCCGTCAGTCGTGCGATAGATGTGCGGCTTCTGATCGTCGAGCCTGATTCGATTTACTGCGACGTATGCGGTGTTGAGATCGAAATGGCCGGCATCAATCTGTGAGATCTTGCTCCACGAGTCGATTGCCGGGGGCGTTACGTTTTTCCAGGTCTTGCCGCCATCTTTGGTGACGTGAATGAGACCATCATCCGTTCCCGCCCAGATCAGGTTGACGTCTTTTGGCGACGGCGCAACCGCGTAGATCACGCCACGCCGTGGTTGCGTCGCCATCTCGGGACGGCGAAAGACTCCGATGCTCGCCGGCACCTCCGGCTTCTCACGCGAAAGATCGGGACTAATGACTTCCCAACTCGAACCGCCATTCGTAGTCTTGAACAACACGTTGCCGGCGAGATAGAGCACGCGCGGATCGGCCGGCGAGAAGAGAATCGGCGCCGTCCGAAGAAATCTGTACTTGCCACTGCGCAGAATCTCGGGCGCCACGTTCTGCACCTGGCCCGTGGTTGTATCGAAACGCGTAGCCTTGCCGCCGTAGATGAGATTTGGATGAAGCGGATCCGGCGCGACGTACCCGTACTCTTCAACACCGACAGTGCGCCAGTCGCGGAAAGTGATCGCGCCGTTATCGCCGCGACTCTTCACGCCCGCCGAGCCGCTCTCCTGCTGTCCACCGTAAACCCAGTAAGGAAACTGATTGTCAGTAATGACGTGATAGAACTGCGCGGTTGGTTGGTTGTACCACGAGCTCCACGTCTCGCCGCCGTTGACGCTGACCACGGCGCCCTGATCTGTGGCGAGCAGCATGATCTGCGGGTTCTCGGGATTGATCCAGAGCGTGTGGTAATCGTCGCCGCCGGGCGCGCCTTTGAACGCCGTGAAGGTCTTGCCGCCATCAGTTGAACGATACGCTGCAATGGCCGCCGTGTAGACGATCTCTTTGTTGCGCGGATCGACATCGATCTCGGCGAAGTCACTGCCGCGCGCCCAGGGGCGCCTGTCGGTGCCGATACGCTGCCAACTCTCGCCGGCGTCGTCAGACCGGTAGATTCCTCCGAGCTGTGGCGCATCGACTGTTGCATAGACTGTGTTTGGATCACTGGGAGCAACCGCGATGCCGATGCGGCCAAGACCTTGTTCGAAAGTCGGTAAACCTTTTGTCAGTGGGCGCCACGTATTGCCGCCGTCCGTGGTCTTGTAAAGTCCGCTGCCTGGTCCTTGCCATGCACCGTTCTCCCACGGACCTTGCCGGGCCGACCACAAGTCTGCATAGATGACTTTTGAATTTTTAGGATCGAAGGCGAGCGCAATGGCGCCCGTGTTCTCGTCCTTATAAAGAACTTTCTGCCACGTCTCGCCGCCATCAGAGGAGCGAAACACGCCGCGCTCCTCGTTTGCACCATAAGGATGGCCCAACGCCGCGACGTAAACCAGATTCGCATCGCGTGGATCGACGAGTATGGCTCCGATCTGTTGGGCGTTACGCAATCCGAGGTGTCGCCAGGTCTTTCCGCCGTCAGTCGATTTGTAAATGCCGTCGCCCGTGGAAAGATCCGGCCGCTGGAGTCCTTCGCCACTGCCGACGTAAATGGTTTCCGGATTCGAGGGCGCAACCGCAAGCGCGCCGATCGACCCGGTTGGCTGATCGTCGAAGATAGGTTTCCAGGTGTGGCCGTAGTCGGTCGTCTTCCAGACGCCGCCGTTGTTCACCCCTATATAAAAGACGTTTGGTTGACCGGGAACGCCAGTCGCGCCGACCGTTCGTCCGGCGCGGAATGGTCCGATCATCCGCCATTTCATGCCTTGAAACTGATCGCTGGTTGGTTGTGCCGTATTAGTAAAGGAGCAGAACAGCAGACAGAGAAGCGCGCAGACACCACGTTGGTTCATTTAACTTGTTTCCTCAAAAACCTAGACAGGATTTACATGATGAACAGGATTTTCTTTTACTTGATCCTGGTAATTCTGTAAATCCCGTCTACGTCTCCGGAGTATCAAGGCTGAAACCAACGTCAGTATCAACCCGACCGGAAGTGGCTCCAGAATAGTCATGGCGACATTGAGTAAAGGATTGGCATACATAATCTTAAACTGCTTCACTTCTTCGACTTGTTTGGCAATCTGTTCAGCCGAGGCACCCGAAGCGCGCGCCTTTTCGACCACGTAGCTTCCATATTTATCGACAAAATCCGGCAGGAAGTTGAAGTAGATAATCTCCCAGGTGATGACGTAACAAATGCAGGATATCAGTGTAATCAGCAGGCCGACGCCTAAAGCCCGGCCAAAGCTGATGTATCCGTCACCGACGTTCTCGCGATAGGAGCGAATGCCAAAGAACACGAGCAGAAAAGCAAGCACCATCGACGTGTAGCCGACGACGTAGCCGCGGTCGAACCCGATCTTATCGATGAATGGCATCGTTAACAGCATTAGGGCGGACATTACGGCGCCTGAGATCAAGCCAAAAGTCAAAACAGTTTTCTTCATGACAAAGCCTCCTGACTGGGTTTGAAAATCTTCTGGCGCAAGCTACCCTCGCGGGTTTGAGTTGTCGTCATACTTTCGCATGATTTCGCGGGATTTGCGGAAAATAATACTTTGGAATTAGGGAATTAACCCCAGCTCCTTGCCAATCTGCACAGCTTGTGTGCGGCGCTTTGCGCTGAGCTTGTCAAAGAGGCGACTGGAGTGAGTCTTAACCGTGTTTTCGCTGACGAAGAGTTTGCCGGCGATCTCGCGGTTGCTTAGTCCCTGCGCGATCAACTCCAGAATTTCGAGTTCGCGCCGGGTGATGCCGAGATTCTTCAGCCGCTCCTCATTTAAAGCAAAAGGCTGCGCGGACGGTGCAGGGACTTCTTTAACGACGACGACCTCTTTCTTTTTAGTCAGCTTGAGGCCGAGCCAGATGCCGACGCCGGCGAAGAGCGCGGCAATCAGCCCGCCGTAAATCTCGATCGAGTGCTCGACTACGAGAAAGCGAAACTCGATCAACTTCAGCGCCACGATCAGGATACCGCCGCAAAGGCCGTAGATGAGTGTGTGGATGAGCGTCTGCCTTTTCACGTGCGTTACTTACCACAAAGACACGAAGGCACAAAACAGGACATGATTTGTGTCTTTGTGGTTCTCCTAAAAAATTAGTTGACACGTTTGCAGCCTCGAGGCTACTCATTGGGAAGCGCCCGGGAGGTTGGCGAAGGATGGACGTTGACGGCACGATCATCAAGGCCGAAAGGGAACTGCCGCGAAAACGCGAACAATAGTTAGCCGCGGATTACACGGATGAACGCGGATCAGGCCGCTCTCTTTGATCTGCGTTCATCGGCGTGAATCTGCGGTTGAAGGCTTTCCATCAACTCCTGAAACCCTGGCAGATCCAACGACTGAGGCCCATCCGAGAGCGCCCGCTCCGGACACGGATGCACTTCGATCAACAACCCATCAGCACCCGCGGCTATCGCCGCTTTCGACATCGGACTTATTAAACTTCGCAAGCCAGTTCCGTGTGAAGGATCCGCCAGCACCGGCAAGTGTGATAACTCCTTAACCAAAGCAACTGCCGCAAGGTCGAGGGTGTTGCGCGTCGCAGTTTCGAACGTCTTGATCCCGCGTTCACATAAAACGACATTCGCATTGCCACCGGCGAGCAAATACTCCGCCGCCAGCAACCACTCCTTCACCGTCGCCGATGGTCCACGTTTCAAAAGAACCGGCTTCGACACGCGCGCGAGTTTTCGCAGGAGCGAAAAGTTCTGCATGTTGCGCGCGCCCACCTGCATCATGTCGGCATACTCCTCGACGATCTCCACGTCTCCTTCGCTCATGACTTCGGTCACAATAGGCAAACCCGTTTCTTTGCTCGCGTGCCGGAGAAAACGCAGCGCTTCGACGCCCAGTCCCTGGAAGTCGTACGGCGAAGTGCGTGGTTTATAAGCGCCGCCGCGAAGCATGCTCGCGCCTGAAGCCTTCACGGCGTGCGCGGTCTCCATCAGTTGCTCTTCGGATTCGACCGAGCAAGGACCCGCGATCACGACCACGTCTCCATTGCCGATCTTCTTGCCACGCACATCGACGACGGTGCGCGCCTGTCGCAACTGCCTGCTGACCAACTTAAATGGATGAGAGATCTGGATAACGTCCGCCACTCCCGGCGCGGCGCGAAGCGCTTCGATTTCCGATCGGCGCCCGCTGCTCCCGATCGCTCCGATGATGGTGCGCTCCGCTCCATGAACCACGTGTGCCTGGAAACCACACTCCTTGATTCTTTCAACGATGTGGTCGATCTCGTCGGGGGTTGCGTTGTTTGCCATATTGACGATCATGATTTGTGTTCCTTTGCTGACAACAAGATAAATCGAGTGTAGTTTTCTGATTGGTCCTGGATGCTTTTGCGAATAATCGTTCCCTCGTAGATCTCGGCGGCGCGCTGACCGGCGATGGCTGCGCGTTTCGGATCACGAAGGCGGATTACTTCGGCAACGCTTCCCGCGGTGTCGTCCGCGATGAGGGGTTTTAGCCGGGGATGTGATTCAAAGAAGCGGCTGCACTGTGCGAGTGCGACCGGATGCGACTGCACTGTTTCGATCGTTTTAAACGTTGCGCCGCGACAACCGATCAGGTGTTGTTCGATCTTGATCTCGACTTCGTCGAGGACTCGGAGCGCGCTTGAGCGCCATAGATCGACTGACGGTTGAACTGCGCCGGCAATGCTGTTTTCGATTGGAGCAAGAAGATAGTCAGCCAGGTCGAGGCTGTTGAAGAGGTCGGCGAAGGTTCGTCGCGGCACGAGCTCAATCTCGGGGCCGAGCAGTTTCAAAGCAGCTTCCTCGCTGAACGCGCCGCGCTCGCCCTGGAATGCCACTCTTGGTTTTCGAATGAGTCTGTTCACGAAATAATACTCACTCCTGATTGAACCCGCCGCGATTCACGGATGATCCGTCGGAAGACTTTATCGACTGCGCGTTCGTCGAGCGGGCCGGAATTGATCTCTTGCAGCCGTTGCAGGACGCTTCGTTCGCGATCGGGGTCGCAAAATGGGATGTTTGCGGCTTGCTTGAGCGCGCCCACTTTCAGGGCGAGACGCGCGCGCATGTTTAGGAGTCGAAGCAGTTCGAGGTCGATATCGTCAATCTCTCTGCGCCAATGTTCGATGTCCATGATTAAAGCTCCGGGCGGTTAACACAAAAAAACCAGCCGCGATTGTTTAGGATCGCGGCTGGCTCGTTGAAGGTGTTGTGCTTGCGTTTAAGTCTTCAGCACGTCGTTTTCAAACTTCGCCGGTCCGCTCTCCTTCGAAAAGAAGAAGCGGTAGGTAAAGGCGAAGTAGAAAAATGTGCGAGTGCTATTCATGACCCCGGTTACTATAGGCAGGCGTGAAATGCCTGTCAAGATTTTTCTCTCCGTAGAAAGTAGCCGCGGATTAACGCGGATTGACGCGGATCTGATCCGCGTCAATCCG
>Ga0065712_10067949_pt1 | contig 19674 bp, 25 predicted proteins | sample MisRhiReplicate1_FD_59099 | JGI IMG/M metagenome (GOLD analysis project Ga0065712, IMG submission 59099) | Miscanthus rhizosphere microbial communities from Kellogg Biological Station, MSU, sample Rhizosphere Soil Replicate 1: eDNA_1 v3... | ecosystem: Host-associated > Plants > Roots >...
GGCGCTGCCAGAACGTTTACCAGCGATCAAAGGTTTCTCCGCGACGTAGCGCAGAAGGTGTTAAGGAATCCGTTCGTTCGCAAGCATCTGGTGACGCAAACCGAACATCTTGAGGCGTCAATGAATGCCTTGAACGGTGACTTGGAAACCTACGACCGATTGAAAGCAGATCCAACGGCTACTCCAGAAGAAATAGCTACAGCAGCCGGGAATGCGTTTGAAACCTTGCAGATGTTCGAACAAAGCAAACTCAGCCTGTACGACAGCATCGCCAAGAAACGACCGCAGATCCTCAATGAGATTGCCAAGACATTCGACGCGGAAGCTGAAGCTTTGGAAGCGCGAGATACCAACGAAGTATTGTTCAAGGATTTTCAGGATTTAGGCAGGTTGCTAATGAAGGTGCAGAAGGATCAAGCGATTACTTCGGCCTACAAGCAGGCGATGGATAACAAGGTCGCCACGCGCAATGTCATCAAGTTCATCAACGAGAACATGGATTTTGCAGGTATGACGTTTGATGATTTGCGGTCGGTCGATGACCTGTGGAATCGCATTCGTAATGTTATCATCGAGAACAGCGGTAAGTTTAAGAATTGGAATGGCAGCAATATCGAACAGGTGGTTGGTGCGAACGAAGATTCAATCCGCGCGGTGCTTCGTATCGTCGCATTAAGCGAGCCGATCAGGACCGAATTGGAAGCAGCCAAAACGGTTGCCGCAGGCATTCAGTACGCCGCACCGTTTAATCGCATCAAATCCAAACTGGCTCAGGAACTACGGGCTGGCCATTACGCCGGGGCGCTCGCTCTTTACGAGAAAGGCATTGTCGATGTCGGCATCGACCTGAAGGCGAGTCGTGATGCAGTGAATTTCTATTTGAAGAATACACGGCGATTGATGGTCAATTTGAAAGCACTGGACGAATCGCAGGCCATCGCTCAAAAGCTCTCAGCCGATCCTGAACTGGTTCGTCAAGCCAACGAGATTTACCGTTTTCATCACATTGCCAAGATCACGCACACACCGAAGCACACAGCTATAGAATTCCTTCGCGCCAATCCTGCCGATAAACCCATCACAATCGAGTTTGGCAATACGCACGAGTCCTTCGAGAAAAGTGTCGGGAAAGCGGTTGACATTCTCGGAGAGTATCAGGCTTACATTGCCACGCCGGATGCGCCGGGTTACGACCCGCGCGTAGCGGCAGGTATGGAGCGTAGCATCGATCTGTTGAGTTGGTTTACTGACCCGTCGAGGAATCCCAAAATCCGCGCAAGGCTCCTGCCTGCTACTCTGGCTAAAACTTGGGATTGGTTTAGTGCGAAGTTGTTCGATTTCGCGTTGATACCGAAGTTCGCCACAATCGGAACGGTTGGACATCTGGCGGATATAGAGCATCTGACTCGCTCGGCCATGTCAACAGTCATGGAGAAGGTAGGCAACATCCTGATTGCTCACGAGGCCGCACTGGACAACACACTGGCTGCTGCCTTGAAATCGCACGGGGATATGCCCTTGGGTGAATACGATCTGAAGGTGTTCGGGCCGCTGGCGTCGTCTCGGCAGAACTTTAGTAACCCGAACATTCTCAAGCCCGGCGAAGCCATTGGAAACGGTGAAACCGTGACTTCAGAAGATATGCGCTATTTGTCCGCGTGGCGTGCTTACGAGAACGATTTGTACAAGGTGGTAAATAGCACCGGGCAACAGTTCCAGCCGGTCAAGATGATGTTTGCTGGCATTCTGTTCGACAAGAACGGCATGGTGCGAACGCCGGTGACGCATGGACCGGACATGACCGGGCGCGATTTCCCTGCGGTGATGCAATACTGGGTGGAGACATGGTTTGCCAACGCTGATCCAGACAAGCGCATCGAGTTCATCAACTTTTGGAAGAATCCGCTTTTACTCGGCTACATTCGCGGTAGTCGGGAAGTGGATTGGAAAGGTCAATACTCATACCCGTTGGAAACGCGAGAAGTGTCCCGTGAACTGGCCGGCAATCCAATGGTTGATTTTGATGATTTCGTGACGCGAGTGTTCGACGCTTACACTGCCCGCGAAGGAGTTGAGCCAAAGGACATCAATGAAGTTCGCGCTGATATTCTATCTGACTTCGATGCGATCTTTAAGGTCTTAAAGCCAATCGTTGAGAAGGGCGCTCAGAGTCCAAAGTCGGATCTCGAAATTATCGGCGGCAATAATTCCTTCAATACGCCGCGCTCTACTTTGGTGATGCCTCCCGGGTGGTATAAATACGGCGGTGTGACTGCTGGAGACCGGGCGGCAAGCGGACGGGCGGCAAGTATCGGATTCCAATTAGCTTATCGCAAAGCGTTGGAAGCGCTCAGGGATTCTCTCAAGAGCGTGGTGGTGGCGTTTGAAGGCCAACGCCAAACCGGGAACGCTGCGGTAAGCAAACAATACAGCACATCGCTGAAGCAGCGCATGGCTGGCGATATTCTTTACGACTTGGGCGAAGCGGAGAGGATGTTGCAACTCGTTGATCACTTGTTGACGCATGTTAAAGCGATCATGTCCACGTCAGCCAATCCATACGTCAAAGATTCAGTTCACATGTCAGCGATGCGCGGTGGCGCTCAATTTGTGATCACCAGCGTTGTCTCCGGTCCCGCTGCCGTAGCAAAGAACATTGGCGGCGGTTATCAAAATCTGGGGATGCTGGATGTTTTGATTCGTCGCCAGTCTTTGCTTGGGACAGTAGCTCAACGCGGCATTGAATCAGTCACTGATCGTCTGAAAGAACTCGTTTACCTTGTCACCCACGAGGGCAACCCGGCCACACGCAATTTTCGGAAGCTGCTTGAGAACACGCAGAACGTGACGTTCATCGGCAATTTCGCCAAGTTGTTCCTGAGTTACGCCAATGAGTTGCGGGCCAATTACAATCACGCGAAGGAAGCCGGGGTGAACTACAACATCAACCTGTGGGAAACAACCAAGGGCAGGTGGAAATTTGCCAAGACACTTGGCCAGCCGCGCGAGAACGACCCGCGCCTGCTCGAAGGCTGGGCGAATCAATTGTCTTTGCTTGGCAACACCATGTCGCAATACGTAGGCCAATCAACCGTTGGGTTCGCCGATGTTCGTCTTAACACCAAGGCGATTGTCGAAGCGCATACGATGGAGAAAAGCTTTCGAGACATCGCTATCGAATGGGGCGACAAGATCGAAGCCAGCGGTTTATTTCCAGACAAGGCACTCAGCAAAGGAGCATTCGCAGAAGATATATCTGCGGCTTATATCCGTGACTTCTTCAGGCGCGGCGGCATTGGAAGCATTGATGCGATCATGGTTGATTTCTATGAGCGATGGACGAAGGATAAGGCAAAAGAGAGGGCACAGGGATTAGCCGAAGGCGCGCTGTCATCCAAAACAAGGCTGTTTACCGATGCTGAGTTTAATCAATTGGAACAGGTCATGGCCGAAGAAGTTAACCTTCCCACTTTCGGCACACGTCCGACATTTGGAAAACAATCCAAGGGCCATTCGAAGCTGATGGTACTCTGGGGCTGGCCGTCGTGGTTTATCCAAAAGCTTCTGCATTTGACTGATGGCTTGAGCAACAAATCCGACTACTCCAATTTCGTTAAGAATCTTCCGACCTTGATCCAGATCGGACTGCTTCTGGCAATCACGGCCCCGCTCATTTATGGCGTTGCGGCATTCCTGAAACGTTACTTCGAGAATAAAGTAACCGGATTCCCCACGGTGTTTGATGCGCAGAATCCAAAGCAGTTTGCCCAAGCTGTTCTTGCCGCGACTGCCGATCAGATTCCTTTCATTGGCTCAGCGGTTAACATGGTGACTGGTGCCGGGTATCGCACTGGGTTTGATCTCAACAGCCAATTTTTGCTGCTGAATGTCGCGGGGGACGCTGCGAGAACGTACAAGGAGGTAATGCAATCGGGTGATCTGGGAGGCCCAATGCAACGGTTCGCTGGACGCTATTTCTTTCCAATGAATGTTGTCGGTGGTCGGTTGCCCAATGTCAGCGGGTTGCGCGAAATGTCCAATGTCAAAAACATCCTCGTCATGGGCGCACGCGGCACCAGCTTGGAAACCAAAGTTAGGCGTGCTGGTGGTGGAGGCGGTACGACAGCCAATTATTCGCCATCGACGCCGTTTATTAACGAGGCCATCAATGCACTCGGTCGAGGGGATGACGCTGGATTTCAAGCAGCCTATGCGAAACTGGTAGATCAGAAACGCAATTCTGGAAGTCTCAATCCAGCGTCGGCAGCTTTGTCGGCTTTGCGTTCCCGCGGACCAATTAACACAGTGTTCGGATCGAAACCTGATTCGGCTGATTTAGATCGTGTCTATGGCAATGTGTCACCGGCCTTGGCTGAGCGTGCGCGATCACTGATCAGCCGATTTGACTCCGCGATTGCGGCACTGCCAAGAGGCGGTCGAACCGCAACCCGCGCATCCGGTCGCTCGCGCCTCAGAGCTTCAAGCGGTAGAAGCTTTGGCTTACGTCGCCCAAGGGTTCGCCTTCGAATGCCTAGACTTTCACCGCCGAGATTGAGAAGGTTGGCGGCATGACCGAAGAATTGTCAAAACGTGAGTTGAACTATCTCGCTAAAATTGATCCAAGTTATGCCTGCATCATGGTTCCGCCAGCCAAGCAGGAGGTGTTAAAAACACAGACGTACTCACTCAAGGGGCATCACATTCAAATCCCATCCCGCTCTCTGTTTATCACGGAGGATGGATCGATTTACGTCGTGATGAAAAAGGGTAAGAAAGTCGTTGAATACGCCAGCCTGAAATCATTGATCGAAACCGTAAAGAAAGCGGTGATTGTCGAGAACGTGCCAATCCCGTGAACGTCGCCGTATGCATCGGCAGCTACCGGATGCCGGACTTCCTGCGGCTTAATCTCGCTCAACTCAAGCTCATTTGGCCTGATGCTGCGATTCTTGTCTCCGATGACCGCTCGGACAAAACCGAAGAAATTGACAGCATTGCCAAGGAAGTTGCTTTCGTTACTTCTAACGCCCGTCGCGGCCACTGCGCCGGAAAAGTTCAAAGTATCGTTTCCGGCCTGAGTTTCGCGCAACAGGAAGGCGCGGACATTTTGCTGTTTCTGAATCAGCGGTTCGTGCCCACTCATTTAGAGTTTAGGGAATTCATTGAGTCGCCTTTTATCGATGGGAAAACAAACATCGTCGTTGCTGGGCGAACGACCAAGAGCCAAATCAAGTTGCCAGCATCTAAATATTTCAATGGTTTGGGTCTATTGACGGATGTTCTGGCGATCCGCGTTGGTTCGATAAGTCCAGCCGATCTGCTGAAAGCCTATACGGACGGATTCAAGCACGGTCAATTTTTTATCGGACTGCTGATCGAGCCTTTCCTTGCGAAGTTGCTTGGAGCGCACTTTGCGACCAGTGGTTACGCTTCATCATCGTTGAGCGATGCGAAGGTTGAAACACCCGCCTTCCTTCGTCGCGAACAGAGCAAGCCAGAGGACTATCAGGCGTTAGTGGCTCAGCATAGTTTCGACGGGAGCTTCGATTGCAGAGACTGGCTTGAGATCGAGGGGTCAAATCTAATGATGCGTCCAGTCCTCACGACTTAAGCCCGCGCTTCATGTGAAGCACCGTTCTGCCGTAATCGCCGGTCGTTGCGGCGAAGGCAACCCAGCCTTCTTTTCCCCAGTGATTCGCCTCGTCAAGTGAACAGGATTTGTATTCCCAAGCAATCGGCTCTCTTTCCTTGCGATTGGTTACGCCCATTGGTCTGCCGCGCTTCATAGTCTTTTGGAAATGATGAAACTGCCAACGCAGATTGAGCCTTTTCCAAACTTGGCGTCGTGTTCGTTTCGTTCTTCTTGCGTCATCGTTTTCAGATAGCCGTAATCAAGGCAATCGAGTGCCATTTCAACCTGTTCTTTGAGCAATCGAAGCTCGCTTCTTACATCTCGCCATTCAGCATTGTGCTTGCGACTGCCAATGTCGTTGAGTGTTTGCACAACGCTTTCGGGCGACCACTTGAATTCGTTGCTCATAATTATTCTTTCGGTCGAAGTTCATTGCTCCAGCCCCAATGAAAACCCTTCGATCTCGCCCAGCAGTCTTTGGACTCAAGCTTTGTGGCGTACCTGCTTACACACCAGCAACCGAGACTGTGGCGTGTCCCGTGTTCATCCGTGTAAACCTCTCCAGGCCGGCCACACGTATCGAGCTTATCGAAATACATATCGCACTTGCGGCAGGCATCCATCCTGGCCCTGCTCAAATCTGACTGAGGCGTAAACGCAGCCTTGATTAGTTGCCAAGCGCCGTGAAGCACGCTGCGACCGCCAGAGATGATCCCGAATTCACGAATGAAAGCCGCACTAATGGTTGCAATGGCCTTAAGAAATGGCACTCTGGCGGGAGTGACGACCTGCCTTGTTACCGGAGCCGCTGGCTTCATTGGAAGCCATCTTACCGAGCGTTTGTTGGAACTCGATTTCAAAGTGATCGGTGTGGACAATTTATCGCTTGGACGATTATCCAATTTGAGCGACGCCTTCAAGAATTCCAGATTCAACTTTATTGATTGTGATGTCAACAATTACGAGCGGTTGCTGGCGTGTATCGGGCCGTCCGCAGACATCGACATGGTGTGGCACCTCGCGGCAAATTCGGACATTCGAATTGGCGATCCTGAGATTGAACTGAAGAACACGTTTCTAACCACGTTCAATGTCATCAAACTGATGCAGTCGCTGAGCATCTATAAGTTGGTGTTCGCTTCAAGCTCGGCGATCTACGGGACGTTGGCTGACATGGTGGATGAGAGTTCTGGACCATTGCAGCCGATTTCAAACTACGGGGCCATGAAACTGGCTTCAGAAGCGTATATCTCGGCAGCGATTGAGAACTTTCTGCAACGCGCCTGGATATTCAGGTTCCCGAATGTGGTTGGCAGTCACGCTACGCATGGTGTGATCTACGATTTGATCAACAAGCTAAAACAGAACCCACAAGACCTAGAAGTTCTTGGCGATGGATGTCAGACCAAGCCGTATGTTCATGTGTCCGAATTGGTGAAAGCGATGATTTACCTAGTTGACCATGCGAATTACGAGAGCCTGAACCACGTTAACATTTCAACGGAGGGAACAGCAACCAAAGTTGAAGATATTGCCCGATCGGTTGTGCGGACAGTAAGCCCAGGCGCGCGGATCAGATATACTGGAGGAGCGGCATGGCCGGGCGACGTTCCGAAATATTCTTTTTCAATCGAGAAACTTCGAGGATATGGCGTTGTCCCTAAAATGACATCCAACGAAGCGGTAGAACTAGCCATTAACGAAATCACAGCAGAACTCGCATGAAACAACTTGTCATTCTGGCGGGCGGCAAGGGTACAAGGCTCAAGGAGCGCACCGGGGATCATCCAAAGGGAATGATTCCCGTCTGCGGCAAGCCAGTTTTAGAACATCAGATTGAACTGGCTCAGCGATACAAGTTCGATGACATACAGCTTCTCGTTGGATACGGCGCTGACGAGATAGTGTGGTATTTTGGTAGCGGCGAAAGATGGGGCATTCCGCTTACCTATCAATTCGACAGGGACTTGCTTGGAACAACTCATTCACTTCTCCATGCTTTCAATCGGCTCGCACCGACCTTCTTCGTTTTGTATGGCGATGAAATGGTTGATGTGGACTTAGATTTGATGGGCTTCTTCCACAAATACCACCACGCAGACGTGACGATGCTCGTGCATCCATCTGATCATCCAGAGGATTCGGATTTGGTTGAAGTTGACTCCTCTGACAACATCCAGAGGTTTTATCGGCGGTCATGGGATAATGCGTACGGAAATGTCTATGACGATCAGGTTCCGTTGTCAATTGCACCGCTGTACGTCATGCAGAAGCTCCAATTGGATTATTGGCGGTTCGCTATTCCTATCACCAAATCGCCCAATATCGCACGCGATCTGTTTCCTCTCATGCTGGCGAACAAACGCCGTTTGATGGCCTACCGCAGCGACGAATACATCAAGGACATCGGCACGCCAGAACGGTACGATAGCGTTTGCGCCGAGTGGGAACACCGCCATGATCATCAGTCGCACTCCGCTTAGGATGTCCTTTGCCGGTGGCGGCAGTGATCTTCCGGCGTTCTATACAAAGTTCCCTGGCGCTGTAGTTTCCACGACAATCAACCGATACGTTTACGTCACGGTCAATCAGAAGTTCGATGACCGGATTCGGGTTAGTTATTCGAGGACGGAAGATGCCAGTTCAATCGCTAGGATACGGCATCCGCTGGTTCGCGCGGCATTGAAGAAACTTGGGTTTGACGGTGGCATCGAAATCACTTCCATCGCTGACATCCCGTCCAAAGGTTCCGGCCTCGGCTCATCCAGCTCGTTCACGGTTGGCCTGCTCAACGCACTGTACGCCTACCAACACAGCTATTGCTCTGCCGACCGCCTTGCCGCTGAAGCCTGCGAGATTGAGAAAGGTGGCAAGCAGGATCAGTACGCAGCCGCCTTTGGTGGATTCAACTTCATTAAGTTCTACCCCGATGCTTCGGTAGCCATAAGGCCGATTGTCTGCAAGCCTGAAACGATTGCAGAACTTCAGAGAAATCTACTGGTTGTTTATACCGGCATTACGAGGAAGGCGTCCGACATTCTGCGTCACAAGCAACAAGCGATCAATCACGCCGAAGTATTCAACACCTTGAAAGGAATGACATGGCTTGCTCAGCGGCTGGTGGATGAGTTGCAGCAGAATAATCTTCGAGCCTTCGGTGAAATCCTGCATGAAAACTGGCTACTCAAGAAACGCATTTGCCGAAGTGTTAGCAGTCCGCAGATTGACAAATGGTACAACACGGCCCGCAAACATGGGGCTATCGGTGGTAAACTGCTTGGGGCTGGCACTGGTGGGTTCCTCCTATTCTACGCACCGCAGAAGAAGCATTCAGCGATTCGAACTGCTCTAGGACTTCGACAGATCCCGATCTCCTTTGAGCCGCAGGGGAGTAAGATTATTTTCGTGCATTAAGCATCCCGTAAGCCTCTCGCTTCTACCGCAACCTCTAGCATGCTCTCTGTTAAGCGATAGAGTTCGGCGCTGTTCACATTGGGTTTAGGTATATCACCAGGACTGCCATCTTGTCTCGCCAGCAACATAATTGGCACCCACTGCGCTCTTGCCCAATTCCCCAAGAACATATCAATCGGAAGTGGATGCCTCATCGCTTCATTTAACAATGGAAGTGAGCGCCGATTGTAGAGGACCATGTTTGTATTTTGAGAATACGAGCTTTTCAAAAATAGAGGCGAGATCGTTTCTGATAATGTTGCTCGCGGCAGCTTAAGCGAGCTTAGATCCAGCCAAGGAGAGCAATTTAAGTAATCCCAGAACCCGACATGGAGCTTTGCTTCCAATATCATTTTAAGCCCAAAGCATGCGAAGTCTGGATCTGGTTCGTTGTCATCCTCCATGACGATTATCGGCTCCTCCTTTTCAAGAAAGTGAGCAGCAATCATTCGATGACTAAGCCGGCAACCAGCTGCTCCGTTTCCTGGCATGTAAACACCGGGTATCCTTACGAGTTCAAAAAACGGCTCCCAGAGCTTCTGCATTTTAAGCCAGCGGTCATTGCGGTGGGCAAGATTTATGACGTAAGCGGTAGGCTTCACGTTTTCCAATCCCTTCTCGCAAAGATTGTGTTAAGGCCATCTTCGTAAAATATGGTGTAGAGTTTCTCGAACCACTGGTGGATTGTCTCCCTCTGCCATCCATAGGTTTCGATGATCACCAGCTTGGGGCGATAATATTCAAGGTCGAATCCGCGTAGGACGGGTTGTTCAAATTCTTCGACATCTATCACCAGCATATCGAAGTCCGGTTGCCAGTCGTGCCTTTTTAGGATTGCATTCAGTGTGGTCATTGGCACTGATGTTTGAGGTTCCCCTGCCTTGGCTATTCTCGACCCCTCGCGTTCAAAAAATAGCTGGAGATTCCCTTCGCTGTCTCCGCACGCGACCGGCTCCACGATCACCCACGGCCTATTCTTATGCTCAGCCAAACAGCGGATCACGTTCTCAAGCATTGGTTCGATGAGGATGGCGGGCCAACCGGCTTTGATTAGGCCCCAGATGTTCGAATATGTACGGCCATCGAACGATCCAACTTCAACTAATCGTCCAGTGCGATGAGTGAGTTGCTGCCCAAACGGAAACGGCAATTGTTCCAGCAGCCAGCCAAGATTCTCAATCTGGCACGATGGCTCAATTTCGTAGCTCGAAGGATTTTGAGGGATCAATGGCATGTTATTTTTTCACGAAGTAACACCAGATTGGGTAATCGTCGTAAACGGGTCTGCCGTAGTGATTGACCAGTGCATCCCACACTCTTCGATTCGGGATGTCATTGTGAAACTGAATAGCCAATGAACGCACCGACTCGATCCAGCCGCTGAGAATCAGATATGGCAGAAGGAAATTCTCAAAGCCTTCGATATTACAGATGAACAGATTGACAGGTTCAGAGAGCCAAGTAATCGGAGATTCAAGCCGGGTATCGAATTGGCCGGAAAAGCCTGAAGTGTGAAACCCGTCATCCATGCCCGACATCATCACCCAACAGTCGTGAACACCTACCCCTCGATTCACCAAGCGAACCCTGTCGCCGTATTTGGACAATCGCTCTTGGGCAATTACGATGGCCGACTTTTGAGGCTCGTAGCCGATCACAGTTTCTGGCTTATAAAGCGTCAGCACATAATCCATGTAGCGACCCTTGTAGGCGCCAGCTACTAAAACTCGACCGCCATCCGGCACGACAAGCTGCCCGCCCAGCGGCCAGATGCGGTCGAGTTCGGCGAGGTCGGGATCGGAAAAGGTGTGGCTCATTTCCACCTCCCGAATTCAATCCAGAGGAAAATGCGACAGATTAAGTACGACAAGGACACCGGTAACGTAAGGTAACCGAGGCACGCAATCCACCACGGCAGGCTCTGTAATAAGTAGAGTATGCCAAGTAACGGCAGGAAGCTGGCAATCGTCACAACGATTGCCCATTGAACAGTTGAAAGCGATTCGAGAAAGTTTTTCATTTTTCCTTGAGGTGAAGGTCTGACTGATTTTTGAAACGTCCAGCCGTGCAAGGATGATTGCCAAAAACGAACGGCACCGTTTGCAAACCGACTTTATCTTCGACCACCGGCGCGTAGGTCTTGGCGTTGCCCAGCCAACTCGCCCAGACCGAGAACGACGAATTGGCCCGCAGCAAATGCGTGGCATCGCGGAGCAGCAGGAAGTCTGGGAGAAATCCAAGGCCGACAGCTTCCAGTTCTGGCGGTGGCGTTCTTGCACCTTCTTGTACACGAAGAATTGGTTCTGGGATGTCGAATTGTTCTATGGCTTTTGCGTAACTCTCGTCGGAAACCTCGCAGTAGTAATTGCAAAATGGTTCCAGTGTATAGTCTCCTTTTCGGACATGCGCTGCGCTATAGGCGGTATCTGGCATTGATGGAGACGATGTATAGAATTCCAATTCCGGCTTTAATTTTAACCATTCGCGTGCCTTGGCTCTCGTATAATAATCAAGGTAAACCTCATGTTGAGCAAAAACCCTTAACGCGATGTCGGTCTGGCCCATAAAATATCCGAGCGGTAATTTGGAAATGCTGTCTAGCTCAGTCCATCTGAGATTGCGTGTTATTGGTGGCTCAGTTGCGTTGACGAAAAGCTTTCTGCCAATCCAGTCGGGGCATTGCAGCTCAGCGCCCATATGCTCGGCATAGCCGCGAGCGAAACAATAGATGAACAGCGCATTGCCGAACCTTTGTTTGGCGAGGAAGGGAACTGTGATTACGCCGGGCATGGTTAACGTCGCTGCGACTCCTCGTACTCCCGTTGAACGATTCGCAATTTATTAGCGGCCATTTCAAAATTGCCTGCTGCTTGCGCAAAGCTCCCGCCCAAGTTCAACAAGCCAACCCCTGCTGCGATGTTGCGACGAGCTTCGCTGAGAATGTCTAATACTTGATGAGTGGAATAATCCGCTACGGTTGCTGCCTGTGTTTGATTTGTCATATTTTCTTTAATTTGAGCTGAGCGTTCTGCGTCTTGAATGATTGATGCGTCCACATAGCCGACGTGTTCCTCCTCCATAATTTGTCGGATGTATCTCATAGCTGTATCGCTGGTCTAACCCAATCAAGCTGCCATTGGTGTTTCACCGAGTGAAGGCAGTAACAACCGAGTTTGATCGCTGCCGTTGAATCCCGTCTCCATGCAGCGTCTGAACTTTCAGCGAACGCGAATGGCGATGGGGACCATGCTGGTTGGGCGAACCATGGGATGTGGTGTTTTTGGCAGATCGCAGCAGGCCAACGATCGGAAACATAATGCTCCACCTCTCCGCGTCGGAACATTTCCGAGCCGTACTTATGAAGTTTCTCGGCACAGTTTCGATCTGCCCAACGAGGCGTTGAAAAGTAATACTGAGTTGAAAACAGACCATTCCTCGAATAATTGGGAAGCAGGGTAACAAGGTAGAGTCCATAGCCGGGGTGTTCGGTAGGCGGCTTGCGGACAAAAAGGTTATCCCCCTCCACGACGCAAACCGAATCGTATTCCCTGTGTTCAAGGAAATATTGCCAGATGTCCAGCTCTTGCTCAAGCAATCCAAAGATGACTTGGCCAGCAGCAGTTGTAACCCTGCCAAGTTTGCCGGTGTCCAAACGCTGCACGTCCTCTGGCCATTTCGTGTGGCCCTTTCGGGTGCCACAACCAAGGATGTCCCAGCCGGTCATTTTGAAGTATGGCCAATGCCTTTTCAGCAGAGCCTCGTCTTGCGGCGTTGCGATGATGGCGAGCAGAACACTCATTAACAGGCGCAGCTAAAGTAAGTGTGGCTCTTAATTTCGTCGGACACCTTTCGGTTCCTGAACTTTTCGTAAGCGCCCCACATCGCGGCAAGGATTATTTCATTTTGAAGCCTGTTCAGCCCTTGCTGTATTTCGTCATCCTCGCCAACGTCATCATCGGCGTAGATGTCCAATCTTTGTACCAATTCTTCGCGCGAGCATCCGATTTTATCCGCGATGTCTGACAGCAGCTTTCCCGCATCGCTATTGTTCATAAACGCCGGGTGCGTCCATTCATGGCGCAGTGCGGTGATCGTGCCTGGGAACAGGAAAAGCCAGAAGGTTTGACCAACCCGAACCTGACTTGGCAGGAATGGATCAACGATGCCAACAGCCGTGTTATCCACAAATTCGGGGACAGCAACATTGTTCACGAGACAAACACGCTGGCCGACGGCAAGGTTTTCGCCAGCCTCAACTGGTGCAACGGCAACGTGAATCGCATCTCTCGCTGCTGCGCCGGTGATAATCTGTCCGAGTTTTAGGTCGCTCATAGTGGTGGAATCCAGGCTGTCTTACAGGGGTGAATTGCAATTTTACTGCCGCTGGTCAGCATTTCGATCCGCTGGTTTTCATTGTAAACTTTCTCTCCGAAGCCTGAGTACGACAGTACACTTGGAGCAAAGACACGTAACATTTCAAGCCCATACCTCTGGCTGAGGGACCGTCCAAGGTGAGCGTCGTAGGGAGTGTTTATCATGGCCGCAGCGTTGATGTCTTTTTCAAAGTTAAGCGGTCGCATGATCTCAGCACACGTTTTAGTGTGGTATCCGCTCAAAGAGCCGTTTGCAAAGAAATGCATCCCCGGCCAATGGCCATAAACGCGCATAGGTGTCTGTGACGCCTTGTAATAATCGTGCGCGTAGTTAGTGATGATCGTGGGGATTGCGTGGCCCGACTTGGCGATATTGTAAGCGCATGGAGATCCGAAAACGACTGTGCCGGGATAGCTAAACCACTCGTCAAACAAAAGCCGAAGCCAGCCATCGCCTCTCACACGCGAATCTGACTCAACGAAAAAGAAATAATCCAACTGCTTCTCCATCGCCAGCAGCAACGCCTGCAAGAAAATGTGGTTCGCAACCCAGTAACGGAATCGTGGATTCTTCTGAACCACTTCGGGATTTAAGCAGGGTATCACGTCTGGATATGGGCCATCAGACATCACGTAGAGCGGAGCGCCTGGATCGTAGGCTCGGATGTTTTGCAGGAATTCCGCAGGGTGTCCGAATTTTGGCGGGACATAGCAAATCGCAGCATACCTCATTCGATTGGAACAAGGTCATTTGGATCGCACGCCTGAGAGGTTGTGCCCTCCCAGCCGAACTTGACGAGTTGCTTGTCGAACTTCACGAATACGTATTTGTCGTTCGTGGACGATACTGTTCCGCACTCGATGGCGCTGCGGTCCCATTCAGCGTGAGCGGGGACATAGGCAACGCGCATTTTCGCCTTAATCTCGGAGAGTTTTAGTGTCGCCATACTTCATTCCTTCGGCAACATGAGGTCCACCAAGAACCGCTCGATGCGTTGATCCTTCTTCTGCTTCATCAGTCGCCGCAGGTGATAGAACGATTGCTGGGTTTGGTTCTTGTCCTGACTGCGTTTGATATAGGCGAGTTGAAGGCATTCTTTGCCACAAGTCAGGCCACAACCTTCTTTGAAGCGTTCCATCTGGAAAATTGAAACCGAGGCCCAGCTTCGAAGCTTCGAAATCTTCAGTACCGTCTGCTTACTCAGGCCGCTACGCTTGGCGATTTGCTCCGTGGTTAAAGGCTCTTTCATTCGGTGAGGCGTACGAGCAATAAGCCTGCAAACGTTCGGCGGCAGGCGATCCATCTTCTCCAGCCAGTATCCCATAATTATACAGGATTGTGGTTGCGCGGTATCGGGTTTGCGACCGGACACGCGAACATATAGCGACCAGTTTTCTTCTCAAATACCGCTCCCAGCATGATCACCTCAGTCTCGACCGTTTTCTTTTCCACCTTGTCTTGAGCTTCGACGGTCGCACGCATATACTGTGCTCCGATGCCGTCGAGCACGCGCATGACCTTTTCAAGCTGAGTGGGTTTGGTTTTCAGTTTCATTTATTTCCCCAGTAATCCTTCAAAGCCACCGCGATCCAGAGCAAGAACAGCGTTCCTGAGTTTATAAGCAGTGCTTTTGTGTGCCAGTCAATGTCGGCGGCGAGTTTCAAAATGAGTTCGTGGTCGGTCATGCCTTGAGCAGCTTAGAAAATTCAGGCCAATAAAACTGCCCCGCCTCGTCCAGCATTGTTCTGGCCTGTTGCTGTTCAAGACTGTGTTTGCCGTTGCGTTCTGCTACGATTGCGAACCATCCAATTTCATGCGTATGCTTGCGAAGCTGCAAGACCGGCCTGCCGAGATCGTCAGTAACAAGTCCGCGTTTATCAATTTTCACGGCAACGTGATGCAGTTCGTGGTCAAGTAACGCTTCCTGTTCTGGTTCCGGTGCCTTGTCCCACCAGTCGCCATCCAGCGCAATCTCGGCGTCGGCGCGACCCAATGCGCGATCCTTCAAAGGTATCTTGCGCGTGATGCCAAGCGCCTTGCAGCCGTTCTTTGTGAGCGCATCACCGAGAGGCTTCCCGGTTTTCTCGTCGTACTCAGGATAGGCAAACACATAATCAATCGTCACCTTTGCTGCTAATACTGGCTTGTGTGATTCGTGTTTCTCCAAGATTGACTTGGCCAATGCTTCAACTGCTTTGGGGCATCGTTCGAAGGTTGTCATAATGTTTCGGTTTGTTGTGCGTGAAGAAATATGCACGCAACTCGGCTTTGTTGTCCACACATTTCCGCCGATTTCTGACGTGAAATGACTTCTCGCAATCCAAGAGCAGACTGTTAACGTTAAAGCAATGTCTGAGACTGCCATTCAAGTGGCCGATCCCCAGGTCACGGTTCCTGCCGTAGCCAAGGCTGAGAAGCCTGTCACCGATAAACAGGCGAAGGCGGCAATGATGGAGGCGAGGTTTGACAAGCTTAAGCCCTTACAGATGCGGGCAGTCGCGACAGTGGGGCGCTTTGTTGAGCAAGAGGGGGAACACCACATGGCCAGGGCTTACCTGGCCAATGCCATTGAGGAGTTCTTGGATGACCAGCGGAGATGGGAGAGGCTTGCGAAAAAGGCAAATGAAGACGGGAACGAAAAAGCGGAAGCGATGTATTACCGTTTGGTCGCCTATTCGCGTGAACAGGTCGCCAGGATTGCAATGAATCTGAACCGCACTCGACGTAAGATCGATCCCGGTGAAGGGCCGGGACCGAATGTGCCAACGATGCCACCGCGCAGCGTCATCACGAACAACACGCAGATCAACGTGAATCCAAAGCCAGAACCCAATGGCAACACAACTTAGGATCTTCGCCCCGCCAGTTGATGAAGTGCTGCCCATTGAGGGCGGCAGGTTCTTGATAGATACGATTGTCAGCCCAGTGAATTTGTATCTGCCGCACATGCCTGAGCCGGGGGTGAACTTCAACATTTACGACGCGACGAGGAATGCCAGCGTCAATCCCATCACGATTCGCACACTGTTTGGCGAGACAATCAACGGCTCGTCGGTTCTCGTGCTAAATGGTTCTGGCAACGCGGCTGAGATTTTCCGTGAGGATGATAGCCCGAACTTTATTGCGGTGATTGCAGGGGTGGCGACGATTTCAGTCACTGGTTCAGGCGTACATTTTTATGACAACGTAGCCGCGCTCAGAGCAGAGTCATCAATCGCCGTTCTTGTCGATGGGATGCCAGCCCAAACATACGGTCGAATTTCTCGTGGAGATGCCGAAGGTAAGTTTTGGTATTATGAAGCCCTTAGCAATGCTGTTGATAACGGTTCAACGATAGTGCAACCGACATCAGTTGTCGGAAGCGGCAGGTGGTTGGCTTGGCTCGGTTGATAATGAAAACACTTCTTACTTTCGTCCTGCTTCTGGTTTGCCTTCCTTCTTTCGGCCAGCGCTTTATCGAAGAAATTGCGGACCGCGCAGCGTTGAAGGCGCGACAAACCGGAAACTTGAACAAGACTGTATTCATCAGATACCTGGTTACCCCAGGGGACCAAGGGGGCGGGATCTATACGATAACTAACTCCGTGGTTGGCGCAGACAACTTTCTTCGCATCCAGTCAACTCAAGACCCGGCTTTCGCGTATGACCGTTGGCTAATCAATGTTATCGGCACAACCTTTAATTTCGGCGATCAGTTTACGATTATAAACAACTCGAACATAACGCTGAACAGCACGAGCCTATCGCTAACGAATGTGATCATCAACGGCAGCACGACTTCGCCGGCGATTGAACTTGGAGCAATCTGCGGAACAGCGGAGTTCGACCCATCTGCGGGTAATGAGTTCAACCTTCTGCTCACCTGCGACACGGTTTTGACCGCGACGAACAGTTGGCAGGATTTCCACAACGTCAACATCACGATGACCAATGCTGGGAATTTCACGCTGACAATCTCGACGCCGGCCTATGACCAGTATTGGTATCCGAGCGGCACTTCAACGCAGGTTACGAATGATTGGGGGACCGGCGTGGTGAATCGATTCGCTTTGTGGAAAACGGGCGGTCGAATCTTGGGTTCGCAGAAGGAAGGGTTAAGCGTCGATACGCTGAACAGAGAGGTTTATTCGGGCTTTTATAGTGGTGCGTTGCCCGTCGATGTTCCGGTTGTCACTTCGGCGCTTAATTACGATCAAGATCCTCCCGGCGTGATGTACTTCTGGAACGGCGTTACCTGGTATTGATATGACAGAAGAAGAACAAGAAAAGCTGCTTGAACGACACGCGAACGAATTGGCCGAAATATTCGATTCGGTTCAGATTCTGGCCAGCGGCGTTCGGCCTGATGGTTCAACGTTCCGGCTCTACAACGGTTCGGGCAATTTCTTTTCGCGTTCAGGCATGTGCCATGAGTTTATCGAAGCGGAACGCGCGCAGCAGATTGCGCGACAGTTAAAGAAACTAGAATGAAAAATCTACTTTGCCTTCTACCTTTACTGGCGCTTAACGCCTTCGCTGCCGCTCCGCCTCCAGCCAACGACGATTTCGTCAATCGGACAGTCCTAGTTTCTTCAGGTTCGATCTCGATCGCTGGACGCAATGCCAGCGCGACTACTCAAGCGTCGGAACCTACGATTGCTGGGGATGTGGTTAGTCGCTCTGTTTGGTGGGAATGGACAGCGCCGTTTACCGGGCCGGTTACTGTCACGACCGCTGGCAGTTCCTTCGATACGTTGCTTGGGGTGTTCACGGGAACGGCTCTTGGCGCTTTGACTTCGATCGCGGAAAACGACGACGCTGGAACAGGGGCGTACACCAGCAAAGTCGATTTCAATGCCGTTGCTGGTATCCCCTATGTCGTGTTGGTTGGCGGTTTTAATGGAGCAGGGGGCAAGATCAGGTTGGGAATAACGGTCGGTTCTGGCCCATGCACTTTTACCGTAACCCCAGCTTCCAAGAGCTTCAGCAGCGCAGGCGGAACTGGGAGCGAAACAATTTCCACGACCACAGGATGCTCATGGAGTGCGGCCAGCAATGACTCGTTCATCTCAATCACATCCAGCAGCACCGGGGCTGGCAGCAGCACAGTGACCTATTCGGTAACTGCCAACATTGCCCTGACACCTCGCACCGGGACCATGACCATTGCCGGGGCGACTATCACCATCGACCAAGCTGCGGCTCCTGCCTGCACGTATGCGCTAACGCCGAGCAGCACCAATGCGCCAGCGACTGCCCTAACCAACTCAGTCTTTATGACGGCTGGAACTGGTTGCGCCTGGACCGCTACGCCAAACGGCTCGTGGATAACCATCGCATCTGGTGGCAGTGGAAGTGGCAGCGGCACGATTACTTATGTGCTGGCGGCAAATTCGACCAGCAATCAGCGTATTGGAACAATCACCGCCGGGGGGCAAATATTCACCATCACGCAAGCCGGTACAGTTCCCTGCACATATTCAATCAGCCCGCCTTCTGGCGGCTTCACGGCTTCTGGTGGAACTAGCAACATTGTTGTTAGCACGACTGTTGGATGTGCATGGACGGCATCCAGCCCGGTTGTCTGGGTGACGTTTTCAACCACAAACGGCAGCGGCAGCGGAACGGTGACTTACACCGTTGCCGCGAACACCAATACCGTGGCGCGTAGCACTACTCTGACCGTGGCTGGATTGCCTTATGGCGTTTCCCAACTCGGCTCGGCCTGCACCTATTCTCTCAATCCTTCCAGCCTTAGCGTTTCGGCAACCAACGGCACCTCGACCGTTGCGGTTGCAGCGGGCCAGGGCTGTTCGTGGAGTGCAACGACCAGCGCAAGCTGGATCACGATTACGGCGGGAACCAGCGGCACGGGCAGCGGTTCGGTCGTTTTCACTTATGCCTTCAACCCCAATACTGTTGCGCGAAGTGGCACGATCATTATAGCTGGGATCACCTTCACGGTGACTCAAGCGGCGGCAGCGTGCATCTATTCGATTGTACCAACGGCAGCACATTACATTGCCAGCGGAGGTTTCGGGAGTATAGCAGTCACGGCGGGGACATCGTGCGCATGGACAGCCGTTAGCAATGATGGCTGGATCACGATTACTTCGGGTTCTCCTGGGACGGCCAGCGGCACGGTAGGCTATGCGGTCGGAGCCAACGCCACAACCGTATCGCGCACAGGGACTATTACGGTCGCTGGTTCGACTTTCACCGTCACTCAGGACGGG
>Ga0065712_10067951_pt1 | contig 19566 bp, 9 predicted proteins | sample MisRhiReplicate1_FD_59099 | JGI IMG/M metagenome (GOLD analysis project Ga0065712, IMG submission 59099) | Miscanthus rhizosphere microbial communities from Kellogg Biological Station, MSU, sample Rhizosphere Soil Replicate 1: eDNA_1 v3... | ecosystem: Host-associated > Plants > Roots >...
TCAACCACATAGCGACCGCGAGGATAGAATAGCGGTGGTTTGTTATGGTCCATCGCTTGAGGAGACGTGGCCGCAACTTCGTGAGTTTGACAAAATCATCACGGTATCTGGAGCGCACAAGTTTCTGATCGATCGTGGAATTATCCCAACCTGGCACGCCGAAGTTGATCCCCGCCCACATAAAGCGGATCTCATTGGCATCCCGCATAAGCAGGTCGAGTACTTGGCGGCGAGCGTGTGTCACTCGGCGGTGTTTGATTTACTTGAAGGCTTCAACGTCAAGCTCTGGCATGTATTCGCGCACGAGGCTATGCGGGAAGGTGTGCCGGTGGCATACGCAAGGGGAGACTGGGCGATCACGGGTGGAAGTAACGTAGGTCTCCGCGCGATGGTGCTGGCCCGGTTTCTTGGGTTTACCAAGATGACCATTTTCGGGATGGATTATTCTTTCAAATCCGACGGCACTCAACACGCCGGCTGGCATCCTAAGGAAGTACCGAATATTTACGCAGTCGAAGTGGCGGGCCGTTATTACTACACCAATCCTCCGATGCATCAGTATGCGCAGCAATTTTTTGATGAAGTGTCCAAACTCGGCAAGGTTGACATAGACGTGGTGGGTGAAGGACTGTTACAAGCACAGATTCGTGAGCACATCAAAACCAAGCCTCTCATCCCGCCGAATGCAAAACCAGCCATGATCGCCGCGACCTTGCCGCCTACCATTACATCAGAATATGCGGAGTTGAATCGCAAGCTTCACGCCAGCGATCCATCATACGGAATCAGTGGCTCCAAACGCGCCGAGGTAATTCGCAAACTGATCGAGACAACCAAGCCGACAACAATTCTCGATTACGGCTGCGGGAAGGGTTCGCTGGGAGCGGCTTTGGATCGTCCGATTTGGGAGTACGATCCATGCGTACCGGGTAAGGATGCACCGCCAAGACCGGCAGACTTAGTTGTGTGCTTCCCCGCCGGAACCGTTATTGGCGGATCGACTGCGATGATTGAGCAGTTGAACAACGGTGATCGCGTTGGCGGGAATTCCGGTGTCGAGCAGGCGGTGACGCAAACGTTTCGCAATTCATATTCTGGCGAAATGGTCACGTTAAGGGTCGCGACTGTACCCGATCTTGAGATGACGGCCAACCACCCCATCTTGGTATCAAAGGTTAGACGGGTTCATCGGAAGAACAATCAGTATCACCGCAAAAGCTCATATGAATATGTCGTCGATGGTGCGGCTTGGAAGCACGCTAAGGACGTGCAACGTGGCGATTGGGTTTCCGTTCCTAGAATCGTCGGCGAAAAGATTCCGACAATCGGTTTCAGGATTCACGGGAATTCAAAACGGGAGGAAACCAAGGCAGTCGATGAACGCATCGCGTGGCTTCTTGGATTATATGTTGCCGAGGGATTCACCAGTTATCCTAAGGGATTTGGCGGAAGGCTGGCACTTTGCCTCAGTAGAGACGAAGAGGAATTGGCAGAAAAGGCTGTTGCCGTATTCGGAGAAATGGGGGTTCACGCCTCAATTCATCGACCAACGGTGGACAGGGGAGTCTTGCTCGTTTACGCAAGTTGCGTCGGACTCTGCCGTGTTGTTGATGAGTGGTGTGGTAAGGGAGCTGCGAACAAGATTGTTCCGGAGGCGATCAAATTTTCCCCAGAATCCATCATTCGTGCCTTCATTTCCGGACTCGTCGATGGCGATGGCTGCGTGCGGACTTCATGCGGACGCAGATATTATTCTATCTCGACCGTCTCGAAGCGGCTCGCCTACGGGGTCATTGAGTTGCTGTTGAAAATTGGCGTCCATGCTTATCTGCCAAATCCGTCTCAACGGCGGCGCGGATTTATCCGTGGCCGCAGCGTCCCTCTTAGGCCAGCATACGTTCCGTCTTGGTCGGAACGATCTTGGTTAAATGTGGCGAACAAAGACGGGAAGATTCCTTACGGTGAGGGAAAATTCATTGGCACGAAGGTTTATCTGCCGGTGAGGGGAATTGATAGGCGCATGGTCGAGAAGTTGCCGGTTTTTAACATCGAAACCGCCGATCACACCTACGGAGTACCGTACACCGTTCATAATTGTACCGACGTTCTTGAACACGTCGAGCCAGAATGCCTTGAGGCTGTGCTGTTGGATATTTCACGCTGCACGCTCAAGGTCTGTTATACGGTGATCAATACCGGGCCAGCGATTAAAGTTCTAGCTGATGGACGCAACGCGCATTTGATTCAGCAGCCGCTGGAGTGGTGGAAGGAGCAACTTGCCGCTTATTTTTCAGTCGCGAGCATAGTTCAGAACGGAGTTGAGGTAACGGCAGTCCTTGGTCCGAAACCTAAACATGAGAAGAAGGAACCTCCACCGCTTGATTATAGTCAGCGCATTACACCAGTTAGATACAAGGGCACCGAAGTAAAATTTCACGCTCCAAATACGCATACCCAATGGCGCGCGCAGTCTTTGCCGACCAAGGAACCGGCGACGATGGAATGGATTGACACCTTCAATGCTGGTGAAATTCTCTACGATGTCGGAGCAAACGTGGGCGGTTATAGCGTTTGGGCGGCGAAACGAAGGGGTGTGAAGGTTTTGGCGTTTGAGCCGCAAGCTGAGAATTACGCGATGCTTTGTCGCAATTTGATTCTCAATCAGGCTGAAGCAACGGCCTACTGTATGGCCATGACGGATACGCCTAAGCTTTCGCGTCTCTGGCTTTCCTCGACCGAAGTTGGCAGCGCGGTTCATACGTTTAACGCGCCGGTTGGACCGGATCTTAAGGAACGTAAAGGCATCCCCCAAGGATGCGTTGGATTCACGCTGGATATGATTGCGGAAAAGCTCGGTGCACCGGATCATATTAAGATTGATGTCGATGGGATGGAGCACCTTGTTATTGCCGGAGCCAAAAACCTGCTGGAACAGGGGAAGATTAAAAGCTTGCTGGTGGAGGTGAACGGGAATCTCAAAGAGCATCAAGCGATGGTGCAGTATCTCCAGGGTATCGGGTTTGAGTTCGATCCTCAACAGGTTGAGCGAGCAACGCGCAAGGAGGGGAACTTCAAGGGTTGTGCGGAATACGTTTTCCAACGACGCGCTCATGCTTTGATAGCCCCTGTCGATTTCACGCAAGCGGTCATCCATCTTGAGCCGTTCAAGTGGCTTTTCATGGAGAATGTCTTTTCGATATACGATTATGCAGAGATCCGAGGAAATCTTCCGAACGATTATCGACCGATTGCTGAGACGAGGGGCGTGAATGGTTACGCACAGCGTTTTACTGCGTCACCGACCGATCCTTTCTGGACGATCTTTTTTGCTCGATTGCGCAACGGACAACTGAAGCGACAGCTCTGTAAAATCTTTGGCGTGGATAACCCAGAATCGCTCAAAGATGAATGTCTGCTGGTTCGAGACTTAGCCGGCTATCACATAGGCCCGCATACGGATTCTCCACAGAAAGTGATCACGGTGTTGTTTTACCTACCACCAAATGAATTGCTGATTGAAGCTGGTACTAGCATCTACGAGCCATTGAAGCCGGGGTTTACATGCGAAGGAGGACCGCATTATCCAGCAGAAGATTTTCGTATCGTGCAGACGATGCCGTTTAAGCCGAACAGCGCGTTCGCATTTCTTAAATCGAACAACTCGTTTCATGGCGTTGAGCCATGCGAAGGCACTCGTGATGTCCTGCTGTATGATATTCGAGTATGAGCAACTTGGTCTATATAGGATTTGATTCACGCGAGCGCGAAGCATACGACGTGGCAAAGTTTTCCATCGAGCGGAGAGCGTCCAAGTCGCCGATGGTGTTCCCGCTCAAGCTCAACGCGCTTCAATGGTTGCTTACACGTCCAGTGGAAATGCGCGATGGCAAGATGTGGTGTCCTATTTCAGAGGCACCGATGGCAACTGAGTTCGCTATCTCGCGGTTCTGCGTGCCACTTCTTCGGAGCAAGGGTTGGGCGTTGTTCGTAGACTGCGATGTGATCTGCCTCGCAGACATCAACGAGTTGTTTGCTCTGGCTGATGACAAATACGCGGTGATGTGCGTCCAACACAATTACGCTCCGAAAGAGACGACAAAGATGGACGGTCAAATCCAGACTGTGTATCCAAGAAAGAACTGGGCATCGGTGGTACTTTTCAACTGCGCTCATCCATCCAACAAAAAGCTTACCGTCGAAGTTCTGAACACTTGGCCAGGACGCGACCTCCACGCTTTCAAATGGCTGGATGATTCAGAGATTGGCGAGCTTCCAAAGGAGTGGAATTACCTCGATGGCGTTTACCCGTTCCCCAATCCAGACATTAAGCTTTGTCACCTAACTTTAGGCGGCCCCTGGATAAAAGGTTGGAAAGGCGGGCAAATGGATCAAATGTGGCTCATGGAACGAGATGAGATGTTGAAAGGCCAAGATGTTCGGAGCTAATTCTTGGGGCAGTTTTTATTGGGGGCAACTGTTTCCGCAGAGCGTTCCGGTTGTTCCGCCAATACCGCCCGCAGCCCCGCCTGAGTTCGAAGAACAGCTTGGCATCCTCGTTCGCCATCGCTGCGGCACACCTATTTTTGCCGGTGAATCCGATTCGGTCTGCGGCGTGCCGACTTTTGCCGTCAACTCAGAAACCAAACGTGCGGCAAGTAACATTGGTGTTACCCCCAGCACGCGATGCGGCACGCCGATCACCAAGACACTCACACAGACTCGCACCCAGCGCTCAACCCGCTGGCCAACCGTCTCAAATCGATGCTGATTTGCTTTGTATGATCATTCCGTTACCGATAACGTAAGGTATGGCCCGTGGCTTAAATGACATCCTTCCATGTTACGCGGCGAACAGTGCACCCAATCACTGCGTGGCAGACGCCAAATTGCCGTGCTATTTGGCGCAAAGTCTGCCCCGATTGAGCCAACCGTCGCACCTCTCTTACGGTTTCTTCCGTAAGTTTCGCTCTGCCGCTTTTCTCTCCACGGTTGGATTTTCCAAGCACATTGATGCGATGGTCCATGTTTTCTTGAGGGGTGCACCATTCCAAGTTGGATGCCCAGTTGTGGGTTTTTATTCCATCTTTGTGATTTATGTCCGGCTTGCCGAAAATAAAAGGAATAAACGCTTTGGCAACGAGGCGATGAACGAGAAATCGTTTCCTTTTACAATGAGAGTACAGGCAAGCTTGGACGTATCCACTCCTTCGAATTTCCGGGTGCAGAACTCTTTCCTTGGAACATTGAACGCCTGCTTCTCGTCGTATTCTTCCAAAATTCGAAACAGAATAAATTCCTTCGTATCCGGGAATTGGCTTCCAAATCTCGTCGGGAGTGTTATTAAGTGGATCGGTCATAAACTTTGTAAGCTAAGGTTTACTGATCTAGCCCCGATGAGTATTAGACCACTCGCCGGGGTAAACTTTTTCTATCAAGTAATTCCGAAATTAGAAAGGAAATATCGTGCCCAGCCCGGTTTTGCCTTCTGAGGCCGATGCTGCTGCACCGGGAGTTTTTGCCTCGGTGTGTGCAGGTTTTAAGTCCATGTTCGCCGTTGGTCGGCTTTTTCGAGAGCTGATCAACTTTATGTTCACTTCGACTGGTGAGTTATCCGCTGCGTTCATCGCGCTGATTCCGTTCCCGCCAGTTCCGACGGTAACGCCGACACCGCAGCTCAAGGCGATTCCAACGATTTTTACGGACATAACGATTGGGACTAGGGATTTCACTGTTCCAGCAGGCGTTTATGCCCTCGATGTGGAAGTCGTCGGCGGCGGGGGTGGTGGTTCTACCAATGCGGCTGCTGGCAATATCGGCGGTGCCGGTGGCGGCTATGGTCGCGCAATTTTCACCGTGACGCCTGGAGACGTACTTACTTACACAATAGGCGTAGGCGGCTCAACCGGCGATCCTGGCGCAGATGGTGGGGATACTACTTTCAGCGGAACTTTAATCGGCAGAGGGGGCAAGGGTGGAGACGTGGCCGGGGCGTTGATCGCTGGTGGGACGTATTCCGGTGCTGACATAGGCGCTCACGGCTGGGCTGGTGGTTCTACTTGGCCGGGGAACTTTTTCCCGGTTGGAACTATAGCAATTAATGAGTTGTTTTTTCACGGCGGCAAGTCTGGTCATCCCTTGTGCCATCAGAATCACGGCATCGTTGCTTCGCCTTCAACGCTTGGTGCTGGCGGGAACAGCAGTCAACCGTCTATTGGGGGCAGTGCTGCTATAATCCCAAGTGCCGGAATAGACGGCGCGGTGATCATCACCTACCAAACGTACACTCCAATTTAACCGTGTGGCTGAATCAGGAAATTGGAAGGACTTCGCAATCACGCCGCTGAGCGGTTTGATGGACCTGCGTTCTCCCGCAGGCACGCTCGGCATTCAGAATTTTCGGATTGTTCTCAACATGGCGTTGAGCGAAGAGAAGAAGCTTTGTCGCCTCGGTGGTTTCCGCAAGCTGATGGCCGATTCTCCGTTTGGGTTTTCGAATCAGGATTTGCACGACCAGATTCTTGCTTGCCTTACTTACTTTGAAGGCTTCTCTCAGGTGTTTTCCTTCGACGGTGGCTACATGGTGCCGCCGAACGAGTACACCTATGTCGATACTTACCAATATACGTACGATTATTGCGGGACCATCGAGTATCTTCGACAAAGCTGCCGTCAGCCGATTACACTGCTCGCTCAAGCGCAGTTAGAGGACTCAGGCCGAAAGCTGATTGCGGCAACTCGCGACAAAATTTTTGCGTTAAACGAAGCATCGGCCAACTGGGAAATCCTCGCTGACGGTCTCGGCGGATTTTACGTCGAGGAAGATTGCGAGGAATGTAGTAGCAGGCGATTTTCGATGGTTCGTTTGGGCGGCTGGCATTTGTTCACAAACGGATTCGACCCAGTGCTCGCTTGGCAATTTGATGCGCCGATCTACGGCTGCAACCAGTGGCGCGCGCAGTACGTCGAAGAATTGCTGGCGCTCGGCATCACGAAGGTCAAGGTGCTCGGTTCGTGGAATGGTTTCGTGTTTGCCGCCAACGTCGAAGAAGCTGGCGAGACTTTCACGAGCAAGATTTTCTGGTCGGATTTCAACGCGCCGTTGAGTTGGATTCCGAGTGACACGAGTTTGGCAAACTTCACCGACTTGGGATTTGGGCAAGAGATTCTGAGGATTGAACCTCTCGGTAGTCAGCTTCGTGTTTACACCGCGACTCATATCTTCGAGGGACTGATGGTCGGCGGCGACGAACAGTTTCGGTTTCTCAAAATCTACGGCAGTCAGACTGGCGATGACACGTTGAAGTACAGATACAGTTTGATCAACACTGGGAAAACCCATCTGTATCTGGCCTCGACTGGCATTATGCAGCTTGGCGAATACGACCGGGCACCGCAGCGGATCGAGTGGATGCACAAGGCCGATGGTGCAATCTTCACCGGCGTCACCGCAACTGACGTAATCGGGTTTCCCGATTTGCCAGCGTTCGGGCCAATCAACGAATCAGCCTGCGACATGGCCGTTGGATGGTGGGATAGTGAGCGAAAACTGTGTTGGTGGTCATGGCCAACGGATGACAATACGTGTCCGAATATGGGCCTGATTCTTTCGCCACAGTACGGGTTCTCCAGTTTGGTTGATAAAGGTTTTCTGACTGGCCTTTCCTACACGCCAGATCCAAGGCAATCGTTAATGGATTGGCTTAGGCTGAATCAAATTTGCAATCCTTCCGAATTTCTAAGCGAGATTCAAAAGATGGGGTTGCCGTTCAATTTCGCTGATGACGTGTTCACAGATCCACCGCTCTATTTTTGGAACGAAACCGAGGATTGGGATCTTCCAATGGGACCGAATTCGCTTTGCGAGAGACTGGGCGCAACGAGTGTCGAGGACTTGTGCGGGTTTGATTGTAAAACGGTTACGTTAGTGCTGAGCGATGCTGAGGACTTCACGCTGAAGGAATATGATCCTGACATTGCTTATCGCGAACAGTTTGTTGATTCAGGAATTACTTACGATTGCCCATACACATCGGAAGCAACGTATGTGTTGCATGGCTACCCATCCCTTGTGCAGGGCGATATGCACAAGTACGGAAAGAATGAGGAAAAAACTGTTAGCCTTGCGTCAATTGATTATGTGGCTCGCGAACAGGCAACTCCCAGTCAGCTTCATTTTCAAATTGGATACGGTGCTCAGGCATCTTGTCCAACTTGGAAAGACGCTGTGCCAGTTGATTTGAGATGCCTCACAGAAGAAACCGCCTTGCAGCACGAACAGCAAAATACGAGGCCGAACACTTTTGCAAAATTTCCAGTCTTTAGAAGTGGTGTGTTCATTGGATACAGATTTTTTATTTTGGGAACAGGCGGTCTTGCTTGTTTCAGCGAGGCAAAAATTCATCTTAGACTTCGACAAAGCTGTTGGTAAAAAAGAAAAGCCGGGATTTACTCCCGGCTTGCTAATGATCTTGGAGTTGTTATCTTCTCTCCAATGTTAACTGCTAGTTGCCTTCAATCTCATCAGGAAACGCTTGGGAAGTTGCAAATTTCATTACGTCGCCTGATGTCTGATAGGCTTCAAGTTGGCCTTCGTAGAGAGTCAACGCTGTTTCGAAAGCAGCTTGAAGCTGTGGATTCAGCGTTCCTCTCTGCTCGCCCAACCGAACGAGCAGGTTGCGAAGTGCCGCTAAATGCGCCTGCTGGTGCGCCATTAGTCGGATTGACATGATCTTCTGATCGGCAATCGCCTTAATGATGACCTCCAGATACGCATTGGTCATTTGAAGCTGTTCGGCAATTTCTTCGTTTGTCATACAGGTACGCTGGCGAAGATTGTATCGGCTTCTAGTAGTCTCTGCATATAACCCTTGTTGCGTTTATCTGCTTTTTGGCTCAGTCTGTAGCGATGCGCCGGAAACAGTTCCGCCTGATCCAGCACGCCGCTTCTGACAAGCCTCAGCGTATGTGCTCTTACTGTTCGTTCATTCAGTTCAGAAATCTTGGCAATGTCCTTATGGGTCAGCCAAGCCTTAGAGTGTTCTTTGAACACGCGATAGACCTTAACTTCGTGTAGGGATATTTCATTTCTCTCCATGCACCCAAGTCTGCCAGAGCCTGCCAGTCGATGTCAACTAAAACCCAACTAAAGTATGGCAACAAATCGATCTGTCCAAAGAATGTCCTCGCAGCCGGGTTTTCCCGATTTGCACGTTCAGGCTTTCGTGCTTCCACCGTGGCCAGATGATTTGCGAGCAAGATTCCCAAGTCTCGAACTCTGGGCAGATCGATTCAACCTCGCGCATCGTAATTGGGAGGAAATGTTGCAGTCCACGATCGAGAAGGCGTTGCAGGCCGTGAAGCCACCTCCGTAATGCTTCTTTACATGCTTGTCGATTAGGAACATGGTGCTGTCATGGCGTTTGAAAGTGGAAGTCAAGGCAGCGGATTGCTAGGAAGAATTTTTACGGCGATCGGCTCAAGCAAAAAGCCTGACATTCGACATATCGCACTCTCAAATGAGGGCGATGCGGCCTACTCGAATTTATTCAAGGATTACAATTCGTTGTTGGGCGCTCAAACTTCTGGCTTATCCGACTTTGCCTCTCAGTATAAATCGCTAACGCCGCAGCTCGCCGCCCTCGATCAACTTCACGCTTCGACTTACGGCGATCTTCTCAAGCGAGCTGCGAGTTACGATCCTACGGCAAACCTTCAAACGTCTGGCAACTACCTGTTCGGCAATCTGGACAAGTATCTCAAGACCGGACTGAACGCTGGAACTTCCGCAATGAATCAGAGTCTCGCGGCGGCTGGCTATGGCGATCGTGGACCGGGTGGATACTCGGCTTTATTGAATGCGAACCGAATCACCGGAAACCTTTTGCCCGCTTTCAACAATGTCGTTTCCAACCTCACGCCGTTGAGCATGTCGCAGAATACGGATTATTTCCGTAACTTGGCCCAGTTGCCGGGATGGATGCAGGCGCAGAACGCGAGCCTTGAGGCGACACCATTTAGGAATTTGGTTCCGGCTGGGGTCCAGCAAGATTTGCTGCGTGGCAACATCGGAACCGTCAATGACTTGGTTAAAAACCAACTGGCAAACTGGGCTTTTTATCAAAAGCCGAACGCTTGGACGACAGCGGGAAATGTCGCCAGCGGTGTTTACGGCGGTCTATTTGACGCAATGGACGTAGCGAACAAAGCGGCGAGCACGTATGGGAATCTAATGGGCAGCGGTCTTGGCGGCATGGGCGGCGGCATGGGTGGTGCCGAGGCACCGAGTTCCTATCCACCAAGCACCGGTCTTGGAGTCTCACAATGGCCGGGGCAAGGTACTGGCGAAGGCTATCCGCTAGGCGTGACACAGATCAGCCCGCAGATTGGCGGGCAATATGGTCCCCTTGGAATTGGCGGCTATTCGCAGTATAATCCAAGTTCTGCGTTGGGTGGTTCAACTTACCAGCTTCCGCCTCCGACCTATATGCCACCGGCTTACTACGGAGGTTACGGTTCTCAAAATCCGTATAGCCAGTACGGAGGCTTCTTTAGTTGATTATGGCAATTCCTTTTAGCTCAGGATACGAGCCGATCAACCTGTTGAATTCTGCCATTCAGAATCAGGCGGCTCGTCAGCAGCAGGGCTACTTGCAGGCGAGCGCGTTGAACGACGCGAGCGTAGCCGATTCGTTGAACCGTATCGTGCAGCAAAAGGCACTTGAGCAGCAGTCCCGCGATCGACAAGCGCACTACGGCTTACAGCAGCAGCAATTGGCGAACGATCTGGCGTATCGGAATGCGGTGTTGAGAGAGGCGGAATTGCGGAGCATCGAGCAGGCTAAACAATTCGATGCTCAATTCGGGTTGAACAAAAAGATTGCCGAGGCACAAATCAAACAGACAGAGAACCCTTTCTACGGACAGAGGGATGCGTTGGCGTTCGGGATGCAGGGAGCGCAAGACATAAACAAGTTCAACGTCGAGGCAACGCCAGTCGCCGGGAATGCCAACCTTGCGATTCAAAACCTGAAAGGCAAAAGGGACGCGGCTATTGCTGACATTGCTGCCATTCGTGGCGAGAAGAACCCGTTGACGGTAGATTTTTGGCATGACGTGATAACGAGCGACGAGGCTTGGGCAAAGAAGATTCGGGCAATCGACGCGGCATATCGTGACGAAATCGGCAAGATCGGGCAGGCTACTCAAGGAAAGGCGATCATTCGCAACAAGATTGATGCAAGAACCGGACAGGCTCTGCCAGATGATTTCGAGGCAATCCCAGTGACGTTGCCACCGATGGTATTTCCCAACATGGCGCAACCGCAACCGCAAGCGACTCCGCAGGCTTTATCGCCTTTACTCACGCAGCCACCAGTAAACGTAGCACCTCAGCCGTTTGTAGGTTGGGGGTTGCAGGGGACGAATACAACTGGCGGCTCGAATCAGAACGCAGTTCCGAAAGTCGTTGTTTCTCCCGGCGCGCCAAATCGTGTTTTCCGTTTCGATCCGCAAAGGGGCTTAGTCCCGCTCCAGTAATGTGCCTACACAGGTCCAGATCGATCAACTGGGTTTAGTCGAGTTCCCGGACTCAATGAGCGAGGCGGACATCGCCTCGACAATTCAGAGCAATCTTTCGAAGTGGACAACTCCAGAGCCAACCTTCGGCCAACGAGCTAAAGAAGCAGCAGTTTCCACCGGCAGAGCCTTAGTCGAACCAATTCGCGCAATCGGCCAGAGCGTCGGTTACGCAGGTGGTCTTACGGCAGCTTTGGCGAAAGACGTGATGGCTGGCAACGTCCTGCCTTCGACCAAGAGAGCTGGTATCCTGCCGAATCTTGAGAACGTCGGCGCGTTTGTTCAGGGGCGCGAGCAGCCAGCCGACGAAACGCTGACGCCGATTCAGCAAGGAATTGCTGGTGGCGTTAAGATGATACCATCGCTGGCGCTGACAACTCTTGGGCAAGCGGCTGGCATTCCAGCCAACGTCTCGTTTCCTGCGTTATCCGGTGCCGAAACTTACGCCGAAACCGGCAGTCCGGTTGCTGCTTTGACGAGTGCCGGAATCAACGCCGTTGTTCCCGGCTTGCAAAAGGCAGGCATGGAGGGCGCAGCCAAGGTCAGCAGTAACCTCATCAAACGTTTTACTGAACGCGCTACTGGCGATGTCGAGGAAGGCGTTGCGCGAATGCTGGCGAACAGCCGTGTGGCACAGAAGGCGATTGAGACAGCAGTCGGGAATGCCACGGTTCAGGCCTACCTATCTGCAACTCAGTTGCCCGAATTCCTGCAAGCCACGCCAGAAAAACAGCAGGAGATGTTGGCGACTGCCGCGACTCAACTCATTGGCTTTTCCCTTTTGCAGTTGCCGTATTTCAAAGGCAGCACGCTTAGTCGCACGCAGCAGTTGATTCAGGAAGATGTGCCGTTCGTGCTGAATCACGTAAAGCTTCAAGATCCCGAAGTCATAGACAAACTGGCAAGGGCCGCGCTTGATCCTCGAAACGCGCAGGTGTTTCAAGAAGCGAGGCGTAACTTGCCGCAACCAGAAGGAAGTTATGCCGCTCCTCAAGGGCCGGTCGAAGAAAACCGTCAGCAGCAATATCCGCAAGCTACGCCACGAGGGATACCCACAGAAACAAGCGGTGGCAATCGCGCTGTCGAACAGCCGACGCAAGAAACGCAAGTTGCACCGTCAGTATTAGTTGATGAAGCCCAAGCTCAAGAGGTGGCATCGCGTTCTGTTCGACAAACGACAGGTGCCATTCCTACTTTCTCCCCGGCGACGGTCATCGAGCAACCCGGAAAAGTCGAAACCACCTCCCCTCCCCCGCCAGAGCCATCTCCGCAACCCGTAATCGTTCCACCTGCAAAACCGCCGAAGCAGGTTCCGCCAAGTGCGCCTCCGGCTCAGACGCTGGCTATTGGAGATCAAGCCCGTGTGATGAATGTCGATAGCGTTCTCGCCAAGACGCAAACCCTTAACGGAATCCGTTACGAGCTATTTAACGCCGAGAAGCTAAAGGATGATCGCGCTACGATTCGCGTTACTGACCTCGATTCTGGAAACACGATTACGCTTCGGCAATATCCGAATTTCAATGCAGCGGAATTAGAATTCAACAAGGCTATCTCAAATGAAGGCTCCGTCGTGGCTTCTTCTACTCAATTGCCGAAGCAAGTCAGCCCTGTGGCCGACATTGGATCGGTTGAACCTAAAAGACCGACATTCCAAGAAATCGTTGCGGCCAACCAAGCCAAAACGGAAGCAGCCGTAAATACCAATCTGAAAGCTGCTGGCACCTCTGGTGGCGTCGAGATGACGAACGTCAAGTTTCCAGACAAGAAGGTGCTCATTACTCCAGACGTGGTTGAAGCTGGGAAGTGGAGAGCAACTCGGATTGACGCGCAGGGGCCATGGAGTCACGAGGTTTTCAAATCGCGAGACGCGGCGATTCGAGGCATGAGCGGAGAAAGCTTTTCGGAAGCCGTTCCAGGGCCAGTGTATGCGAGTCCAGGCGACTATGTTGTAACGCGCGTCATGCCCGAAAAGAAGTCCGTCCCGCGCAAACTCGCTCGACCCGCTGAACCAGCACCAGTTGTACAGCCGAAAGTCAGGAAGCTTGTGCGAGTCGCTGAGCCAGCTACGGAAACGCCGACCGCTCAAGCCAAACCGTTCGACACCAAAGCAGCCAAAGCGCAGAAGAAATATCTTCTGACGGAGATCGACAAGGCGATTGCGGAAGCGCCTGAAGACACGACGAAAGGCATGGCTCGAACGCCAGAGCTTCAGACTGAGAGGATGCGCGTAAATCTCGGAGGCGAGGGAGAGCCGCGTTTAGACTATTCGCTTTACGGCGACGAGCGCAAAGCTGCTGAAGCTGCACTTCCGGCTTTGAAAATAGCGTGGGCACAGGAACAAACCTCCAAATTTGCCGACCTGTTTGCAAAGTACAACATTCCAGAAGAATCTCCGGCAAGCACACCCTACCTGAGCATGGCAGGAACCACGGAGCAACATGCCGCGCCATCGCTTTACAGCTTCAATGATCGATTGAGTTTGCTGAAGACCGCCATTGAAAATGCCAACCGTGTGCTTGCTGACAAGATTACTATCGAAGTTCCCGGCGATGGCACGTTCGAGATTCTGAACACCAAGGGAGCGTTGCAGGATTTCAAGGAGAAGGCCAAGAGTTTTCCGACGACCTCGCCAAGACTTCCAATGCCATCGCAGGCGAGAACCGGGCCAACCGGAGTGCCGCCATTAGGCGACATGAGCCGCGAGAACATTCTTAAGGCGTCTGCTGAGTTTATCTCCGAGGACACAGGGCGATTGGCCATAAATCAGATTTGGACAGACGGGAAACAAACCGTGGCGACCAACGGTAGAACTTTGATTCTGGTCGAGGCTGGAATTGGCGGCAGCGAGAAAAAACCTCTTTTGACTGATGTTGCGGGGAAGCCATCGACTCACGACTTAGCATTTCCCAATTGGAAGCAAATCATTCCGACCGAGAACAAGTTGCTTTTCAATGACATCGATACTGCTCGATTGGCCAATCTGCTTCGTCAGGCAATTGCGATGACGAGCGAGAAGAATGTCGCAGTCAAGCTCACACGCAATGCTAATGGCAGTATCTCCATTCAGTCAAACACGCCGGAAGTTGGTGAATATGGGCATAACGTTCAGAAGGGTGGAACCTTCACCGTCGCAGTTGACCCGAAGTATGTGCTGGACGCCATAAATGCTGCCCGAAGGCTTGGACAGGAGAAAGTGTCCATCTGGGGAAAGAAGGAACCGAAAGGGGAAGTAATTTCCCCAATCGAAGTCCGCGCTAAAGGCATGAGGGCAATCATCATGCCGATGCGTTTGTCCGCAGCAATCGTTCCCAATGTGCCAACCTCAAATGTTCCAACCCTAGTCGATTCCCAACCGCTGATTGATCGGGCGTTGAGCGAAGGCGGTGGAAGTGAAGCTTTGAAAGCCGTAGTGCCTCACTTGTTCATCGAGTACGGAAGTCTGCCACCAGGAGTTCCGATGAGTTACCAGGGTGGCGTCATTACGATCAGCAAGCCAGTAATGGATGTCATTGCTTCGCGATGGCCGGATAAGGCGCAAACAGTTACGAACTACGCAATCGGGGAGGAATTAATCCATGCGATCTTTGATGTCGTTTCCAGGGGGCGTAGTGATTTGTTTGTAGATATTGGTCGCAATATTTCCAGCAGGGACTTGGCAAATCTCGTTACTGCACGTCCAGAACTTTCGTCCATTGCCGATGAGGGCCAGCGACTGTACTCAATCGGGCATGAGTTCATGCGCCAACAATTACAGCCCGAACTTCAAGGCGGGACATCGGAGGAGAATATCCCGTTTGGTGCTCAGGCGGAAATTGATCCGAAAACGACTTTCGGCCAGAAGGTTCTTGCCGCTTTCCGTGCTATTTACGACTACCTCGTGGACCTAGCTAGGCGTTTGGGTGGAAAAAACGCTTTGGCCAATCAAACATTGGCAAGAGCACGTCAACGCCTCGAAGAAGTTCAAGCTGGCGGGAAGTTGTTCGGGCCGGGTTGGTACGAGCAGGGCGAGGCACTGAACTCTAAAGCTATCGATGCTGCGGTTAAAGCATTCACGCAGGAATCGCAAGAAGGCGGCACACCGGATGCGAAAGCGGTAAGACTTGCTCAAGCTGGCGAGCTTGTGGCGCGTCTGCCTCAAACTCAGCAGACCTTGCAGGACTTACGAGCCAGGGCTGGTGTCGGCGCTGCCAGAACGCTTACCAGCGATCAAAGGTTTCTCCGCGACGTAGCGCAGAAGGTGCTAAGGAATCCATTCATTCGCAAGCATCTGGTGACGCAAACAGAACATCTTGAGGCGTCAATGAACGCCTTGAATGGAGACTTGGAAACCTATGACCGACTGAAGGCAGATCCAACTGCTACTCCAGAGGAAATAGCTACCGCAGCCGGGAATGCTTTCGAAACCTTACAGATGTTCGAACAAAGCAAACTCAGTCTGTACGACAGCATCGCCAAGAAACGACCGCAGATAATCAACGAGATCGCCAAGACATTCGACGCGGAAGCTGAAGCATTGGAAGCGCGGGATACCAACGAAGTTTTGTTCAAGGATTTTCAGGACTTGGGCAGGTTATTGATGAAGGTGCAGAAGGACCAAGCGATCACGTCGGCCTACAAGCAGACGATGGATAACAAGGTCGCCACGCGCAACGTCATCAAGTTCATCAACGAGAACATGGATTTCTCAGGCATGACGTTTGATGACTTGCGGTCAGTCGATGACCTGTGGAATCGCGTTCGCAACGTGATCATCGAGAACAGCGGCAAGTTTAAGAACTGGAATGGCAGCAACATTGAGCAGGTGGTTGGCGCAAATGAGGATTCAATCCGAGCGGTGCTTCGCATCGTCGCATTGAGCGAGCCGATCAGGACTGAATTGGAGGCGGCTAAAACGGTTGCCGCTGGCATTCAATACGCCGCACCGTTTAATCGCATCAAATCCAAGGTGGCTCAGGAATTACGCGCTGGCCATTACGCCGGGGCACTCGCGCTTTATGAGAAAGGCATTGTCGATGTTGGCATAGACCTGAAGGAGAGCCGCGATGCGGTCAACTTCCATTTGAAGAACACGCGACGACTGTTGATCAATTTGAAAGCATTGGATGAGACACACGCTATTGCACAAAGGCTATCAACAGATCCAGAACTGGTTCGTCAAGCCAACGAGATTTATCGGTTTCATCGTATCGCCAAGATCACGCATACTCCGAAGCACACAGCGATAGAATTCCTTCGTGCCAATCCTGCCGATAAACCCATCACAATCGAGTTTGGCAATACGCACGAGTCCTTTGAGAAAAGTGTCGGAAAAGCCGTTGGCCTTCTTGAAGAATATCAGGCTTACATTGCCACACCGGAAGCGCCGGGTTACGACCCGCGCGTAGCAGCCGGCATGGAGCGTAGCATCGATCTGCTGGGTTGGTTTACCGACCCGTCCAGGAATCCCAAAATCCGCGCACGGCTCCTGCCTGCTACTTTGGCTAAAACATGGGATTGGTTTAGCGCCAAGTTGTTCGATTTTGCGTTGATTCCTAAATTCGCCACAATAGGAACTGTCGGACATCTGGCGGACATAGAACATCTGACCCGATCAGCCATGTCAACGGTCATGGAGAAGGTGGGTAATATCCTGATTGCTCACGAGGCCGCGTTGGACAATACGCTGGCTGCTGCCTTGAAATCGCACGGGGATATGCCTTTGGGTGAATACGATCTGAAGGTGTTCGGCCCGCTGGCGTCGTCTCGTCAGAATTTCAGCAACCCGAACATTCTCAAACCGGGTGAAGCTATCGGCAATGGTGAGACAGTAACTTCGGAAGATATGCGCTACCTGTCGGCGTGGCGTGCTTACGAGAACGATTTGTACAAGGTGGTAAATAGCACCGGGCAACAATTCCAGCCGGTGAAGATGATGTTTGCCGGGATTCTGTTCGATAAGAACGGCATGGTGCGAACGCCAGTGACGCACGGGCCGGATATGACCGGGCGCGATTTCCATTCCGTGATGCAATACTGGGTGGAGACATGGTTTGCCAACGCTGATCCAGACAAGCGCATTGAATTCATCAACTTTTGGAAGAATCCGCTTTTACTCGGTTACATTCGCGGCAGTCGTGAAGTGGATTGGAAAGGTCAATATTCGTATCCGTTGGAAACAAGGGAAGTGTCCCGCGAACTGGCCGGTAATCCGATGGTTGATTTTGATGATTTCGTGACGCGCGTATTCGATGCTTACACTGCCCGCGAAGGAGTTGAACCAAAGGACATCGATGAGGTACGCGCTGACATCCTCTCTGACTTCGATGCGATTTTTAAGGTGTTAAAGCCAATTGTCGAGAAGGGCGCTCAGAGTCCGAAGTCGGATCTCGAAATTATCGGCGGCAATAATTCCTTCAATACGCCGCGCTCAACGTTGGTGATGCCGCCTGGATGGTACAAATATGGTGGCGTGACTACCGGCGACCGGGCGGCGAGCGGGCGAGCGGCTAGTATCGGATTCCAGTTAGCTTATCGCAAAGCGTTGGAAGCGCTCAGGGATTCTCTCAAGAGCGTGGTGGTGGCGTTCGAAGGACAACGCAAAACAGGGAGTGCTGCGGTAAGCAAACAATACAGCACATCGCTAAAGCAACGCATGGCTGGCGATATTCTTTACGACCTGGGCGAAGCGGAAAGGATGTTGCAACTCGTTGATCACTTGCTGACGCACGTTAAAGCGATCATGTCCACCTCGGCTAATCCGTACGTGAAGGATTCGGTGCATATGTCGGCGATGCGCGGTGGCGCTCAATTCGTGATCACCAGTGTTGTCTCTGGTCCTGCTGCCGTGGCAAAGAACATCGGTGGCGGTTATCAAAATCTTGGGATGCTGGATGTCCTGATTCGGCGTCAGTCTTTGCTTGGGGTGGTAGCCAAACGCGGCATTGAATCAATCACCGACCGGCTGAAAGAACTTGTTTACCTTGTCACGCACGAGGGGAACCCGGCTACGCGCAATTTCCGAAAGCTGCTCGAAAACACGCAGAACGTGACGTTCATCGGCAATTTCGCAAAGTTATTCCTGAGCTACGCCAATGAGCTGCGGGCCAATTACAATCACGCGAAAGAAGCCGGGGTGAACTACAACATCAACCTGTGGGAAACAACCAAAGGCAGGTGGAAATTTGCCAAGACGCTTGGTCAACCGCGCGAGAACGACCCGCGCCTGCTCGAAGGCTGGGCTAATCAACTCTCGTTGCTTGGAAATACGATGTCGCAATACGTAGGCCAATCAACCGTTGGATTCGCCGATGTTCGTCTTAACACCAAGGCGATTGTCGAAGCGCATACGATGGAGAAAAGTTTTCGCGACATCGCTATCGAATGGGGCGACAAGACGGAGGCCAGCGGTTTATTTCCCGACAAGGCACTCAGTAAGGGAGCATGGGCAGAAGATATTTCTGCGGCTTATATCCGTGATTTCTTCAGGCGTGGCGGCATTGGGAGCATTGATGCGATCATGGCTGATTTTCATCGGCGCTGGATGGAAGATAAGGCAACGGAGAAGATAACGGGATTGCCAGAAGGTGCGTTATCAGCCAAAACAAGGCTGTTTACTGATGCTCAATTTAATCAATTGGAACAGGTCATGGCTGAAGAAGTCAACCTACCTACTTTTGGCACACGCCCGACATTTGGAAAACAATCCAAGGGACATTCCAAGCTGATGGTGCTTTGGGGTTGGCCGTCATGGTTCATCCAAAAGCTTTTGCATTTGACGGATGGTTTAAGCAACAAACCCGACTATTCCAATTTTGTTAAGAATCTTCCGACCTTAATCCAAATAGGTTTGCTCCTGGCAATCACGGCTCCGCTCATCTACGGCGCTGCGGCATTCCTGAAACGGTTCTTCGAGAACAAAGTAACCGGATTCCCAACGGTGTTTGACGCTCAAAACCCGAAGCAGTTTGCCCAGGCCGTTCTTGCCGCGACCGCCGATCAGATCCCTTTCAT
>Ga0065712_10000227_pt1 | contig 19546 bp, 23 predicted proteins | sample MisRhiReplicate1_FD_59099 | JGI IMG/M metagenome (GOLD analysis project Ga0065712, IMG submission 59099) | Miscanthus rhizosphere microbial communities from Kellogg Biological Station, MSU, sample Rhizosphere Soil Replicate 1: eDNA_1 v3... | ecosystem: Host-associated > Plants > Roots >...
CTCCTATATCTTGCGTTAAAAAGTTTTTCGCCGCACTGTATATTGTGATTTTTCCTTGACAGTTCCACCTAAGCTGTGGAATATTGCGGCTAGGTCTCGCTCTCAAGAAGTCCCATAACTTCCCTGGATAGAAATGCATTATGCGTTTAAAACGCCTTGAAATGACCGGCTTTAAGTCCTTTGCACAAAGGACCGTGGTTGAGTTTAACCCCGGCATTACGGCCGTGGTTGGTCCCAATGGCTGCGGCAAGTCAAATATCGTCGACGCCCTACGGTGGGCGATGGGTGAACAGAGCCCGCGTCATCTCCGCGGCCAGCAGATGGAAGACGTCATTTTCAATGGAAGTGACAGTCTGCCACCCACAGGAATGGCTGAGGTTTCGATAATTTTCGATAATGAAGACGGCCGCAGTCTAACGGAATACAGCACCTTCAGCGAGATCATGGTGACCCGTCGCCTGTTTCGCTCGGGTGAATCCGAATACGCCATCAACAAAGTCAATTCCCGCTTAAAAGATGTCGTCGAGCTTTTCCTTGGCACCGGGGTGGGCAGTAAAGCTTATTCGATCGTCGAGCAAGGCAAGGTCGATGAACTGGTCAATTCAAAGCCCGAAGAGCGGCGCGGCTTGATCGAGGAGGCGGCTGGTACGAGCAAGTACAAGAGCCGTAAGGTTCTCGCTGAAAAAAAGCTCGAACGCACGCAACAGAATCTGTTACGGGTTGCCGATATCGTGCGCGAAATCGAGCGGCAAATCCGCTCCATGGAGCTCCAAGCCAAAAAAGCCGAACGGTATCGCGCTCTCAGGGCGGAGCTAAAAGAAAAAGATCTCGCGTTTGCAACGCTTCAGCGCCGGACTCTCGATCAGCAGATNGCCGATCAGAATGACCATCTGGTGAGCGCAGAAAACCGCTGGGCCGAGATTCTCTCGAGGCTGCATGGGCAAGAAGCGGAAAACGAATCCATACGGCTTTCGCTTCTCAACGCCGATAAGGAGATCGGCGTTCAACAAGAAGATCTTTACCGCCGCCGTGCCGCGTTCCAGAGCGACGAACAGAAATGCGAATTTCTCCGCAAGGACCTCACGCAGCTCGACCAAACCGAAAGCGAGCTCGGCGCCGGGCTTCTGCAACTGGAAGAGCGCACCAGCATGCTCGCCCGCGAGATCGAAGAGCTCGATAAAGCTAAACACAGCTTTATTCAGCTATCCCTCTTCGAGGAAACGTTTCTTTCCGATAAAGAACGCGAACTGGAAAAATTGCAGTCCGAAATTCGCATTGCGCAAACCGAGCTCGAACGGGGAAAGGAGGCTTTGATCGACCTTGCCGGTCAGATCGCATCACTCAAAAACGACGTGATCGCTAAAGAAAGACGGCGGGCGGAGATTACCGTCGAGCTTACCCGGAGCCGCGATGAACTGGTCGAAGCCAGCAAGGCCCTAAGTGATAGCGCAAACAAGATGGAAGAGACCGATCAAGCGTTGGCGAGCGTGCGCGCGCAGATGCGCGAGCGCGTCCTCGAGACCACATTGGCGCAGGCCAGCATTCAAGCTCTGGGCACTGCCCGCGAAGAAAAACAACAACAAATTGGCGCCCTCAAGGAGCAGATTCAGGAAAATCGGTCGCGCTTGCTCTCTCTGGAAGATCTTCAGAAAAACTACGAGGGCTGCCAAGAAGGCGTGCGCGCCATCATGCTCAAAAAACAGCAGGAGCCTTCGCCCAACGGCGTCTACGGATTAGTTGCCGAAGTCATCGAAGCACCCCAGGCCTACGAGAAAGCCTTGACGGCGGTTTTAGGAGAGCGGCTGCAGTACGTCATCGTGAAGGGCCACCGTGAAGGTGTTGAAGCGATCGAATTTTTGAAAAATGAGGCCTCGGGACGGGGTAGCTTTATCCCGCTTGGGTTATCGCGCAAAATCTATAAGGAGTTGCCGCTAGGCGAGGCCGAGGTGGTCGCTCCTCTCATGAACGTCGTTTCCGTCAAAGAAGGTTACCGCGATGTCGCCGAGTATCTTCTGTCCGACGTGGTTGTAGTGCGCGACCTCCAATCGGGTTTATCGCTATGGAATCGCAACGGTTACTACAGCACTCTGGTGACGCCCGACGGCGAAGTCATCGACCCGTTAGGGATTGTCACCGGCGGGAGTGATGTACCCCTCGAGACCGGGTTTTTGGCGCAGCGCCGGCGCATCCGCGATCTGAAACTGATTATCTCCGAACTCGAGGTTCAGCTTCCCCGAGAGGAACACGAGCTTGAGCAGCTTAAGCAAGAGCTGGAACAAGCGGACACGAAAAAGAACTTATTGAGCGCGGAAATTCATCGGCTAGAAATCGAGCGTGTGCGCTTCGAGCACGAGCACAGCGCAGCTCAGCGCGAGCACGACAGACTGACGCAAACCGTGCAGTCTCTCCGTCAGGAACAAACCGACCTAACGACCGCGATCCATCTGCTCGAGGACGAGATTCAACGTTGCGACGGAACCACCCAGCTGAGGGTGGAGGAAAAATTCGAACGTGAACGCAAACTGACGGATCGGCAAACCGAGTTCGAGGGGCTTCGGCAAGCGCTCGAGACGGCGGAGAGCTGTGTGACTGAATCACGGATCCGCCATGCGGCCTTGGGAGAGAAAAGGGACCATACACATGCGAATCTGGCGAACCGCTTAAAGCTCCAGGAAGAGACGGCGCAGGATATTGCGGCGCGCAAAGCACGGCTCGCCGATGCTCAAATGCGCCGCGCGGAGATCGAAGCGGCGATCGTCGACCTCGAGGAAGCTTTGGACCGAAATCGCAACGAGTTGCAGGGACTCGATGAACAGCTCCAGGCGGCTCGGCAGAGCTATCGCGCTCTGTCCATGGAACTCGCCGAAATCGGCGAAGCCATCAAAGAGCTCCGCCCACAGAGCGAAGCTGCCCAGGAAGAAAAGAGTCGTCTTCAACTGACAGTCGCCGAAAAAAGACTCGAGCTTCAGCATCTCGCTGCCAACCTGCGCGAGAAATACGATGTTGATCTGGAAACTCTCGATTCCAGCGCGCTGGCCGGCGACGGCTCCCAAAGGGAGCTGATCACCGAAATCGATGAGCTGCGTGGACGTTTGGAGCGAATGGGCGAAGTGAATCTGGCCGCGATTGGCGAATACGAAGAGCTGAGCCAGCGATTTGGGTTTATGAGCCAACAAAAAGCAGATTTGGAAAAATCCATCACCGACCTGCAGCAGACAATCGTGAAGTTGAACCGAATCTGCCGGTTGCGCTTCCGGGAAAGCTTCGAAGCGATCAATGAAAAATTCGAGCTTATTTTTCCCCGGTTGTTCCGTGGCGGCAAGGCCAAGCTCGTGCTCACCGATGATAACGATTTGCTCGACACCGGCGTGGATATTATCGTTCAGCCGCCGGGTAAGAAGCTTCAGTCCATCACCCTCTTATCCGGCGGCGAAAAAGCACTCACGGCCGTGAGCCTTTTGTTCGCGATCTTCCTCACCAAGCCGAGTCCCTTCTGCTTCCTCGATGAAGTCGACGCGCCGCTTGACGATGCCAACATCGATCGGTTCATCGAGATGATCAAGGAGATGAGCGCTCACTCGCAATTCGTACTCGTCACGCATAACAAAAAATCGATGCAGGCGGCCGAAGTTCTGTATGGTATCACCATGGGCGAGCCGGGTGTCTCCAAAGTCGTTTCGGTCAAAATGAATTAGTTCTCTCGCCCCATCGATTGCCCGCGCCCATTGACTCCGGGCACACCTTCACAGAATATCGATTCATGGCCGGTGGTTCTTTTTTCCAACGCCTCAAGCAGGGTCTGTCCAAAAGCCGCGAAAACTTACTGCAAAATATCGGCACGATTTTTCAAAATCGCCGTTGGGATGAACAGTCTCTTGAAACGATGGAAGAAAGCCTGATCGCGGCGGATGTTGGCATCAAAGCGACGGAAAAGCTGATGCAGGTGTTGCGCCGGCAAAGCCCGAGCGGCGATGGCGAGTCGGCCGAAATGTCGTCTCGTCTGCAATCCGCGATGATCGACATGCTGACGCCAATCTCATCGCTGGGCACAGTCGCGCCCTTTTCGATGAAGCCCTGGGTGATCATCTTTCTCGGCGTCAATGGGGTCGGTAAGACGACGACCATTGGCAAACTCGCGGCCCAATACCAAAGTGATGGAAAAAAAGTCCTTTTGGTAGCAGCCGATACGTTTCGCGCCGCGGCCATCGAGCAACTCGATATTTGGGCCCAGCGGGTCGGCGTGGAAATCGTCAAACACCGCCCCGGCGCGGATCCGTCGGCGGTCGTTTTCGACGGCATGCAGGCCGCGAAAAAACGTGCTGCCGATGTTGTGCTAATCGACACTGCCGGTCGGCTTCACACGAAAGTGCATTTACTTGAAGAGCTCAAAAAAATCCGCCGCGTCATCGCGCGCGAGCAACCGGATGCGCCGCACGAAACTCTCCTGGTACTGGACGCCACTACTGGCCAGAACGGGTTACAGCAAGCGCGCATGTTTAAAGAAGCCACCGATATTAACGGCATTGTACTGACCAAGCTGGATGGAACCGCTAAAGGCGGGGTCATTATCAGTATCCAAGAGGAACTCGGGGTTCCGGTGAAATATATCGGAGTCGGTGAAGAGGTCGATGACCTTCAACCCTTCGAACCGGAGCGGTTCGTGCAAGCGCTATTTGAAAATTGACGTGGCGCTCTCCTGGTTGATCTCGAGTTGACATGTGCGAAGCGCGGCATTACCCTCTTAGTGATGGATTTGGACCTAAAGCTAACGGATAGCGCTGTTGAGCAGGTGAAAAAGCTGCTGGCGCGCGATCAGCGTACCGGGTGTGGGCTCCGTATCGGTGTCACCGATGGCGGCTGTTCCGGTTTCTCCTATAAGCTCGACTTCGAAAATCAACAAAAGCCCGACGATATGAGGTTCGAGTTCAGCGATATACCAATCTACATCGATCGCGCCAGCGCACCATATCTCGCTGGTACCGTCATAGACTTCGTTACCGGTCTCCATGGTGGCGGCTTCAAGTTTTCCAACCCCAACGCCACCGGCACTTGCGGCTGCGGCACCTCGTTCTCTGCATAGCGTCCAATCTCGGCTGGTTTTGCTTTCCTGAGGCGCAGTTCGCGATTTGGACTGTTTTCCATCGTTCCATGGATGCGGCTGGACCCCCCTACCGCCTTTCCTGATTGACCGAGGATGACCGGTTGAAAGCTGTAAGAATACAGGCTCCTGGCGGCATCGATGCGTTACGCCATGAGGACTGCAAGGAGCCGCAACTGGAACGACCGGCAGATGTCACCGTTAAATTGGTTGCGGCCGCAGTCAATCGTCTGGATCTCGAGCTTCGAAGCGGAGCTAATAGGCAATTCTTCTTTCCGCACATTCTTGGCTGCGACGGAGCCGGGCGAATTGAAGCGGTGGGCTCGGCAGTCAGACACCTAGAATCCGGTGATGCGGTCTGTATCTATCCATTTGTCCACTGCGAGGAGTGTGAGTTCTGCGCGGTCAAAGAGTACCACCTTTGTGCGGATCCACACATTTTGAGCGAATGTGAAAACGGCACCTACGCTCAATACATTACAGTCCCGGCGGAAAGTTGCTTTCCCATCCCGTTTCAGTTCTCGTTCGAGGAGGCGGCGGCATTTCCGCTCGTCTACACCACCGCCTGGCGCTTATTGATGACCCAGGGAAAACTCAGCCCTGGCGAGACAGTGCTGATCCGCGGCGTGGGTGGTGGAATCGCAATGGCGGCATTCCAGATCGCCGCATCCGTTGGCGCGCGGCTCATCGTTAGCTCCGCGAACGATGAAAAACTGGCCAGGGCCAAAGCGCTCGGATTTGAGCTGACGATTAATGACCAGAAGGTTGACTTGGCTAAGGAAGTGAGGCGCCTCACCGCTAAACACGGTGTCGATCTCGTCGTCGATTGCATCGGCGGAGCCGATTGGGGAAAAAGTTTAGCCTGTCTCGCTCGGGGCGGACGGCTCATCACCTGCGGCGCCATCGCCGGGGCGAATCCACGCAGCGATCTGCGGCGAATCTTCTGGAACCACTTAAAAATCTGCGGAGCCACGCACCCTACCTGCGAGGAATTTCGCCAGGTGCTCAAGTTTTTCGCTTACTCCGGCGTAAAACCGGTCATCGACACAGTTTATGCGCTCAGGGAAGCCGGCCAGGCACACCGACTCATGGAACAAAGGCGTCAGTTTGGGAAGATAGTTTTGCGCACCGACAACTGAGCTCAGGAACGGAACCAATTATGCGTGTCATCAGCGGTAAGGCGAAAGGACGGCGGCTCATTGGTCCGAAAGGCGGCGCGGTCAGACCTACAGCCGATCGAATCAAGGAATCCCTATTCAATATTTTGCCGCAGGATTTTTCCGGCATGAAAATTCTGGAGCTTTTTGCCGGGACTGGAAACGTCAGCATCGAGGCATTGAGCCGCGGCGCGGAAAGCGTGCTCCTGGTCGATGCCTCGGAGCGATCGGCGCGCATCATTCGCGAGAATCTGCAGCGTCTCGAACTTAAGAATCGCGCACAATTGTGGGTCATGCCCGTGCGCCGAGCGCTCAATGCCGTTGCGCGGCAGGGTCAAAAATTTGATCTCATTTTTCTTGATCCGCCCTACGATCAGAACCTGGTCGGACGATCGCTCGAGCAGATTGCATCGGTCGATCCGCTTTACCCGAGCGCGGTGGTCGTCGCCGAGCACAGCGTGCGAGAGGCGGTGAAATCGAGCTATGGATTTCTCAGCTTGAATGATCAACGGCGATATGGTGATACTCTGCTGTCGTTTTTCAGACACGCAGCGGCAGCGAATGCCGCTGTCAAGGAGAGAGTTCATGACCGTCAATAGTGTCGCGATCTATCCCGGCTCCTTCGATCCCATCACCAATGGCCATGTCGATCTCGTGAAACGCACCTTGCGCGTATTTGACAACATCATTGTCGCGATCGCGACCAATCCGGAAAAAGATCGATCGCTCTTCACGCTCAATGAACGTCTGCAGATGATCAACGATGTTTTCGCCGAGCTCAAAGGCAGAGTGCAGGCCGACTCATTTCAAGGCTTGCTGGTGGATTACGCGGAGAAAAAGCACTCGACCGTGATCATCCGCGGTCTGCGTGCCATTTCCGATTTCGAGTATGAGTTTCAGATGGCGATGATGAATCATCGCCTGAAACCGCAGCTTGAGACACTGTTTATGATGACGGGCGAATCCGAGTTCTATATCAGCTCACGGTTGGTGAAAGAAGTCGTCAGCCTTGGTGGCGACGTTTCGGGTTTGGTTCCCGACAATGTATTGAGGAAGCTGAACCAGAAATTTAAACGATAAAGGCCGCTGTCATGACCCAACTCGCCGATAGGACAAAACTGGTCAAACCCTCGGTAACGCTTGCGATTGCCGCCAAAGCCGGCAAGCTGCGCGCTTCCGGTATCGACGTGATCAATTTTTCGGCGGGTGAACCCGATTTCGATACGCCCGAACATATTAAGGCCGCGGCCGTCGAAGCGCTCCGTAACGGAATGACGAAGTATACCGACGTCAAAGGGATCGAACCTTTGCGCGAAGCGATTGCCGAAAAATATCGCCGCGAACATGATTTGAACTACCGCAAAGAAGACATCCTGGTCAGCTGCGGCGCCAAACATTCGCTTTACAATTTACTGCAAGCCGTGGTGAACCCTGGCGATGAAGTGGTCATTCCCGCTCCCTACTGGGTGAGCTATTCCGACATGGCGTTGTTGGCGGGCGGCGTGCCGAGAGTGATTCCGTCGCATGAGGCGAGCGGCTTTCGCATCACTCCCCAACAGCTCGAAGCGGCGTTGACACCGCACACTCGGTTATTTTTTCTAAACAGTCCCTGTAATCCCACCGGCGCGACCTACAGCCGCGATGAGCTTATTGGCCTCGGTCGTGTCCTCTCCGCACACGATTGTCTCATTATCGCGGACGACATCTACGAAAAGATCGTTTACGACGGTTTTGAAGTGCACAACCTCGTAACCCTGTGCCCGGAGCTCCGTGAGCGCGCGGTGATCGTCAACGGGGTGTCAAAAACCTATGCCATGACCGGGTGGCGAATTGGTTATGCGCTCGGACCGAGTGACGTGATCGCGGCGGCGGCAAAAATTCAAAGCCAGAGCACGTCAAATCCGACCTCGATCGCCCAAGCAGCGGCTTTGGAAGCCGTACGGGGTCAGCAGGAAGATGTCGCGGTCATGGTGCGTGAATTCCAAAAGCGGCGGGATGCGATTGTCGAGGGATTGAATGCCATTGACGGGTTCCGTTGCGGCAAACCCGCAGGCGCCTTCTATGTCTTTCCGAACATCGCGGCCCTGTTGGGCAAAATCGGTTTAGGCAAAAAGCTCAACACGCCGTGTGATCTCGCAGATTATCTCCTTGAAGACGCGAAGGTCGCCGCTGTGCCGGGCGAAGACTTTGGCTCGCAGCAGCACATTCGATTTTCCTATGCCACTTCGCTACACGACATCGAAACCGGCTGCGCGCGAATCCGTGAAGCCGTGAGGAAACTCAACTGAGTTTTCCCCCGATCTCGGGCTTCGGCCTCGATCCGGTTTTTTTGAGAGTAAAGTAATCGCGCAAAATTTGCGCATGATCGAAAGCTAGCGGCGCGGGCAAATTGCTTTCACGAAAGGTGCGCACGGTCTTGGCATCGTCCGCTGCCCGGGGCACGCCCACGGCAGTAGCAATGAAAACAGTTGAGACCGTATGGTGGCGCGGGTCGCGCCTCGGATCCGAGTACGTATAAAATTGCTCGGTCAAAGTCACATTTAACGAAATTTCTTCCTCTGCTTCCCTGATTGCCGCGTGTTCGATGCTCTCGCCGTAATCGACAAATCCGCCGGGGAGTGCCCAACCATGGGGCGGGTTTTTTCTTTCGATGAGAACAATCGTCGCGTCAGCAAGCTCGACGATAATATCCACCGTCAGCAGCGGATTGGAATATTTTTCGGCCATGAAGTGGTCCTACCTTGACTACCGTAAAAGCGCAAGGTAGAAAGAAAATTCCTACGCATGCTCGTGACGCGGGGTGGAGCAGTCTGGTAGCTCGCAAGGCTCATAACCTTGAGGTCCCGGGTTCAAATCCCGGCCCCGCAACCAATCTTTGCCTGACATTCTCGCTACTTAATTTTTGCTGTGCCGAAATTGTGCCGACTAAGTTCAGACCCTGTCGCCCGCAGTAGTCCTTTTCGATCATCGCCACGCTTGTCCCGCAGTAGTCGGCTATGTCCTTGAGGTTCTTCCCTGCCTTGACCATCTCCGTGATGAAGGTGTGGCGCGTGCAGTAGAACTTTCTGTGACGGATGCCGAGCTCGCGCAGCGGCTCCTTCCAATTGTGCTCTGCCCACTTCTTCGTCATCGGATTGCCACGCTTGCCGACGAAGACGAATTCGAGCCCGAGCTTTCGAGATGGGAGAATCTTTAGCACGTTAAACACCGGCTCGCTCACTGGAATGATTCGATCCGCGCCTTCGGTCTTGGTCGCACCCTCCTCGCCCATCACCAGTGATGCCCTAATGTTCACCATGCCGCGGTCGAGATCGACGTCTGGCCACCGAAGCGCCGCGGTCTCGGACGGTCGGCAACCGGTGTGAAACTGAAAGAACACATACGGGTAAAAGAAAAAGTCGTTGTTCTCCCACCACTCAAGAATCTTGTCCCGATCCTCAACGCTGAACGGATCTGGCCGTAGCCGTGGCAGTCTTGGCCACTTGAGCAGTGCAAAAGGGTTATGCTCCACGATCTCCTCGATCATTGCGTCTCGCCACATTGCGCGAAAACTAGAGTCGATAACGTTCCTTGCTGTCTTGATTGACAACTGTGATTCCAACAGCCGGGTGCGGAAATCGTCCAACATTTTCGTGGATAATTTGCTTAACGGCCCATGCTGAAAGGCCGGTAGTATGTAGGCCGTAAAGTGCTGGCGATAGTCGCTTGCTGCGCTCTGTCTTACGACCGGAGGCTTTTTTGTTTTGATCCATTTGTCATAGTACCCCTTCACTGTAATCCTCGGCCCGAATTTGAACTCTTCGCGAAGATATTGCTTGAGTCGTGCCTCGGCCAACCCTTTCTTATCGGTTTTAAGCGACCTCCGGATCTCTCCGTCGATCAGGTAGTACGTAGAGCCGCGCTTTCTGAGATGTGCCGCCATTCGTCAGTGCCTCCTCGGTTGAGATCTCAAGACCATCCAGAATCCGAAACAGCGCATCGATGCGTTTCGGCTGAACACCGGCGAGGATATTCTTGAGGGTTTTGTTGTTGACGCCACAGTTAGCACAGGTCTCGCGCATGCCCCAGCGTTTTTTGCGCATGGCTGAGACGATTTTAGGGACATTGATCGAAGCGTCTATCATGATTTCGTCTCCTGATTGATCAGCCGGGCGTTTTCATCGCGCGCTTGTCTTAATTCTCTTTCCGCCAATTCGGCGCGGTCGCGTTGGTCGAGGATCGCCCCCCGGATCACGTTCTCGATTTGACCGATCGAAAACCCGTAAAGTTCGGCGAGCGATTTGATCGGGATCCGCTCCTGGAGGAACGATGTCGCGATGATCCGTTTCAGATTCTTGGTGAGCTTCAATTCTCCTCCTGTTTTGGAAGCCAGATCACGACCGTAATCCGCGGTTTCAGTCCATTGCAGTACATCGTGTGCAGCGTGTTTTCCGTGTCGCTGCCGTATTGTTTCTGGTGGCATTTGGGGCAATGCGGCGGCCATGAGCGAACGTATTGATAACCCGAGATCCGCCGGCTCATCTCTTCCCATAGCCCCAGAGCTTTAATTGCCGGATCGCATCGTCGTAGCCGGCGAGCTCGCGCGGGATTCCGTGTGCGTCGGTTGGCACAACGAAATCCAGCGCCTTGAGCAATCGCAGCCATGATCGCTGGCCGTCGCGCAATTTCTCGCCGATCCGTTTAAGCTCGAACGCCGCGCACATGCAGCCGAGCACGGTCGGCGGCGGCTGGAGGATCAGATAATCAGGGAAATCCGGCTGAACACCCATCTTCAAAAGTTTTTGCCCGATGATCGAATACCTTTCCCCTTTTTTGTTTTCCTTAGCCGGCCGGAGCTCGCCGTTGGGGATATGCACGAATGTGATCCGGTGCGCGCGCAGCCAATCGGCCAAAGCGATCGAAACGTCCGATTCGAGCGGCCGCTTGAGATGTTCGAGACGTTTTACTCGGTGCATTTGTCGCCCACTTAATTCTCTTGATCTCTCGGCGTTACACGACTTCCGTTCATTTCGGCAATCAGATCGTCGGCTGTTCGTTTGCCTTCGAGAATTTCCATGATCCCGGCGATCCAGCGCCGGCCGCGTTCGACGTTACGATTGTCCGACGGGAATTTCGGATTACTCAGCGGCTTTTTGGGCTCTTTATTTTTGATCCTTTGCCACAACGTCTCGCGTGCTTGCGTGACGAAATGCTGCATCTGCTCGATGCTTGGGAATCGCCCAGGGGCGAGCTTGGCCGTCGCGAGCGCGCCGGCCTCGCAGAACACGTCATCATGTTCCGTTTGCCAGCGGCGCCACGAACCTGGCCATCCACAAGATCATGCTTGCCGTGAAATTTGCAGATCCATCGGAAAACTTCGTCGAAAGTGTTCTCTTCCATTTGTGTTGCACGTGAAACTCACGCGCAAAGGCTACACATATCCCCGTTTATTTGACCGCCCCATAATCGACACGTCTTGCACGCCTTCGGTGATTCAATGCAATGCGGCTCGTTCGCAGCGAGTTTTTCCGGATCACCCTCGCCGAACAGGAAATTGTGATTCCAGAGGCGCCGGGAATGACATTGGATCCATTCTCCATCGCACCACATGCTGACCGTCGGGAATCCAATCAGACGAGCCTCTCGGGCGTTATGCGCGAATACGAGGCAAGCCCCCTCTTCCGGATCGTCACCGTCAAAAACCATGTAGGGATGCAATTTGGTGCTGATCATTTTTCGCCGACGATCCTCTCCCGCCCCCATCACGCCTTCGCCTCGCCCTCGATCCTCGATCTCGCCGCCGCCTCCCTCGCTCGATTGCGGATTGCGTCAAAATCCATCACTGGGCCGTCTGTAGGTTCGCCGTCGTCGTCGAGCTCGTGGATATCCATCCATCCGCAACGCAACGCCTTCTCGACGTGCTTGACCGGGTCTTTGCCCTTGTCTTTGACTTCTTTCAGACGGAGGCCGAGCATTTCGATCTGGAACAGGGAGATTCTCTTCCCTTCGAGCTTCCAGAAAGCCTCCAAGCGCCGCCAGAGATCCCAACCGCAGAACGCAGCCGGATGCCTGTCCCCTAGTCCGAGATCGTTGTCGATGACGAGATTTGCGCGCGCGCGTGTTTCTTCTTTAGAAGAAACATTGTCTAGGAAAGGATAGGATAGGATAGGATAGTAGGGACCGCTGATTGAGTTTTTTTATTTTCAAATTCGTTCCCCACGATTTCGTTTTTTGTTTTCCGCTTCCTGTGATAATCCGCATACCTGGCTGCGCTGAGAACGATTGGCGAGCCATCCGCCGCTCGCTCTTCAACTAATAGCCATCCGACGGAGATCATGTGCTCAATCTCTCTTCGGACGCTCGCGGGCGATTGGCGAACCTTTCGCGAGAGGTTCCCGGACCAATCTCCAGCCAATCGCCAGCGGTTCTCATTTCGGTCGATGATCAACAAAACCTCTATTAAAGTGCGGAACGCCCGCTCGCCAAATTCTTTGGTAAATGCCCAGACCTCGGGATCGCCGTTGATCTCGTGAGAGATCGGTCCGTAGCGTTTGTAGCGTGGCATTATCTTGCTTTACGGATTCCCCGTTTGTACGCGATGGCCGTCGCGCTCATTTGGTATTTGTTGAGGCTGCCAGGCGTGCGTCCGCGGCGGTAACGAGTTTTCGGTGCTTCGGCGACGCCGTGGTGCTCGCTGATGTGACGGTCCAGAATGGACTCAGGAAAAAAAACGAAAATCATCGGACAACGCAGGCAGACACTTCCGATTAAGACGCGATCGCCAACTCTGATCTCGCGCCGAATCCGCGACATAGAACTCCCCTGGCTCCCAGTTAAGAGACGTAATCGTCAAACATCGAGCACGTCGCCGGCGGCGGCCTCCCAGGTAATGAGACGATCCGCGATTCTGACGCGTGCGTCTTTGTCATTGATCGCGCCCAGGATCTTTTCCCGCGTGCCCTCGGATGCCGTTCGCAACCGCTCCGCGATAATGGCCGTGCGCACGAATTGTTTTTTGAGCTTCCCAAGCTTGATCACTCCCGAGGCCTGGTGCTTCTCGATCTGTCGATTGATCTCCGGCATGATTTCCTTGCGCACGCAGGGGCCCGCCAAAATAACGACTTGTTTCATTTCAAGAGCTCCTTAGAAATGTATTTAAGATCATCGAGGGGCGTGGCGAGCTCGCGACTGACTTCAATGATCGACGTGGCGCGAATCTGTTTGAGGTCCCACTGAGAGGATTGATCTTTCCCGTCTTTTTTGGCGGGTATCCGGATGGCGATGGTATAGAGATATTCCTCATTGCGCGGCATTGCTTCCCCCCGTTTCGTGGCGTGAACTGTCGAGATTGGGCGCGAATTGTCGATATTTGCGGACGCCCGTTCGTCATGCGAGCGCCGCAAAGCAGCGAGAAGCTTAAAGACGGGCTGCATGATCGTTTCCTCCGCGCAATTGTTCGAGCGTTATGCCGAGGGCGCGCGCGAGTTTTCGGTCGTAGCGCGCGCTTGTCATCTTCCGGTTGATAACCGCAGAGACGGTCGCCTTTGGCGCCGGTGTACCGTCCGGGCGTTGCCAGCGCCGGCGGAGTTTTCCCTGCGTTAATCCTTTTGCGGCCAATAATTCCTTGATTTGCTGTGCTGTCATGCCTAAATTGCCCAGCCGATGCTTCATTGAACCGTTTACTGAACTGTGGTAGCTTATCACTAATGACGAATGTCTAATTACGAAATCGTAAATCGTTTGTCAAGGAAAAACAAACATGGTACTCACCGAAGACGACATCGAGACCTTGCGCCGGCAGTTTGCCGAGCGATTAGAGGCTGTAATCGGTGACAAAAAAGATCCAGCGAATCTCCAGAAGTTTCACGAAAAGACCGGCCGCCCAATACCGAAACTGATCCAATGGCGAAATCCGAAGCATCGAAATTGGCCTGATGTAACGAGCCTGTTGCAAATGTGCTCGGGAGCGGATATCTCGCCGACCTGGCTGCTGTTCGGTCGAGGAGAAAAAAACCTTAGTCACGTCCCTGCTGTCGGGATGGACAAGCACGATATCATCGATCAGATCGTCAGGCTGCTATCGGAATTTGGCGAGACGGACCGGCGGAAGATCAAAAATTCGATCGTAACGACGACTAAGCAGATAATGGAAATTTTTTCAGTGGAGGATGGCGATAGTGAGAATGTTTCGTCGGTGGATGGAAGTTCAGTTCGAAAACATACCGACCGAACTATTTCCCTTGATTCTGGAACAGGCGCGCAAGGTCGCCGACGACGTAAAGGCGGAGCGTAAAAGGGACGAATTAAAAGCCGAGGACGATCGATCGCAGATCGTCAAACGAATCGCGGCAGGAGCGTTTATTAGGAAGCCAGGTCCAGCTTCCTTGTTAGAGCATAGCTATCAGCATGGCGATGATGCTATCTGCGGCCGAGAGGAGCGGCGCGGCAGCTGCGGCGGTCACCCGGTGGCTCAACACCAGCGCTTTGACTTTATTCTCGAAGTCATAGAGTGCGTCGATGGCGTCCGCTTCGTTGCCCTGCTGCAAATGCTCGAGAGCGTCGTCCAGCATGGCCGTTAGACTTTTGGTTTGCGCTGGGGGAAGGACCCCTAAACTCCAATTTTTCACCTGCACGATGAGGTTGTTGATGGCCTGCTCTGGCGTGACCTGTGACAGGCCGTTAAGGGCCAGACTATGGTGCTCCCCGCCAGCGATAGCTGCCTGGCCGGTGAGTCCGCTCACCTGAACGGGCGTGTTGGTGCTGACTATAGGGGGGTTAGTCCCATCGCCCAATTGCCCGCGGTCGTTGCGGCCCCAGGCCCAGACCGTGCCGTCGCTCTTTAGTGCCAGACTGTGGAACTCTCCCCCCGCGATCACTGTCACGCCGATGAGGCCACTCACCGGCACGGGCGTGTTGCTCGTTGTATTGGTTCCGCCGTTGCCCAATTGACCGACGTCGTTGCTGCCCCAGGCCCACACCCTGCCGTCGCTCCTTAGCGCCAGACTGTGGGATCCCCCACCAGCGAGCGCTATCATGCCGGTGAGTCCGCTCACCTGAACGGGCGTGTTGCTATCATAGGAGTATGTCCCGTCGCCCAATTGCCCGTAGTAATTCCAGCCCCAGGTCCAGACCGTACCGTCGCTCTTTAGCGCCAGATTGTGGAAGTATCCCCCAGCGATGGCTATCACATTGGTGAGGCCACTCACCTGCACGGGCGTATTGCTCGTTGTGTAGGTTCCATTGCCCAATTGGCCTAATAAATTATAGCCCCAGGCCCAGACCGTGCCGTCGCTCTTTAGCGCCAGACTGTGGAGACCTCCGCCAGCGATGGCCCTTATGCCAAAGAGTCCGCTCACTGGCACGGGTCCGTTGGTCGTCGCGTTGGTCCCGTCGCCCAGTTGCCCGTAGTCATTGCGGCCCCAGGCCCAGACTGTCCCGTTTCTCTCTAGTGCCAGAGTATGGTCGAATCCAGCAGCGATGACCGTCATGTTGCTGAGTCCGACCACCTGCACAGGCACGCTGGTCGTTGTGAAGGTCAGGTCGCCCAGTTGTCCGTAGTTATTGCGGCCCCAGGCCCAGACTGTCCCGTCGCTCTTTAGCGCCAGACTGTGGAGACCTCCGCCAGCGATGGCCCTTATGCCCGTAAGTCCGCTCACCCGCACGGGTGTGTTGCTATCATACGAGTATGTCCCGTCGCCCAATTGCCCGTAGTCGTTGCGGCCCCAGGCCGACACAACGTCTTGGGACCACACCACCTGGCATGAAAAACAAAACAAGAGAAAACCACTGAAGAAAAACACAATACTTCGGACGCGATTCATAATTATTCTTTCCTCTTTCGCAACAAGTTTTCCTATTGCAGAAGTTTCCTTAGTCAATCTAGAATCTTCCGACCACCTGTTCATCCAAGAGGTTTTAACGGCGGTAAAATTGAGATCGCAACGCTGATAATCTCGATCCAGAACGCTTGATCCGCTATGCCCTGAACAATCAGAGGCGAGATGATAAATGCCACGTATCTCTAGACATCCCTCAAAAATGCCTGCAAATATCCACCACTACCGTCAACTTGTCAAGGTTTTTTCAAACGTGTCGGCCTGATCAAAGTCAATCATTAAAATCGACGCAGGATTGAAACTGAACGACGCGTCAGCCCAATCTCGCTAGATCTCCGCAGATGATTCCTGGCTACAGCAAGCCATCAAGGATTCTGATAAGGCAATTACGGGGATGATGCAGGCAGAGAGCACGCTGAATCAAACCGTAATCTTTGTCGGTACGGCGTCTTCCACCGTGAGTGTAGTTGGGAGCATGGCTGCTTCGGGCATTTTTCTGACCGCACAATATCCAGGATCGCAAATCTTCCATACGTACCATCTGCAAGATCCAAAACCTGTTTTCGATTCTACAGATTCCGATGCCGTATCGAACCTTCTCGAAGAATATGATCCCGAATTGGAAAAAGAACGCCGCGGCACTTGGCAAACATTTTTCTCAAGCTCAAGTGCCAATCGTTCTCAGGCTGCTCACAGTATGCGCGACGTGTTACGGAGACTCATAAGCAAACACGCATCTAACGATGTGGTCAAATTGGCTAATTGGTGGACGTTAGCTGAAGACACAAAGGATGGTGTATCCCTCAAGCAGCGGCTCCGGTTACTAGCCTATGGGCCTACAGCCGATGCAACGCAAGAGGAATTGAATTTCATGGCAACCAAAGTTGCCGAATTCGAGGAGTCATACACTTTGCTTAACAAAACGGTACACGGCAGCAAGCAGGCGGAAAGAGCGGTTGAAGAGTGGATGAAATCGATTGAGCAATTGATTCTGCTGATACTGAGAAGGCGCCAACTTAATATCACCGTATCCGATGCATTGGATGAGATCGGCATGTCCGATACCGCAAAAGTCGAGCTCAAGCCATGCAAATAGGCAAATACCACTCCCACTCGGTCGGGACACAGCAAGAAACGCGCGGCACGTGTGCAGGGCGCAAACACCGTCGCCTCACGGCGGGCGCCCCGGCGAGAATGACCTCGATCAACCCGCCGAGGTGCACTCTGGCTAAACGGCGTGTTTGCCTCTTAGCCGGCGGGAAAAATAAACAGGCTGTTTGAGATTGAGGAATTCTTTTAAGAGCGTGAGTTTTGGGGCCCGTGAAACTACGCTCAGTCTATTAAATCGTTTGCCTCAGTTTTTGGTGTTCTCGGGCCACCTATACATTGAAACTCAGTAGTCACCATCCATTTATCACAGCCTGAACCCGTCGCGTGCGTGCAGCGGCTCATCACCGCACCGAATGGCTCCGCCCGTTGATAACCCCATGCACGGCATCGCTGCGCCGCCGAAGCAACAGCTTGGGCATTGTCAGTTTCTGGTTTTTCAAACAGGGCATAACTGTATCCCATTAGCACAGTACCGCCGGCGCGATTACCGCTGATCGGAACAAAATCTTTTTTAACTGAACACCCGAAAATCAAAACAGTTACGAGCAATATCATCGCGTGTTTTTTGGTAGTCTTTTTGGTCCTGGCTGATAAGCGCAAATCTGCGACGTGCAACGTGGGTTTGCCGCTGGATTTGTTATCCTGCGGACCTTTGTAGCAGTCTGACCCGACTGCGATTTTATAAGGCTGTGAATGTCACTGTGAATGAACCAGTAACGGTTTAGGGCGGCTAGGGGCAGCACATCAATGGTGGTGGTGGGGCGTTTGCCTATGGTTGGCCTTCGGTAGATGCTGGTGGGTATTTAGGGGGCGGTTCTTAAAATCCCGAACACCCGGAAGGGTCCGTGCCGGTTCGAATCCGGCTCCGGGCACCAAAATCAATAACTTAGCCCGGACCTTCAGTCGCTGCGGTACTCACGGCGCCTTTTAAAGGGCGCCACTTCTTTAGAGGGGTCTGTCATGACCAAGGCTGAAATTGTCGCTCGAATCTCAGAGAAAAACGGACTTTCTAGGATCGATGCTACGAATTTTGTCAAGGCCACCTTCGAGATCATCAAAGCCTCTTTGGAACGAGGCGAGAAAGTAAAAATCAAAAACTTCGGGAGTTTTGCCGTCCGTACCAAGAGAGAGCGCAGAGGGCGCAGTCCCACAACCGGTGCTGATATCGTTATTCCCGCACACAGGGTTTTAACTTTCAAGCCCGGCCCGGCAATGAAGAAAACGGTCAACAACATGCCGATCAGCTAAGTCACCGTTGAGCGGTTCATTCGGCAAACTCGATTTGCGCCACGCCCTGCATGGACAATCGGCAGATTCTGGGGAAGTGCAGCATCTGAGGGTCAAACCATAGATGGCCGCTTGGACTCGATTGCGCAGGTGCAGCTTTCGGAGATATTTTCGATATGTCGCTTGACGGTGCACGGCCTGATTCTGCGGGCTGAAGCAATCTCTCGATTGGTTTTTGCCTCGGAAACCAGCGTCAAGACCCGTTCTTCCGCAACAGTCAAAGCAGATTCAAGCTTTGATCGCATACTCAAATCGCCGGGTAGCTAATCACTGGACGTGGCGACCGGCAGATAGCCGCTAGGGATATTTTTTAATTGCCTTCGAGTGCCGGCTTTTTCATTAGCGACCCACGGCGAGATCATGCGGCTTGGAAACCCACCGTGCGACTATCCAACGAATAAACCTTGATTGGCTGACCGCTGATAACGATTTTCGTGCGCATGATGAGCACGGCGCGAAGAGTGTGCCCAATCCTCCTGCGTGTGGAGTCAGGGCCATTGTCCTCGGCTCGTGGTGCTGTCGTACTATAACAATGGCCCTGACTTGCCACAGAAGATGCAGGATCGAAGGCGGTCTTGTCCTGCTTATCGAGGATACCCTTTAATCAATAGGGCTGTGGCTCCCTGTAACAAAAGTCATCCATCATGACAATGTCCCCTTCGCCATTGGGCCGCTCCGAGCGTTTTAACGCAGACTTGCACGTTTCGGAAAAGGACCTCGTTCCGGTACGAAGTGACGGCGGGATCGAAATTTACGCAGCCTTTGGGACTAGCGCCGGACTGCGTGATCATCTCCAGAATCACCTTCGCCCGTGGCTCCAGCGCCATGCCCATTGGTCACGTAACAATTAGGCAAAAACTCGTGGGCTGCTACAACGGATCTGGATTCGCAGACACGGTGGAGTCACGTCTGCTCTTCTCATTTTTCAGAGCTGCCCACGCCTAACTTCAAATGCTTCGTGCAAAGAAAAACGAATGTGCGCCGCGTTTCAGTGATGTTCTTTCGACCTTCGGCGTTGAGTAGCGACTTCTGCACCCCGTCGAAAAAACCAGTTTCTCGACAGCCGATCCAATCGCACC
>Ga0065712_10067952_pt1 | contig 19487 bp, 28 predicted proteins | sample MisRhiReplicate1_FD_59099 | JGI IMG/M metagenome (GOLD analysis project Ga0065712, IMG submission 59099) | Miscanthus rhizosphere microbial communities from Kellogg Biological Station, MSU, sample Rhizosphere Soil Replicate 1: eDNA_1 v3... | ecosystem: Host-associated > Plants > Roots >...
AGATCAGCACCGGAGATCAGCACCGGAGATCAGCACCGGAGATCAGCACCAGAGATCAGCACCGGAGATCAGCACCGGAGATCAGCACCGGCCACCACAACAAATCGGTCAACTTAGTTGACGGTAGATGCGTAACTACCAAGACCCGCTTCTGCGGGTTTTTTCTTATCACCAGCACCGTGATATACTCATGTTAATTTTCATGAGGATTCATAATGGCGAAGAAGCCCCACCTCAAGCTGCACAATGACGGCAGCATGTCATACCGAGTAGATGCGTGGGCTAACCCCATATCCGGGCAGGGCATGCCGGGCATCGACAAAAGCACAGCGCAAATGCTGTCGCCTGCATTCGCACATCTCCTGCATAATAATCAGCAGGTGCTGACAAATATCTATCTCTCCGACTGGCTGGCACGTAAAATCTGCGACCTTCCAGCCGAGGATGCGACGCGCAAGTTTATCGAAATCACCGGGCTGGATGGCGAGGATAAAAAGCGCGTAGAATCCATGCTGGACAGGATGGGACTTCGTGCATCCGTGCGCAAGGGTATCGCCTGGTCTCGCCTGTTCGGCGGTGCTGGCGTCCTGAAGGTTTACGATGACACCCGCTCTCCGGAATTACCGCCATCAGAAACAGCTTCAATCATCGACCTGATTCCGCTCGACCGCTGGTCACTGAGTGTAAGTGAAATCGACGATAACCCTGAGTCTGCGCACTACGGCAGGGCGCTGAACTACATCGCCCGCAACGGCGTTAAGTATCACCGCGACCGCATCGCTCCGTTCTATGGCTGTTCAGTGCCATACGATACCCAGATTGAATTACAGGGCTGGGGCGGCTCGTATGTAGCGATGGCATGGTCTGCAATTGCTGCATACAACGAGACATTGCAGGATGCTTCATTCCTGCTGAAAGAATCTGGCGTCGGCATCCTCACCGTGCCAAACCTTACCGCTGCTCAGTCGATGGGAATGACCGCTGCGCAAGCTGTAATGAACCGCGCGAACGTGTTCAACCAGGGAAAATCAATTTACCGCGCGGCAGTTGTCGACAAGGAAGAGAAATTCGAATTCGTCAACCGCTCGCTACAGGGCATCCCGGATTTTGTTGACCGTTTCGCAACCGCCGTAGCTGGAGCGACCGGCCTGTCTGAAATGATGCTGTTCGGAAAATCTCCGGCAGGACTCAACGCCAGCCAGGAAGAAATCCTCTCAGTTTATTACGACAAGATTGCAGCGATTCAGGAAGGCGATCCGTCTGCGCTGGTGCAGTCATGCGTCGATAGTGTGAAGAATGAAACCGGTCTGGACTTCGACTGGAAATGGGCTGAGCTTAGCGCGATGTCACCAGACAAGAAAGCCACCTCAATGGCGTCTGTGGCAACGGCAATTTCTACTCTTGAGCAATCTGCGGCTCTCACCCCTAACGAAGTCAGAAATCTGGCTAATGATACCGGCCTGTTCTCGCTGGAAGAGTTGCCGGAAGATGAAGAAGAGCAGGACCCATTAGGACTTAACTCACTCGGTGGCGAAAATGGCACAAACGGAATTCAAGAAGCAACTGGAAGCACTGAAGCCGGACAGGCGGAAGCGTAGGGTTCTGCTTCCTGCTCGCCATCCGGTGCGGATTGAGCAGCAGTATGCAAAGATTCTTCGTGGCATCATTGATGGCATCAATGCCGAACTGAAAGGCCGCATCGCAGATGAGTTGAAAGCAGAGGTTGCGGCGCGGGAAGATGGTTATCGTGCCGATGACCTGTCGGCGGTTCTGCGAGCCATTCGCTCGCTGGCAACGGGCAATCTACCCGGACTGTCATTCGTGCGAAACATTGGCGAATCCGTGCGCTCGGCAATCGACGGCAACTGGCAGAAGGCAATCAATCAGGCTATCGGCGTCAACGTGGCATTGCCCGGAACCGACATGAGCGCCAACGTTGACGCCTGGGCTGAGGAAAATACCGCGCTGATTACCAACCTGACGCAAAGCTATCTGAGCAAGGTGACGACCGCAGTTAACAGCGGATTCCGTGATGGTTTATCATGGCGTGATATCAGCAAAAACATTCAGGCCGAAACCGGAGTTGCGAAGCGTCGCGCTGACCTGATTGCCCGCGACCAGGTTGCTACCATGAACACGCAGGTAACTAAGCAACGTGCGGCAGACCTTGATATCAAACAATTCGTATGGCGCACGATGGAAGACCAGCGGGTAAGGGGAAACCCATCAGGCCTTTACCCAAAAGCGAAACCTTCGCATTATGCGCGTAACGGGAAAACGTATAACTGGTCTGATGGCGCTGGCGCTCGGGACGCCTTTCCTGGTCAGGCAATTAACTGCCGATGCTACGCTGCCAACGTCATAGAATTCTGAGGATAAAATGAAAAAAGATTATCGCATCGACAAAGGCGGACGCATCACCTCAAAGGTGGATGAAAACGGATATCTGCGCATTGATGGCGTGGTGGCTCACGTTGGCATCCTGGAATATATGGACGATGACGGAACCGTTATCCGTGAGTTCGTGCCGGAAGAAACGCTGTTTGATGAGGAATCGTTGAAGTCCCTGGCTGGTGCTCCGGTAACTTTACAGCACCCTCCAGAAATGGTTACGCCATCCAACTACAAACAGTATTCGCAGGGCAGCGTTAACGGGATGCCTAAGCGTGATGGTGATAATCTTGTTGCGTCAATGCTGGTAATTGGCAACGAAGCTTTACATGCTATAGAATACGATGGTGTAAGTGAGCTTTCTCCGGGTTATTCCGTTGACCTTGATGAAACGCCGGGCGAATGGCAAGGCCAGAAGTATGGCCGAGTCCAACGCAATCGGCGTTACAACCATCAGGCCATCGTGGATGCCGCGCGAGGTGGCTCAGTCTGTTCACTGCGTTTTGATGGCGCAAACGTGCCGAATAACGAGGATAAATCAATGACTCAAATCAAACTGCCCGGCGGCGGCACTGTTGAAGTTGCAGATGCAGCTACGGCAGCGACCATCAACGCGGCTATTGCGAAACAGGGCAAGCGCCTTGATTCCACCAAAGGTCAGCTTAAAAATCTGGTCAAAGCCATCGCTCCTAAATTGAAGCTCGACGCTGATACGGTGATGACCGAATCAGACGACGAGAATAAAGATGAGGCCGTTGCCGTTGACGTTCCGGCAGTAGAGGAAGCAGTAACCAGCGTTTCCGAAGCGGTCGATAATCTTCAGGCTCAGCTTGATGAACTGGCAGACGCGGTTAATTCTGGCGTCGATACCGAGGCAATGTCTACCGATTCGGAAGAAGATAAAACCGATGAAGACACCGACACCGACCCTGAGATGAAAACCGACTCTCTCAGCAAAATGTTGCGAATCATCGACGCGGCTAAGAAACTGAAACCAGGTATCAGCCACATGGACGGCAAGCGCGTTAAATCCGCTCGCGAAATCCAGGTGGAAGCACTCATTGCTGCCAAGTCCGGCTTCAATGCTGATGGCAAGTCAGACGCATACATCAATGGCCGATTTGATGCGGCAGTCGAGGGGCTGAAAACTCGCACCGACAGCCTGCGCACTCAGCGCCAGGGTCTGAATCTTGATGGCATGGTCAACTCTCCAGAAGAGTCTGGTCAGGCCGCATATAACGCTAAATTCTACGCGGGGAAAGCATAATGGCGCTTAACAACACCTATGGACTGAATCCTCAGCCATACGCACCTGGCATGGTTGCATATACACGATTGACGCAGACCGTCAGCCGTATCGCATCCGCTGCAATCAATGCTGGTCAGGCTGCTGTACGCGATGGCAACGACCACCGAGTTAAACCTGTTTCCGCTGCTGGTGATGTCGTTATCGGCGTGGTTCGCTGGGAGGCTACCTGGGTTGTCGCTGATGGCGCGACTCAGCAGGTTCACGCGATTAACAAAGATGTTTCCGTGGTTACTGATGGCCCGGTATATGTGTCCGTGCCTGTAGCCGTGACCCAGGGGCAACTGGCCTACGCCCTCATCGATGGCACCGGCTTCACCAACGTAGCAACCGCAGCAGCGACCCGCCCGGTCGGAATCTTCGACACCTCCACCACTGGCGCAGGCGTTGCGATTGTCAACCTAAACGCACCAGCCGCCTAACAGGGGATTATAAATGAATATCAATTTACGACTGGATCACCTCAAGGACATTAAGCTGGATGCGGGTTGGGAAACTACCCCTACCATGCTTGCAAGCCTGGTATCTAAGGCACTGGATGTGCAGCAGCTTGGCTTCCGTGCCGATGCCGCGACTGGTGTTATCTTTGCCCAGCAGCTTCAGGCGATGTCTAACCGCATCCGCGAGAAGGCGTATCCGCAATTCAAGGGTAAAAACCTGCTGCCAATGCAGAACGAAGCGCCATTCGGTGCTGAAGAGTTTGCCTACGTTGTCGCTGACCGCGTTGGTATGCTGGAACACATCACCAACTACGCCGACGACCTTCCAAACATCGAGGTTACTGGCGAGAAGATGGTTGTAAACATCCGTGCATTCGGCGGCGCTATTATCTACAGCGTTTTCGAAATCGCCCGCGCAACGATGGCCGGGATTAACATTACCGACCGTAAAGGCGTCGCGGTTCGCAACGCTGCGGAGCAGAAGCTGGACCAGATTATCTGGATTGGCGATGCTGAAACCGGCCTGACTGGCCTGTATAACGCACCGAACGTTACCACTCGAACCTCTGCTGCAACCTGGGCAACCGCCACCGCTGCGCAGATTTACGGAGACCTGGTGTTCCCGTTCACTCAGCAGGCAACTGACACGCTGGGCGCTGAGAGACCGGATACCATCGTTATGACTTCCGCCAGTTACGAGCGCGCGCGCACCACATTCTTTACGGATAACACCGGCGAGAATGCGCTGGAGCGATTCCAGAAGTCATATCCAGATATTACCATTGAAACGGTTGAATGGCTTGGACCTCAGGGGACCGGTCAGGTCAACAACGCGATGATTCACTATCGCAACGATTCCGAGAAGCTCGGCGTTGAAGTGCCGAAACCGTTTACCATGATGCCGCCGGAAGCGCGCAACCTGGCTACTGTGGTGGATGGCTACCTGGCAACCGCAGGCGTTGTGGTATACTTCCCACTGTCTGTTACTGTAACCAACGGGATTTAATCATGGCTGAAGCAAAAGAACCCAAGAAAGTGACCGTCGTCAATCAGCGCCCGAATCTTCACTACTCCGGCGAGCTGAAGCTGCTTCCGGGCGTTGAAACCGAAGTGAGCGCTGAGCAACTGGCGTTCATCGAAAGCAACGAAAAGCACCTCGTTGATGCTGGTCACATCGTGATTAAGAAATAATCCGGTGACGTGTTAAAATAAAGGGATGCTACGGCGTCCCTTTTTTACATTACAGGTGAGAATATGACAGACAAAGATATCGAGCAGCAAATTCAGGCGAAGGGATTAACGGCGCCGCGAGTTACTCCGCAACACATCGAAAGCGTGATTATTAGTGAGCATTACTTCACTGCCGCCGAAGGCGTTCATGGTGCCAACGAACTATTAAAACCTCATGAAAGCCCAATTGATTACTACCAAGAAGTGCATCCAGCTGAATCACTTCTAACCTTCTGCATTCTGGTGCTGAAGAACGGATTCACCGTCACCGGAGAAAGCGCCTGTGCTAGCCCAGAAAACTTCGACGCTGAAATTGGGCGCAAGATTGCCCGTGAAAATGCTGTGAATAAAATTTGGATGCTGGAAGGTTACTTGCTTAAGCAAAAATTAAGTGAGGAATAAATATGGCACTAGACCTTGCGCAGTTTCGTGCCTCATACCCGGAGTTTGTTAACGTACCGGATGCAGTGATTCAGCGATACCTTACTGAGTTCACGGTTTTATATACCGGCTGCTACGGAGAGTATTACGACGTGCTACAGGGTTACTATGTGGCGCACATGCTCGCGACAAACTACAACCTTGCAACTGGTGCTCCAGGTGGCGGGTCGGTTACGGTGGTCACTACCGGGCGAACCGTTGGGGATGTGAGCGTATCAGGGCAGGCAATCGGCATCGGCTCAGATGGGTCAATGTGGGATGGCACAACATACGGGCAGATGTTCAAAAACCTGATTGCCTTGTTCGGGGCTGGTCCTTACCTCACTCAATCGGCGAATCTGTATGGCTGCTAGAAATAAGCTGGTGATTAGAAATCCGAATGCCATCCGTGACATGCAGCGTCGTATCGGTGCGCACGCTGTAGCTGTTGGCGTTCATGGTGACGCTGGAGCGCATAAGGATGAGCAAGGGAACGCCACGGCGACAACGGTTGCAGAGGTGTACTGGTGGAACGAATTCGGTACATCGCGCATACCTGAGCGACCGACGCTGCGCCCGACCTTTGCCAAAGAGAAAGTGAAGTACATTGGCATTATGGGCAAGATTACCGCTCGCGTGATGAATGAGCAGAATTACAACCTTCGTCAGGCGATGGGCAGGCTTGGCGAAGTGGCGCAGCAGGATGTGCAGCAGGCCATCGTGCAACTGAAGTCACCGCCAAACGCACAAAGCACCATTGATGCGAAAGGTTCAGATAACCCGCTGATTGATACCGGGCAGCTGGTAAGCTCAATCAGGTGGGCATACGTCAAGCCGGAGGAATAATGCTATTTGATTTTAATCAGGTGTGGGGCGATCAGTTTATTGACTACACACTTCTGCGGTTTATGCCGGGATACGATAATGCGGAAGGTGTTTACGTGCCGGGTACTTTTACCACCCAGACAATCCAGGGAATGCCGCCGCAGCCACTGAATGAAAAGGAGCTGATGCAATTCACGGATGGGCAGAAGATTCAGGATATTCAGAAGATTTACACCTCCTTCCCGGTTCGCGTCAGGACTGATGAGATTAATGCTGACCGCTTCCAGTTTGAGGGTCAGGAGTACGAGGTTATCAAGGTGGAAACCCGCGATATTCTCGGCAACTATTACAAAGCCACGGTGCGAAAAATACAGGGGGATGTGTGATGAAATATGTTAAAAAACCGGTTGTTATTGATGCCGTTCAGTGGACCGGAGCAAACACGCAGGAAATTTACGAATTCTGTAATTCTGGTCGCCGGGATTGCCATGTTATAGGTGATAATCTGATGATTAAAACACTGGAAGGCACCATGACGGCAAGCGCTGGCGATTACATAATTCGCGGAGTGCATGGCGAACATTACCCATGCAAGCCTGATATATTCGCAGCAACTTATCAGGCGGTTGAGGAATGAGTATTGAGTCGGCATTAACTGCATTGCTTAATCGGCTGACTCCTGTCGTTAAGCAAGCGCCATATAACGGGCCGCGCCCAACCGGTGTCTACATGACGTTTCAGCCGATGGCAATTATCCCCCAGCGCAGTCCGATGAAGAAGCGCGTATTGCAGGCCGATAACGAGACATTCACGGAAACAAACTGGTTTCACTCAGAGCTAACCGTGAGCGTCAATGCTTATGGGCCAGGTGGATACTCTTTGCTGATGGGGCTGCATGGCCTGAAGCAATATTATGAGGCAAGAGGTGCGCTGTCGGCAGAAGGGATGGCGCTAATCACTGTCGGTCAGGCCAGAAATCTCTCCGAGCTTGGCGATGAGGCATACCGCACCCGCTGGCAGTCTGACGTTGTTTTCCACATCTCGCCAATGACGAAATTCGATGATTATCGGCTGCGCCAGTTTTACGTTTCCGGGGAGTGGATTTCGCCCGATGAAACATTAACCATAGAGACTATCGCGCCAGTTTCGCCAGCACCATGAGGCTGTGATATTATTACCAGGCAAGTACTTGCCAAAACGAGGATTTAAACATGCCTACTCCGATTCGCCGACGTTTCGCGGTCGATACGCTGCTACAGGATAAAGTAGCCACTGTCGATGTGCTTAACCGCGCAGGGTTGGTAACAACCAACGACTTATTCAGCGGTGAGCGTTATCGCCTGCTTACTCCTGATTCATATACCGACGAGGTTGACGCAGTAGCCTTCCCGGTAGAATACAAATGGCTACAAACTCACTTCTCACAGGAAGGTGGCGCACCTGCTGACGTGGCAGTTATTTACTGGAACAAGACCGGCACAACCGTTCCAGAAACTGCTGGTGAGTTATTCCCCGATGCGATGAATGATTTCTACGCTCGCGGCGGTAATGCTTATTTCTATGCCTATGCTGGCGTGAATGCTGATGCTATTGCAGACCAGCAAACAATCGCGGCATGGGTTCAGTCAAGCACAGAGAACAAGGCGCAGGCCATGTTCATGACAACCGACCCGAACGCTGCCCTTAATACGGCAACGAGCGACATTGGTTATCAGTTGCGCAATACCAGCATGGAGCGGTCGTCAGTAATCTATCACCCTACCGGCGTGGTTAATGGTGTAGACATGACAGGTCAGCGTCCCGATGCTGCAATCCTTGGTCGAATGCTATGGACTAACCCTGGCGCTCAGCAGTGGGATTATAAAACCCTGACTACCGCCAGCGACTCAGGCTTAAGCCCAACAGAGCAGGGCAACCTTCGGGCTAAGGGATACAATTTCGTGGAAACATTCACGAACGTAGCATTTACGCACATGTTCAAGGGGCGCACCTGTACCGACAGGGAAATCCGTATTCAGTGGGGGGCAGACTGGATGGATAACAATCTGCAAGCCAGCCTCGCAAACTACGCATTCCGCACGCCCCTGATGGCATTCGATGAAGAAACATTCACGGATGTTGAGGCGTTGGTTCGAGAATGGCTTGAGCGAGCAGTTGACCGCCGGGTTATCCTGGATGATTACACCGTGTCACTTCCAGACCCTGACAGCATTCCGGCATCTGTGCGTAAATCCGGGCAGGCTTCATTTAACGACGTATATCAGGCAACGCTAAATTCAGCTATTGATGGCTGGGTTGTTCGCGGCACCTGGTCAATTGGGGGTATTTAATCGTGGCGATTTACGATCCGAATAAAGTTACCCTCTCATGGGGTGGCGTAGCTGCGCGGGCAGTTGCTAACGGTGAAATGTTTAACTTCACCTACAACAATGACCTCTGGAATACCTACGGCTCCATCAAAGGGGGCGGCGCTTTCGTCAAATCTCTTGATAAATCAGGAACTTGCGTCGTCTCATTGCAGGACGTAAGCCCGACAAAGGCAGCATGGATGGCGCTCTATGAGGCAGGGGTCCCGCTGCCTCTGTTGCTTCTTGATCGCAATAGCACCGGCGAAGTTGCTGGCGCTAAAGAGGCGATGCTTGCGCGGCCTCCTGCACTGGTGAAGGCGCAAGAATTGACCATCGTGCAATTCACCTTCAAGTTTGTGGAAGGCTATATCATCCATACAGGGCAAGCGCTGGATTAAATAAATTGGGGCTTCGGCCCCTTTTTTACGCATGTAATGGTTGACACAATAAATGTGGAGTGTATGCTTACCACATCAACCACAAGGAGTAACGAAATGAGCAATATCTACTGCCGCGCTTGCGGCGCATCAATCAACAAATCAGCTACAGACTGCCCGTCATGCGGCGCGAAGCAACAGGTTTACACCAAGAGCAAAGTTACCGCCGTGCTGCTTTGCTTCTTCTTCGGATTTATGGGCATCCACCGCTTCTACCTAGGCCGCCCGCTTTCCGGCGTGATGTACATTCTGTTTTGCTGGACTGGTATTAACTTCTTCGTGGCGTTTATCGAATTCATTATCCTGCTGTGTACCAGTGAGCAGGAGATTAACCGTAAATTTGGAGTGAAATAATGAAACTAAAAATCAGCCGCATCATGCTGGAGTCATCGCACCTGTTCCGCGCCAAAGAGGACATTCGTTACTACCTTAACGGAGTCTGCTTTATGCCTGGTGGCAAGCTGGCGGCGACAGATGGTCATCGCCTGTTCATGGGTAGCCATGAAAACGAACTGACTGAAAACGTGATTGTCTCCATCGAGAAGTCACCAGTTAAAAAGTATGACCATGCTATCTGCGACACTGAAACCGGACTGGTTGAGTTTTTCGACCTCCTTGATCAGCGCGTCGGAACTGCGCCGTGTCAACTGGTTGATGGTCGATATCCTGACGTTGAGCGCGTCGTGCCAAAGGAAACCAATGCCGTTGACCGTATCGGTTTCAATGCTGGATACCTTGCTGATGTAGAGAAGTGCGCGAAACTGTTTAACCCTAAATGGCAGTCGGTTATTTTTGAGCTGAACGGGAATACAAATGCGGCAGTAGCAACGGTTAAATCTCCAACTGGCGAGACTGCGAGAATTATCGTTATGCCGATGAGGATTGATTGATGCAAAACAAAATTAAAGATATTGAGTCATTCATGGCTGAACTTGATGATCTTGGCAATGACATGAAAGCCGCGGTAAAGGAAATGTCCATTGATGATGTACGCGAGGGTGGTCGGCCAGGCGTTTACGCATATATCACGGCTGCGAGCATAGTTTTAGGTCTTGAGGATTACTTTAAATCACCTGACCTTAGCCTTGACGATGTGATTCTTGGTTGCGTTATCGGTGTCGCTCAGCAATTCAATGATAATGAAAAAACAATGCACTGACGGGGGAGCTATGATTAGTTTTGCTGATGTCCTATCAAAAAACAAAACTCTTACGAGTGAAGGATTCTATGATGTTCCTTATTTTGACAGGGAAAGGGAGTTGCTTTTGTCTATGGAGAGTGATTCTAGTTCCGTATTTGAGTATTTGAAAGGAGCTGAGTTAAACGGCACAAATTCAGGCGTTAGCGTGTTTGTCTTAAAGGGTTTAGTAGATACTCATTGCGGCAAGCAAATCCCCGTTGGAACCATAATTGCAGGCGCACTAATGGCCGGGATAAGGGTAGGAAAGAAAGGGCTTTGCTATACAAACATAAAGAAATCATGGTTTTTGAAGCAAACTCAGTCAACGCTACGATAATCGCCACAAGTTAAAGTGTTCACAAGCCCCTTTCGGGGCTTTTTTCATTCCCATCCTGCCGTGTTATAATTATGTCAACAAAACACGGAGACCTACCATGCAACTCAAAGACATCAAAGCAGGCGATCACACTTTCAGCGTAGTCATGCCAACCACCCGCGAAGGCTTCCGCATTCAGGCCAAGCTAATGAACATCGCGGCGCTGACCTATCAGGGCAAACTGCAAGGTGACGAGCAGTACGACCTGCTGGCTTCCATGCTGAACGGCGCGGAAGTCGATAACCAGCCGCTCGATTTCGACAAATTCTTTGAAGGCCAGATTGACCTCGCCGATGCCGTTTTCTTCGCCTACGTGAAGGAGATGTACCCAAGTTTTTTGGGGAAGGCGACCGCTATGTTTCAACGCAAGATGGCGGAGAAATCCGGGTCGGCGGAAAGCTGATTTATACGCGTGATATCCAGCCGTCATACTCTGATGAGATGGCGGCGGTAATGCGCGTGGCAAAAGCATATTACTCTAGCCCGGATGACGTACTGAACAAATGGACGTACCATATGTTTCTGGACTGCTGCGAATCCCTTCACGTCGATGCGGAAATTAATCGCAGAATCAACGAATCACTTTATGAGGCCGACTGATGGCATTTGTCACTGAGCTTTTGGGTTACATCGGCCTCGATGTTGATGAGCAGTCATTCGACCGTGCACAGTTTAATATCACAGGGATGATAATGAGCCTTGGCGGCATAATCGCTGCGGCCGGGGCTGTTGATGCGACCATCAAGGGTCTTACTTTTGGCCTGGTTAACTCTTTTGCAGAAACTGCTGTAGAGATAGACCAGATATCAAAGCGCCTGAACATTGGAGCCGAAGGATTCCAGTCGATGGCATACGCCGCAAGTCAATATGGCATTGAGCAGGACGCAATTGTCGATGGCATGAAAGAGCTGTCCATGCGGTCAGCTGAGTTTGCGCAGGATGGTGAGGCAAATGCCGACGCTTTTGGTGCCATTGGTATAAGCCAGGCACAGGTTAAGCAGTATGGAAACAACATTGAAGGGCTTTTTGAGCTTGTCAGGCAGAAACTTAGCGAGGTTAAGGAGCAGGGGCAGCGTCAATTCCTTGCTGATGCTTTGTTCGGTGGCGGACTCGCTGACGTAGGTGGGGAATTCTTCTCTCAGACTTCAGCGCAGATTAAGATGCTTCAGGAACAGGCGCTGGATTCCGGGGTCATCATCACCGATGAGAGCATTGCGCTATCAAGGCAATACACAAGAGACATAGGAGCACTTACATCAAGGATAAAGGGTCTGTGGCAGATTATCGCGAGCAACCTTCTTCCTGTATTTTCAGAAGCAGCAAAAAGGCTTAAAGAGTTTCTGGACCTGCACGGGGAAAGTATTATTGATGCGTTGTCGCTTGCATTCAGGACGCTTTCCGAAGCAGTCAAATATCTTGGAATAGCCGCAGCCATTGCTATGCCATATCTCATAGGGACGACAGCTATTGCCGGATGGACAAAGTTAATTGCGCTGACCAACACCCTGACTGGCGCATTCCTTACCATGCGCACTGGTGCGTTACTTGCATGGGCTGCCGCGGCTGCTGGGCCTGTTCTTTTGGGCCTGGCTATCGGCCTTGCAATAATTGCCATTCAGGATTTATACGGCTACTTCAACGGCAGCGAATCCATCACCGAACTCATCGTTGAAAGTTTCAAAAAAATGGACCTCAGCGTAAGGGGCATATGGGACGGCCTTGTTGATTACATCATCGGTGCGCTGGGAAGGATAGATAAAGCCATTTACAACTCCATGCCTGAATGGCTGCAGGAAACCTTGTCGTTCTTGTCTGGGGGGATGTACAACCCAAACAGGAATTACAGAACACAAAGCAACCTACAACCTGATATTCCTGGTCATGAGCGCATTCCTGGTTACGCGGAAGTAGTAAGGGGAGAAAACAGGCAGCTAGACATACCTGGACATAATGTCATTGCACCACCAACAATGGCACAGGGAATGGCACAAGCCAATGCTGGTCGAGGAAATGTTATTACCACTAACAGCGGGAACACTACAGTTGGCGAGATTATTGTCAATGGCGCTGAGAATCCTGCTGCAACCGCGCATGCCATACGTGAGGAACTGCGAAGAGACAACGCCTCCAGAACGAAAGGAACTGATACAGGGGTTAAATACTGATGCTTATCTTCGAACCAGGAAAGCTGAGAAAGCTCTTCGGTAGCGACTACAACCAGATTTCAGTCATCCCGATTGATGTGACTCAGGTTGAAACGCATACGTTTAACCACACCATCACCCGCAAACCAGTGCAGGACGGGGCGACAATCTCGGATAACATCCTGATTGAGCCGGATAGTGTGACCATTCAGGGAATTTTTACAGACCAGTCACTACTGAATAAGGGAATTGAGCTTGTGCAGTCGGCACTGGATGACGGATTCACTCCGTCCACCATGAGCACGTGGGAAGACAAGCTCGCCAAGCTGCATGAGATTCGCAAGATGCGCGAGCCGTTTACGCTGGTGACATCGCTCGGCACTTACAAAAACATGTTCTTCGACGGGCCTATCACCGTTAATCGAGACCTTACTACCAGTGATGCGCTTTTCTTCACGGCCACGCTAACAGGCATCAATATCATATCAGCGCGAACCACGCAGGTTCCGGCAAGCGCAATGACTGATGAGAAGAATGGCGGCTCGAAAAAGATGGCTCCAAAAAAGGACGTTGGCAAGAAATCGAATACCGCAGGCCAGATTAATGCCGCAGGCCAGAAGGTTAGCACTGCCACCCAGGAACGTTCAAAAACATGGGCTGTTTACATTAAAGACTGGTTAACTAAATAGGGTTAGCAAATGGACAATATCCTTATCCCAATTGAGCAGTACCCGGACCAGACCATGCGTATGGACCTGGACGGAAAGCTGACAACTATTCGCCTGTACTGGTCTGATTTCGATGAAAGCCTTTCAGCACTAGTCACTGATGATGGATGGATTCCCGATGGATGCTGGAATATGGATATCTCAAACGATGAATTTGAGGCTTATGGCATCGTCATAACTGGCGGATGCGACATTCTTGAGCCGCACGCTCAGGCATCACTTGGTGGCCTGTTTCTGCTGTCAACAAAGCCAGAGCCAGAGGAGTTAACATTTGAGTCATTCGGCATTGACCATCTTCTGCTGTATGTGTCAAAGGTTAACTACGATGAATTTGTTACTGATATCGGGTATGCGCGATGAGGTATTTCAAGGGCGAGGCATATCTCGAAGTTATCTACGAAAACGAGGCTATCGTTTACGACCAGAAGAATGACTCCGGGCGCATGTTACAGGTTGATTTCGACATCAAGATGAGTCGCAGTAAGACACCAAATCAGGGTGTCATTGCGATTTATAACCTTGCAGAAACCGACCGCAGGCGCATTGAACGTGATGCTAAATCCGTTCGGCTGTACGCGGGTTACGATGGTGATAACAAGCTCATCTTCGTTGGTGATGTTGTCTTTGTATCGTCAGTGAAAGATTCGGTGGACTGGAAGACCGAGATTAAAGCCGGTGACGGGTTCCGCTCATTCAGTCAGTCTATTACCAGCAGGAATTACGCAGCAGGGACGCCAATCAGGACCATAATTGAGCAGACTGCAAAGGATATGGGAATCGCACTTAAAGAGTCTGCCAACATCCTGAAAGGCTCCATTGATGGCTCCATCACCCTGCATGGAAAGTCGCAGCTCGCGCTTGACCAGGTTGTGCGCAACGCAGGCGGGCAGTGGTCTATCCAGGATAATGAGCTACAGGTGACGCCAATAACGAGGCCGATTGACGGCGAAGCGATTGTTCTTGATTCATCATCCGGTCTGCTGGAAGCACCTTCTGTATCGGAGAAGGGTGTAAATATTCGTTGCCAGCTTCACCCTGACTTGAGGCCTGGCAAGGTTGTCAAACTTGAATCATCGTCATGGACCGTTGATTCTGGCGGCACTGGCGTGATGGATGGTTCGCAGACGACAAAGAGCAGCAATGGCGGCTCTGATTCCGGGGCGCAAAAGGAAAAGACCTACCCTGTCGAGCGCGGCAAAGATTATAATGGATTCTATATCTGCCAGTCAGTGCAGTTTGTTGGTAACAACGCTGGCGGCCCGTTTGAATGCAGACTTGAAACGATAGAGCTACCTAATGCAACTTGACACCTCAATGCACGAGATGGAGAGTGACGAATCTCTCCTGTACTCAATGGACCAGAACGCACTAGCCCTGCGCACTATGATGCTGGCAGAATGCGTGTCATTTGATGCTGGGCGAAACTGCGTCACCGTCCAGCCATTACTACAGACCAACATCGACGGGAATGTCAGCAACATCCCGCCGATAAAAGACGTTCCTGTTGGCTTCTATCAGGCGGGTGGCTTCGTCATAACCCACAAGCCAGCCGCTGGTGATGTCTGTATGCTGCTGATAAGTGACCGCAATATCTCCAGATGGAAGCTAACCGGTGGCATCGTTGACCCGGCAAGCCCTCAGCACCATAACATGAATGATGCCGTGGCATACTTTGGGCTGAATGCGTTTCCTGATGCTATTGGAGGAATTAAAAGCGGGGTTGACATCAGGTCAAAATCTGGTGGGGACAGCCTTAACGTATCAGGTGGTTCGGCAACCCTTACGCTTTCTGGTGTTCTTGTCTTCACGGCTACACCTGCGGGAGTTTCCTTTAAAGTCCCTGTTGACTTTAATGGCATACCATTTAACACACATAAACACCCAGGGGTTCAACCTGGCGGTGGAACATCGGGAGCACCAGTGGCATGAGAAGCGACCTGAAACTAGACAATGCGGCATGGGATTTAGTCATAACTGACGACATTGAGCTTGTAGAAAATGCCGAAATGACTTCTCAGGACAGTAAGTTTTCCCTGCAACTTATCCAGGGCGAGGTGTTCGACGATACGCGTCTTGGGGTGCCGTGGCTGACCGATATGGTTAATCCACAGGTTAGCATTGCCGCCAAGAAGCAGATTATTCGTGATGTGATTATGAGCACCCCAGGGGCCATTGAGCTTACAAGGCTTGAGGTTGCGGTTAATACTGATTCAGCTATTGCCACCTGTGAATTTGAAGGCATCACCGATAACGGTGAGGTTTTCGGCTCATCAATAGGGACGTGATATAATGATTAAAAATTACCGGGGGATGCATGGCAACAACTATTGATGAAACTGGCTTCCAGCGAGACAGGTATCAGGATGTGCGCGAGGAAAATGCCAAGCGCTGGAATGACTCATTCCCTGACATGGACACCAGTACACCGCGCGTTGCTGGTCGTATCATCTCAATACAATCAGCAATCCATGACAACCTGAACGCAAAGGCTGAGTATATCCTTAACTCATTCAGCCCGTTCACGGCTATCGGTGCGCAGTTATCAAACCTTGCACCATTGATGAACAAGCGTCGGCTGCCACGCATCTACAGCCAGGTAACGCTGCAATTTAATGCTGACAATAACGGCGCTACTGTGCCAGATGGAACCATCGTTTCGTCATCACTGGATAAAACAAAAAAATTCGCTACTACTCAGGATTTGGTTATTGCTCCAAACGGTAGCGGCGTAGTCCTTGCGGAGGCAATTGAGGCCAGCAACTTCAAGCCAACAGCAGGGACAATGACGGTTCTTGAGTCTGGCGTGTACGGCGTTTCATCCGTAACAAACCCAAATGATGGCACGCTGGGACGTGCGCGTGAAACCGATGCGCAGTTGCGTTTCCGTATGCTGCAAACATCTTCTGCGGAAAGTGGTACGCCAGAGGGAATCTATACCGCACTTAGTCAGGTTGATGGCGTGACATACTCATCACTGCTGGAGAACTATACTGACTCGACAAACTCAGCCGGCATGCCTCCCCACTCAATAATGCCTGTGGTTACGGGTGGTGACAACGCCGAGGTTGCTCTTGCCATACTCCAGAGCCGCGCGGCTGGAATCCAGTTTACCACGTCAGCTAACATCCCAGGGGCATCATGGCAATCTGTATCAGTCATTAACCCTGCGAATGGTCAGCCAGTGGTTGTCTGGTTCGTCAGGCCAACAACTACTGCGGCAACCATTGCGATCAACATCAGCACCGATGCAAATTTCCCTACGGACGGTCAGCAGCTTATCAAGGACGAGGTGGTCAAATTCGTTAATGCCTGGCCGATTGGCAAACTGCTTTATGCAAGCCGACTGTACACCCCAATCAACCTTGTTCCTGGGGTAGACATCAACAGCGTTACCATAAACGGAACTGACCGCGTAGCCCTTACGGCATATCAGCGCCTGCTAGTCACTTCCGCTAACGTAACCATTACGGTGACGCCATGAGTAACTTTTACCAGTTATCATCGGCTGAGCTAATCGAAAACCAGCTACGTGAATCGCCAAATTACCAGGAGGTGATACGGTTAATCGCCGAGGATTTTGATGAATCAAGCGATATCTTTGAATACATAGCCAAAAACATAAATGTCATGAATGCTCGCGGTGTATGGCTGGACCTGATTGGTGATATCGTCGGTGTAAGTCGGGTATTTGAAAAAGAAATTCAGACTGTTTTCTTCGGCTTTGCTGACCAGCCTAACACCACAGGATTTGGACAGGCAAGATTCCGGGAGCCTGATGATAAGACAACTGCATCATCAGTGCTTAATGATGATGATTATCGGGTAGTTATTATTGGACAGATAGCGCGTAACTATGGCGACGTATCAGAGATTGGCGTTGCTACATCCGTGCTTAACATGACGCAGGCACAACAGATATTGATTTACCAGGCTGGGCACGCAGCATTCAACATTTATGTGATTGGTATGGTTAGTGATAATATTAAGTCAATCCTTAATGGAACGGACATCATCCCGCGAGCCGCTGGCGTGAAAGTAAATCTTTTCTTTAGTGGTGATGGTAATATTTTTGGTTTCGCTGACCAGCCAGGAATGAAAGGGTTTGGCGTTGGCAGATTTATCAACTAAGAGGTGATTCATGGCGCTGCCTGATGACTTTAATAAGATTTTCGGCTCCACAGCGACCGGCGGAATAACGCCTATAAATGACGTTAACTACGCAAAAGGATGGGAATACGTCGGCTCGAATCCGCCGACGAAAAACGACTTCAGCTATCTGCAAAATTTATCAGACCTGAAATCTCAATGGCTATATTCAAATAAGCTACAAAGAACAAACCCATTTGGAGACATCAAGTCTGATGGCACGGTGCAAGCGGCTCTCTCAAACCTTGGCCTTGGAACAGCTGCGACCTCTGATGTAAGTGATTACACCCCCGCAGGACAAGCTTACACAAAATCCGAATCTAATGGACGGTTTCAGCCTCTGGATTCCACTTTAACAGCTCTTGCTACGCTTGTCGGAGCTGCAAATAAGTTGCCGTACTTTAACGGCGCTAAGTCTGCAGCACTCACCGATCTTACTGCGGTTGGTCGTGACATTATCGGTAAAAGCACTATTGCTGACATTCTCACATACCTTGGGTTGGGAGAAGGCTCTGCATTACCTGTAGGCGCCCCAATTCCGTGGCCGTCAGCAACACCACCAACGGGGTGGCTCAAGTGCAACGGAGCCGCGTTCACAGCTTCCCAGTACCCAAAGCTGGCACTTGCCTATCCAGCTCTAAGACTGCCTGACTTGCGCGGGGAGTTTATCCGTGGATGGGATGACGGGCGCGGCGTTGATGCGGGGCGTTCATTGCTCAGTAGTCAGGACCATGCTTTCCAGCAACATACGCATACCTATACAGGTTTGAGGAGTGTAACCGATTGCGACCGTGGAAGTTATAGTTCCACGTGGAGTATTGACGATACACAAAGCTATACCACGAGCGGAGCAACAGGCAGCACGGCAACCGAAACCCGTCCGCGAAACGTCGCATTCAACTACATCGTGAGGGCAGCATAATGACACAGGCAAAATTAAACAGTGAATTTATTGCCACAGTAGCGGGTGATATGACCGTCTATAACTATGACAACACGACACGGGAATACATTTCATCATCAACAGAATATCTTGCCGTTGGCGTCGGTATCCCGGCATGTTCTTGTTTAGATGCACCAGTTACACATAAAGCTGGTTATGCAATCTGCCGTTCTGCAGATTTTAACTCATGGGAATATGTGCCAGACCATCGCGGTGAAATCATCTATAGCACCGAAACAGGAGAATCGAAAGAAATCACAGCTCTGGGTGATTACCCTGAAAATACAACCACTATCGCCCCGTTAACGCCATATGATAAATGGGATGGTGAGAAATGGGTGACGGATACTGAGGCACAATATAGCTCCGCAGTGGACGCGGCAGAAATCCAACGCCAGTCACTGATTGATGCTGCAATGGCTTCCATTAGTCTGATTCAGCTGAAATTGCAGGCCGGACGGAATCTGACACAGGCAGAAACCGCCCGACTTAACGCTGCGCTGGATTACATTGACGCGGTGACGGCAACAGATACCAGCACCGCGCCTGATATTGAGTGGCCTTTACCTCCAC
>Ga0065712_10000216_pt1 | contig 19434 bp, 25 predicted proteins | sample MisRhiReplicate1_FD_59099 | JGI IMG/M metagenome (GOLD analysis project Ga0065712, IMG submission 59099) | Miscanthus rhizosphere microbial communities from Kellogg Biological Station, MSU, sample Rhizosphere Soil Replicate 1: eDNA_1 v3... | ecosystem: Host-associated > Plants > Roots >...
ATGTGTACACTCGGGAAGGGCTGTTTGTCCACCGAGTTCCGGCTACCGAAGAAATCATGAACTCGGTTAATCGTCGCATCATGGCTGAATCATTGCGAGCGCGCGGTGACCGGGAAATCCCTCGTCTGGATATCGACACCGACAATATCACCCTCGACGAACTTCTGAAGCATGTGGACAAGACCTCTCCAACGTACCTTACCACTTTGGGCGGTCTCACCATGAAGCAGGGCGAATACGGTCCTTTGGATCATCATCCTGGTCTTGTAAGAGAAACCGCAGAAAGAACGCGCGACGGGGTCTACGTGGTCGGCGACACCGCCAAACGGATCATGCTGGACCGTGACGCAATGGGTTTGTTCAAGATGTTCAAAGACGCCGGCATGACGCTCGACGAAGCAGGTGTCATTACTGGCATCACTGACCCGAAAGAGAAAGTTGAGGCTGTAGAAAAGTGGCTCCGAGAACACGGTGGAATGGACCGTATTAACGAAGCCTCCCTCAGCCAGGTTCTGTTTGGCCCAGCGCCGGGTAGTCAGGAACAGGCTCGTGCTGCTGATTTAGAGGCAGCCAAGCGTCTGTGTAAGGTCGTTATCCGTCCTAATAAAGACGGTATCGAAATCAACTACGGTCGCCTTGCGGTCGGGCATCTGAACGGTATCCCTTTCCTGGGTGAAATCGAAGACCTGGAAAAGATGGGACATCCGTGCATCTATATCTCCAGGATTCCAAAGTTCGTCCAGGAGATCAAACTGGAAGTTCAGTGGAATACCGCGTGGGCGTCTGAGGGCGGTGCTGAGGCACGTGACGACCGCAAGGCGACGGTATACGCCTTAGAGAAAGAAGATCTCGCTGAACTGGCCGTAGCTCTGTCCAAGACCGGTCGTTACGTGCTGGTGTGTCATCGGAACGTCACCCTCTCCACATTCCAGGGTGGAAAGGAGTTGGAGAACCGGAAAACGATCGACAGCTGGTACGACGGCTTGACTCCTGAGGAAATCGAAGAGTCGAGGTTCTAATGGATCCGTATAAACCACCCGAACACCTCAGAGGGGAACTCACCACCTCTGAGGAACGCCAAGAGTTTTTGGCATGGTACAAAGAGACGCAGCCTTTGCGGGACAAACAGTCGGCAACGTTCTACAACGGGGCGGGGTTCTGGCTGTTGTTTAGTTTCTTCGCGGTGACTGTGGTTCCTTTGGCGATGATCATTGGTCACAAAGTTATGGAACGGTTCTAAGGAGGACCCATGGGAAAAGTTATTCCGCTTCAGAACGTCTACTGTAACCTCAGGCGTATGCAAGAGTTGCAAGCCATTGGCGAATTGATGATCAGGGCGGAGCAACTCTTCCTATCGCTTAATCCGCTGATGGCTTACGCTTATCGTGAAGCTATCATGAAACGCGCTATTGAACTTCTGACTGAGGCTCACCGGCGTCGTTACATTTACTTCATCAGTCAAGGCAAGCCTGCTCCTAAACAGATTTGCCTTCCTCACACTCTCAGGGAGAACTGATATGGGCGATGTGGTTAGCCTCGCCCAGTTTCGTCGCGATAAACAACGGCGGCTGGGTGTTGGTTCAATGGTTGTAGACTCTTCTCTCAGCATGGATGAGGCGACTCTAGAGTTTCTCACCAAGCGGTTGAAGAAGTTAAATGAGTCCATCCCGTATGGACGGACTGTGATTGAACGTGAACAGATCGTGATCGAAGGACTAGAAGTCCAGGAAATGATCATTAACCTGAAACGCAAAATCGCCGAAACTAATAAAGGAAAGGAAAATGGCTAACGATCATCTGCCAACTGGGTTACCGGCGCTCAACGAGTTGCTGGAAAAGACCGGTGGTTTGAAGAAGGGAGATTTCACTAATACACGTCACGCACCCTCCCTGCGGATCGCTGACATCGGGCTGCTGAAAGAAGGCACCGACTCCTTGACCCAGTCCAAGACCATCCTGCGCCGTCAGCAACTGGTGGCCAAACGCGAAGGCCTCAATGATGATGTCCGGACGGTGTGGGTGGTCTACAGCGAAGCCGCTGGTATGGAGAAGGGGTTGTTCTTCGTGACCCACGCTCTGGCTGACGTTCACTTCGCCAACATCACGGGTGAGAACAAAGCCCACTGTAACGAGCAGTCCGGTGGTCGTACCATCCAGGAAATGCTCCAGCACCTCTTCTACTCGTAAGGATTTCGTCATGGACAAAGATATATTCGCTAAGTGGGCCGAAGGTCTGACTCAAGAACCAGCCACTGACCATAGCCTGATGGTGGAGTTCTCCACGCATAAAGGTGTGGCGAAGACCGTTAAGGTTTGTCCGCAGCGTGTGGGTCTGGACTTCTTTGTTGCCCGTCTGTTCGAAGGTGAGTTCAGTCTGGGTGAATTCCGCATCGTTCTTCTTGAGGAAGCCCCTGCCGAACACCTGGGGTCTTACGAGCTGACCGTAATCCCGAACGAAACAGCGGAGCGTCATTACCGCACGAACGAAGCGCCGATTTCTTCGGAAGAAGACTTCGCTAATTTTGTCAAAGGGTTCCACGAGTCCATCAAGAAGTGGAACGAAGCCCAACAACCTCAAAAGGAATTGCAATGACTGACTTCAAGGTAGACGAAAGCCTTCCGCCCCTGGAACAAGAAAACCAGGTGCTGCGTTACTTCCAGGACAACTGGACGACCAACCCTAAGAAGTTGGTGAAGATGGCCAAGAAGATCGCGCCCGGCATTCCCGACTTCATCCAGCGCAGCATCATCCACAACGTGTGCACTGCGCGTTATCCGGTGAAGTTCTTGGAAGAAGCTTTCCGGGAAATGAATGACCTCCCGATTATCTTCGAGCAACTGATCGCGGAAGGGAACCATGGCATGATCATGGACGGCTCCAAGTTGTACGGGATCGAGATCAAGGCTAACCCGAAGTGGTTGCGTGAGAACGACAAGTGGAACCCGGACGACGAAGACGAGATCATGAACACCGTCGTCGAGAACTGGATGGAAGAGCAGAAGATCAAAGCCTTCATTGGCAAGATCCTGTTGTTCCGTGAATTCGGTTTCTCGGGTATTCCGCGGAAGGTTAACCAGGAATTCACCAAAGAGTTCTTTGCTAGCCTGACTGCACAGGGCGTCTCGCCTGCGCGTGTTGAACAGTACTGCGAGCAAATGCAGCGGGGATAAGACATGTCTAATCTTGATGTAGTGCAACGTGAGCTCCAAGTGCGTCTGGGTGAGGAAGTGGAGTTCTTCAGAGATCGCGCCATGACACTCATGAAGAAAGTAGAGGAACAGGGTCGAGACATCACCCTTCAGCACAATGCTGGGATAACGTCTATTCCATTTACCATGACCGGACACAGCTGGGAGGAGTATCAGATCTCCGGTTATTGCTGGGTGGTGACCGACAGTCTCGATCCGAGTGAGTTTGAAACGTTGCCACTCGCGCTGGATCACATCGATTGGCTTCTGAGAAAGGACTAAGGGATGAGCGTCATCCAGTCGGTCCCCTTAGGCTACATCGCGGATTGGTTTGATGATGCCCGGCTGGATATGCCCGAGCTGTTAGGACAGCTTATCGAGCGTTGGGCGTCAACAGACGCGGCGATTCATTACGAGCTGACCTGCAACTTCATTAATAACGAAATGGGCTTGGATGAAGATTATGCCGAGGACTTCCTCAACTTCACCGTGAACGAACTTGTACAAGCGGGAGCGGAGATCCGACGACTCGCCTTAACGGGTAAGTTGTTGGCTTACACCGTTACCTCTTACGTCATCCTTTTAACGTTAGCGGAGTGAATACGACAGATACTCCTCCCTACCGCAGTGGTAGGGAGGAGTACTGATTTAACTTACATTTTGTTTCAAACCTATATTACTCGTTTAGTAAGTAATACAAATCTTTTGTTACACAAGGACTTCAGTCATGCATCATCAAGCCATATTCGATCCAGCCCACCTCAGCAAGATCAAGACTGTTGAGGCCAAGGTTATTACCCATCCGGATGCCAGGCGTTACATGACCAAAATGGAAGACGATCAGATTCTCTATGACGTCTACCCGAATCGTATCGTTGTGATCCGTACTGTGGATGACGGCGACATTCAAGAGTACTTCCCGGACGAAATCTACGACTGGGGCACTCTGTCTCACCTGATGGTAGCCGTCTGCTACATTCACGGGAAACGTGTGGTGCAACGTGGTAAGTCTCCTCATACCGTTATGGTTCATGAAAGGAACGCTACCAGTCGCTTCATTCCAATGATTGAAAGTGGTTACATCAGCATGCACGAACGTGATGGCATTGTCTTCACCAGTTCGGCTGATGGTTTCCATGTTGCCGTTCCTACTGAAGTGGTGTGTTCGTTGTACATTGAGAAGATGACCCACAGCCTGAAGATCTGGGATGATGTCTTCAAGATTCGTTTCAAGATCCTGGGTCGTTTTGTTTACTTCCCGATGTCAGCCTTATACATGGACCGTTCGATCCGTGAACTCACCTGGCGTCAATACATTCCTGCCATCACTCAGTACGACTGGGAGTTGGCCCGGGACAAGTTGGAACAGCTCGTGGAAGACTTCACGGCGCCTAAACAGTAAGGGAGATCGTCATGAACAACATTATCCATTTGACCCAAGTCGCTGGTAAGACCGCTGCCAACGTTGTAACACCAGACGGTGTTCTTACTTCCGTATGGCTCGGTGACGTCTTCAAGATGCAGTTCGACAAGATCATTGCTGAAGGCAAAGGTTGGGGTCCTGACGATGTCTACAAGACTGTCACGCTTTGCAAGACCTGGCCTATGGGTTGGGAAAAGCACTCCCACGAGAACTACTTCACGTCGAAGGAAGAACTCGACGCTTATGTCGAGAACTATCGTGACTGGGCGCTCTGCGAAGACAACGAGGTTCGGATCGACGTTTACGAATGGGACCTCGGTCCTACCTACGTAGAACAACACCTTTTCTACTAACCCCTTTAATAAGGAACCTACGGCTACGGCCGTGGGTTCCCGTATGGAACTTTACCATGATTCGCATCATCCCTGGTTACAACAACACTCAAATGGACGCTCAAGTGAACCTGTCCTCCCTCCGCTTTATGATCCAAGACGAGATCGTTGAGTTGGAAGAAGAGTCTTATTTCTTGACTCAGAAAGCCTACAACGCTAAGACCACCGCCGAGTCTGATCGCTACGCCGAACAGGCCGCTCTGGTCCAAGCTCAAATCAACGTTGCCATGGAGAAACTTCTGGCAATGAACTAACCCATCTCTTCCAAGGGAACTGTTATGACCCGTAAATCAGCTGTATCCACTGCTACTCGCGAAGCACAGATCCGTGACTTGTCGCGGGCGCATGAAGACCTGAGCAAGCGGTCTGAAGAGTTGCGTGTTAAAAGCGAAATGACCACCAGTAAAACAAAGGCTCTTGAATTCTCTCAAGAGTCCAAGGCATTGCTACGAGAGGTTGGGCGAATTGAAATACAGCTTCGTGGATTACACCGAGATCTCAAACAGCAAGAAGAACACAAGGGCGTGCTTGACTCTATCGCCTCGTTCTTCAAATGGTTATTTACCTTTTAAGTGGTTAATATCCAGGTAGGCTTAATGCCTACCTGGATATTAGTTATTGTTTATTTTTTTGTGTCAGACAACAGACACGCAGGCCTTTTCGATCACAGCGCAGATATCGGTGATACCATTTGTAACGTTGTCGGCAATTGCAATGATGCCGGTGATTACCGCCAGGTCGGATTTGGTAGCGGAGATCTGCTTACGCAGTTCAACGTTCTTTGGATCCTGAGTACCGGCGTAGGCGTTGATGCCCGCCTCGATCTTGCTGATACGTTCCTTGTAGTGCGCTTGTTCGTTGTGGAACCCGCTCAAGGTGTTCTTCATGGCTTCCTTGCAACGCTTGGCCTTGCTGGTGAACGCACGGGCTTCAGCGATGTTGTGGATACCCTTGCTGACATCAGGCAATCCAGTCAACCCGTTGAGGAACTGTTGGATCTCCTGGCCGGTCAGGGAATGACCGTCGTCTTCAGCGGCGTCCAGTTCTTTCTTCTTGTCCTGCAACTGTTTCACTGCGGTGAGGATTCGGCCGTTCGCAGCAGTCAGTTTCTTGCCGTTGAACAAGTGAGCCTTGAACACTTCCGGCAAGATCTCATGCAGTTCCTTGATCTGAGCAGGCTGGGAAGGTTCGGCTTTGGCATGCTCGACCTTGGTTTCCAACGCTTTCTTTTCAGGGCTGTCAGGCAGGGAAGCAACGTGGCTTTCTACTTTCTTCTGCACGGCAGCGACGTTGGTCGGAGTGATCGAAGCCTTCTCCATATCGTCCAGAGACTTCTCGGCTTCCTTCAAGGCCACGTCGAGTTTCTCTTCCATCTTCTTCTGGTCGGACTTGAAGAAGACGTCCCAGATGGAATTGAACATCTTCTTGATGTATTCCCACGCCTTCTTGATGCCGTCGCCGATGGAACTGAAGAAGCCTTCGTTACCGGCTACGTCGTTCATGGTGCGAACAGAACCAGACGCGTACAACACACCTTGCAGGTAACGCTGGGCATTGGTCAGGTTCAGGCTTTCATTCCCACCGAGGGAATCCATCAACCCGTCCATAACCAGGTTTACGTGTTCCGGCTCTGGAACGTAATCGGTATCGTCATTGCAATCGCACATAGGTAATCCCCAAATGAGTAGTTAATTTTTTTGTCTTAAAACAGTTCCAGCACACTGTTGCTGCGGAACAAAGGCTTGCTGCTGACCTCATCACTCATGTCGAACATCTCTTCACCGCTCACACTGGCAAGCAAAGCGTGGCCTTCCATGCGTCCCATGAGTGCATCAACTTGCTCTTTCGACCACTCCATCACGTTGAGGCTCCGAGTGGTAATGTTGACTTTGTCCCCAGTGTCCATGTCGAACATCCGGAAGTAACATTGAAGAGCATCTTGGCCCGTACGCCAGATTCGTGCTTGAACCTGTTTCAGTTCATAGTCACGCCACGGCGCATTCAGCAGCAGTTCCTGGTTGGCCATCAACAGCGGGTACCCTTCCTTCAGGGATTCGAATACCGCCGTCAATGGGTTAACCTTTGGATCCTCCGCGAAGCGCTTGATAGCCGCGTCACGGTCTTTACTGTTCTCACCGTACACCGTGATCCCAGTGAAGCCTTTCTTCGTCAGGTACTCATCACAGAGCTTCAGGACGTCTACATAGGACGTAAAGATAACCGTCTTCTTCTCAACGTCATTGATGTACTGTTCGATGTTAGCGTGTTCGATGGTTTCCTTGATCGCATTAATCCGAGCGCGACCGAGTACGTTACCGAGTGCTTCACCGCGCAGTTTCAGACCCAGGTACTTCACCGCCGACTTCACGTTGCGGAAGTCTGACAGATCCTTACCCTTGAGCCCACTTTCAATCTCCTCTTCCACTTGCTTACAGAACGCACTGTCCTGGGCATCAGTAAAGGAGCTGTAACCCTGGGTACGGAAACGTTTAACGATCTCCTTATACCGCTTAACGTCAGCCAACTCTTTGGGGCGTTTCATGACACTGTATTCGTAGTCTTGAACCGTCTCATTGAAGAAGGCGAGGTACTGCGGCATCTGTTCTTGGTAAAACGCAAACCGTTCCTGGATGTATACCTGCATTTCCAACTTGATCGCATCGAGAGTGTACTTGTCACTGTTGGGGACCTTCACCTTGACGATCTCAATCGCCGGAGGATCACCCATGCCTTTCAGTTCAGGGATACTGAACTTACTCCGGCCAATGCGGTTAGACAGCAGCCCCAGCATCGAAGGACGGTTACGCCCGTAGGACGCTTTGAAGAACTCCCGAGCAATCGCATCGAAGTGCAGATCGAACAGACACAACATTGGGAAGACTTCACTACCCTGTGCTTTAAACGGCGTACCGGACACAGGGAGCGAATCACTGAACACTTGCAGGTCAGCCAATTCGATCAGGTTCTGCGTTTGTTTCGCCGTGATCTCGTTGAAGTTCTGAGACTCGTCCAAGATTAACTTGAACTGCTCTTTGTTCTTCTTGACGTAATCCCGCATCCAGTTTCGCAGGTAAGCAAAACGAGGGCCAATCATCGACTCATAATGCACGATGTAGTAATCGTAATCGTCGGTGAGTGGTAAGCCCATCTTGCTGTTCCAAACCCGCGGTGTCTCTTTGAAGTGTTCCGAGATCTGAGCCATCCACACGCTGTCCACAATGTTGAGCGGGCAGATGATGATGGTTTTCCCAGGGCCCAGCAAGTGAGTCCACATGAGCGACGTCAGGGTGTTGTGAGTAACGATGTAGTTATCCACCACGAACAGGTGATCGGCGTCATCCACTGTAATGCACAGCGTTTCTTCCGATGTCCGTTTTTCCACCCCGATGATCTTCAGACGCAGGTTCTGGTAGATGTCAAGGTCGACCATCTCTTCCAGCACCAGACCAGGTCCCAGGAGGTGCTCCACCATGCTCGCTATTTCAGGATGGAAGATATCGACCCGGTGGGTTGTGTCATTGAACGAGGTCTTCTCAGCAATCCCTCCAAGGCTCCAGATCAGCTCTTGGAAGTTAGCCGCCGCCATTGCATTGGTAGTGACGAGCGCGATGCCTGTGGAGGAGATGGAGCACCCTGAGCGCTCAAGCATGGCCTTAACGATGTTGAAACGTTCACTGTACGGTAATTCTAAGACTGGGTCGTCAATTGGCAGGGAGGAAAGTAGCAGCTCTTCAGCTACTTCAATGGACGCAAACCCTTCAGCGGATAGCAGACCATCGATTTTACCCACCAACGGGATTTGATACTCGTAGTCCTGGAAGTGATCCAGGATGTCCTGAGTTGTGGTGATATTGTTCGGGGTGATGATCGTTTCACCAGCCACTACGCTGATCTCATCAACCTGCCACAAGTGTTCAGGGTGAGAGTCTGCCCAACGCCCGTCTTCGAAGTGGAAACGATACACCTCAGTAACACCTTGAGGGTGCACCGCCGAGACACTGGTGACACGTCCCGAAGGAGTCATGACCTGGTCACCCACCTGAATGGCTCCCAGAGCCTTCCAGCCGCCCGGTACCTTGACATTGGTACTCAGCGGCATGGCTTTACCCGAACCCGGCACAGAGTCCAGCAGGATGCCTTTAAGGTGGTAACTCTTCTTGATCAACGGGTACTGTTCCAAGAACTCCCGTTGTTTAGGGAAAGGGGTCTTGGTGAAAGCGTTCAGCAGTTTGAAGTCGAAAGGTTTGCCTGAAGGTGTAAGGGTGTCTTTAATCCAAGTTTCGGTTTCAAGCAGTTCTTTCAACTCAGCGAGCGAACGACGGCGACTGCGCATGGTCCTGAGCTTGAGGAGTTCACCCAGTAAGAAATGCAGTTCTACCAGAAAGAAATTGTGGACTTTGATAGTGTCCCAAGTTTCACGGCGAATCATATACTTTGTGATAAGTGCCGTGCTGTAGAACTTCTCGATGTCCTTGGCCAGATTGTAAAACGATACACCGGTGACATGAACATAGACACCGGTTTGTTTTACGCCAACCGAGAATGGGTTATACATAAATGTCGTCCTTAAGGAATAGCCTGTATGGATACCAAAGCAAAACAGAATTCTGAGAAACAGTTCGTGGCGTCTGTAAAGATCCCGCCACAGCTTCAAGGTATTGAAATACCCAAAGATCAATCTTCTACCGACAAAAGCAAATTGAACGCACACCCTTTGACCACAGGAGTACTCAAGTGATTGACATTAACCAACCTGAACCTACGGAAGACATGTACGCCGAACTGTCGGACCAAATCCTTCTGCCGGTTGCTGAAGTAGATCCTTCGCCAATGGCTCAGCGCTTCGACGAGCTGGTTAAGCTCACCCCTGAAGGTTACGTCGACGTCCCGGCTCTGTGGGAAGGTATCGTTAAGCCGTCGGGCCTGCCGTTGATCGACGCTGCGTTGCGCCCGCTGATGGTTAACGAAGACGGCGGTGTGAACATCCTGCGCATGGAACAGCTGTACCCACTGCGTCACGACGTGGTCTACGCTGACGAACATATCGCTCGCATCAACGCGTTGCTGAAGTTCTGCGAGCTCATCGTTAAAGACGCCGAAGTCGAGCCGGTCATTTATACCTACATCGGCATGGCCGGCGTGGAAGAAGTCCGCTGGATTCGTTTCCAGATCGGCGCTGAGCAATCCTTCTCTTTTGCCATGTTGGAAAAGAACTACGACTACTTCATCGAGACACTCTCTCACGAGTTCCCGCTGGAGTGGGCATTGCAGGGTAACGAAAATCCGGCACTGGGCAAGAAGGGTTTGTACCTCAANGTATCCCGAGCGCCTATAGAGTTGCCGCTNCACTTTTTCCTGGTACCTTTCGCTGAAGCAGAAGGCGATGANCTGGTAAACGGNGACTGGATTCAATTGGANCAGACCATGAAGCGTCTGCGCCTGAAGATCTCCAGCAAGCTGCGCGACATCACGCAGAAGGCCAACGTGTTGGTTAACGCCGACATCGAGAAGGACCATGACCTGTACCTCGTGTTCAAGGCCATGGACAACTTCACGGCGCTGAACGTTACGTTGGACAAGGTTTACCCGAAGCTGCCTGAAAGCGGCGAAGTGAGCCTGGGCGACAACCCTACCACAGTGTTCGAGTGGAACGGCAAGGACAAGAAGGTGTTGGTGGCGGTCAAGCAGATCAATGCGGCCTGCAAACACATCAACAAGGAAATCGGGATTGCTCGCAAGTTGGTGAGTGAGAATCCGATCATTCAGAAAGAGTTCGATGCGCTGTTGAAAGTGGAGCTGTACGCCGCTGCACACTTCACCAACCGCATTTACAACTTCGCCCCTGAATACGGCATCAACCTGATCTCCGAAGTCACCAACGACATCCTGCGGGCCCTGACGGACTACTCCCAGACCGAATGGGCTGACGGCCGTACTGATCGCTCCATCGGTCTGGACCTGAACAGCTGGATCGTTTGGGAATACCTGCCGGGCGTTCCTCCAACCCGCGCTACTGCTGAAAGCGTTGACTTCGTGAACAACCTGTTCAACCGTTACACCGAAAGCTTCATCGCAGCGTTGTACGAAAAGCTGATCAACCTGGGTAACCCACTGATCCGTCCGTACGACTTCCGCGAAGTGGCTGACCTGGCTGACGGTATCCCGCTGGGCTCGATTCGTCGCGTGAAATAAACCATACCCCAACCCATTCCGCCACGAAGGGGAATGGGTTGGGGATATGTCCGCCTTATGGAGAAGGTGGGATGCCGAGCTTAGCTTCCAGCTGTGCGATGTAAGCGTCTTTCTTTACCAACTTCGCTTCCAACGTGTTGATCTTGGCGATGTCGTTATCCCCGTTGGTGATCTTGTTCTTCCGCGTGTTCTCAAACAACTGAGCGTCGGCAGCCGAAACATAACCAATGGTAGGGATGGTACCCAACTTAGCCTGAGAGTCCAGACCGAGTGTTGCCTTGGTGTATTCCTGGCAGTGTGTCATCACTTGTGCCATGGCGTCTTTCAAGGTGGGTGGTACGGCACCGAAGTCCAGGATCATGCACATACGTTCGTAAGAAATCCCATCGACCAACGGAAAGGATTTGAAGAACGTACTGAGGATGTAGATCGGCGGACCCAAACGACTGGTCAGGGTAACGATGATCGACCCTTCAGACTGAGCCCGTGCCAACATCGCCGGGTAATCCGCTTCAGCCAAACCAATCGGTTGGAAGACCAGGGCATACAGGTTGAGTTTCAACGCCTGCATTTCTGGAATGGTACGCAGAGCCTCTACCGTGTAATAAGTAGAAGGCACTACCACACGGTCGAAGGGAGCCAAAGCTTCAAATCGACCGGAGGCATTAATCGAGGGTATCAAGTTGCCTTCAGTTGCCATGTTGTTTAGCTCTCAATGATGCCGTCTTCCAGGTACTGCCAGCGGGTGACGACGATGTATTTCACTTTACCGATACGACGCGCCACGCACACTTTGCCGAAGCGAGTGATGCGGGTAATGCCGGCCGGGGTCAGGGTGTACGGGGTGGTCACTTCGGCAGCGGCCAAGAGGTTCTCCATTTGACGGATGAACTCCATGGTTGCACCGGACATGATGTCGAAGCCAGAGTCACTCGACGGAATCAACTGATAGTCAGGAACGATGACATCAATCTTTTCCATACCAGACCGGTTGTTCAGTTTCGCTACAAAGGCGCAGGCCATTGATTTGTAAAGGAACGGAATAACCTGGGTGGATTTTATGACATGCTCCGGCGTCATGTTGGTGGTCAGGAAGTGATCGACCAAGCCCATCATGGTTTCGCGGTCGACAATTGGCGACAACGAACTGGCGCCGTTGGTACGGTTCACCACACCCAGACGGTTGAAGTACGGCAGGACGTAGAACTCGATCGGGTTGAACAGATCGGGGATCTTGTCTTCCCAGTCGGATTCCGGGTAATCAGAAGCGTCGAGGATTTCCTGTTTGATCTGATCGAACAGTTGGTCTTCGGAATCTTGCCCGTTACCCCATTCCAGGAACCGCCAGTAGCCGATGTTGTAGTTCGGTGTGTTGATCAGGTCCATGATCTGGAAGTCAACCACGTCGCGGGCGGTCGGTGGCCACTCTTGTTGGTTGGTGGCTTCGTCAATGCGGTCGCGGATGACGAGTGGGGTTTCTTTGGCAAAACGCGCTTCGATCTGATGATAGTTCAGTGTCATCAGGGTGTCGATTTCATCCAGGGGGATCGGATGAATAATGGTGAACGACACACGAGGGTATTGTTCAAGGAAGTACGCGTTGGCCAGCCACAGGTAAAAGCTTTGTTTCTCGCCAGCAACGATGTGGTTACCTTTAACGAAGCTGGGGAACCAGATCGTGTTGTTGGTAACCATCTCACCGATGTCGGTGATTTCAATGTTGTTGGTGAAAGTGGCTTGTAACAACGCGAGTGTATTAGGGCGGCTGCCGGTAATGTTCCCGAGTTTAGCCTGAGCGTAAAGCCAGTTGCTAATCCCGATCTGAGCTTCTGCCAGCGCCTGCGGCATGACAATGTCGACGTTATCGGTTTGCGACAGGAAGTTAAACAGCACAGTATCGCTGACCGTAGTCTTGAGCGAGAACCGGCCAGGGTCTTTTGCGTATGTCTGTGCTTTAGTGGAAAGTTCGCCAATTGGGGAACTCGCCAATGGACCGTTGTTATGGAGTTGTGCTATGCTGCCAAAAGAAAGATAACTCGTTGTCATGATCTTCCACCTAGAAAGTAAGGAAATCTCTTATGTTTGGGCTCGTCAAGGAGCTGGCCGACAGATTCATAGAATTTGTCCTGCGTTTTGTAAAGGGAGAGACGGTCGAAGAACAACTTACTTCTGCGTTAAAGTCTGCCGTCTTTTTGATTGCCATTTTGGGTTGGGCAACCATTGGTCTGTTAATGGCCAACATTAACCTGCGTGTTGAGTTGTCGGATATGGAGGCCGGTATCACCAAGATGAACCTGCTCTTCGATCCAACGGATGGGGGTCCGATTAAAGCCTTTGTGCGTATCAACGATAGCCTTGCGAAACAAGTTTCTCTGGTAAAGAAGGAAAACACCCTTCTGTTCAAAAGCAACATCCGGTTGGCCGACGAGAACAACTTCTTACGCCCTTACTTAGTACGAGCGTTGGCCGAGTCACAGCGTCTCAAGAACAACAACGACGTCCTTCTCCAACTGTGCAAACCGGAGCCTGCTAAAAAGATACCCCAGTGAGCATCTAATGCGCGACATCAACTTCTATCAGAGCAGCTCACAATGGACGAGAAAATCCCCGAGATAAACATGGTGGTTTATCTGGTGGCCAACGTAGCCGAAGAAGGGAAGCAAAAGAAACATCACTTCCTAGGCGGTGCTGGTTATACCTACGACCGTCTTCAGGAGGGGAAAAAGAAACTAGCCAAAGATGTTCCCACCTCCACCGGCTACTACACCGGTAACCCTCAGAAACCTAACACCGTAGTCGTCGTGGAGGATGTCCTCACCTTGACCGTTCCGAACGCCCACACTGCGGTGGAAGCGATGATGAAGGGTCTGCTGGAGGTCCTGCACTATGCCAACGAGAAGCAGCACCTGAATTTGTGGATCGTTACTCCGCATAAAGAGATGGAGGCCTTCACCAAGGTCAAGACCCTCGCTCTCGCGGAAGCCGAACCAAAGATCGGTAAGTACGTCCTGAACAAACACGAGAAACCGTTAATCGATTTGATCGTGTTGATGATGGACGAGTTCAACAAGGACAAGAATCGCAAGATCTTCTTTGACTTCACTGGGTCAGCTGAAGGCGGCATGGGTAACCGTGATGCACAGAAGCAACTCAGTCTGGCAGAGGTGATCTCGACCTGGGGCTTTGACAAGGACGCTAAGCTGATTGTCCAGTCCCGTAAGGATTACGAAAACCCGGAAGTGGACTTCAACAAGATCGTCAGTGCGTCTCGCTGGTATTTCAGCACGCATGATCCTGAGAAGTTCTTCGAAGAGAAGCACGGGTATCGGGTCTACGACTTCGGCAAGGTTGAGCCGGACAAGAACTACTACGGCAAGCTGACACCGGACGTGACGTACGGCAAGCTGTACACCAAGAAGCCGATTGAGATTCTCGATAAGCTGTTCAACTTTACAGTCAAGCGCATCGACAATCCCGACGGTTACTTGTCAGCCGGTGATCTGAACCACGTGATCTCGAAAGACGTCGCGCGGTTAGTCGACACAGTGCCTGCGGTTCCGGTTAAACATCAGCTGGTGTCTCCGTTCATTAAACAGAACGGTCGCCCGGTATTGATCGAGCTGATTAAGCCGACCATGATGTCGTATCGGATTCGTGACTTTCACGTGGGTATGGAAGTGATGATGGAGGCGTGGTTGAAGAAGGATGAAAACAATACCTTCGGACACTCCACGTTCTACAACATCACCGACTTGATCTACGTCAAAGAAGTGAACGGCAAAGGCGTAACTAAGTTGAAGATCCATCCGGACTTTAACCAGTTGCGTACTGTGATCAAAGTTCCGGTCAAGCATCGTAACTCGATCAAGCCAGTGCCGATCTCGTTGTCCGTGGGTTACGACATCCCTGAGCGTAACGCGTTTAACTCCGTGGAAGATCCAAACGTTGAAGTCTGGGTGGTCACGGATACGAAGAACGAAGTAGGGCTGCGCTACAGCACAATGGTGGTGACTGAAGAGTTCATCTACATTCATACCAGCGCTGCGGCTAACCTGCGTGTACTGACGCTTGCCGAACTTGGTAGAAAGGCGTAATCGGCTATAACCCCTGGGGCGTGTAATTGCCCCAGGGGTTATGGTCCGCTTATGCCGCTTTTACAGCTTGGAGATGGTCTTCGCTTGATCGGTCAGAACGGCTGTCAGTTCGTTCAGCAACACCATCATCGCACCGGCAATGTTGGTCAGAGACACGAAACGGTTCACCACACTCTCGATATCCATGATGGCATGTTCGGTGAGGGTGATGTCGTTGGCGTGGATCTTGTTGACCAGCAGGGTACCCAGGTCGTAGACGTTGCTCAGTTCACGGGCGATCAATTCCACGTCGCGTGCGTTCAGCAGGGTCACGGCATTGTTGAAGTTGGTGGCCACTTCAAAGAACTCTTCGAAGCCCACGTACACCTGGCCCATCGGGTGCTTCGATTGACGGTCTTGGTCTGGCAGGTTCTGGATGAAGTTCTCGCAGGCGCTGAGAGCATTATCGAAGTCCGACACGGTCCAGCGGAAGGAGCTGTCCAGACGACCCGTCTTCAGGATTTGTTTCAACCAATGATATAGTCTCGACGCTTCCGTTTTCAGGCTGCTGATGATGTAGATACCACCGCAGACGGCTTTGCTGTGCGCTGCCATGTTGGCCATGCCCACGCGATAACCTTCCGGGGTGAGCAGAGCAACACCAGAGTTCTTGACGAACAGAACCTTCTTGGTCTTGACGTTGTTTTCAGCACCGCTCAGATCAACGGCATGAACAGTTTTACCCAGTGTTGCCAGACGTTTGTCGACAGACGTACTGAGCTCCTTGAAGAACATACCAAAGCTTTCACCGATGCTGAGTGCTTCGAAGCCTTGTACAGTAAAAGGTGTGGGGCGTTTCACAAGTTGGATGTAATTTTCCATCACTGACCTCGGCATCAGTATAGTTTAGAAAGGGCCGCAATTTGCCCATTGATTCGGGCTTTTGGCCCCTCTCGTTAAAGTCATAAAATATTAGGGATAACTTCCAATGGCAAGCCCGCATGCATTTGCAAAGAACCAGAAGTCTTCCAACACCGTGATTGCAACACTCCAGTACTCCCCGATGATGGACATGATCAACGGTGAGTTCCTGATCGGTCCCGATGGCATTACATATATGAACGGCGGTATCTGCCGGAACAACGCAGTGACTGGGGGTAACAACACTCAGAAAACTGGTCAGTGCGTTTTGATGATGGCGCGTACGCTGGTTCGATACCACACTTCACTTGTTGTCTTCTTTGATATCGAAGCCACCTTTAACGTTGGCCGTCTGGCTGATGAAGTCGATCGTGAAATTGGCATCCCAGGTTACTTCTTCGCCGAGATCATGGATGTTCGTTTCTTCTACTTCAGTCGTAACGATATCGAGAACCCATGCGACGGTAACTTCGTTCACCAGTGGTTCAAAGATCGTCACGCTGAAATCAAGGAAGCGATCAAGGCCAAGCACGACATCTACATCGCTACGCCGTACGCGGGCAATGACGGCGTGCAGATGAAGATCATCTCCCCGATCCTGACCATCACGGACTCGATCTCGGAAATGCACTTCGCCAAAACCTCGGCCAAGTTCCAGGAAGATAACGTCGACGAAGGTGGTGCGGGTAAAACGCGTGACCTCGTGATCGGTAACCAACGGCGTATCGTGTACGAAGACTGCGACGTACTGGGTGGGGAGTTCGGTGCGTATCAGGTAACAACAGCGCAAGTGACCGACATCGTTAACATGACCGGTCAACCGCTGGAAAAGGAAACCGTGTTCATCGGTCAGGGCAAGAAGCTCAAGGGACCTAAATCCCTGCTGCGTATTCCTCAGATCGGTTACCGCATTATTAAGGGCAGCGCCCTCAAATCTGGCCAGGAGTGGTTGTACCCTAACCCCTTCGGCAGCGACGTGACGATTGGTAAAGATGCAAAAGAAAACCCTGATCTGCTTTTCTACACAACTAGCGTTTTCCGCAACAAGAGTGGTTCTTCTGGTGCTAGCCTGTTCTTTATTGGTTCCCAAAGTTTAGGGATCCAGGAAGGCCTGAGCATGTATCATGCTATGAAAACGTCCAATATGTTCGGCCTGGACGGCAGCGCCATCAGCCACGCATGCACCCTTTACCCGGAATGCAAACTGGGTCGTACCACCATCTGGAAGAAGTCGATCGAGGACAAGAAGTTGTTCCGCGCACTCGGCATCTGCTACCAGATGTGGTTCATGCAAACGTTCTGGCTGAAGTTGGAACACAAATACCGCATCACCCCGCAGGAACTGTACGCGAAGATCAAGGAACAAGGCATTGATTGGAACGACATCCTCGAGAACACCGTGGACTACTGGTTCACCAATCCTGACATCAAGAAACACACCGTGTCCACCATGGAGCTTTTGAAGATTGCTCTGGGCGAACGCAAGCCTTACTGGATCAAAGAAACAAAAGAAGTCAAAGCGGTAGAAAGCAAAGCCGCGTAATAAAAGTTAGGAGCAGGCAAGGAGTGTGCATTATACATGGCACTCCTTCGCCAATACAGATTCTGAGGAAGAAGAACTAATGGACCCGATCCCAGCGGAAGCGACGCCGATCGCCAGTATCATTCTGGTGGTTGCGGACAGCAACTTTGCAAACCTGTGTAAAGACCCTGTAGAGTATATCAGTCTTTTGAAAGAGCGCGTTCTCACAAAAAGACAGGGCGACGCAATGTTGTACACCGTCACTGGTAAGTACGGGATTAGCAACATCGATAACACCATTCCAACGTTGGACGTCGAAGACCGTAACAAAACCTTGTTCAGTCAGACGTTGGAAAACTCCACCATGCTGTTCGACGAGCTCATGGTGATCAGCGTTCACGAGAATGATCCGTATATTCTCGCTGCTAAAGAAGTGGTTACTACCGCGAGCAAAACTTCCACCCACTATAAGTACCCGAGGAAGTAACCATGGCAGGCAATCGCAAGGGCTTTGAAGAATTCATCTACGGGTTCATGGGAAGTCTGACAAAAGGTGGGGGCAACAAGGTCATTTACGAGCGCCTGCTAAAACCCATGTCGGACAAGCAGATCGAAGACTTCGTGGTCAAGATGGAACAGGGGATGCCTCTCTCTATCTGGGCCAGCTCGTTTGACGAGAAAGAAAAGCTGGACTTCGACAACCTCCTGAAACTCTGCGAGAAGTACGGGGTTAACGCGGTACAACGTCTGGTCGTTTACGACGAAGACACCGGCATCAAATCGATGACCGACTACTCCGCTATCATCGGTACGGCGGAATGTCGTAAGCAGCGTCAGATGCTCATCAAGAAGTTTGGTGCAGCAAAGGACGACTACAACATCGACGACCTCACCGGTCAGGTCATGGGCGACTCTCGCTCGACGGGTATCAGTCAGCCGGAGATCACGGTTCTGCGTAACCTGGGTCTGTACACCATGGCCAACGAACTGTACAACGTCAAGGGCGGTGACTTGGATGCCTTGAAGGCTTACAAGAACGACCTGCTGACCACCGGTAAGACCAACACCAACAGCAGCCTTCGTCGCGGCGGTATCGCGAAGGTACTGGAGACTGCGCACTACATCATGCGCGGTCGTCACATCGACAACAACCTGGACAAGCGCTATGGATAAGTTGATTGCGCTGAAGACAGTGATCGAACGCGTTTACGTCGCTATCAATAACGACGGCCGGACGGACATCATCGTTCCGATGGCAAGCATGGCTCACAAGCCGTTGGTGACGTTCGCTACGGCTTACGAGGCCTTCATCAAATCGGTGGCGGTTTCCTCTGCATTGTTCGACCGTTGGCTGAACATCCAGATGCAGGTGTACACCGAACTCCGGGATGACCAGGATGCAATCACCCAATTCGCAGAGCTCTTCCAGAATGTTCTGAACGGAACGGAAGGCGGTGCGGCTGGTATGATTCCCGCTGAGCGGTTTCAGGATACCAGCTTTATCATCGCGCTGGCTTTCCGGGTTTATCTGGACGCTATTGTTATCGAGGGTGTCAAGACCCCTCGCGAACAGCCTGCCGAAGAAGGTGCAGCCGCATGAACCGGGACTTAAAGATCTACGCTGAAATCCGGGGGCTGTACGACTACCGCCGGGGTATCCTGCAATGGATGATGACCGAGGGCATTACTGACGACGTGTTGCGTACACGCGAAGGTGATCGC
>Ga0065712_10067953_pt1 | contig 19385 bp, 19 predicted proteins | sample MisRhiReplicate1_FD_59099 | JGI IMG/M metagenome (GOLD analysis project Ga0065712, IMG submission 59099) | Miscanthus rhizosphere microbial communities from Kellogg Biological Station, MSU, sample Rhizosphere Soil Replicate 1: eDNA_1 v3... | ecosystem: Host-associated > Plants > Roots >...
CCCGAAGGCGGCTTTTTTGTAACTTGAAAGAACGAGGCCTGATCCTGTCAGGTGAGGAATTCATCACAAAACCGCCCGCCGGTTTCAGGCCCCGTCGCGTGCAATTTAAGCTGCTGCCGAAGAATTAGCAAAGCGGGAGAAAACTATTCGGTCAAATAGCCATACCATCACCAGCGAAGCCCCCACCAGCGGAAAGGCGACCGCAATGCCGAACATGATCGCCATGGCGGTTTTCCAGCGCGGCAGGTCGTGGCGCAGCGGCGGTACACCCAGGCCGCCCTGGGGACGACGTTTCCACCAGATCACCAGCCCGCTGACGGCGCTGATCAGGATCATCAGGCAGGCAAGGAAGATCAGTAACTGATTGATCCAGCCGAAAAACTTCCCTTCGTGCAGCATCACGCCCATCTCGGTCGCCCGCGAAACCAGGCTGTAATCCTGCCAGCCGACATCCGCCAGTACCTTGCCGCTGTACTGATCGATATGCAGGGTGGCGTCGTTGCGCGGGTCATCGGCAAACACCGACACCGTGAAAACGCCTTCGGCGGTCTTGGGCGCCGTGATGCTGTAGCCGGGCTCGATGCCCCTGGCGGTTGCGATGTCGACCACCTGTTGCAGGCTGACCTTGGGGGCGGCAGGGCCTGCGGACATGCTGTGCTGATGCATGTGCTCGGCATGCTCGCCGGTGGATTGCGGCATCGGCGTGTTTTCCATTGCCCACGGCACGGTCTGTGCGCTGGCGGTGTTGAGTTCGCCGGCCATTTGCGAGGACTTGGGCACGTCGGTCCACATTGCAGCCGGGAACGTGTTCCAGACTGCCGCGTACTGCTTGCCCCACATGCCGGTCCAGGTCATGCCGCTGAGCAGCATGAACAGCAGAATCAGTGATCCCCAGAAGCCGGTCACCGCATGCAGGTCCTTCCACAGCACGCGGCCACGCGCGGTCAGTCGGGGCCATAGCACGCCTGCGACGCGCGAGCCCCGTGGCCACCAGAGGTACAGCCCGGAAATGACCAGCATGATGCCCCAGCCAGCCGCCAGTTCGATCAATCGGTCACCGACAGTGCCGATCATCAGCTCGCCATGCAGCGCGCGGGCAATGGCCTGCAGGTTCTGTTTCGCGTCCTGAGTGCCCAGGATCTCGCCGCGATACGGATCGACGAAGACGTTCACCTCACGACCCTGATCGCGAATCACGAACTGCGCGCTGCCTTCGGCGCTCACCGGCGGGAAGTACTTGCTGATGGCGGCCTGTGGATAAGTGCTCAGTACGCGCTGTTGCAACTCATCGGCACTGATCTGATGGTGAGCAGGTGTCACGCTCAGCAAATCGCTGTACATCAGGTTGTCGAGTTGTGGCTTGAACAGGTAAATCATCCCGGTCAGCGACAACAGAATCATGAAGGGCGCGACGAACAATCCGGCGTAAAAATGCCATCGCCAGGCCAGGTTATAGAAAGAAACGGTGGGTTTTGACACGGTCAACGCTCCCGAAGAGGGATAACACAGCACAACTCGCACGCAGCCTGGGCCGAGCGCGGTCATGGAATTTTTCTGGTGCTAGGCTGTGAAAAGCGCTGGGGGTGCCCGGCTTCGGGCATTGGGGAAGATCGCTCGCTGCGCATGCCCGAGCAGGGTCTGGGCAGTGAAGAAGTCCGCATGGCGAAGCACAGCCGCTGCGACCACCACCGGTACATAGGGAAGCGCCGGGCAACTGAACAGCAGCGTGCAGTAACCGCATTTGGCCCACAGCGCATGGTCGCTCGCGCCTGCGTCAGTCGGAGTGGCGTGTTCACTGCCGTGATGAGCATGGCTGTCGGCCGAACTGCCCATGTCCATCGACATGGCAGGCGGCATCGACATGCCGGCGTGCTGATCCATCGGCATCGACTGGGAAATCAGTGGACCGATAAAGATCATCAACATGGCGAACAGGCTCAGCCACGCGGCCCGGTTTTTACCTGGGATGGCTGATCGTTCGCGGTCTCGGCGCAGGGCGCTCAATCTGGAAGGCTACTCAGTGCTGGTGTTCAGGTGCCTGCTTTTGTACCACGACCTGCACCTGGACATCTCCGGCCTTCTCGAAATGCAGCGTCATTGGAAAGCGTTGTCCGACGAGCAGCTTCGAGCGGTCCTTGATGTCCAGCAGCATCACGTGCCAGGCCATGGGCGCGAAGGTCACGGTCGCCCCGGCAGGCACGTCTACGGTCTGCACCTGCTGCATTTTCATCAGGCCATCTGCCTGAAGGTGTTCATGCAGTTGGGCCTGACCTGCAATCGGGGTGTCGACGCCGAGCAGTCGGTCGCCTGTGTCACCTTTGTTTTCGAGCACGAAATAGGCGGCTACGGTTGGCGCATTGGGCGGCAGCTCCATGGACCACGGGTGGGCGATCATGATCTGGCCAGCGGTGTACTGGTGAGCGTGGGCGAAACAGGCAGGCAGCAACAGTGCGGCCAGCACGAGGGCTTTCTTGAGCATCGGGGTTCTCCGGTCAATCCATTCAGGTGCATCGAGGCACGGGCAAACGGGGATCAGACCGGCGGAGAGGCTCGCGGATTGGCGCTCGGCCATTGCAGGCGCGGCGAGGCATGGATCAGAAAAATCGCAGGCGCGAAGCGCTCAGGCTCCAGACGCGCCACCAGCCCATGGCTGAAACCGGGTGGGATGACGACAAACACCGACCCCGAACAGCAGGGGCAGTGCTGCATCGTGGATAGGTGCTGCTGATCGTCGGGCATGCCTTGTGACGCTTCGCCCAGTGGAATGGCAACCAGTCGGGTGCCGCCACCACTACAGAACGTGCCCCACAGCACCTGCTCCCCGGCGACGCGTGGCGTGCTGGGCGACAGTGGCATGGCCAGCAGACTGAACAGCACTGCAAAGCAGGCAATCCAGACCGTTGTTGTGCGTCGTTGAGACATCACAGGTTCCGTTCGTGTCGGGTGATCAACCCCGCCATTTAGCCTGAATGAGGGGGATAAGTAAAAAAGCAGGGTGTGTCTGCCATCGGATCACTCCGCTGGCAACGGCAACCGTTGTCCGGCCATCAACAGCGCCAGCCGACTCAGGCTGCTCCATGGTGAGCCTGCTGCCTGACCCTTGATCTGCGCATCAATGCGTTGCGCATCCATGAGCAACTGGCTCCAGCGCTTCGCTGAATGACGTTGCAGGGCCTTGCTCATCAGCGGTTTGCGTTTGTCCCAGACCGGCGGACGGGCTGAACTGAAGATTTTGTCCATGGGCACGCCCTGACTGAATTGCAGGGACATGTTGGCCAGCGCACGCAGCTCGCGGGTGAGCGCCCAGAGAATCACCGGCGTTTCGACCCCTTCGCCGCGAAGCCCTTCCAGCATGCGCAAGGCATGTGCCGCTTCGCCGTTGAGGACGGCATCGGTCAGGCCGAACACATCGAAACGTGCACTGTCGGCCACCGCCGCCTGCACGGTTTCGACGGTGATCTGTCCGTCCTCGGCCATCAGCTTGAGCTTTTCGATTTCCTGCGCAGCGGCCAGCAGGTTGCCTTCGACACGTGCAGCGATCAGTTCGACCGCATCCTGAGTCGCCGCCAGCCCCGCCCCTGAGAGGCGCTGACGAATCCATTGCGGCAACTGGCCAATGTCCACCGGCCAGATCTGCACAAACTGAGTCTGCGCGCCTTCGACCAGCGCCTTGCCCCACTTGGTTTTCTGCGCGCTGCCATCCAGCTTGGGCAGGCTGATCAGAAGCAGCGTGTCTTCGGCAGGCCGGTTGCAGTATTCGATCAGTGCTGCGGCACCCTTGTCACCCGGCTTGCCGGAAGGCAGGCGCAGTTCAAGAAGGCGACGCTCGGCAAACAGTGACATGCTGGCGCCGGCCTGCAGCAGCGTGCCCCAGTCAAAGCTGGCATCGGCGCTGAACACCTGGCGTTCGTCGAAACCTTGCTGGCGAGCCGCTGTGCGGATAGCGTCGGCAGCTTCCTGGCAGAGCAGCGGGTCATCGCCACTGATCACGTAGACCGGTGCGAGTGTGCCTTGCAGGTGTTTGCCGAGTTGGGCGGGGGCGAGTTTCATCGTAGAGAAATGCCGGGGCCGGCGAACCGGCCCCCGGACGCTTACCTGCTCGGGACTTCAACAGGCGACTGTTGAGGTGTTTCGTCACGGATGCGCTGAGCGGCTTCAAGAGCATCGGCTTCAGCCTTGGCGACCGCGTCGGCCTTGGCCTGCAGTTCGTCCAGGCGAGAAGGCGTCAGTTGTTGCAGGTGCGCCATCATTCTCTGAATCAGTTCGTTGCGCATTTCGCCACGGACCTGAGCCGCTTCCTGATCGGAGCCGGTCAGGTTGTTGCCGTCGTGAACGTAGGAGCGATCCACGCTGACCTTGTCGCCCAGCAGGAAGCGATCTTTCTCGCCGCGAACCTCATAGTTGAGCGTCGTGGTCAACTGGTACTCGGCCGAGCGGCCCGAGCCGCTGAAGCTGGCGTTACGCTGTGTTTCTGCTTCGTTGACCAGAATCAGCTTGTACGGCGCGCCGGTGTAGACCTTCACGCCGGAGCTGGTCAGTACACGCGTGAGTTGGGTAACGGTTTCGCCGTAGGCATTGCGTGCGCTGACATCCAGCTCCTTGATAGCCAGCTCGGTCGTACCAGTGCCACGCAGATGAAAGCCGCAGGCGCTCAGCAGAACGGCAAGGCCCATCACCAGCAAATTGCGTTTGATCATCTTGATGCTCCCCTTGAATCCTTGTGGGCCGACTTCGCGTCCCTTGGAAATATGTTCGGCACCCGGTCTGCCGGGTGCCCGATCTCATCAGCTTGCGACGATATTGACCAGTTTTCCTGGCACGACGATGACCTTGCGGATCGTCAGGCCATCAATGAAGCGCAGTACGTTCTCGTTGACCCGGGCAGCCGCTTCCACTTCTTCGCGGCTGGCGCTTGCCGGCATCTCGATGTGGCCGCGCAGCTTGCCGTTGACCTGAATCACCAGTTGCAGCGTGTCCTGCACCAGAGCGCTTTCATCCAGCGCAGGCCAGCCTGCATCAATGACTGGCGTGGTGTGGCCCAGTTCCTTCCACAGCTCGTGGCTGATGTGCGGCGTGATCGGTGCCAGCAGCAGGGTGACGGTTTCCAGTCCTTCCTGAAGCAGGGCGCGATCCTGCGCAGTAGCTTGCGGGACTTTTTCCAGCACGTTCATCAGCGTCATCACCTGAGCGATGGCGGTGTTGAATTTCTGATTCTGGCCAATATCCTGGCCGGCCTGTTTGATCGCCTGATGAATCGAACGACGGATAGCCTTCTGATCATCGCTCAGCGCGGCGATATCCAGCGTTCCGGAGGCACCTTGTGCAACATGGGCCTGCGCCAGACGCCACACACGACGCAGGAAGCGGCTCGAACCTTCGACGCCGGAATCGGACCATTCCAGGCTCATGTCAGGTGGCGAGGCAAACATCATGAACAGGCGGCAGGTATCTGCGCCGTACTGATCGATCATGGTCTGCGGGTCGATGCCGTTTTTCTTCGACTTCGACATCTTTTCGGTACCGCCGATCTCAACCGGCAGGCCGTCGCTGGTCAGCTTGGCACTGATCACCTTGGCCTTGGCGTCACGCTCCAGCGTCACGTCGGCCGGATTGATCCAGGTCTTCTTGCCGCTGGTTTCCATGCGGAAGTAGGTTTCGGCGTTGACCATGCCCTGGGTCAGCAGGTTCTTGAACGGCTCGTTGGACGTCACCAGACCTTCATCGCGCATCAGCTTGTGGAAGAAGCGTGCGTAGAGCAGGTGCAGGATGGCGTGCTCGATACCGCCGATGTACTGATCGACCGGCAGCCAGTGGTTGGCGGCGTTCGGCTCGACCAGGCCACCTTCGTAATGCGGGGAAGCGTAGCGTGCGTAATACCAGGAGGACTCGACGAAGGTGTCCATGGTGTCGGTTTCACGCTTGGCCGGTGCGCCGCATTTCGGGCACTTGCACTCGTAGAACTCGGGCATGCGCGCCAGCGGTGAGCCTGCGCCATCCGGCACGACATCTTCCGGCAGCACCACAGGCAATTGATCTTCAGGGACCGGCACGTCACCACACGTGTCGCAGTGCACGATCGGAATCGGGCAGCCCCAGTAGCGCTGACGGCTGATGCCCCAGTCGCGCAGGCGAAACTGGGTGCGTGACTGACCCAGGCCTTTCTTGACCAGCGCAGCTTCCATCGCGTCGAACGCGGCGGTGAAGTCCAGGCCGTCGAACTCGCCGGAATTGATCAGCACGCCGTGCTCGCCGTAGGCTTCCTGCCACGGTGCCGGGGTTTCGTCGCCTGCGCTGGTGCGCACCACGGCCTTGATCGGCAAGTGGTATTTGGTGGCGAATTCGAAGTCACGCTCGTCGTGCGCAGGCACAGCCATGACCGCGCCGTCGCCGTAATGCATCAGCACATAGTTGGCGACCCACACCGGCAGCTTCTCGCCGGTCAGCGGGTGCTCGACGAACAGAGAGGTCGGCAGGCCTTTCTTTTCCTGAGTCGCGACGTCGGCTTCGGCGACGCTGCCGCCCTTGCATTCATCGATGAACGCTTGCAGTTGTGCGTCTTCCTTCGCCGCCAGGGTCGCGAGCGGGTGCTCGGCGGCCACTGCCACGTAGGTCGCGCCCATCAGCGTGTCGGGACGGGTGGTGAAGACTTTCAGGGTACCGGCTTCGCCGATGCTGGTCTGATCGTAAGGGAACTGCACTTCCATGCCGCGGGATTTGCCGATCCAGTTGCGCTGCATGGTCTTGACCTGTTCAGGCCAGCCCGGCAGTTCGTCGAGGCTCTCCAGCAGCTCATCCGCATAAGCGGTGATCTTGAAGTAGTACATCGGGATTTCGCGCTTCTCGATCAGCGCGCCCGAACGCCAGCCGCGACCGTCGATGACCTGCTCGTTGGCCAGAACAGTCTGGTCGACCGGGTCCCAGTTCACGGTGCCGTTCTTGCGGTAGATCACGCCTTTCTCGAACAGGCGAGTGAACAGCCATTGTTCCCAGCGATAGTAATCAGGCTTGCAGGTGGTGATTTCACGCGACCAGTCGATGGCCAGGCCCAGGCTCTTGAGCTGGGTCTTCATGTAATCGATGTTTTCGTAGGTCCACTTCGCTGGCGCGACGTTGTTGTCGATGGCCGCGTTTTCCGCCGGCATGCCGAAAGCGTCCCAGCCCAGTGGCTGCAGGACGTTCTTGCCCAGCATGCGCTGGTAGCGGGAGATCACGTCACCGATGGTGTAGTTGCGCACATGACCCATGTGCAGCTTGCCGCTGGGGTAAGGGAACATCGACAGGCAATAGTAGGTTTCCTTGCCTGGCTGTTCACTGACTTCAAAAGACTTTTGCTCTTCCCAGAAGGTCTGGGCGGCGGCTTCGATTTCGCGGGGCTGATAGAGTTCGTGCATGGCTACTTTTGACTAAAGATTAGTGACCCTTGACCTCTTCATTGCTTCGCCGAGTCAGGTCTGCACCGCTTGCCGGACAATTGCAACTGTCTGTGCGGTGCGTACAGGCTCAAGAGAGCGGAAGTGGAATGGCAGGAAGCGTCGTAGCATACATGAGCGCCGTCTATCGAGGGAGTCCTGATTGCTATGCGCGGCAGCCACGGCCCCGTCCAACCGCTGTCTCTGGCCGTTGGTCGCACTTATCGGCCTGTTTCGGCAGCGGCGCTAAGCTCATTCTCGAGGGTATGTTCTATCTTCAGTGAGGTGAGCGGATGACAGAGTTGCAGCACGCAGTAAGCACTTATGAGCTGTATGAACGTTTGATCGATCGTCTCGGGCTTGCTCTTGAAATGGCAAGTACCGCGGTTCGGCTCCGAAACGAGTCGCCTGCCGTACTTGAGCTCAAAGGGTTGAGCAGTGCCGAGTTCGAGTGGATCGAGGCCTACCTTGAAAAAGGCGCGATGGCGGCAAACGGGGCTGTCAAGGGTCAGTCAAAGGGCAGTTTCACGCGATCACCGGAGCAGACCAGTTTGGCCAGAGCGCCTGGACAATCAGCCACGATCATCTGGCTGAAAGATCGAAAGCGTGGCAGGTCATCGATGCGGTCAGGCCGCAACAACTGATACGACGATCAGGCTTTCCCCCGGCAGGCTGCGGGCCTGCCTTTTAAGCATTGTTGCTTAGCTTCAAACCTTTTAGGCTTCGGGCATCTCTGGAGATGTCCGATGCCTTTGCGTTACCTGCTCAAGACCCTTCTTCTGCCTCCCGGCATCCTGTTTTTATTGCTGATTCTGGCCTGGTGGTTGAGACGTTCGCGGCCGCGTATGGCTGCCGTGTGCTTCGTAACCGGCCTTGGCGGGTTGTGGCTGATGAGCCTGCCGGTTGTCGTGGAGTGGGGCGCAGGCAGAATGGAACAGGTGCCACCTCTGCCGCAGGCCCAGTGGGCGAGTCTGGCGCAGCAGGCCGACGCGATTGTGGTGCTGGGCAGCGGGCGCGAGCGCAACTCGCCGACCTGGGGTGGTGATGTGCCGACGGGCATTGGTCTGGAGCGGCTGCGGCTGGCAGCGCGTCTGTCCAAGGCATCCGGGCTGCCCGTGCTGACAACGGGCGGCCTGCACTATGACGAGCCTCCCAGCGAAGCGGCGATCATGGCGCAGTCGCTGCAGGATGATTTCGGCGTCGCAGTGCGCTGGCAGGAAGGTTTGAGCCGGACGACCTGGGAAAACGCTACCCTGACCGCTGGCATTCTTCAGCCCCAGGGCATCAAGCGAGTCGTGCTGGTGACCCAGGCTTGGCACATGCCCAGGGCGCGCTGGAGTTTCGAGAAGGCCGGTTTTACCGTGGTGGGTGCGCCCGTGGGTTTTCTGGGCGTGGACAATGCCCGACCGTTCGGCGGCTGGCTGCCCGAGAGCCGGGTGTTCATGCAGAGCGGCGTGTTGCTCAACGAAGCGATGGGCTTGCTGGTCTATCCGCTGATTTACCCCTAGGTGATCAGAAGCAATCCCGCCCAAACCCGGGATTGCTCTGAAGCCTGATCAGACCGTCTTGGAGATGCGTGCCGCGAGCAAGGCCCAGCCAAACAGCAGCAGGCAGACAAGCGCCAGAGGCCACGAACGCCAGTGCAGGTAAGGCGTCAGGCCTTGCATCGGCACTACGTCGCCATACAACACGCCACGCTCGAACTGCGGAATCTGCACGGTGATCCTGCCGAACGGATCGATGAGTCCTGTCACGCCATTGTTGGTGGCGCGGATCATCCAGCGTCCGGCTTCAAGCGCGCGCATCTGGGCCATCTGCAGATGCTGCAGCGGGCCGATCGAGGTGCCGAACCAGGTGTCGTTACTGACCGTCAGCAACAGATCGCTCTGGGCCGACAGGCCTGCGGCAAATTCGGGGTAGACCACTTCGTAGCAGATGAAGGGCGCGATGTGATAACCCTTGGCCTGCAGCAGTGCCTGATCGTCCGGGCCTCGGGCGAAGTCCGACATCGGCAGGTCGAAGAACGCGATCAAACCGCGTAATACGTCCTGCAGCGGCACGTATTCGCCGAACGGAACGAGTTTCTGCTTGTAGTACGTGCCGTCACCCTGGCCGGTCACGGTGATGCCGTTGAAGTAACGGTATTCGCCACGCCCGGTCAGCTCGCGCACGGGCACGCCCGTGATCAGCGCCGAACCGCGCTCGGAGGCGAACTTGCCCATCATCGAGAGGTAACCTTCGGCACTTTCCTTGAGCACCGGTACGGCGGTTTCCGGCCAGACGATCAGGTCGGCCTGTTGCGACCTGAACGTCATGTCGCGGTACAGCGCCAACTGGTCGTTCAGCTTCTGCGGGTCCCACTTCATGCTCTGCTCGATGTTGCCCTGCATGGCGACCACTTTCAGCGGCTTGCCCGACGGCGAGGTCCAGGCATGGCCCTTGAGCGCCACCCCGGCGACCCAAGGCGCCAGCAACAGCAGCACGCCAATCGCCAGAAAGGATTTACGCGCCTGCAAGCGGTGCAGATTGCACAACAATGCAGCGGTCAGGCCCAGTACGAAGGAAATCAGCCAGACGCCGCCCACCGGTGCAAGTCCCGCCAGCGGTCCGTCGAGCTGGCTGTAGCCGGAGTACAGCCAGGGGAAGCCGGTGAGAAACCAGCCCCGAAACGCTTCCTGGCCCAGCCACAGTGCAGCGAACGCCAGCGCATCGGCCAGTGGCGCTTCGTTACGCCGCAGCCAGCGCGCCCAAACCCAGGCGGGAAGGGCGAAGAACAGTGCGATGGCGGCGATGAACGCCAGCATCAATAACCCGGCCAGCAGCACCGAAGCGCCGCCGTAGGTGTGAATGCTGACGTAGATCCAGCTGGTACCCGCGCCGAACAGGCCGAAGCCGTAGCACCAGCCGCGTCCCAGCGCCTGGCGCGGGCTCAGCTCACGCAGCCCCAGATAAAACACCGCGACTGCCACCAGGATCAGTGGCCAGACATTAAACGGTGCCAATGCCAGGGTCGTGAGTCCGCCAGCGACGACGGCCAGCAGGTTGCCGGGCCAGCCGGGACGCGTAATCCAGCGCATGTAGGTTCCTTAAAGCGGCATCAGGGTGGTGTTACGGGCGATTGATGGGGCTCAGACGCAGCAGGTGGATGCGACGGCTGTCTGCGCTCAGGATGCGGAAACGATAGGCACCGATTTCGGTGATTTCGTTGCGCTTGGGCAGGTGGCCGAAAGCATTCATCACGAGGCCGCCGACGGTGTCGAACTCTTCGTCGGAAAACTCGCTGTCGAAGAACTCGTTGAAGTTTTCGACCGGCGTGAGGGCCTTGACCAGGAAGTCACCGCTGGGCAGCGGCTTGATGAAGCTGTCTTCCTCGACGTCATGCTCGTCCTCGATGTCGCCGACGATCTGCTCCAGTACGTCTTCAATCGTCACCAGACCCGCCACACCGCCGTATTCGTCAATGACGATGGCCATGTGGTTGTGGTTGGCGCGGAATTCGCGCAGCAGCACGTTGAGACGCTTGGACTCCGGCACGAACGTCGCCGGGCGCAGCAGTTTCCTGACATCGTCACTGTCACCGTCGGGCTTGAGGATCAGCGGCAGCAGATCCTTGGCCAGCAGCACGCCAAGGACGTCGTCGTGGCTCTCGCCGATCACCGGATAGCGCGAGTGCGCGGCATCGATGACGGCGGGAAGGAATTCGCGGGGTGTCTGGGTCGCCTTGATGCTGATCATCTGCGAGCGCGGCACCATGATGTCGCGTACCTGCAGGTCGGCAACCTGGATGGCTCCCTCGACGATGGCCAGCGCTTCGCTGTCCAGCAATTTGTTCTGGTGGGCTTCGCGCAGCAGCTCAAGCAGCTCCTGGCGGTTTTTCGGCTCATGGACAAAAGCCTGGGTCAGTTTACCCAGCCATGACTTTTGTCCGTTGCTCGATCGGTCTTCGCTCATAGCCCTTACTCGTGGTCCTTGCTTGATGTTTCTGAATGTTGAGGTTCGGTGTCGTCGTCGGCATAAGGGTCGGGATAGCCCAACTCATCAAGCAACGTTCGTTCCAGCGCTTCCATCTCTTCGGCTTCTTCATCGTCGATATGGTCGTAACCCAGCAGATGAAGACAGCCATGAATCACCATGTGCGCCCAGTGGGCGTCCACGGCCTTGTTCTGTTCAGTCGCTTCGCGATTCACCACCGGTACGCAGATGACCAGATCGCCCAGCAACGGGATGTCCAGCATGTCATCCGGTACATCGGCCGGGAAGGACAGTACGTTGGTGGCGTAGTCCTTGTGCCGCCAGGTGTGATTGAGTTCACGCCCTTCGACTTCATCGACCAGTCTGATGGTCAGTTCGGAGTCGGCACTGCGCTGACGCAGACCCATTTCACACCAGAGGCGGAACTGGGCTTCGGTCGGCGCAGGGGTTTCGCTTGCGACTTGCAGGTCCAGCTCAAGCATCGCGGTTCTTGTCCCGAGAGTAACTGTTGTTGCTCGACGAGCCGTCGCTGAAACGATCATCGAAGCGCTCATAGGCTTCAACGATGCGTTGCACCAACGGGTGGCGAACCACGTCCTTGGGCTTGAAGTGCGTGAAGCTGATGCCCGGCACATCCTTGAGCACATCGATGACATGCGTCAGGCCCGACTTGGTGCCCTTGGGCAAGTCGACCTGGGTGATGTCGCCGGTGATCACGGCGGTGGAGCCGAAGCCGATACGGGTCAGGAACATTTTCATCTGCTCGACGGTGGTGTTCTGACTTTCGTCGAGAATGATGAAGCTGTTATTAAGGGTGCGTCCGCGCATGTAAGCCAGCGGTGCCACTTCAATGACCTGTTTCTCGATCAGCTTGGCAACGACCTCGAAGCCGAGCATCTCGTAGAGCGCGTCGTAGAGCGGTCGCAGGTACGGGTCGATCTTCTGGGCGAGGTCGCCGGGCAGGAAGCCGAGTTTTTCACCCGCTTCAACCGCAGGGCGCACCAGCAGGATGCGACGGATCTGCTCACGCTCCAGCGCATCGACTGCGCAGGCGACAGCGAGGTAGGTCTTGCCGGTACCGGCAGGGCCGATGCCAAAGTTGATGTCGTTGCCGAGGATCTCTTTGACGTAGCGCTGCTGGTTGATGCCGCGCGGGCGGATCATGCCCTTCTTGGTGCGCAGCGCAACGCCGACTTCGGCGGCCGGGTGGTTATCCAGCCCGTCGACGCCTGATTCCTGCAGGAACAGGTGAACCATGTCCGGCGTCAGGTCGGTACCTTTTGTTTCGCGGTACAGACGGCGCAACAGATTTTCGGCCGAGGTGGTGTGTTTGGCGTCGCCAATGAGCTCGAATTGATTGCCGCGATTGCGGATCTCGATGTCCAGGCGTTGTTCGATCAAGCGCAGATGCTCGTCGAGTTGCCCGCACAGGTTGGCGAAACGATGGGCCTCGAAAGGTTCGAGGGTGAAACGATGAGGTTCTATGGGTGCGTTCAAGGTCTTTTAATGGCCGTCCGGCGGCAATTGAGATGTATTGAAGAATACTCCCTGGCGGTGGTCAGGCGAAAGCCTTGCCTTCTGCGTGGAAGATTCACCGTGCTCAATGGTAGGGACCGCACGGAAACGAATTCATTCGGCCATCCGTTTCCGCGACGGGGCGCAAGGGTTATTGAAGCAGAGATCCGCGCAGGGAATGAGGCTGTGCGTCATCGATATGCACATCGGCGAACTGGCCGATCAGTTTCGGGTTGTCGCAGCGGAAATTGACGATCCGGTTGTTCTCGGTACGGCCCTGCAGCTCGCCGGGGTCCTTCTTGGAGTAGTCGGTTACCAGAATGCGCTGGGTGCTACCAACCATCTGTCGGCTGATTTCGAATCCCTGCTGGTTGAGCCGGTGTTGCAGCGCGGCCAGACGTTCTTTCTTGAGGGCTTCCGGCGTTTCGTCTTTCAGATCGGCCGCCGGTGTGCCGGGGCGCGGGCTGTAGACAAACGAGAACGAGAAGTCGAAACCGACGTCCTCGATCAGCTTCATGGTGTTTTCGAAGTCTTTCTCGGTTTCACCCGGAAAGCCGACGATAAAGTCGGAGCTGATGCAGATGCCCGGCACGGCAGCCTTGAGCTTGCGCAGCTTGGACTTGTATTCCAGCGTGGTGTGGTTGCGCTTCATGGCCGCCAGAATACGGTCCGAGCCCGACTGCACCGGCAAATGCAGGTGTTTGACCAGCTCAGGCACTTCGGCGTGGGCCTGGATCAGGCTGTCGGAGAATTCCAGCGGGTGCGATGTGGTGTAGCGAATGCGGTCGATGCCATCGACAGCGGCGACCACGCGGATCAGGTCCGCCAGGTCTGCGACACGCCCGTCATGCATGGCGCCGCGATAACCGTTGACGTTCTGACCCAGCAGCGTGACTTCGCGCACACCGTTTTCCGCCAGATGAATGACTTCGGTGAGCACGTCATCAAACGGTCGGCTGACTTCTTCGCCACGGGTGTAAGGCACCACGCAGAACGTGCAGTACTTGCTGCAGCCTTCCATCACCGACACGTAGGCACTCGGGCCATCGACGCGTGGTTCGGGCAAATGGTCGAATTTTTCGATTTCCGGGAACGAGACGTCGACCTGCGGCAGGCGCGTGATGCGTGCGGCGTCGATCATTTCCGGCAGGCGGTGCAGGGTCTGCGGGCCGAAGACCACGTCCACGTAGGGCGCGCGGTCGCGGATGGCCGCGCCTTCCTGGCTGGCCACGCAGCCACCGACCGCAATCACCATTTCCGGGTTGGCCAGTTTCAGTTCGCGCCAGCGGCCCAGTTGGGAGTACACCCGGTCCTGGGCGCGTTCGCGAATCGAGCAGGTGTTGAGCAGGATCACGTCGGCGTCTTCCGCGCGGGCGGTGACTTCCAGGGCCTGATGTTCGCCCAGCAGGTCGACCATGCGCGAGCTGTCGTACTCGTTCATCTGGCAACCGTGGGTTTCGATATAAAGCTTCTTGGCCATTCGTGATCATCAGCTGGTTCAAAGAACCGCGCATTATAGGGGCGATACGCTTGGGTTCCTAGGGGCGATCCGACGGGCATGCTATAGTGCGTGCCCCTTTTTCATCCGCGAATCGTTACCCGCCAACCATGACCAAACGCGAAGCTCCAATCTACAAGGTGATTTTCCTCAACCAGGGCCAGGTGTTCGAGATGTACGCCAAGCAGATCTATCAAAGCGATCTGTGGGGTTTTCTGGAAGTGGAAGAGTTCGTCTTCGGCGAGCGCACGACAGTGGTGGTCGACCCGAGCGAAGAAAAGCTCAAGGCCCAGTTCGAAGGCGTGGTGCGCAGTTTCGTGCCGATGCATTCGATCGTGCGTATCGATGAGGTCGAGCGCATGGGCACGCCGAAGATCAGCGAAGCAAAGGGCGTCAGCAATGTGATGCCGTTTCCCATGCCGATGCCGGAAAAATAACCAGAGAGTCGAGACTGTTGCCCTGAAGACAATCGATCAGGGCAATGGGGAGAACGGGCTGCGACCTTCGGCCGTCTGCAGTTCCATCAGGTATTTGCGGAAAATCTGTCCCAGTACCTGAGTGGCGACTTCCAGCTCGTCGCGCTTCATTTTTGCCGAAACTTCGTCCGCTGCGTCCAGTGCATCTTCAGATCCGTTGACCGCTGCCATCTTCAGCACGATATAGGCCTGGATGTTATTGGCCTGCACACCTTCGCCACGACTGAACATCAGGCCCAACTGATATTGCGCCTGCGCGTGACCCTGCAACGAAGCCTGCTCGAAATAACCGAGGGCCTGTGGCAGATCGCGAGGTACATTCTTGCCTTCGTAATAGAACTCACCCAACTCGTACTGCGCCTGTGCATCCCCGGACTGAGCGGCCTGCTGACAGGCTGCAAGTGCAGCGGGCAGGTTCTCAGGCTGAGTATTGAGGGTGCAGCGACCCATCGCTGGGATCAACAACGAGTTGCTGCCGGCAGTAGCCAGCAGAGGATAGACAAGCAACAGGCAGCCCAATGCAAGGGTGCGGCCGGTGCGGTTCATGGAAGTCGACTTACCTCTGAAAAAGGTGCGGGCGTGCCCGACCAGCTAAACGTGCTGGCTGCGCATTATGAAATAAGCAGAGCCAACCTTACAAAGTCTTTACGGATTTTCTGCTGCACGGCCAGTAAAAAACTACGGACCCTCAGGCGAAAAACCCTGAAGCAAGACAGTCGTTTCCCATGTTTGCGTCGATTGATCACGTCAATCGCATTGCAGTGTAGAAGCTAATTGCTGCAACAACGTTCAGTTTCATTCATCCATATTATGCGTGCAGGCGAAACTTGCCTGCACGCATCATCCGCAGCGGCTTATTTAAGCGCAGCGAAGGCCTTTTCGGCAGCGTCCAGCGTCAGCTGCAATTCGGCATCGCCATGGGCAATGGAAGTGAAGCCTGCTTCGAACGCGCTCGGCGCCAGATACACACCACCTTCAAGCATCAGGTGGAAGAAGCGCTTGAAGCGGTCGGCGTCACTGGTCATCACGTCCTGGAAGGTGACGATTTCCTTGGCGTCGCTGAAGTACAGGCCGAACATGCCGCCCGCCTGGGTGGTCACGAACGCAATGCCAGCGGCATCGGCACGCTGTTGCAGGCCTTCCAGCAGGCGACGGGTGTAATCGCTCAGTTCATCGTGAAAGCCCGGACGGCTGATCAGGCGCAGGGTGGTCAGGCCTGCGGCCATGGCCAGCGGGTTGCCTGACAGCGTGCCTGCCTGATAGACCGGGCCGAGCGGGGCGATGTGCGACATGATTTCGCGTTTGCCGCCGAAGCAGCCGACCGGCATGCCACCGCCGATGATCTTGCCGAAGGTGCTCAGGTCTGGCGTCACGCCGTAGTAAGCCTGTGCGCCGCCGAGGGCAACGCGGAAACCGGTCATGACTTCGTCGAAAATCAGCACCACGCCGTGCTCGTCGCACAAGTCGCGCAGGCCTTGCAGATAACCCGGCGCTGGCGGTACGCAGTTCATGTTGCCAGCCACAGGCTCGACGATGATGCACGCCACTTCCTGGCCCACTTGCGAGAGCATGTCCCGCACCGCTTCCAGGTCGTTGAACGGCACGGTCAGGGTGTGTTTGGCAAAGGCTGCAGGCACGCCGGGCGAGCTTGGCACACCCAGCGTCAGTGCGCCGGAACCAGCCTTGACCAGCAGGCTGTCGGAGTGGCCGTGGTAGCAGCCTTCGAATTTGATGATGCTGTCGCGGCCGGTGTAACCACGGGCCAGACGGATGGCGCTCATGGTGGCTTCAGTGCCGGAGCTGACCATGCGCACCATTTCCATCGACGGCACCAGCGAGCAGACCAGATCGGCCATCTCGGTTTCCATGGCGGTCGGTGCGCCGTAGGACAGGCCGTGTTCCAGTTGGCTGCGCACTGCGTCGAGTACTTCCGGGTGGCTGTGGCCAAGAATCATCGGGCCCCATGAGCCGACGTAATCAACGTAGCGTTTGTCGTCTTCGTCAGTCACGTAAGCGCCAGCAGCGTGCTTGAAGAACAGCGGTGTGCCACCCACGCTCTTGAACGCACGAACCGGCGAGTTCACGCCACCGGGAATATGTTTTTGAGCATTGGCGAACAGTGTTTCGGAACGGGACATGATCGGGTCTCTGCTTTGAAACGAGGAAGTCGGGTCTACGCTGGCGTCAGCCGAGGTGAGCAGTGACTGCTTTATTGGAGAGGCGTGAGCCAGAGAAAGCGCAGGAGGCGCCACTATAACAAATGATGAGCGCCGGTCAGATGCACATGTCCGAATTCAGCCAGACTTTTGCCGGGGCCTGGAATAGAGTCTGCCCATGAACACTCTCGATCCCACTATCTGCTACGCCGCGTTTATCGCCAGGGACCGCCGGTTTGACGGCTGGTTTTTCATGGGCGTGTCGTCCACCGGTATCTATTGCCGGCCGATGTGCCCGGTGCGTGCGCCGCAGGCCAGAAACTGCAGTTTCTACAGAACAGCTGCGGCTGCCGAGCAGGCGGGTTTTCGCCCTTGCCTGCGTTGCCGCCCGGAGCTGGCACCCGGACAAAGCCTGCTGGACATGTCGAGCAGGCTGGCACAGGCCGCGGCCCGGTTGATAGAAGAGGGCTTTCTGAGTGGCAGAACACTGGATGCGCTGGCTGAACGAGTCGGTGTCACGGCACGGCACCTGCGACGAATTTTCGAAACCGAGTTTGGCGTCTCGATGATTGATTTCGCGCAGACGCAACGTTTGTTGATTGCCAAGCGCCTGTTGACCGACACCGGATTGTCCATGACCGAGGTGGCGCTGGCGGCAGGTTTTGGCAGCGTGCGACGTTTCAACGATGTCTTTCAGGCGCGCTACGGCCTGAATCCGATGCGACTCAGGAAGGCCGTGCACAAAGCCGACGACGCAGAGCTGCGCTTTGAACTGTCCTACCGGCCGCCATTTTCGTGGAAAGGCGTGCTGGCGTTTCTCGCGCATCGCTGCATTGCCGGCGTCGAGCATGTAAGTGACGACGCTTATGCGCGGGTCATCGAAGTCGAGCATGCAGGGCGCAAGGTCTCGGGCTGGATCAGCGTGACCGATGCACCCCAGCGGCACGCGTTGGTGGTGACCATGTCGGCCTCGTTGCAAGCGGCGGTCGCAGTGGTGCTCGGGCGGGTGCGGAGGGTGTTCGACACTGGCTGCCGACCTGATCTGGTCGATGCGCACCTTGGACCGCTTATTGGCGATCTGCACGGCATGCGTGTTCCCGGTGCGTTCGACGGCTTCGAAATTGCGGTGCGGGCGGTGGTCGGCCAGCAGATCTCGGTGCTCAATGCACGAGCGATTCTGGGCCGGATTGCCGAACGATTCGGCACGCCGGTCAGCGATGCACCCTTCGGGCTGCACCATGCGTTTCCGACCGCGCAGGCCATCGCAGCGCTGCATTATGAGGACCTGATCGCCACCGGCCTGATCCGCATTCGCGCCGAGGCGATTATCGCAGTCGCCGAGGAAGTGGCGGCGGGGCGGATCCTGCTTGAGCCGCTGGTGCCGCTGGTGCCGCTGGACGAAACGCTGGCGGCGCTGCGACACATTCGTGGCATCGGCGAGTGGACCGTGCAATACATTGCCATGCGCGCCCTGGGCTGGCCCAATGCGTTTCCCGAAGGCGATGCGGTGCTCAAAAAACGCCTGGGTTGCACGACGGCTGCGCAGCTCAACGAGCATGCGAGCCAGTGGGCGCCGTGGCGAGCCTACGCGACCGTGCATGTCTGGCATCAACGTGAGGAGACACCATCATGATTCCCGGCTACCTGCTTTCAAGCCCCTTGGGCGACATCGCCCTGCGTGTTGAGGACGATGCGCTGACCGGCGTTTACTTCATCGGCCAGAAGCACTATCCCGGTCTGCTGATGATGCCCGACGACCAGCACGTGCCCAGAGTCGTGCGGATGGCGCAGGAGCAACTGACCGAGTTCTTTCGCGGCGAGCGCCGGACCTTCGATGTGCCGCTGCGCATGCGCGGCACGCCGTTTCAGGAACAGGTCTGGGCGGAACTGGCGCGCATCCCTTATGGCGAGATGATTTCCTACGGAGCGATGGCAAGAAAGATGGGTCTGAGCCCCGGTCATTCGCGGGCAGTGGGGACCGCCAACGGCAAGAACCCGATCTCCATCATCGTGCCGTGCCACCGTGTCATCGGCGCGGGCGGGGATCTGACCGGTTATGCCGGTGGTGTCGACCGCAAACGCGCACTGCTGGCGCTGGAAAATGCGACCGGCATGCCGGATTTCGAGTTCAAGCTGGTGGGGCAGGCCTAGCCCTGATTGCTCTCGCGCCGGGATGTGACGCAGAGCGTCACGGGCTGCATGCCCACGCGGAGCACTCATCGTTATACACAAGTCATCTGGCTATCCAGTGAGACAGCCGCACTGCCATGCTTTTTTTGCGCGATAGTGCGGACACCGCCGATTGCGACGTGGGTGAAGGCTGAGTCCTGGCGCTGATTCGGGGGGCAATCGGCATGGA
>Ga0065712_10067954_pt1 | contig 19356 bp, 20 predicted proteins | sample MisRhiReplicate1_FD_59099 | JGI IMG/M metagenome (GOLD analysis project Ga0065712, IMG submission 59099) | Miscanthus rhizosphere microbial communities from Kellogg Biological Station, MSU, sample Rhizosphere Soil Replicate 1: eDNA_1 v3... | ecosystem: Host-associated > Plants > Roots >...
CCGCGATCGAGGAAGTAGGTCAGATTCGCGAACGGCGGCGCGCCGCCGCCATGTGTCGCCGCGCGACGGCCATCGATTGTCCGGATGTAGATGCCGAGCCCGTAGTCACCCTTGAATGGCGTCGTCATCTTCTGCAGCGAGGCTTTCGAGACCACCTTGCCGCCGTACAGGCCGTTCTGCCAGCGGAGCAGATCTTCAGTTGTCGAGTACAAGCCTGCCGCCGTGTTCGGCACCACGCGATCCGACCCGTAGGAGGTGTTCACCAGGCCGTTCGGCGTGACGTTGTACGAGCCCGCGCGGCGCGCGATCACCGCTGGACCGTCGAGCATCGTGTCCTTCATGCCGAGCGGAGTGAAGATGTTCTCGCGCACGAAGGACTCGAAGCTCTGCCCGGTGAGTTTCTGAATCAGGTGGCCGAGGACGAAGTAGCCCGCGTTCGTGTAGTTGAAGCGCTCGCCAGGTGGTGATTCGAGCGGCCGCTGCATCAGCGCCGCGACATATCCCGCGACCGTACCGTCCGCACTTTGAACTGGTGCTTGCAAGCCAGGGAATCCCGCCGTGTGTGTCAGCAGGTGAAAGATCGTGATGCGGTCCCATGACGCCGGTGCGTCGGGGAGGTGCGTCTTTACCAGGTCGTCGATCTTCAGCCGGCCGCGCTCCTCGAGCAGCAGGATTGCTGTGGCGGTGAACTGTTTGGTGATGGACGCGACCTTGAACCGCACATTCGGAGCGCTTGGGATGTTCCACTCGACGTTCGCCAGGCCGTAGCCCTTGCTGACGATCACGTCGCTGCCGCGCGCGACGAGCACCGAACCTGCAAACGTTCCGCTGCTCACGTAGGACTGCACGACTTGCTCCATCCGCGCGGTGTCTTGTGCCAGACAGACGGTAGCCGTGCCGAGAGACGCCAGGAAGACCAGAGCGATCCTCTGCATGTCAACGCTCCTCTTCTTAGACGCCGAATCTCTCGTTCGGCTCCCACGCGCAGCCTAGCGAGAGTTCGGACCGACGATGACGATGCTTCCCGGGGCAGGCTCTTCGCGGTATGCCAGTCGGCCACGTGTGGCAACGATGAGAACGAGGGCGACCGCGAGTCCACACAGCGCCATCACCAATACGAACGGTATAGGTGCGCTGGGTTGTGTCTCGGCGAACAACCCGCCCAGGAATCTCGAAACGGTGTTAAACGCCGCATGCAGGGCAATCGGCGTGATGACGCCGAAACGAGCCAGATTGGTGCCGTAGGTCAGGATGACGCTCTGGCCGATCAAGAAGAGCACGTAGATCCATAGCGGCGAGCTTGTCCACCCCGGATACAGGAAGAGCGGCAAGTGGTCCGCGAAATATCACCAGCGGCACGAATATGAGCCACGCCCATGTAGGCGATCGCAAAAAAGACGACCAAGGTCGGCGACGTTGGCATTCGTGCGGCGCGACAGTACTACAGGCTCGCGTGGACGATGGGATTGAGTTCGCGAGTCGACGCAGGGGGACGGCCGCCGCTCGAAGGTCACCTGAAGGCCGTTCTTCCAGCTGCAGGCCGTTGATATCAACGCGCGAATCGCGAAGGAGAAGCGAGTCCCACATGACTGCGTTCAGGTCACCACGACTCGCGTGGATCACGAGCCCGGTGCCGTCGCACGCCTATCGTATCGACGCACCCGACCGTTCGGTCGTGATTTCGTGAGATACCGATCACTCCGATGCACTCGTGGCGCTCGCGCCTCCGTGATCGCACTGTCCTGAATGGTCGCAGGTGTCCCCTGCGAGGCGCCAGCGGGGGCGTGAAATCCAGCGAACTCTCAGGAAAACATGCGCTGGCACTCCCGTTGCTCAGTCACCAGGCACCCCCGTAACGCGATGTGGAGGACACTGTGGTCAAGGTGCCGTTCGTTGCAACGCTCATCGCCGCGAGTCTGGCGGTGGCTATGCCCGCGCACAGTCAGGTCAGCGTCTCGGTCAACATCGGGCAGCCGCCCCCTGTGATCGTCGCGCAGCCGGTGCTGGTGCCAGTGCAGGCCTCGCCGGTCTATTACGCGCCGTCTTACGGGGCCGATGTGTTCTTCTACGAAGGCCGTTATTACACCGTCCGCGACGATCACTGGTTCTATGCCGCGCGCGTCAACACGCCGTGGATGGCGATCGCCGTCGGCAGGGTGCCGCGGCAGATTCTCGCGATTCCGGTGACGTACTACCGTGTGCCGCCCGGTCATCTGAGGCAGGTGCGCGGCGGCGGGCACTGCCCTCCAGGCCAGGCGAAGAAGGGCCGCTGCTAACCGTCACATTCTTGAACATCCGGCAGAGGACCCTCAGGGGTCCTCTAGGTCGTCACGGTCCTCCTTGCGATTGCGAGTGCTGCTGGATCTCCACTTACCGTTCGCCGTCGCCTCGATGAAGAACGTCGATGGTGGCAGAACACGCCGCCACAGTTGAAAGAGACCGTGTAGTCGTGATTCGCCATGTTCGGCATCAACGGAGAACGCAAGCCAGCGGGCTCGAGTCGTGCTGGGCGCACCAAAATCGCTTCGCTCAAGGGGAACTGACCCCTATCTCGTACCCGGTTCCGTTCTGCACGGAGCAGCCTAGCGAGAGCGTTCACGCAGCGTTGGGTAGTGGGTCAGTTTGAATATCTGTCTGAAAACCACAGGAGCAATAACGCTGCGCCGACAGCGAAGAGGGCGATTCGAATTCGACCTTGATGGGGGTCGGGCAGCCCCGTGCCTTTTCGATAGACGGGCCGACCAGACAATGCATAGCCCATGCAGAACAGCGGCGCAGCAAGTAGCACCACGTTAGGGTATCCGAGCCGAGAAGGCGAAACGGAAAGGGATGGTGCGGCAACACGACTCGAGCACGCTGGCTTCGAGCCGCAGGCGAAGTGCCACATAGATCCTCGCCTTTGACCTTTGCCGTTTGACTTTTGACCTTGAGCGAAGCGAATGTGGCCTGCCAGCCGTAGCTCGTTCACTTGAGAGGAAGGCCCACCTTCGCGCTTCGCGCTATGGTGGGCAACCTTCGATGCATTCATGAGCGAAGGTTGGTGCGCCCAGCTGGACTGCAACCCCTATTTGGTGACCGGGTCGGTCCTTTACCGAGCCGCGTAACAGACCGGTCTGAGTTATCGTCGGGCGCCGGACTTGATCCCGTGTCGTCTCTGACGTGGATCGCGCGGTTTGCCATCCTTGCAGGCGCTCGGCGAGTAATCCACGCCTTCGCCGGTCGGCTGCAGCAGGCTCAACTCTGCGCGGTGCTCGGCGATCCAATTGCGCCACATGTCTGCGAGGACATGCTCAGCTCCGGCAGTGTATGGAATCGGAGAATTTGGGATCAGTGCGGGAAGTGCCTCCACCATGTAAAACTTCGGCGGCAGAACGGCCACATCGGTGTTCTTGTCCGGGTGGTATCGCAACGCGCGTTCCCAATGCGTCTGGCCGGTCGGCGACATCAGATACTCAAAGGCGCGGATTGCGAACCATCCTCCGACCTGTGCGAGCCGGAAGCTTATATACGACGAGGAATAGGTCCGTTCACCGATCGACCAGCACCAGAGCTCTTGCAGCTGGCCGGTGTCACCGAGTTGAGCTAGGGCTTCCTGAACGATGTAATCCCCCGGTATATCGCGACGTCGTGGCAATGCCGCAGCGAGAGCCTCTAGATAGATGCGATTGCGGCTCCGTCCAGCATCGCGGATCGCCCGCCAATCGTTGGCCCGAATGCCCTCGAGAATACGCGCCTGTTCGGCCGTCAAGGTGACCGCAACAGGCGGAGGCACGTCGGGCTCTTGTGCGGCAGCCGCCGCGCCGAGCAGGAAGACGACCATCGAGAACGTGAATAGTCGTTTCGAGATGCTCATGAACGTTGTCTCGGACAGAGCAGCCGCGGCTAACAGTCTGGAACGTGGCGCGGACCTAGCACCTCGCCTTTGACGTTTGACCGTTGCCTTTTGACTTGAGCGAAGCGATTTTGGTGCGCTCAGCTGGACTGCAACCCCTATTTGGTGACCGGGTCAGTCCTCTGCCGAGCAGCCTAACGGGCTCCGTCTGACTTATTTGTGGGCCCAAACTTGAACGCTAGGCCACACGTTATCTCCCACTCCGATCGCGCGGCTTACCGTCCTTGCATGCGGCCGGTGAGTAACCGACACCTTCGCCAGTGGGTTGCAACACGCTTAACTCTTCGCGATGCTCGGCGATCCAACTGCGCCATTTGTCGGCTAGGACGTGTTCACTACCGGTGCCAAATTCTGGAGTTCGTACTGAGTTGGGAATCAACTTGGGAAGCGTCCGTACGATATAGAACTTGGGACTCACTTGGACCGCGTCGGTGTTCTTCTCTTGATATCGCAGTGCGGCCATCCAGTTCTTGTCTCCCTCAGGCGACATCAAGTAATCGAATCCGCGAATGGCAAACCATCCACCGATCCTGGCAAGACTGGATGTGATGTTGAAGGATCGGTAATTCCGTTCGGCCGTAGACGCGCACCAGATCGCTTGAAGCTGCCGAGTGTCACCAAGCTGGGCGAGCGCCTCCTGGACCATGTAGTCACCCGGGATGTTCTGCCGTCGCGGCAACGCCCCAGCCAGGGCCTCGAGATAAATCCGATCGCGACTCAGTCCCGCATCGCGGATGGCCCGCGAATCATTGGCACGAATGCCCTCGAGAATGCGCGCTTGTTCGGCCGTCAAGGTAACCGCGATCGGCGGAGGCACGTCGGGCTCTTGTGCCCCGGCCCCCGACGCAGCTAGCAGGAAGACGACCATCGCGAACGTGAATAGTCGCTTCAAGATGCTCATGAACGGTGTCTCGGACAAAGCAGCGGCGGCTTACAGTCTGGAACGTGGCGCGGGAGCCTCGGTGAGATAGGCAATGGCCAAGCTACGGAACGACTCGCTCTCGCTTGCGAGCCGAAGGCGAGTGCCTAGCACCTCACCTTTGACCTTTGCCTTTTGACTTTTGACCTTGAGCGAAGCGAATTTTGGTGCGCCCAGCACGACTCGAACGTGCGACCTCCTGGTTCGTAGGATGGTGCAGGTCTTGTATCTTGTTGATTCTTCGTGCCTGTAGCTCGGGTGCGATCCCGCTGTTACCCCGTGTTCGGGAGCAAATTGTTCACTGATTGTTCACTGACTCGGCGTCGCAAGCCGCCCAGCCAGACAAGGGGCGAGGCATCATATCCCGTCAGTTCGAGCCAAAACACCTGTCGCAGACGCGTCTGTCTGGTTCTAGGCGCCAGGGAACACTCGCTGTGGGAGCAGGCGGCCTGGTCATAATTCGCCAGGACGAGGCGGACACGACTAGCGATCCACGCTTTCACGGAATCTGTAACCGTGCGGTCTATCGCGACGATTGCCAGAGAGCAGGACTGGCTTTCTGCGCTACCGCCGATAGTACGGTACGACCGCGTTTGGCGAACGATCGACTCCATCGCCACGGGCCTGTTCGCAACGATGCTTTCTGAATTGCAATCTGCGCGATGCCACTCCGGTCGCGAGTTTGCGCGGCTTGATCTTACTGGTGCGTCGGAACGTCTCCGAGACCCTCAAGAACTCAGGATGCGGCGGCGCGCTTCGTTTCTTCCCCCAGAGCGCACGATCTCAGTGGCGCCTCGCGCTTCATCGATTACTCCGGCAGCGCGCCTCGTATTGTGACCTGCTCAGCTTCGAATTCGACTCGCGTGATTCCCTCATCTCGGAAGCGATCCCGCAGGGCAGGTATGGCGGTCGTATATGCGTTCCGCAATGATGGGTCGACGCTGAACACGACCTTCAAACGGAAGATCTCCTGTTTCGATGCAGGTTCGAGACGCCACGTTCGAACGTTGTTCAAGGCGCTTTCGATCAACAAGTTTCGCTGCTCTCCAGCGAGATCTACCGCCGAAACCTTAACGTCGATCGGGTTTCCTTGCTTGCTTATCATGCCGGTCAGTGTGACCGTCCCTGCTGAGGTGTGGCGCAGTGCTTCTAACGGGTACTGAACCCGCCTCAATGCCAGAACACACCGGCGGTTCAACTCAATGCGGCACCGGGGTGTCTGGGGCGTCGGGAACACGACCACAGTGTTGTAGTCGTCTTGTTGAAGCAGCTCCCATCCAAGCGGGGTAAGCGTCAACGAATCACCGTCTGGCGCAGCTCCTATCCAGTAGACCCCCATAAGGTCGCGATCGAACGTGCCCACATCCCTAGCTGTTGCCATCTTGTCAGCATCAAAGTTGAGCGCGGCCTGCCTGGAAAAAAACGCGAGAACGGTGACGCTGACCCAGTCTCGGTGGGCAGATTTCAGACTCTGTCGCAGGCACAAGAGACTGTTGAACGTAACGTCGTCGGCGCGCAGGACTATACGTGCAACGCCGACGCCATTTCGCGGGCCAAGTTCTTCACGTACCTCGTCGAACGGCACAGGTTTGCACTCGTCCGGTGGAACCGCCCAAGTGGCACGTGTCACAAACAGAATCGCGAGAAACAAATACGGTGTCGGATTAATTCGCCGCACAACCCGCCTGCACAAGTTGGATGTTGATGTCATGGGACTTTCCAGTGACGTTGGGAGTCCGGAGGAGCGCCCGCAGTTCGTCGTCATCTCTGTTTGTGAGGCTATGAAGCGCTTCATGGAGGACCGTTGCTTCCTTAATTAAAGGAACCACCAACGGATCTGTATTGAGATAGATATCTTTAGCTGGATCGCTAAAGGGACGCGCCACCCCTTGGCTGGCTGCGACGGTGCGATCATTGGGGTGACGCGGGTCAATTATGAATATCTGACACACCGGTGCCGCCATCAGCACGCGCGCCGCCAGAAGACTACTCATCTGCGTCAATCCAGCAACACCCGCATCCCATCTGCTCATTGTACTTTTCGGACCATCTCGGGGATCAGTACGATTGACAGCGACATCCAGAAGATGGAAGAAGGGAGCCGTGTCCTGATGAGCCGCAAAGAATTGACTACATGAATTGGTTGCAGACGATGAAATAGCGCCGCTGCTCAACAGCGCCTGTTTACTCGCAGCATACTGATTAAAGGCAGCGCCACTCGTTAGAGGTGGTTGTTGGTTCGATCCGAGGACGCATGATGGACCCCACGATTGCATTGCGTACGCCGGGGCCCCCCCTGGAGTCGTCGTTACTCCCACGAACGTTTTGAACGACGACGGATACCCATTCTTCATTGCGGCGTAGCTAGTACCCCGTTGGACTCCGGGTAACTCCACCGCCTCGACAACCCCGGCCAAGCCGCTATATGCATCCCCACTCCACGAGATATTAGAAGATACGGCGGCGACCGGACGGACTAAAGCTCCGCTGGCACTTAACTCGTAAGTTCCCGCCCCGGACATCGCTATTAACCCCCCTGCCGCAGCCGTCTGCTGGGGTTCGTACCCAGGTATCATCCACTTCGTCGCACCTGTCGCAGTGAAGGCCATCATCGTCGTGTTGGTATAAGTCGCGTCGGACTGTGTACCGACAAACGAACCGTCCTCGAGTTGCAGATCGAGCTGCACCGCATGGTTGCCGGGTTGATCCCAGACAACGTCGGACGCCAGCGCTCCATTTCTGAGCGACGTCAAATGGTGATCGGTGGCGGGCACGCACGTGTTCACGAGGATCAGCGTACCTGGCGCACCAACGGGACATTGCACGATAGCAACCCAGCTTGCAAGCGCCCCCTGATCTTCGTCAGTGATGAAATTCAGTCCTTCTAACGAGAGGTTCTTCGGGCCCGTGTGCGCTAGGGTTTGACGATAGCCCCACGGCGCCTCAGACCCGCTCGATCGGATGTACGTCGTCACATCCGTCGTCTCCCAGGTCTTGACCACAACATCTGATGACGATCCGTCCGCGCCCACCTGCATCACACGCAGTGCCAGCACAGACGACAACGTCGAATCACACAGGCGCTTGTACTTCAGATTCTGCAGATTCAGCAGACTCAACGCACTGGTACGATCCCCGCGGTCTAGGTAATCATCCAACTGCGAATCCCAAGACGTGTACGATTCTCCGGTGGCGGCGCGCAGCTGCCCGTGCGCTGTGCGAGCGGCGGTCAACTCGGAGTTCACAACGTACGCCACGAGTTGATCCCATAGGTTGTACGCCGCATCGGCATAGAGGTTCGCCGGGGATCGCTGCACTGTCCCAGTCCAGTTTTTCGTCGTATAGCCCACGTAATAGCGCCCGTCTCCGGCAACGATCGCGGAAAACGACTGCGGCCACGCGTGTCCCGTCCATGCGTCACCGCTCGCCTGGCAGAACAACTGGTCGGCCGGAGCGATGGTCGTCGTATCGGTCCAGTTCTCGAGCGGGACGCGGAACTTCGCGGCCGCTGTTCGGTTGTCCACTCCGACCACCCACGCCCGTGTCTCGTTGTCAGTCCCACCCGTGCAGTCCGCGCTGGTGCAGGCGTAATCCGTGGTGAACACCGTCCCGTCAGGATGGATGCGTGGTTCGGCATAGCCGAACTGCTGCGCATGGGACGACGTGTACGAAAAGAGTTGTAGCGGCGCGCCCGTCAGCGGATCAAGCCGTGTCAACACCTCGTTGTTGTCGTATAGGACGGCGCCGCCTTGAAAGTCCGGAAACAGCCAAGGGAAGCTGGCCCCCTGATAGGTCCACGCCGTCGATCCGTCCCGCTTAATCGCCACGACTTCGTTGTTCCCGCCAATGGCAAAGACATCGGCAACGGCATCGTAGTTCGGCACCGCGGGATATAAACCTCCCTGTGTGCTCGCGCCGTTCGCCCAGACAACAGTCTCATTGGGCAGGGTGGATCCCGCGTAGACACTCACTTCAGCGGATGCGCTGCCGACGGTAATCGTAGCGGTGCCTGGCGCAACCGCGGTCAGAACCGGTGGATCAGCACTCGACAACGACACGATATCGGTGTCGGTCGATGCCCACGCGGCGCCGGTGATAGGCTGCCCGTTGTCGTCGAGCGCTTGAAGCGTTCGCGTTTCCCCGACGACGAGGCTGACGGCATTCGGCGCCAGGACACTGGCCGACCCTGGCGGCGCGGGCACGCGGAACGAGACCGCGTTGCTCCAGAGTCCGCCCTGCTGCAGTTTGACGAGGCCGCTCACGGCGTTCGTAGGCACTGTTACGGAGATCTGCGTGTCACTCCAAGAGGTGACTTCCGCGATACTGTTACCGAGACGGACAGTCCCGCCGCCTTGTACTGCTCCAAATCCCGTTCCAGACAGCGTGACGACTGTGCCAGCGTCCCCTTGAGTCGGTGACAACCATGTGATCCGAGGCGCTGCACCCGCGATCGTCAACGGCACGCTTGCATGCGGCCGGTGAGTAACCGACACCTTCGCCAGTGGTATCCCTGAAGCCGTGCTTTCGATAGAACGGCGCGTTCCACGGCACATCGCGGAACGTCGAAAGAGTGACCGATGTGCACTGCAGCTCCTCGGCCCACGCGCAGACCCAGGCAAGCAGGCGAGATCCCAGCCCGCGTCTCCCGAACGTCGGCATCACATCCAATTCCTCGACATACACTTCCCCTTCACGCATCGAGGCGATCGCAATACCCACCGGACGATCTTTCTCCGCACCGTCCTCCGTACAACCTACCCACACCTGCCCCATGCTCACGAGGCGGACCAAGTCGCCGATCGGGAATGATCCGTCGAGCGCGTCGTCGATAAGCCCGAGGCCCGAGAACATCGTTCCTGCCTCGTCCTCGATCGCCCGCAGGCACGCGATCTCGTCCAGGCGGGCGAGGCGAATCAGGAATGGGGTGAAGTTCGCCATGCGTGCCACGGGACGACGCCATCGTCCGGCCGCGGCGTATCAGGAAGCATCGCGATGTACTCCAGAAGGTGCCCGTCATGGTCGCGAAAGAACACCGACAACGCAGGCATCCACGCGATCACCACGGGCTCATCCGTCGGCTGCCCCTCGAAATCCAGCGGCGTGATGCCGGCGGAACGTAGGACTGCCGGAGCCGCGATGACCTCCGCCGGGCTCACGCGAAATGCGATGTGCATCGTCATTCGCTGAGGGCCCACTCCACCTGACCAGAGTCCGAGCATCGCATTGCCGGCGGGACCGATCCAGAAGAACGCAGCCTGACGCGCGGCCGTGACGTACGCCAGCTGGAGGCCGACGACGTCCCGGTAGAATTCGACCGAGCGGTCGAGGTCGGTCACGGTCAGGTGCGCTTCGAAGAGGTCCTGCACGGCAATCATCGCATCCTCCTGTCGCGCGTCGTCGTTACGAATCCGCCCGCGAGCGAGCCACCATGATCGCCACGCCGTTGGCGTCCGGCACGCTCACGGTAATCGGGGCTCCGCGTGGAGTGAGCTCGCCGAAGGCGTTATACGTGAACACAGACAAATGAGACTGACCAGCGCCGTGATCGATCACGGCGAGCACGCCGCCATCAGCGTCGACGTCCAACGGGTTCCCCGTGGCAACGGTGGCTGCCACGGCGTTGTCCAGAAACACATGACTGCCCGTCCCAACGAGACGGCTCAGCGTCTGGCTTCCGGTGTTCGCCGTGAACACGTATTTGCCGACTCGGGTTGTCCAGCATGGACCAGCCTGCCCGGCCGAATCGATCACGGCCGCGAACGCACCGTCGCGGAACAGTCCATGCTGTCCGGAATGCGCCAACGTGATGAGTGCGGTTCCGTCGGGATAGACGGAAAACCCGAACGGAGCGAGCGAGCCCACTGGCGCCGATACCGCCGTCGGTGAAGATCCGATCACGGCGCCGTGATCGAGTGCGACGACATCGACCGTCCCCGGATCCGGGTCGGCCTTGAGCGTCACGAGCACGTGCGCCTCGTCGACGACACCGACTTGCGCGGTGCTGCCGTTCGGCGGTAGGCCGCCCGTCGCCAACTCCAGAGTGGCCGTGCCATCCAGCCCTCCTACGCTGTTGTGATCGAGCACGAACGAATCGATCGTCGTCGCACCGGCCACGTACATGTGATCGTTGCCGAAGTCGATGCTCACTGGTGCGCTGGTAGTAGTGACCAGCCGGTCGAATCTGAGCCTGTCGCCAAACCGTCTGTACAGCGCGACAGTGCTGGATCCGTTGTTCACGGCGGCGAACAGATCCCCCTGGTACTGCTTGACGCCTCTCGCATTGCCAGCGACGCCGCCAGCTCCACCCGTTGACAGCGTTTGCACCAACGCATTTGTGCTGGTGTCGTACACCTTGATCTCATTCGACGTCGGATCATTGGTCATGATCACCGCCAGCGTCAGACCGGGTTGGCGTGGCTGGGCGCTCGACACACCGCCCGCAACGATCACCACTGCCACCACACTCCACTGCATTACCCACCGAAACATACTGCCTCCTTTACGCCCCATGTCGTCGTTCGACGCGCACGGCATCGATCGCCAGGGGCCCTGAACCGCCCAGAATGAGAGCCACGAGACACGCGAGATACAGCAAATTGACTTCGTAACCCGGCGGGCCGAACTGAGCGCCAGCCGGGGTGATGGCGAGGAGCTTGATCGAGCTGAATCCGTAGGCCAGATGTACTTTGAGCATGGCGACAACGAGGACCGCTGCCAACGGGATGCTCACGAGCGCAACGAACGCTCCAACCAGCACGGCAACGCCTCCGACCAGCTCGATCACAATCGTCAGCCACGCCATGAAATGTGGCTGTGGCACGCCCATCGCGTGCAAGACGCCCGCGAACACTTCTGGTCCCCTGGTCAGCTTGGCGATCCCGTGCGCGACGAACCCGTATCCCACGATGAGACGCAGTGGAATCGGTGCGATCGCTCGCAGCCGATTCGGAGTGATCCTGAATGCGCCGCGGTCTATCTGCATGGTGATTCCTTCCTCGACGACACCTTCGGTAACCCCGTTGGCAGTTCCGGCATCCAAACAACGGAGCGGGCCGCGCGCCCGCCATTTGGAACAACCGGACGTCAACGGTCAGTCAAGATCCTCCGCTCCGGGTCGGCAATCGGGGCGTCATTGATGCTGGCCACTCGCCGTCGCATGAGCCCGTCGTCGTCGAACTCCCAAAGCTCGACGCCGTAGGAGCGGAACCATTGACCGGAGTCGTCGCGCCACTCGTACTCGAAGCTGACCGCCATCCGGTTGCCGCGAAAGCCCCACAGGGTCTTCCTCAGCCGGTAGTCGAGTTCCCGCGCCCACTTCCGGCGAAGAAACTCTCTGATCTCCTCGCGCCCGTGCAGGAACTCAGTTCGGTTGCGCCACTCCGACTGCGGGGCATACGCCAGCGCGACCCGCTCGGGGTCGCGGCTGTTCCACAAGTCCTCGGCCGCCTGCACCTTGCGCAGGGCGTTTTCAGTGGTGAATGGCGGCGCGATCACGGTTTCCATACGGATCTCCTGACACAACCCAGCGTGCGCCTGCCCTCACGCTACGGCCGTCAGCTCGACCGGGACGGGCGGAAAGTCGACCGTCGTCTGGGCGACGAGGTTGATGTAATTCGTGAAGATGTTCAGGACGACATTCGCGACGATCTCGGTGATCTCGACATCACTGAAGCCCGCGTCGCGCACCGCTTTGAGCGATGCGTCAGAGACCTGGCCGCGATTGGTGACGACCGCCTGCGCGAACTGCAGGCCGGCCTGACGTCTGGGATCGATCGATCGCGAGCTACGGCTTCGCCCGATCTCGTCGTGCGTCAGCCCTGCGAGCGTGCCGAGCGCCGTGTGCGCGGCCAGACAGTACCCGCAGGCGTTCGCCTGAGCGACGGCCAGCGCGATCTGCTCGCGGAACTTATGATCAAGCACGCCGCCCGCGAGGGCGTTGTTCAGATCAAGGTATCCCTCGAGCGCCGCTGGAGCGGTCGCGAGGGTCCGCATCAAGTTCGGCGTGAGTCCGAGTTTCGAGTGAACGGCGTCGAGCAGTGTCTTGGCCGCGCCGGTCGCGGCAGCGGGATCGAGGGCAGCAATGCGAGGCATCTGGTCTCCTTCGTTGATTCGCCATATCGGCATCAACCGAGAACGCACACGAGATGCCAGCGAAAGACCCGTCGAATCCTGCGTCTTGTCCTTGCCTCCGTCGATCTGCGCGCCATGAAGAATCCTGATTCACGACTTCTCCCGATCGAACCGGGAATGCTCAAGGAGTCGCGGTGGAGCTGAGTCTGCTCCCGCCGATTCTGCTGGCACTCGCCGAGCAGCAGTCGCTCGACCCCGTGCTTTCGACGATCGTGAACGCCGTGGCCATGCAACCAGATGTCGCGCTCGCGCGTGTCTGGCTGCGCGACAACGATCGCTCTTGTCCAGTATGTTCAGACGGAGATGCCCGTGCGGACCAGGCTCTTCACCTGAGGGCGAGCGCCGGCGACCCACTCGACGCATCGGCAGACTGGTCGCGCGTCAGTGGTTCCTTCCATCGGGTTCCGTTGTCGTCGTCGTTGAAGCTGGCTCACATTGCCCGGACAGGTGAGGCCGTTTGCATCAATCGGTTGTCCGACGATTCCCGCTGGATCAAGTTTCCAGAGTGGGTGGAGCGCGAACGTCTGGTCGGATTCGCAGGCAGGCCGCTGATCTTCCGCGGCGAGGTCCTCGGTGTCCTGGGTGCGTTTCGGCGCGTCGAGTTCAGCGACGCAAGTTGGGCGTGGCTGAAGGCATTATCTGACGCCGCAGCCGTTGCGGTTGCCAACGCACGCGCGGCCGAAGAGGCGAACGCGCTCCGTCGCGCGCTGGAGCTCGAGCGCGACTATTTGCGTGAGGAACTGCAGGAGTCTGGCGCGTTCGGCGACATCCTCGGGCGCAGCGCTGCGTTGGCTCGCGTGCTGCGCGAAGTGGACACCGTAGCGGGGACCGAGACCAACGTACTGATTCTGGGAGAGAGTGGCACAGGCAAGGAATTGGTCGCGCGCGCGATCCACCAACGCAGCAAGCGCGCGGGCAGGTCACTCGTCAAGGTCAATTGCGGCTCAATCCCGCGGGAACTGTTCGAGAGCGAATTCTTCGGACATGTGCGCGGGTCGTTCACGGGCGCGATCCGAGACCGCATTGGCCGATTCCAGTTGGCGGACGGCGGCACGCTATTTCTGGACGAGGTCGGCGAGATTCCACTCGACCTGCAGGTCAAGCTGCTCCGCGTCCTGCAGGAAGGCGAGTTCGAACGGGTGGGCGATGACGCCACCCGACGCGTCAATGTGCGCGTCGTGGCCGCGACCAACCGCGATCTTCAGAAAGAAGTGGCAGAGCAGCGGTTCAGGCTCGATCTGTTCTACCGGCTGGGCGTGTTTCCGATTTCGGTGCCGCCGCTGCGCCGACGCCGCGAGGACATCCCCGATTTGATCGCGCATTTCGTCAGGCAGAGCTGCTCCCGGCTTCACGTCGACGTGCCCAGGCTGCCGCTGCGCGAGCTCGATCGTGCGCGTGCCTACGACTGGCCGGGAAACGTGCGCGAGCTTCAAAACGTCGTCGAGCGAGCAGTCATCCTGGCCCGGGGCGGCACGTTGGAACTGCCGCTCCCTGAGACCGCATCGGAAGCCGTCGTCGAACCCGCATCACCCGAGATGACTCAAACGCTGGAGATCGTTCCGGAGCATCGTTGGCGCGAGCTCGAGCGAGCCAATGTCCTGCGCGCGCTGTCGAAGGCAGAATTCCGGACATACGGACCTGGCGGCGCCGCGGAACTCCTTGGCATCAATGCCGCTACCCTCGCCTCCAGACTGAAGAAGCTCGGCATCCGCCCCCGCGACCACAAGAAGGGGCACAAAGGCGTTTAAGCCCGCGCGATCAGCTCGCCGCGTGTGCCTCCGCGAGGCTGCCGGCCACGCAGTCGCGAGTAGTACGGCTCTCGCGCCACGCGTCGAGGCCGTAGAGCCGCTGTCCGGTCAAGCCGTTCGCGCGGGCCGAGCATGGTCTGCATCACGCCGGGGTTCACGTGCATGAAATCGATTCGACCCTTCACGATGTCTTTCGCCTCCAACCATCGAGACGAATCAAAGAACGATCCGGTGACACCCTGGGCGTCCCGCGGGGATGCCTCTACCATCTCACGTCTCCCGAGCAGGGATCCCACGTGCGGCAGAATCTCCGTGGTGGGGCACGACGGCCTCGCCGACGGACCTTCCCTCATCAGCCAGCCGCTGTCGATGCAAGCCATACGAGCCCCCCACCAGTACCAACCCGATGATCGGAAAGACCCACGCGCTGGGAGAGTCGCCCACCGACAGGTGTGAATACAAAGCCCCTGCTAGATCGAACACGAGGCCGGCGTACGCCCATTCCTTCAGTCGTACGAGTCGTGGAACGAGCACCGCGATCACCCCGAGCGCCTTGGCAGTACCGAGGAATGGGAGCAGATACGGCGGATAGCCAAGGTGCGTGAAGATGGTGACGGCTTGAGGGCTCTGCAAGAGATCGGGAATCGAGGCCATGAGCATGAACGCAGCCATGGGCACCGTCATAGCCCAGTAGAGGCGATTGCTGTACTTCATGTGCACTCCGGTTTGGAAGTCGTACTCAATCAGGCTGTGGCGGTGCGCGATCGAGACGGCGGCAGTCCCCGGCACCGCCGCGAACGCACGAGGCGTTCGATGGGATGGTCGATCGAGAACGCACCTGGGCCCCGGGTGAGCAGGAGCAGTACAATCGAGCCCCACGCCAGGTGATCGTTGAACGCGTTCGGATACGCGACAATCTGAATGACCAGGATCATGCCGAGTAGCGGCCGCGTGGCCAGCCGCGTCGCCAGACCGAGGAACAGAAAGACCGGCGAGGCTCTATTTCGTTCTCATCGGAGAGCCTCAGTCGTGAGCACCCCGCGACCAGCACCTGTCGGCGCACTCAGCGCAAAATCGAGAAGGCCGTCCAGATTGGTGGATGTCCGATCGGGACGAACGCCTAACTCCTCGAGAGGTTGATCGAATCGATTCACCCAATATGTCGGATACCCGAACGACTTCGCACCAGCAGCATCCCACCCAGCAGAGGCGGCGAACAGCACATCGTGTTTCGCTAGATGCAGCCGATCCACACCCAATCGATACGCGCGCGAATCCGGTTTGTACGTGTGATTGGCATCCGTGCTGATCAGGGCATCGAAGAAGCCAATCAAACCCGCATGCTCCGCATTCGACCGGAGCATGAGCGGACTGACATTCGCGATGGTGATGATGCGGATGCCCGATCGCTGCAGGCGGCGGAGCGCGTCTGCCACATCAGGCCAAGGCGCCAGGTGCAGATACGAGTCGAGCAGCTGTCGCTTGTCGTTCGACGTCAGCTCCAGCTGCATCGCGTTGGCGGCGTAGACCAGCGCATCCTCTGTGACCGCAGAGAAATCGACATAGCGACCTGTGATCGAACGGAGCCAGCTGTATTCGAACTGCCGTGTACGCCAGAGATTCGTGAGCTCTCGCCCTCGTCCTGGAAACACACGCTCTACCTCCGGCAGAACGGAATCGGGATCGAACAGCACGAAGTAATCGAAGGCGATTGCCTTGAATCGGGGCGTCTCGCGAGCCTCACGATGAACGCCCCCCGCGTGAGCTGCGGCGAACGCAACCCCGATTCCAACGACCACGACGAGGCAGGCGACGAATGCTCGCAAGACGTTCACAACCATTTTCTCCAACAGTGGCGTCGCCTACACGGAACCCGGCAACTTTGAAGCGAGCGCGTCAACGTTTTCGATGGCGGGAGGCGAAGACAACAGATCGGCCGCCTGTGCCATGAGAGCCGTCGCGACCGGCCCCGTGAGATGCGCCTGCCTGCCTGTGTCGTTCGGAAACGCGTCGAAGATTCCGAAGCTGGACGGCCCAAATCGAAGCGCGAACCAAGCGGTGGTCGCTGGCTCCTCCTGTACCAATTGAAGACCCCGTTCGAGAAACGCCTCGACCTCTCCCTCTTTCCCTGGCTTCGCTTCCAATCGAACCAAGAGACCCACCGTGACCATTCAGACACCGCCTTTCGGAGAAACATGAGACCCGCTGAACGACGGAGCGTGTCGGGTCGGCGCTCACAACCTTTGTGATGCCTGGAAGGTGGTCCGGGTTACATGAGGCGGGAGCCGGACTTCACTGTCCGGCCACGAGCACGTAGGTGTCCGTGCATCTCGCCTAGGAAGCGCGCGCCTTGCGCCGTACTTCGCCAGGCCCAGCGCCACGGACGCGCCTGAACGCGCGCCGAAACGCAGTCTCGGTCCGGTACCCGAGCTGTTCGGCAATCTGCGCCACCGACGAACGCCGCCGTCTGAGCATCTCATCGGCCAAGTGCATGCGCCACCTGGCGAGATACTGCATCGGTGTACGGCCGAGCAGCGCCACGAATCGCTCGGCGAACACGGTTCGCGACATACCCGCTTCGCGTGCCAACGAGTCCACGCGCCAGCCCTCTCCCGGCGCTCGGTGCAGGGCCGCGAGCGCGCGCGCAACGCGCTCGTCCTTCAAAGCCGCGAGGAAGCCTTCGAGTTCCGGCGCCTGCTGCATGTAGTGACGAAGCACCATCACGAACATGACCTCAGCAAGGCGGTCGAGCACGCCTTTCCGGCCTGCGGCCTTTGCTTCGTACTCCATGAGCATCAGGCGCGCGAGGGCGTGCAACTCGGCGGACGTGCTCCGGTCTTCGCTGCGTACCACAATCACGGGCGGTAAGCTCTGCAACACCGGGTTCGCTCCGCCTTCGTCGAAGTCCACTTGTGCGCAGAGCACCGTCGTGAACGCTCCATCGCCGGTCGAGGCGAGACGCGTTTCTGGCTGGCGTCGCGGTGTCCCCGAGAGCTGGTGCCAATTGGCATGCGGGAACATCACCAAATCGCCGCCACACACGACCAACGGTTCGTCGCTGCCTTCCCGGTGTACCCAGGCTTGGCCGCGCCCGATGAGGTGAAAGACGGTGCCAGTGGCCCCCGTTGCATCGAGCGACCATTCGCCGCAGTATCGCCCCTGTTTGAAGATCCTGGCCCGAATGCGAAGACTATGCAGAACGTCCGATAGGAGATCCATATCCGTCGTTTCGGATATGCATTGAGGTGTTTCTGTGCTAGATCGTCCTGACACAGGTTGGTACTTTACCTCCATCAACGAAAGGCTCAAAGGCTCGTTTCTGAAACCCGTCGATCCAGGAGATTTGCCATGACGACGTTCACCTCTCACACCATCGAAACCGCCCCCGTCCAGAGCCGTGCGCTCCTCGAGGGGATCCAGCGCACGCTCGGCTTCGTGCCCAACCTCTATGGCGTATTTGCTGAATCTCCAGCCGCGCTGAGAGGAGGCCTCGCCATCTTTGAGGCGTTCTCAACGTCCACACTTTCCGTCATCGAGCAACAACTCGTCATGCTCGCGGTCTCCGAGGCGAACGACTGCGAATACTGCGTGGCGGCACACTCGGCTCTCGCCAAACGCATGACGAAGATTGATCCGGCGCTCGTGGAGGCGACGCGCCGCCGTCAGCCGCTTCCGGACGCGACACTCGACGCGCTCGTGACTTTCACGCGCACGGTTGTCGAACAGCGCGGCTTCGTCGCCGATGCCGAGGTCGCCGCGTTCCTCGAGGCGGGCTATACCAAGGCGCAGATCATCGAGGTGCTGCTCGGCGTAGGGATGAAGACGTTCAACAACTACGTCGATCACATCGCGCATACGCCCTTGAACGATCAGTTCAAGGCCGAGGCATGGCAGCCAAAGCGGAAAGCGGCGTGACTGATGGAGCGCGTCATCGGCTCCTGCTTGCCCTGTTGATATTGAGCTGGGCGGTCAGCTGGCCGGTGATCAAGATCGGCGTCGCGACGGTGCCGCCGATCTGGTATGCCTGCTTCCGCTATGCGATTGCAACGTTCTGCGTCTTCACATTTCTCGTCGCGCGGCACGAGGCAGGGTTTCCGCCGCGATCGGACTGGCCGCTGATCGCAGTTTCAGGAGTGTTCCAGATGGCGGCGTACTCTGCCTTGACCGCTGTCGCTCTGACGATCCTTCCGCCCGGGCGGGCTTCTGTGCTCGCCTTTTCGACACCGATTTGGGTCGTCCCGCTCTCGAACTACTGGTTGCATGAACGTGCGTCTCGAGCGGCCCTGTTCGGGATAGCCCTTGGCCTATTGGGCGTGCTGGCCATTGCGGCCCCTTCTGTCCACGGCGGACCAAAGCAGACCATCGCATACGTCATGCTCTCAGGTGCCGCCGCGTCATGGGCAATCTCGATCGTCGCTGTCCGCGCGCATCGCTTCACGGCCACCACTCTCGCGCTTGCCCCCTGGCAGATGCTTGTCGCCGCGTGGCTGCTCCTTCCCCTGGCGATAGTTTTCGAAGGCGCGCCGCGGCCCATTGGGATCAGCGGCGCGGCATCCCTTGCGTACGTGGGTCCAATCGCGACGGCGTTCGCCTATTGGGCAGTGGTGGAGGCGGGCCGACATTTCCAGGCAAGCACCATGTCGATGGCGCTTCTGGCGACACCCAGC
>Ga0065712_10000254_pt1 | contig 19295 bp, 14 predicted proteins | sample MisRhiReplicate1_FD_59099 | JGI IMG/M metagenome (GOLD analysis project Ga0065712, IMG submission 59099) | Miscanthus rhizosphere microbial communities from Kellogg Biological Station, MSU, sample Rhizosphere Soil Replicate 1: eDNA_1 v3... | ecosystem: Host-associated > Plants > Roots >...
AACGCCTTTTCAATAGCACGTTAATGCGGATTTTTGCCTGAATTGGATGCAAGTTTTTGCAGGATGAGCATAACCATGCTAATACATTCGTTAGTATCAGATTCCAAGGTCATTTATCTATAAATAATTAAAAGCCTTCATCGGTCTTAATACAATTACCTTTGCCGAAAATTTTATAGTCGCATGATCACATTCGAGGGTTTAGGATTAGATTCAAAATTGATCCAGGCAACCGATGCCTTAGGATTTAAAAACCCGACACCCATACAGGAAAAAGCAATCCCCGTTTTATTAAGTGGAACAAAAGACCTTGTTGGTCTTGCACAAACTGGCACAGGCAAAACTGCAGCATTTGGTTTACCACTTCTTCAATTAGTAGAAAGTAAAGACAGGTTCCCGCAAGCACTTATTGTTTGTCCTACAAGAGAGCTTTGTATGCAGATAGTTAACGAAATGGAGCTTTTCAAAAAATTTGTTATTGGAATGAATGTACTCGCTGTTTATGGCGGTACGCCTATTGGGGCACAAATAAGAGAATTAAAAAGAGGAGTTCAGATAGTAGTAGCAACGCCAGGCCGTTTAATCGATCTGATAGAAAGAAAAGCCATAAACCTGGAAAAAATAAAATATGTAGTACTCGATGAAGCAGATGAAATGCTGAATATGGGTTTCCAGGATGACATTGAATTTATTTTACAGAATACACCTAAACGTGAAAGTACTTGGCTCTTCAGCGCTACCATGCCCGCAGAAATAAAAAGAGTGAGTAAGAAATATATGAAGGCGCCGGTAGAGATCACAGTTGGTAAAATGAATACAGCAAGTAAAAATGTTGATCACCAATTTTATGTTGCTTCGTCACATCATCGTTATGAAGCGCTGAAGCGTTTGATCGATTTTAATCCCGGCATTTACGGCTTGATCTTTACAAGAACAAAAGCCGATGCACAAAAGATCGCGGAAAAACTAACAAGAGAAGGCTATGATATTGATGCATTACACGGCGATCTGACACAGGGACAACGTGATAAAGTGATGGGTGAGTTTCGTGAAAAGACATTACAATTATTGATAGCAACAGATGTTGCGGCAAGAGGAATTGATGTACAGGGCATCACCCATGTCATCAATTTTGAATTGCCTGACGATATTGAAGTATACACACACCGCAGCGGAAGAACCGGTCGTGCAGGCAAGACAGGGGTTTGTATGAGCATTGTAAGCAGTCGCGAAGTAGGACGAATAAGACAGATCGAAAAACTGACACAGGTTCCATTTCATAAAGTTGATATACCATCCGGTAAAGATGTTTGCCGTAAACAATTTTCTTCCTGCATGGATAAATTGATGCAGACAGATATCAGCCATGGTGATTATGAAACATATTTACCTGCATTACAGGAAAAATTTGCAGCGGTAACGAAAGAAGAAATTTTGAAAAGAGTAGCTGCGATGGAATTTGATCGCTTTCTTAAATACTATGAGAATGCTGAGGATCTGAACACGAGAGAAGGCCGTGAAAGAATGAGAGAGCCAAGAAGGGAAAATGGCACAAGAGAAAGAGAAGTACATCGCGATACAAGAGGAAGAAAATTCAGTGGTGGTAATGATTTCGCAAGGCTATTTGTGAATCTTGGAACAAAAGATGGTTTTTACAAAGCAAGCTTTTTACAATTCATTCTTGATATGAGTGAACTGCAAAAAGAAGTTCTTGGCAGAATTGACATGAAAGAAATGAATAGCTGGATCGAGATCGATAAAAACGCCGCTAATCAAATGATCCGTTCTATCGACGGTAAAAAATTCAAGGGAAGAAAGATCAGGATGAATGATGCCAATAGCAGGTGAACCAAAAAATCTATTCGAAAAATCAAAGCTTTTTGATCTTCAAACTAAGAGTGGCAAATCCTCCAATCTCAACATGCTCGACGGTAAAAAAATGTTTGCCATCTAATGCAAGCTTTATTGTCTTATGTGGTGATTCATCAAACTTGTACAAAGATGGATTCCATTCGTTAATTACTAATTTACCGTCCACATACACTCGTACTGCATCATCCCATGTAACGCCTAATTCGTAATTGCCTTTTTCAAAAGTTGCTGACCCGCTAGCAGTAGTGACAAATTGAGGATGGTCACCTTCTTCTGTTTTTATTCCACCCCACCATGCATAATCAAGCTTAGTTGTTTTTTCATTTTTTATAGGAGCCAGCTTTGCTGTCGGCGGAAAAATAAGGCCTGTTTTAATTGGATCATGCATTTTAAAATCATAGGCATACCAGAGTACATCAAAATCGATCGGTTGAAAAAATTTTTTAAATGAAAAAGCGTACAGTTTGCCAGCGGCGATATTTTCTCCAAAAGTTGTAGTAATTGCAGAACCGATATATTCAAGCTCGATCAAAATATCAGTTCGAGTATCAACAGTTTTTACAGCAGTGATCGTTGCAGGAAATGTTCCATTCATTAAAGAGATATCTTTTACTCCTTTAAATCTTTTGATCTTCCATTTTCCTTTTGGTCCTATCAGGTCAAATTTCATTATTTCGGTTGTATCCGTTGGATTTACATTCCAGATGATGGGGCTGCGAAAATCATAAGGTCCCCATTCTGTCATCATAATATTTTCTCTTCCTGCTAATGCTGAGTTTCCGGTAAATGCATTTTGTGCTGACGGAATATCAGGAACAAATTCGGCGCTATCAGCACTAAGCTTTTGATATATTTCCTCGCTATATGTGGTATCGAATTCAGTAACAGTAGAATCGATTTTGAAAAGTGTTTCATACTCATCATAGATATTATCAAATACGTTTAGCTTTTCACTTCTGATAATATTCATCACGATCGGGTTACTGTTAAAATTGTTATTGGTGATCACATAGTCCCTGCTTCTCGTGTCTCGATTCTTAGTATAACCCCAATCTGCAGGCTGTTGTTTATTTGCCCAGATTCTTATGGCTTCGTTATTCTCATGAAAAATATTATGATGGATCTCATTCTCCTGTCCATGTTCAATTGCAATTGCGATCCTGTTTTGGCGAAATTGATTTCCTGCAATTACTGTATTATAACTATAGCCGCCCCAGATACCATGATCACATTCAAATATCCGGTTCCCTGAAATTACATTTCTGCTAAACGTCACTTCGATCCCATTAGTAGGAGCATAAGAAAAATCATTTCCCTGCAGAACATTATCATTACAACCTCCTTTGCCGCTATCCATTGTTGTTTGCCCGGCCCAAAGAAAAAAACCATCTCCTCCATGTGTTACAGAATTCTTATAAAAAAGATTATTATTACTTTGTTCATATACCAAAATGCCAGCACTGTCCTGGCCCCGGTTATAAACTCCATCACTATAACCCCGCACATTAAAGTTTATCTTGTTATAAGCGATCGTATTAAAACTGCTGCGATACATGGCGATCCCTAATCCTGAATTAAATGAAAAATCATTGTTGTAAATTTTTCCTTTATTGCAATTTGTCATCATCAGTGCATTTTGTCCACCTGTGACTTTTGTGTTTTTTACCACGGTTGATTCACAACCTCTCAAATACATAGCCGCTCCATATCGCAGCCATTCATCTTTTTCATTTTGATGATGACTTAGCCAATCCGATATATCTTCTTTTTCCTGTGTGCTATTTAAATGCTGACGATAATTATAACTGAAATCACAATTTTCAATTGTAAGATTTGTTAATCCTTTAGCCATCAATGCAACTTTATAACCACTTGCCTTTAAGTTTTTGATCGTGATATTGCTTCCTGATCTTATTAAAACAGCTACACCGAAAAACTCATCGGGGTTCTTTTTTAGATTACTTCCTTTCAGAACGGCGTTATTAAAATCGACTGTTATGTTATTTCCTTCAATTATTATTAAAGCCTCGTTCATTGATGCTGACGCATCTAACTTATAAGTTTGTTTTTTAATCTTAACTGACTTGAAGATCTTTAAGCCCTTTGTAAGTGGTTTTTCCTGGCCTTGACTATGAAAACATGAAGCGACAACCAGTGATAAAAGGATAATTTTTTTTGTCATCATTTTGAATTTACTTGCACCCGGTTTGATAAGCTTTAACCCTAAAATTATCCAACCTTTTCTGAAACGGAAAAAGAAATGACAGAAGCGGTTATTAAGAAAGAATCTCAAACAATGAAGGTGTTGAAGTTGCTGCTTAAAATTGCAGTCACTGTTCTTTGCTTCTGGTATATTTCCCGTAAAATAGATTTTACTAAAGCCAAAGATGCAGTGATGCAGGCCGATTGGTGGTGGCTGTTCTTATCAGTGTTGGCATTTGCATTTTCCAAATTCCTCGCTTCTTTCCGACTGAATATTTATTTCAAAAACATTGGTATTTATCTTTCGCAAAAAACAAATCTGAAGCTTTATTGGTTAGGGATGTTTTATAATTTATTTCTGCCTGGCGCTATCAGCGGAGATGCTTACAAAGTTGTTTTATTAACAAGAAAATATGATGTGAGTTATAAAAAAATAACTGCAGCAGTTTTGCTTGACCGTTTCAGCGGTTTACTTGCCTTAGGCCTGATACTTTCCTCTTACGGAGTAATAGTTTTAGATAAGCAGCTTTATGATATCATATTAATAAGCGGGTCAGTTTTGTCAGTTGTAGCCCTTTATGTCGTGGTCAAATATTTGTTCAAGGATTTCCTGCCCGGCTTCTGGCCAACATTTTTTTGGGGGATAGCGGTACAAGTTTTCCAGGTAGTTTGCGTTTATTGCATTCTCATCGGGCTCCATCTTCCATTGCATCAAAGTGAATGGATCTTTATATTTCTTGTCGCCGCTGTTATTACAGTCATTCCCATATCACTTGGCGGTGGCTTAGGTACGAGGGAAATTGTTTTCGTAAAAGGGGCAGAATATTTTTTACTTGATGTTCATGTAGCTCCTATTATTAGTATTCTCTTTTATCTTTCAAATGCATTATCTTCTGTTTGGGGTGTTTATTTTATTTATCACGATCCATTGAAAGATGATTAATAACGTGGATCATTAACTTTGCCGCAATAAATTTCTGTGCATCAGCAAAATCAAAAATATTTCTGGATATTATTCGGCTTATCCGCACTGCTTTTATTTCCCGGCCTTGGTAAAACTCCTTTATGGATATATGACGAAGTTCGAAATGCTGAATGTGCAAGGGAAATGTATGAACGTGGTGACTGGATCGTTCCTACTTTTAATGGCGGGTTAAGAACATTGAAACCACCACTCCACTATTACTTTATGTTTGGGGGTTTTAAGATCTTTGGAATAACAGAATGGGGAGCCAGGTTTTTCTCCGCAGTCTTTGGCGTACTTACAATTTTCATTACTTATTTTTTTGTAAAAAAATACTCATCACAAAGACAGGCTTTCATTACCTCGCTTGTTCTACTTGCATCAACACATTTTCTATTTGAATTCAGAATGTCTGTACCAGATCCTTATTTAATTTTTCTAAATACAGTTTCAATTTTTACTGCTTATTCATTTTTTAAAGAGAAAAGAAATTACTGGCTTTGGCTTTGTGCATTAACGATGGGATTAGGAACACTGGCAAAAGGACCTGTAGCCATTGCGTTACCCGGCGCTGCAATATTTATTTGGTTGATATGGGAAAAAAGATGGAAAGAAATTTTTTCATGGAAAATAATTGTTGCCGGAATTATCATGTTTGCTGTTGCTCTTCCCTGGTACTTGTTAGTTGATAGAGCAACAAATGGTGAATGGACAAAAGGGTTTTTTCTGCAACATAACTTAGGTCGTTTTTCTGAACCAATGGAAGGTCATGGAGGACCTTTTATAATTGTACCGATAATTATTTTATTAGGACTATTGCCGGCATCCATTTTTATAGGAGAATCATTTAAAAAATTTAGAACAACTTTTAGCAATTCCTTTTTAAAACTTGCACTCTCTGTTGTTGGGATTTTCGTCGTGTTTTACAGTATCAGCAGCACCAAACTCCCAAACTATGCAATGCCATGTTATACATTTGCTGCAATATTGCTTGGTAGTTTTATAAACAAAGCATGGTCCAAAGGGACTTCTTCGGAGGAAGAAAATAAAGCCCGCCTCTACCCTTTTATTATACTTCTTGTAATTAATATTGCTTTACCAATTGCAGCATATCTAGGAATAAAGAAGGAAGTGAATACGGCTGGCATGGAGAATATTGCGGCGTTTCTTTTAATTCTTACTACAGCAGCGATCATCGCATTTTATTTTATGCTTAAAAAGGATTTCAGGAAAGCGACGATCAGCATTTTTGTTTTTTATTCTTTATTTCATATAGTAATGTTCAACTGGCTCTATCCAGCTCTTTATAAACAAAACCCCATGTCAAAAACAATTGACATGGTAAAAAAATACGATCATATAGTAAGCTATCAAATTTTTCACCCTTCCTATACTTATTATTTACCCGAGAGAGTTCCTGTTTTTAAAAACCTTGACTCCTTAAAAATTTACTTACAGGAAAACAAAGCTGCAGTAATCAGTCGTAAAAATTTTGCAGGAGAATTAGAGTCGATCGGCTTGAAAGAAGAATCATCCATTCATGACCTGTTCGAAGGAAATACGACGGTGATCTATTCAAATAAGTAGGCTTTTATAGATAATACCAAGGATTTCTCTTTGTCGCCCATATATACCTCCTGATGTTTCTCCAAAAAGCAAGCACCAGGTAAATGATAACAGGCGAACCCATCGTAAGTATTGAAGCATAGATAAAAAACTGGCGGATCTTACTGGTTGCAATGCCCAGCCTTAGGCCTATGGCAGTACAAACGCCAAAGGCGCTCCATTCGATGTAGTTCTTAAATCGGTTCATGTTTGCTAAATTAGATTTTTCAAACAATTCATCCAATTCCCTGTTATCAACATACCTGTTTTTCGTACTTTCGCAACCCATACATATTTCAGATTTCAGATTGCGGATATCAGATTTACGAAAGTGTATCTTCTTTCAATCTACAATCGAAAATCTTAAATCTTAAATCCTTCATCATGGTATTTGATCTCGCACTAATCAAGAAAATTTATTCCGAACTTCCTGCAAAAGTTGCAGCTGCCCGTAAATTGGTCGGCAAGCCTTTAACTCTTACGGAGAAAATTTTATATGCACACTTATCCGGCCCTTTACCCGCTTCGCCCCATAACAGAGGTAAAGATTATGTAGACTTTGCACCTGATCGTGTTGCTATGCAGGATGCCACAGCTCAAATGGCTTTATTGCAATTCATGACCTGCGGCCGTCAAACAGTGGCTGTTCCATCAACCGTGCATTGTGATCATTTGATACAGGCAAAAGTTGGTGCAAAAAAAGATCTGCAATTGGCGATCGAAACAAATCGTGAGGTTTATGATTTCCTTGGTTCTATTTCTGATAAATACGGTATCGGTTTCTGGAAAGCCGGAGCCGGTATCATTCACCAGGTAGTATTGGAAAATTATGCATTTCCCGGAGGCATGATGATCGGAACAGATAGTCATACGCCTAATGCTGGTGGACTTGGGATGATCGCAATTGGTGTAGGTGGCGCTGATGCGGTGGATGTAATGGCAGGACTTCCATGGGAATTAAAAATGCCGAAAGTGATCGGTGTAAAACTAACTGGAAAAATAAGTGGATGGACAAGCGCAAAAGATGTGATTCTTTGGGTTGCTGGTCAATTAACCGTAAAAGGCGGTACAGGTGCGATCATTGAATATTTTGGCGAAGGAGCGGATAGTTTAAGTGCAACTGGAAAGGGAACTATTTGTAATATGGGAGCAGAGATCGGTGCTACCTGTTCGCTATTTGCTTATGATGAAAAAATGAGTGCTTACCTCAAAGCAACTGGGCGCACAGAAGTGGCTGATACAGCTGATGGCGTTCGTGAACATCTTCGTCCTGATGAGGAAGTATATTCAAACCCGAAAAAATATTACGATCAAGTACTAGAGTTGGATCTTAATACACTTGAGCCTTACCTGAACGGGCCTTTTACTCCTGATCTTGCCACTCCTATCTCAAAATTGAAAGAAGCAGTAGAAAAAAATGGCTGGCCCGAAAAAATTGAAGTTGCATTGATCGGCAGTTGCACTAATTCATCTTATGAAGATATTAGTCGTAGCGCTTCTATTGTTGAAGATGCAAAAAGCAAAGGATTAAAAGTGGCTTCTGAATTCACCATCACTCCAGGTAGTGAGCAAGTACGGTACACAATAGAAAGAGATGGTTTCATAAAAGAATTTGAAGATGTAGGAGGAATGGTGCTTGCCAACGCCTGTGGTCCATGTATCGGCCAATGGGCAAGACATATAGATGACCCCAACCGTAAGAACACGATCATTACTTCTTACAACAGGAATTTTGCAAAAAGGAATGATGGGCTGTCCAGCACTCATGCTTTCGTAGGTTCACCTGAATTAGTGACCGCATTAGCAATGGCAGGAACACTTAATTTCAATCCACTAAAAGACAAATTGAAAAATGATAAAGGAGAAGAAGTTTTATTGAAAGAGCCAACAGGATTTGAACTTCCTCCAAAAGGTTTTGCTGTTGAGGATGCAGGCTTCCAGGCGCCGGCAGCAGATGGAAGCGGTATACAAGTAAAAGTAGCAGCTGATTCAAAACGTTTACAATTGCTTGAGCCATTCAAAGCATGGGAAGGAATTGATCTGAAAGGGTTAAAACTTTTAATTAAAGCAAAAGGGAAATGTACAACTGACCATATCAGTATGGCAGGACCATGGTTAAAGTTTCGCGGACATTTGGATAATATTTCCAACAACATGCTGATCGGGGCCATTAATTTTTATAATGATAAAACAGATTCAGTAAAAAATCAATTGACAGGCGAATATGGACCGGTGCCTGCAACTGCAAGAGCATATAAAGCTGTTGGTATCGGCAGCATTGTTGTTGGTGATGAGAACTATGGCGAAGGTTCATCAAGAGAACATGCGGCGATGGAACCACGTCATCTTGGTGTTCGTGCAATACTTGTAAGAAGTTTTGCAAGGATCCATGAAACCAATTTGAAAAAGCAAGGAATGCTTGCACTTACATTTGCCAATAAAGAAGATTATGATAAAGTGCAGGAAGATGATAGCATCGATATTAATGATCTCACAAGTTTTGCACCAGGCGCTTCTTTAATTGTTGTATTGAATCATAAAGATGGAAGTCATGATGAGATCCTGGTAAACCATACTTACAACGAACAGCAGATCGAATGGTTTAAAGCCGGTGGCGCATTGAATGTGATACGGTCTCAATTCGCAAAAGTCTAATTGTAATTTCTACAGTAAAAAATCCCATATCGCTATGGGATTTTTTTATTTTAATAACAATTCGTCAGCAAATGCGGAAATGAAGAAAAATCGTTGATGGCAATCAATAAAAAAATAAAATCTGGAAAAAATATTCAGCATTAGCTTCATAATAAGCTACTGTGGAAAAATAAACGATCGTATTCCATTATCGGCTGAATCCAGAAAAACAATTTACTCTACATTCGCGTTTCAAATTTTTTAATCCTAAACCCTAACGTATGCGAAGACTTTGTAATCATTTGGGGGGGGCTATTGCTCCTTTTCGTTTCATGTAAAAAAAATAACACTGAACTTCAAATTGATCATTCAGATGCAAATTCAGTAATGGCGACCCTTGCTTCAGACTGTGATACTCATCCTATCATTGATAATATGCCCGGATACAATACCAACACAGACACTACAGAATTACCAACTATCTTAGGAAGCCAGCGAAATAATCCATACACGCTAAGCAGGATGAGAATAGCTTATGATAATCTTGGTTATGCAGGGCTGGCGGTAAATGCTACAAATTTATATGTTCGGTTTCTACCCAACTCAGCAAGTCAGCTATCTACATTAGATTCTATAATGGATTCACAAAACCTGGAATTATTTGATGCACCGATGGATTATGATGTATTGCAGGAAGGGGATTATTATCAGGATCCATCCATTCCTGATACATCAGTTACGTGGCAATATGCTGTGGTGCCAACAAATTTTTTAGCACCTGCAGGCATTACCTATGAGGTTTTATCGCAGATTCATATTCCAGGAGATGATTATACCGCAATGGAAACAGAAGCAGAAAGATTAGCTTCAATACAAGATAGCATTGATTGCAGCGAAGGTGGCGCCGGCCCTTTAGCCAAAATCATTCAACCCAATTTTCCTCAATGCCCGCTGGACTATCACTGGGACGTTACTGATCAGGAATGTGTTTGTAATTGTTGCCCGGAAGGCTATCAATGGAGCGGTAATAAATGTGTACCTAAACCACCACCGCCACCACCATCGCCTGCAACGGATGCACAAGTGCCTGCAGGAAATATTACGGTTTCAGACAATAATCTTGCAACAACTCCAACTCCTCCCGTACGAAATTTAAGGGTGGTAGCAAAACGTTGGTTTAAAATTGAAAGAACCTATACAGATAACAATGGCCATTTTCAATTCACTAAGCGATTTAAGCATAGCGTAAAAATCAATGTAAAGTTTAAGAATGATTTTGCTGCGATAAAAGTTTTCAGACTGACCAGTTTTTGGAGAATGTTGTACCCTGTAACAGCAAACATTGGAGTTTTTGGAGGCAATAAAAGTAATATCAATCACAATTTTGATAAGATTAATACTACTGTTGCAGCGATGGGTAATCTTTTCTGGGCTGGCGCCACAGTACATAATAGTGTGCAGGAGTATAGAGAATTTGCTGCGCAAGAAAATTTTGGTTTACCGCCAACAGGTTTAAAAATATTTATTACAAGATGGGCGCATGGATCTGGGATGACACCTATGTGGAATAAACGATGGTTCAGTGGCCTCCCCCAAGAAGTCGCATTTACATTTTTTGTTGGTCAGCTTTATCTTCCTGCAGCTGGTGTTACTGCTTTTCTTACTGTGTTAAAGCATGAGTTGGACATGGGTATTAGTTACAGAGGGGCTACTGATGATTACACAAATTTCTTTTCAGATGATTTAAAAACCACAACTTATCATGAGCTTACCCATTCAGCCCATTATGCTGCGTTAGGTAATAACTGGTACAGTCAGTTTGTGACTGCCGAAATCGATGAGATCATTAATAATTTTACGTCGGGCAACTCTCCATATGGAGACGGCAGTAATCAATCTAATTCGCCAATTATAGCTTTAGGGGAAAGCTGGGCATATCATATGGGTCAGTTTTTGGCTGACAGGCAATATGGAAATCAGAGTTCTTGTGCAGGTGAACAAGGCACTTGTTACAGTAATGGTTCTATAACTGGGCTAAATAGTCATCGGATTGCTTTGGAAATTTTTAATCCTACGTTTACTTCTGATCCATTCTATTGGATACCTAAAGGATTGTATTATGATTTGTTAGATGTAAGGAATGAAACGATAGCAACGGGAGGGCCTATAGATGATAATGTATCAGGGTATACCAATCAACAATTCTTTAATGCATTTAATTCAAGCATAACCTCGTTAGAGGCTTATAGGCAAAACCTACCAAATATTAACAACCAGGCAGTGGAGGTTATAAATTTATTCCAGCAATATGGGTACTAGCAGTAAACTCATTCTGGTAGTGGCAATTTTTGCCACTACCATTAGTAGCACCTGTAAGAAGAAACTTATTTGTGCTGATGCTAATAGCTATTCGTTTCAGATAGGTATATCAGCTTATCCCGATAAGGACAGTATTCATGTAAGCGATACATTATGGCTAGAATGTAACAGTCCTTCTAATCTAAAGGATTTGCTCTCGGGTGATATGATTGATTATAGCGGTGTGAAAAACCTTGAAACTGTTCTAACACTTTTGCAATTTCAAAATGCAACCAATGTTCAGGGTGCGATTAGGAATTTTAGTATAAATGTAATTAAAGGAACCCAATTTAATAGTTCATCTGACCCAACATCAAACCAAGAATATTTAATTACAGAAGAGAATAAGATTTTCAAACTCAAACTAGCTATCATTCCGAAAGACACAGGACGTTTTGTTTTAACTATTAGTAACGCATCAGGTATACATAGAACCAATGATGTATGTACAAAAGCAGCTTTTGAAATTGATTTTCAAAATACAAACCAACACTTTTATTTGCTTCAATTATGGCGGCCAGATTTATATTTGACACTTGATGCATTAGGCAAACCGAAGGTTTATTATTTTAAAGTTTATTAACAATTAAAAGAACATACAGTGAGAAAATGGCTAAGCTGAAGATTTTTAGAGCTTTTAAGTCCTTAATGTAACCATCAATCTGCCATAAATTTATTTCAGCAATATGGGTACTAATTATAAAAATTTCATGGTAGTGACAATTATATTTGCCACTACCATTTATAAGTACTTGCATAGGAGTAAGTTTATTTGATCCGGGAAGTTCTTATGCCACAGAACGTTTTAGATATATTTTAATTAAAGGAAAATTAGCCCCTAAGAAAATTTTAAGAGCGATATTGAATAATAAATATCGTTCCTTTCTATTTGTATGAATAAAAGTATCAGGTTATTATTGTCATTAGCGTTTGTCTTTTTTATTGCAAATAAAGATGCGGCGGCTGCCGTTGTACCTATTGATTCTATACCAGCTACTAAACCATGGAAGCTTTCACAACAACAATTTTTGGATCAATATGGGAAAGACGATACCTCAAGGGCTATTATTAACTACTATTTCGAACAACAACTAAACAAAGGCCGAAAAAATTTTTTAGTAAATACACTTATAACAGTAGTAAGCATTTCTGTGTTTGCAATTATAACTACAAATGGCGCAGCTGGTGCAGTAATAATTGGAGCTCCTTTTATTTTGGGAGGGGTGATTTTTGGTATGCTTGCATTTAGTAATGCAATTAACATGATTTATTTTTCCAGGAAAAAGCTGTTCAAGGTTTTAAAGAAATATTTTGAAACTAAAAGAATTCCTGATTCGTTAAGGAAAGATATTTACCGGAAAAAACATTTGAGTTAATTGCACTGGTCAATTTCATTCCTTCAAAACTCTCAAACTTGACAATAAAAAGTCCCATAATGATATGGGACTTTTTATTTTGATACCAGTTTCTTTATTCCCGGAATTATTTATCTTCTAAGCAACTTCTGCTTTAAAATTGAAATTGGCCAGTTATTTACTAACTTCCGTATATTCATAATTAAAACCGTTCTATCATGGAAGAAAATAAAAACACAGAACAGGATGCCACTAAAAAAAACTCCCTGCTTGATAAAGCTGAAGAGGTAGCTGGAAAAATAAGCGAAAAAGCCGGAGAGGTTTGGGACAAAGTGGAACACGAAACTGAAGAAGCCTGGAATAAAGCAAAAAACAGTGAACTGGCAGGTAAGGCAAAAGTAAAACTTGAAGAGTTGAAGGAAGATGCAAAGCATCTTTATGAACAAGCAAAAAGTGGTGAACTCGCAGACAAAGCCAAAGTAAAATTTGAAGACTTGAAAGAAGATGCAAAAGACCTTTATGGCCAGGCAAAAAGCGGTGAGCTTGCTGACAAGGCTAAAGTAAAACTTGAAGGTTTGAAGGAAGATGCAAAACATCTTTATGAACAGGCAAAAAGTGGTGAGCTTGCTGACAAAGCGAAAATAAAACTTGAAGGTTTAAAGGAAGATGCAAAAGAATTATGGAATAAGGTTGTTGATAAGCTTGACAACGAAGAAAATAAAAAGACTACGCCACCACAGGAAGATCCCAAATAATTATACTTCAGTAATACTATTCAGTTTTATAAAGATTTGCTGATTGCTTATTCGCTGTTTGCGGAGAATTATCAATCACCATAAAATCTGCGGGTGAGCCATGCTGGCTTATCAGATCCTTATACTTCACTTTTAAACTTCTTTTGAAAGTTCCAAGATAGCCTGGTTTGGAAATTTTTTCCGGATCTAGTTTGATAGATTCGATGTGGTCGTTTCCTATGTACATCATCAATTGCATAGTGGTAAAGTAGAATACAAATCAACTTATTTTTCACTTTTATTGCAATACCAATTTGTACTCAATTTTGAAAAGTAAGTTTACGAATAAAGCTGCGGCTTCCCGGTTTAGGTGAAATACTGTGGCTCGTCCAATCTTTGTAATTTGCTAATAATAAATCTCTTACTATGTCAGTCAACAGGAGAAATTTCTTAAAGGCCTCAGGACTTTCTTTATTGCCTGCAGTTTTCCCTGCTGCACCTATATTAGCAAACAATGTAAATAAGAAAACATTTGCCGCAAACGAGCCTGTTGTAAAATTGTTTGGCGATGGAGAATTTTATGACGGCCTTCCATACCTTGAACAATTACAAGCCGCTAATAGTAAACAACAAATTAAAGTTGATCGCTATGGTTTAGGTGGCGCAGTTGAAGAGTTGGAAAAAAAATTCGAAGCTATTACTGGCAAGGAAAAAGCGATCTATATGCCAAGTGGCACTATGGCGAATCAACTTGCCATTGCGATGCTGAGTGGTGAGAATACAAAAGTCTTTGTGCAGGATACCAGTCATGTGTACAGGGATGAAGCTGATGCAGCACAATCAATTTTTAATAAGCGGTTAATGCCATTGGCGAAAAATCAAACCTTTTTTACTGCCGATGAATTAAAAAAAGCGATTGAGAATCTTGACAGCGAAGAAGTATTTAAAAGTGGTCTTGGTTGTGTTTCTATAGAAAACCCGGTGCGTCGTACAGATGGCCGGATGATCCCAATTGATGAAATAAAAAAGATCAGTGAATATTGCCGCAGTAAGAATATTAAGGTTCATCTTGATGGTGCAAGGATCTATCTGGCTTCAGCATGGTCAGGTACCTCTATAAAAGAATATGCAAGCCATTTCGACACAGTTTATATTTCATTGTATAAATATCTTGGTGCAAGCGGCGGTGCTATTCTTTGTGGTGAAAGATCTTTGATTGAAAAAATGCCACACATGATAAAGATACATGGCGGTAATATGTTTGGCAATTGGTTAAATGCAGCAATGGCTTCTTACAAACTAGATAGCATTGAAGAAAGATTACAGGAAGCCATCAAAAGATCAAAAGAAATTTTTGCATCACTTAATCAAATACAGGGAATAAAAATTTCCCCATTAGATGGAGGCACAAATATTTACAATATGAAATTCCCCGCGGGAATTCAAGGCCAAAAATTTGGCGAGAGTCTTAATAAATATTTTATAGGTATGCGAAGTCCAAATGAAAATGGAGAAGCAAAAATTTCAGTGAACGAAACCTTGCTCTATCGGGAACCTAAATATATTATTGATGCTATTAAAGAATCGCTCACTAGAGCAAAATAAGGTCGTATAAAAATTACCGCCTTAAAAAATCAGTATATAGCTTTTGCATCAGTGCTTTTGCGATTCTCTCGTGTTCCTTATTTGTTTTTCCTTCTTCAAAGACGGTTCTCTTTCCTGTATTATCAAAAAGCAGCCTGCTACTATCGGTTACAAAACCTATTCCATCATTGTAAGTAAAAAAAGCCCAGTGTTTTGAAGTTGAATCGAAAACATTTTTACCAAATGGAAAAGGATCTGTTTTGAAATGAAGTTGTTGTGTTAAACTGCCGGCCATATCAAGTTGATCGACCGTTTTTCCAATTACAACATTTTGCTTTTTCAATGCACCCCCAAGCCATAGAATGGGTATTCGATAATCATCAGCACGTTTTCCTGTTACTGGCAAATAATGTCCGTGATCAGCAGAAATAATTACAATTGTATTTTGCCATGATGGCATTTTCTTTAATTCATTTATTAAACTATACACAACAGAATCAGTATAATGAAGTGAGTTAAGAAATTTTGTTTCCTTATCATTTCCATTAAATACAGTTGGAACCGGCGTTTCAAATGGTTCATGACTGCTCAACGTAAGCCAGCTTGCAAAAAAAGGTTGCTTCATTTGTGGAATATCGCTCACCAGTTTCCTCATCACCGCATCATCATGTGCTCCCCATTTGGAGTTCATGTCTATTTCTTTAAAATCGCTTTTTGTAATTAACTGTTGAAATTTTTGTGCATTGAGATAGCTTTTGATATTCATGAATTCAGGCTCACCTCCATAATAAAATTGAGTCGAATATCCATTTTGAAAAAACAGATCACCTAACCCTGGAAGTTTGGCTGTCTTCTCCGGGTAATTCACAATTGAGCCTTTCGGCAAAGCTGGATATCCACTTAGAATTGCGCCTATTCCCTTATCTGTTCTGTCACCGGAAGAATAACAATTACTGAAGTAGATTCCTTCTTTCATTAATATCGGAAAAAATTTGATCACAGGTTTTCCATCAATATTTTTATTTAAAACTTTCTCAGTAAAACTTTCCCATATTATTACAATAACATTTGTCTTTACTAAACTGCTATCATTAATAACCTGCTCAACCTTTCCCTGGCCATCAAAAAGAGGATCTACAATTGCATCTACTTCTTCATTTCCCATATATTGATACAAATGATCATTTAACTGGCCTCTTTGTATGGCTGAGAACATAAAATTCCATGAAGGGTTAATCGCTGCATTATTTGCATATTGACTATTGCAGAAATAAACGCTGCTCTGGTTTAATGGAGATAATTGAAATCCCCCACGTATCGGTATAATAAGCGAGCCAGTAAAAAGTAATATCAGCAATGCCTGCACAAAACGATATTTACTATTTTCCAAAAGAACTATTGATCTTGAAATAATTTTCCTGAAGATCCAGAATAAGAAAAGATAGACAACAATAAGACCTATAAAGATCAATACAAGTGGAAGATGGCTGATAGAGGCCCATGCTTCTTTTGGGCTAGATAAAAATTTCAATGGAGTCGAGTCAATCCTTGTTCCCCAGGCTTTAAAACTTTCAACATCAGTAATTATCAATAGTAACTGTATAAAAAGAATAATACCAGTATAAATTAAATAGATCCATTTTTTTCTGAAAAAAGGAATAAATAAAGAGGTAATCACGAAAACACAAACCAACGCTGTTAAATAAGCGGCCATTGAAAGATCCATCTTTAACCCATACCATAAACTTTGCAAAACAAGTGAAGATGGGGTCTCTTTTGCATAATCCATCGTTGATAAGAGAAAAAACACCCGGGCAACTTCAAAAAAAACGACCCAGGTAAAAATATAAATGAGGAGAAAGAATATTTTTTTTAGCATGATATAAAGATCAAATGTCACCTCTTATTTACAGATAGAAGAATTTATGTTCGATTTGCATTTTCAATTATGGTTCAGAATATCTCCCCTAGTGCCAGGTCAATACCAAAGAAATCTTTACTGAAACCAAAATCCAAACTTATGTTGGTCTTTGATATTTTATTAAACTTCAACCTTACTCCGAACCCTGCGGCCGGATGCCAATATACAAAACGATCGGTTAAATACTCTGACGTTGTGTGCAGGTTAGAGAAGATGACAAAACCCCAAAGACCATTTTTTGAAATATCCCTTCTATACTCAGTTTCAAAATAAAGTAAATGCTTTCCCCTATACCTGCTTTGTTGAAATCCCCGACCTGAATGATTTAAATAATCCCAACCAATGCTTGGCAGGTCAAGGTACGGCACCTTACCATTAACAACTCCCCAATAGTAAGTCCAAAAGGCGAGAAGGTTTTTTTGTTTTTTACTAAATGAAAAATATTTCCTCATATCTATATACACCGATTGCCAATCATCAGTGCTACCCAGTTCATCCAAATTGAAACGATAATCGGTAGAAAAATAAAAGCCACCCTCTGGATTAATTGCATTTCGGCGTGTATCTATAAGAAAGTTTAAGACAGGTCCGCTGGAGATGGTACTATTTAATAATTGATCCTTGTAATCATAGAAAGGAATTTTAGCAAAATGAGTAGAATCTTCGGAAACACTCAGACCATAATGGTAATCCAACGTATAACCGGCACCCAAAAAAACATTTTTTCCCAATTCTTTTAATAAAGATTGGTAAACTCTTACATAGTTATAGTCTAATATTATATTCTTTTCTTTTTCATTTTTACCACCAAGACCCCAGGTCTCCTGTGGATAGATCATAAAACGGGTGTCACCTTTGGATAAAAATTTATTATTAGGGAACCAGATCAGTTGACGAATAGGAAACACAAGTTTTCCATCAAAACTAAACCATGGTGAAAATGTTATAGTTGAGAGTGATGTGGATGACACCGGACCTGTATAAAAAGCCGCATTTAATGCAGTCACAATCGCAGCGCCTCCTCCCGGAGAAGCCCCACCAGTTGGCACAAGTGAAAATTGAACTTTTTTGTTTTGCCTTGTACTATCAGATTTTGTGGGGCTGATCTTAAAGACTTTTAGAATAACATCGATGACGTCCTTTTGATTTGTGACTGTAGTATCAATCTGGACTTGTTGTGAGCTGGCTTTTGTAAATAATGCCAAGCTAAGAAAGCCAACTAATAGTTTCTTCCAGCTGAATTCAAACTTCAAAACTCTTGGGTACAAAATCACAATAAGAGAATTTATATGCCTGATATAGCCTGGAAACATCGCCTGGTTTAAAATGGTTTTACTTACGAAAATAGAGAATATTTTATCCGAAAATGAGTACCTTATAAAAGCAATAAGCAATAAAAAAAGCAATCCTTTTGGGGATTGCTTTTTTATAAATCAATTTAGATAGTTAACTGATCTTTTCTACCTGCATATAATTCAATTCGACAGGCGTTGAACGTCCAAATATTTTTACGGTTACTTTCAATTTTTTCTTTTCATCGTTCACTTCTTCGATCACACCATTAAAATCATTAAATGGTCCTTCAATGATCTTGATCGTTTCGCCTACTATGAATGGCTCACTCATACTTACACCACCAGCTTCAGCCATTTCATCCATCTTACCAAGCATCTTATTTACTTCGGCCTTGCGTAATGCGATCGGATGCTCTTTACCAAGAAAATGGATAACATTTGATGTATTCTTGATCGTGTCGCGAAGATCATCAGAAAGTTTACCATCCAGTATCTCGATCATCACATAGCCAGGGTAATAGTTACGTTCACGCATCACCTTTTTACCATTTTGCACTTTGTATACTTTTTCAACTGGTAAAAAAACCTGCTTAACGATCTTATCCCATCCACCACGTGAAACTTCCTTATCGAGGTATTCTTTTACCTTTCTCTCCTTACCGCTTACTACACGGAGTACAAACCATTTTGATTCGGCGGCCTGCGGTGTTTCTGTTGTATTTGTTGTTTCCATCTTAGAAAATGTTATAGATGAATTTCAATGTCACATTT
>Ga0065712_10000512_pt1 | contig 19273 bp, 16 predicted proteins | sample MisRhiReplicate1_FD_59099 | JGI IMG/M metagenome (GOLD analysis project Ga0065712, IMG submission 59099) | Miscanthus rhizosphere microbial communities from Kellogg Biological Station, MSU, sample Rhizosphere Soil Replicate 1: eDNA_1 v3... | ecosystem: Host-associated > Plants > Roots >...
CTGAGGAATTTGTCAAGCAAACGCTGGTTATCTTCGATCATATCGTGGTAGGGCGTGATTTCCGCCCGAATCTCTTTCCACTCTTCTCCCACGTCGATAGCATGATAGACAATCACCTCGGCACTGGTGTCGCGCGCGAGCTCCAAGGCATAACGAATACCGGCCTTTGACAACTCCGAAAAATCGGTCGGCGCTAAAACTTTCTTCACCTTCGGCATAATTCACCTCCTGGTTTATCGAATCGCCTGCGCAAGAAGCATGCCCCGAACACCATCATGGAAAACAGCGGCTCTTGAGAACTTAAATGGGTGTGACTTCTCACTTTTAAAAAAAGTCGCGTCGGCTTTGNCGATCCTGCGAAAAACTCGCGCGCTCAACGCTTGAAAACAACGAAAACCTGAAACAAATTATTTTCGCGCTTGGCACGTNCCGTGCTCGGTTCACCTAATTGGAAAACAACCGGGCTCACGAGCGTAAAATCGCTCGGATCTGAAAGGAGCAGGCCGTGGCGAAATATAACTGGATGAAAGTGGTCGATGTGATGACAAAGGACCCGCTCACAATTGGACCGTCGGAAACAGTAGGTGAAGCCGAGGAACTGATGGCCGAGAACGGCATCCGTCAATTACCGGTCGTCAAAAATAGCGACCTGATCGGTATCATCACCGACCGTGATGTTCGGTCGTTTCTCGCGGGATCATCGGTGTCACCACCGAATGAGCGCGAGCAGGCGCTCCGCACGCAAGTGAGCGATCTGATGACCACCAATCCCTTGACGCTGGCACCTGACGATGAGTTGCAGGATGCGGTAGAACTCCTGGTCGAGCAAAAAATTGGCGGCGTACCCGTCGTCGATGCAGCGGAAGGTCTTGTCGGCATTGTGACTTACGTTGATGTGCTGCGGTGTTTCTTGAACCGTCTACAGGAGGAGTGAAAATGAAAAATGGGAAAGAGGGCATTGTGCGAGAGATTATGATGGGTTCTCCCGTTACGCTCAAATCCGATGACACCTTGGATCTCGCCAATGACGTGATTTCGCTCGGCCGAATTCGTCACATTCCGATCGTCGAAAGCGGCAAACTCGTGGGCCTTCTAAGCGAGCGGGATTTGCTGGGCGCCGCCGCGACCCAGATCTTCGGCCTAAAACAGAGAACCAAGTCGGCGTTGCTCAAGGCCACTCTGATTAAAGACGTCATGAAGAAGCGGATCGTCACCGTCGAGCCCGATACCACGATCACGGATGCGGCACATATAATGGCCGACAAAAAAATCGGCTGCTTACCGGTGCTTACTGAAGGAAGTCTGGTCGGGCTGGTTACGACCACCGACATTTTGCGCTACGTCGAGAAACTCGGCTGAGCGACTCCGATCAATCGCTGGATGAGGAGATCGATATGGGTGGTTTCCTGGGCGCCAAGGAAGGTTTGACTCGCGAGCGAGTAAAAGAGATATTTCGTAATAAGCAATACTCATATCTCGAACAAAAAGTTACGCTGCTGGATCAAAGAGATGACTCTTTGCTGTTGAAGATTTCGTTTCTGCTCGAATATAAAGGCCGGATGATCTCGATTGAGGAAAAAGAACCGATCGCCGTCGATTTCAAAGACTTCAAAGTCGAAGATTGGGGCGACGGCGTCCGCAAGGTCGCGGACATCGAATAGCCCTCGACATCAGAAATTACGCGCATTAATAAACCGCCGCCAGGTGTCTAATGTGCTCGGACCACAAGCACTGGCCGGCGGCTATGCCGGACTACTTTTTCGGTCACACTACCGACGGTCCAGCGTTGCAAACCGGTACGGCCGTGAGTGCACATCGCCAAAAGCGAATGCGGGATCCTTTCAGCGCATTGGACAATTTGATCCGCAGCTAATCCGTCGGCGACGATGGTTCTTACGTTCCTCACGCCCTCGGCCCTGACGAACCCTGCTTTTTCGTCCAGGTAACCTTGCACGTTGCTCCGGCCCTGCGTTTTTAACTCGTCATAATTCGGCAGGTAGTTCTCGCGTCCGTAATAGGCGGCAGCGGGTAGCTCGTACGCTTGCAGCAGCACGATCTCGGCTTGAAATCGTTGCGCCATCTCCATAGCGGGATTCAAAACGGATTCAGCAAGAGGGGAGCCATCCAACGGAACAATAATCGATCTAACCGGCACACGGTCATCGCCGGAATTTTGCTCGGCTGAGCGCCCAAAAACAGCGGATTGCTTGTTGCGCGAAGCACCTTTTCAGCAACACTGCCCAGCAACCATCGGCTGAGACCGGAACGGCCGTGCGTGGCCATTAAAATCAGCGTGCTCGCTGCGGCTGCCGCGCGCCTAATGATAATCTCGGCCGGTTTCCCTCGCTCAACAGCGTACGTAACTTGAAAATTCTTGAATTTCGTCGCGATCGCACGAAGGTATTCCGTAAAACCACGCTCAGCTTCGGCAATCAGCTGATCGAGATAGCGAGCCTCGTCAAGGCGCTGGGTCGTGAGGACCGAGACATCGACCGCACTTACCAGTTCCATCGGCACGTGTACACCACTCTGCAACACATCCACGAACGAGAGCACGCTCTCCGCGGCTCTTGATCCGTCCAATGGAATCAACAGCTTCTCGTACATGCCTGCTCCTCCGGCTCGAGAGATGCGCAAACATCGGGCCGCGAATTGCTTTCTATGCTAGCCCTTCTCCGGCGCAAAGCTCTCGGGGCGCTTAGCGAATTGAGCCCAGCGCGAACGCAGAAACTTCTCGCACGCATTCGCCAGCTCTTCGAGAGGCGCATCGGTTTGGAGCTCCAGCCGCAGATTCAGCGGAATATCGGCAAGCGGCTCCGACTGAGCCTTTTGGGCCAGGTAAATTTCCCACCTTCCGTCGGAAACATCAGTTGCTGCCGCCGCGCGTTCTTTCAGTCTTTGTTCAATCGTTGCGTCGGCCGCCGCACAGTTAATAACCGCAACCGGCGCTCCGTATCGCTTGGCGAACTCGATGATCGCTTGTCTTTGCGCTCGGCCGCTGAACGTAGCATCGAGAACCACGCCTTGGCCTTTCGCAACCTGTTGTTCGGCTTCATACGCCATTGTTGCATAAGTTTTCTCTGTCATTGATGGACTGTAGATTCCCTCGTTGAATGGAACGATTTGCTGCCCCGCTTTGGAGGCTATTTGTTTGCGGACCACATCCGAATTGATCAATGGCACATCTAATCTGCAGGCAAGTTCTCGGGAAATGGTCGATTTGCCGCTGCCGGTCAACCCGCAAACGAGAACCATGAATGGCTTCATCGGCTCCCATATCACTCGCGCGGCAAAACGAAAATACCGCGCCGTCTCATCATTCCAGCGTCCCAAGCGCAGGGCATGGACCTTGGCCCGTACGAGCGCCCGGTAACAGGCGTAAAACGGTAGCAATTTTCGTAGATCCGAATCGTTCGCTCGTTTAAGATATTCAGCGACAAATATTTCCATGAGCTCGCGCCCACCGCGCACGGCTAGATCCATCCCGAGAAAGGCGATCTCCGAAGCGACGTCACAGCAGCGCAGTTCCCGGCTAAATTCTATGCAATCAAAAATCTCGATCCCTTCCGGGGCAAAGCAGATGTGCTCGGCGTGGAGGTCACCGTGCACATCACGAACCCGCCCCTGGCTCACTCGTTGGGCCAGCAATTCACGGTTGCTTCTCAGAAAATCAGCGCCGAAAGCTTTGATCTCGTTCATTCGATCACGGTCGGCCTGACCCGCAAACGGCTCGAGGTCAACTAAATTTTCGTTCCAGTACTTCTCGACAATGGCCAGATAACCCGTTGGACTGAGGTTCTCGGGGATTTTCGCACTCGCATGGAATTCGGCGATGAGCTTCGCCAGTTTTTCCATCATCTCCGGAGTGACTTGGTTGGTTTCCAGGAGAAATTTTAAAAACCGTTTCTCCGGCAAACGGCGCATGACAAGAGCGTATTCGGCGGGCTTCGAAGAACTGTCAAGTTCCCAACGGGCTCCGTCGAAGCCAATCGGCACTACTCCCAGGTAAACCGAGGGGGCAAGGCGCCCATTGAGCCGTAACTCCTGCTCAATATAGTAGCGTCTCTTTGCCAGCGTGGAAAAATCGAGGAAAGAAAACTGAACGGGTTTTTTTATCTTGTAAACGACGTCGCCAGCGAAGAACAAATGGGAAATATGAGTTTCACGGTGTGTTACAGCCGGCGGCGGCTTAGGATAGAATTCCGGATCTAACATCGCCGCCACCAGAGATTTCGAAGAAGGACCGTTCTCAGATTTCCGTGCCCTTAAATCAGCAACCTCCATGTGGGTCTCCAGCCAAACGAAAAGCGCAATATGAGTGCCACTACCGAAATACTTGAAAACATTGGAGTCAATTCCAACGGTAGGGAAACAAGAGTCGCTTAAATCCCAAAAACGGGGAGATTGATGGTGCTATCGGGCGACTTCCTTGATGGCGAGCGCTTCGCGATGGCTCTTAGGAAATCTTTAGTTCTTCGATTTTGCGATACAGGGAGGAAAGGCTGATGTCCAGAAGTTTCGCCGTTTCCCTGCGATCCTGACCCGCTTGTTCCAACGCTCGTACAATATGTTGTTTCTCGAACTGTCGCAGCGCATCCTTCAAATTGAACGTAAACGCCGCACCATCAGCGCTGCTGGCGATAATCGCAGCCGGCAGGTCCTTGCTGGTGATCCGTTCGCCCTCGGCGAGAATCATTGTATGCTCGATCACGTTATCGAGCTCACGCACATTGCCCTTCCACGGCAAGGACATCAGAATGCGCAGCGCGTCTTCATCGATGCCGCAAAAATTCTTTTTTAGCTCGGGATTGTGCTGCTCGATGAAATATTCGACGAGCAGCGGGATGTCCTCCGGACGTTCTCTCAGCGGCGGAATATGAATTTCCATGATGTTCAAGCGATAAAACAGATCTTCGCGAAAGCGCCCGTCCTCTACCTCATTTTTCAAGTTTCGATTGCTGGCCGCCAGCACCCGGACATCGATGTGCCGGGGGGTCGTGCTGCCGATGGGCAAGATTTCTTTAGCTTCCAACGCCCGCAAAAGCTTGACTTGAAGGTGCTGCGGAATTTCGCCGATCTCGTCAAGGAAAATCGTGCCGCCGCGAGCTTTTTCAAACAACCCTTCCTGATTGGCGAAGGCGCCGGTGAATGAACCTTTGAGATGACCGAAGAGCAAGCTTTCCAAGAGAGTTTCTGGTAGGGCGCCGCAATTCACCGGCAGAAACAGTTGATCTCCGCGGTCGCTGTGTTCGTGCAGCGCCAGTGCGATCAGCTCCTTGCCTGTGCCGCTGTCGCCGGTGATCAACACCGTAGCTTGTGTGTTGGCGACTTTTTTTACCAGCTCCAATACATCGCGAATCGCCTTGCTTTTGCCGATAATGTTGTTGAAACGAAATTCCATTCTAGTCAGAGCACTTTCGCAGCTGGGTCGAAGACTGCACAGCGCCTGCAAGCTTCATTCAGAATCGCTCCGCCGCGCGGATGAGTTCTGAATCTGAACAAAAGCGCCGCAGCGCTGCCTTGAGCTTTTGCCTTTGAACACTGGCGGGCACCCCCAGGTTTTCCATTGTTTTACCAATTTGCGGTCCACCGAGTTGCAGCAATCTGCCATAGATGACATCGATCTCGGAGCTTTCGATTTCGAGGGCAATTTGAAAAGCCTCATTCACATCGAGTTTCGGAGTGCCGCGATCAAGGAATTCTTTTAAGTGCTCTCCGAGCCTCCGGGCATTCTCAGGGCTAATCATGGGATCGAGCTTTTCATCCTCGTAGTTGCTGATGAGCGCCTTGCACGCTACCAAAATGCACGCATGCTGCTCCTCCTCGCGCGCCATTTCCCACCAGAAATCCCGTAGCACCGGATCAGCCATAAAGAGATGCGAAAAACGGTAGTAGATTTTACCCACTAGCCGCTCGATCTCGGCAAAATCCAGCAGCGGATCGAACGATTCTCGAACCGTCATCAGCTCTTCAAGCCTTCTTTGAGAAACTCCAGCAGCTGAACGTGTTTTTCGGAATCCCTGATCATCGAATCCAAAAGCACCTTGAAAAGTCCGTGGTAATAACCGCTGCTTTCCTTCGCCAGCACCTTGTAGTCTCTGATGCCTTCCTTTTCCAAGCGAATGAACTCGTCAGTCACCTCGAAAAGTTGACTGTCTATCTTCGCCGCATCAGCGCCTGCCTCCAGCCCATCAGCGGGCTGTTTCCACGTCAAGCTGCCCCTCAAAGTCGCTGCCATCGCATGAATCACGGCGCGATGCTTTTCTTCGTCGGAAATGATCATCTGCATCAAAAAACGCGTCAACGGGTTGGGCAGCCGGTCGAAGGTCTTTCGATAGTATTCCAGCGACTGTTCTTCCTTCGATTCGTGCGCTTCAAACTCGTTTAGTAGCTTTTCGACGGGTGAAATGCCTTCCGGCGTTTTCATCAAATCGAACACGGCGTTCACATCCGCATATTCCTCCATAACCTTTCTCCTTTCCAAATTTAGCTATATCGTGAATCCTAGGCATGCGATCCGCAACCCTCATGCCACAGCTCAGTCCTTATCTGACGCTACATGTACTAAGAATACAGCCCACTTGGTTCGCGTTTATGCGAGATCAGCTCAAGTTATTTCGCATCATTGAGAAGCCGATCGCCGCGGATTACACTTGACGCAGAAATCGCCTTCGGCACGGAACTCGCAGCTCTGTGCTTGCAACGCGCGCATAAATCAACGGAGTAGCATAACAATGGTAGCTCAGAGCGACTCTAGTCATGTCGGTATCTTGGTTGGCGGCGGACCAGCGCCGGGGATCAACGGCGTTATCAGCGCTATCACCCTCGAGGCTCGCACCCGCGCCCGCAAAGTGATCGGCATTTTTGATGGTTTTCAGTGGCTGATGCGAGGCGATTCGACCCATACGAAAGAACTCGATCACGATGACGTCTCAAGAGTCCACTTCCAGGGCGGATCGATCTTGAATACCTCCAGGGCCAATCCGACAAAAAGGGCTGAGGACCTCGAGCGCGTGGTCGCCACCCTCGACCAGCTCGGCATCGGTTACCTAGCGAGCATTGGAGGCGACGATACGATGTTCGCCGCAAGTCAAGTAGCGAAGCAGGCGCAGGGCCGTATTCGCGTCTGTCATGTGCCCAAAACCATCGACAATGATTTGCCGCTGCCTGGGGAAATACCGACATTCGGTTTCGAAACGGCGCGACAGCTAGGGAGCGAGCTGGTGCAAAACATTATGGAAGATTCTCGAACCACCGGGCGGTGGTACTTCGTCGTCGTTATGGGGCGCACCGCCGGCCATCTCGCCTTAGGAATCGGCAAAGCGACCGGCGCGACGCTCACACTCGTGCCGGAAGAATTTCCCGGGGCAATCCGAATGTCGACCGTCTGCGACATCCTCGAAGGCGCGATTCTCAAACGGCGAGCGCTCTGGAACCGCCCGGACGGCGTGGCAATTATTGCTGAGGGTCTGCTGGAGCACATGCCGGTGGAAGAGCTCGAGGGCATCGAAGGGGTGCGGATTACGCACGACAGTTACGGCCATCTCCGACTTGCCGAAGTGGATCTCGCGTATATTTTAAAGACTCTGGTCGAACATCGTTTCGCCGGTCGCTCCTCATCGGTTGCTATCGTACACAAGAATATCGGATATGAGCTCAGATCGGCCGCACCGGTCGCGTTCGATTGCGAATATGTCCGCACCTTGGGGTATGGCGCGGTCGAGTTTCTATTGAATCCGAGCGGCAAGGCTGGCAGACTCTCGGGCGCGTTGGTTGCACTGATCGACGGCAAGCTCGAATATTTGGATTTTGCTGCGTTGCAAGACCCGAAGACCGGCAAAACTAGAGTCCGCGGCGTTGAGATTGATTCGCCGTCGTATAAAGTCGCTCGCGAGTATATGATTCGGCTCGAAAAGGAAGATTTTTCCGACGAAGATAAATTGCGACTGCTTGCCGAAGCGGCATCATCGACAACTCGGCCATGCAGCACAGATGAGTTTCGCGACCGCTATCAACATTTGACCGCCGATCTCAAAGGTTGCATCTGAGAACGACAATGGCACATCCGGCGGCTCGTATGGAGTGTTGCATCGTCAACGGTGTCCATGATTGGATGGCTCTTGGCTTTCACTGGCTTTTCGTGTATTCACAGCCCGGTTCAAAGATAAGCGACGAGGTTTTTGTGCCGTGAGTTGGATTGGCAATGACTCGGGTGGAGGTTAATCAGCGATTCCAGGAGGAAAACCAATGCTTGCCAGGGATATCATGACCAGGGACGTAATTACGGTTATGCCGACCATGACGATCAAGCAACTAGCGAACGCGTTGATTAAAAATCAGGTTAGCGGCGCGCCGGTCGCCGGCAAGAAGGGCAAAATCATCGGCATTGTCTCCGAGGCCGATATCGTGGCAAAAAAGGGCAAAGACGTAAAATCGATCATGAGCAAAAAAATTGTTAGCATAGATGAAGAAACCCCCGTGGAAGAAATTGCGCAGTTAATGATGACCCATCACGTCAAGCGCGTTCCGGTCATGCACGGTGATCAGCTCGTTGGCATTGTGAGCCGGGCTGATATTGTCAGCGCTATTGCGCGCGGCGAGCACGTTGCCATTCACACCCCCGTTTACGACCTTTGAATCAGCAACTTTTTTGCGCCACTACTCCGAGTGGCGATCGTCTCGCAAGGTCATTTTGAGGCGAAAAGCTCTCGTTTAAATCAGACTCATTCAGATTCCGCGCTACGACTTTAACTCTGAACGGCCGGTGTAACGATTCCCGAGTAGCGCGAGGCGCATATTGAGCGACTCGCGATCGTTCCCTCTGCGAAGCTTCATGTTTTTTTAGAGCTGTTTCTCAGGTTTGATAAGATCCAACCGGGTTTTTCCGAGCCGTAAGAAATCCTTAACCCCCAAGACATAAANAACTCATCGCATTCTCCTGAAGATTTGACGGCGGTCGCTGGCATTTNCCTTGCTCACAGCACCAGCAAACGTGCATACAGGCGCACATTAACGTACNCGAGGGAGGATTTACCACGTGGAGAAGATTGCCGGTTTCGATGACTGGAAGGACCTTTTTTACAAATGGCAAAGGGATATTGGTTTTGAGCCTGCGCTGGTGAAGGACTACAAATTCGACGCGTTCTACGACGAGGGCACCGGTCCCGACATCGAGTTCGGCGACTATAAGGGGCGCAGAAAATTCGCCAAACTTCTCGATGTTCCCACCCAGGACATGCGCGACGCGCTTCTCCATCTGATCTTCTATCAAGGTGACACAGAATTTGGCTCTTCGGAGCAACAACGAAAACTGATCGATACTGCGCCGAGCGATTACGATCGGCAGTGCTTGCTCCGAGTCATGCGCGAAGAGCAGCGCCACGGCTGGCAGATGTGTCACGTGCTCATCAACAATTTCGGCGATTCAGGGAAACTGGAAGCGAGAAAGCTGCTCGAGCGCCGCGCCTACGAGGGCACGCGATTGTTGGGCGCGTTCAACAAGCCCGTCGAGAACTTCATCGATTTCGTAACCTATACCTGTTTTATCGATCGGGATGGCAAATATCAGCTCACGATGCTGCACCATTCCAGCTTTGCGCCGTTGTCGCGCAGTATGGGGCCGATGTTGAAAGAAGAAGCTTTTCATTTGTTCACCGGTCAAACCGGACTGTCTCGCATTGTAAAAGCCGGCAAGGTGCCCGTTGAAATTTTGCAAAAATATTTGAACAAATGGCTCTCCACCGGATACGATCTTTTCGGCAAAGACCATTCCAGTGCCGCCGCGCGGTTTTATCGCTGGGGTTTCAAGGGCCGTTTTGATGAAGCTATTGCGAAAGAATTACCCAAAGACTTGGAACGGCTCAACGAGGAAGCGCGCAATCTCTACTACAAGGAAGACTGCGAAATTATCGAGTCCTTGAATCGGTCAATTCCCGAAGGCAAACCGAAGCTTCGCGCCCCTGACATGAAGTTCAATCGCCAGATTGGCGATTACGCCGGCAAGCGATACACGGTCGATGGTCTGGACGCCAATGCTTTGACGGAAGCCGAATACCAGGCGCACTTAGCCCAGGTGCTGCCCGGGCTGGAAGATCAGAAAATTCTGGAACCCATCTTAAAGACAAGCAACTGGATGAGCTCCAGCAATAATTAGAGGGATCAGCAAACTAAGATTTCTTCGATAGTTCCGTCGTTTATGCCGCGGCGCCGCCGCCTCTGCGGCCGGTTGGAAACATCGACTCCAGGTATTCACCGAGGATCCTGCACACATCCATGGCTGACAAGATGCCCGCAAGTTTTCCTTGGCGCTGGACAATGACTGACCCGATGCGCCGGCGTGCCATCTCCAAAACGACCTCGCTGAGCGGCGTGCGAAACGAAACGATGTAAGGATCGGCCACCATAATGTGGCGCGCCAAAATAGTATTTTTCTCAGCGACCGGAGCATCGCGTTTGACGCGATGATGCAAGTCGCGCTCGGATACAATGCCCACAACTTTGCCATTTTCCTGTACCGGCAAATGACGGATGCCATGCTCATCCATCATGCTTTCCATTCGATTTGTATCGTCGTCGACTTCGATAAAGTAAGGAAAAGATGTCATTACGAGGCCGACCACTGGCATCCTGCGCCGCTTATTTAACGGAAACTGTCCACGCATTATCTTCCCTCGTTGCGCCGCTAAACTAGATAAGGAATTCGTCCACTGACAATTTTCGCCGATCTACGACAAGTCGTCGCCATTGTGCGATGATATCTTCCTTATTCGATCAGCCTCTGCCAATCGCAACCTACTCAGGTGATTTGCGGAAATAGCCGCGCCGTTTCAGCTGCGATGATCGCCTCCTCATCGCTCGGGATCACATACGCACCGATGCGCGAGTCGGTCGCGCCGATTGCAGCTTCGACGCCGACCGCCCCATTGTTTTTATCCTTATCCAATCGCAAGCCGCACCATTCCATGCCGCGGCAGATGCTCTGGCGCACCGGTGGCGCGTTTTCTCCGATGCCGCCGCTGAACACGACGGCGTCTGCGCCACCGAGAACTGCCAAATAAGCTCCCAAGTACTTGCGCGCGCGATAACAGAACACATCAATCGCCAGTCTTGCACGCACGTCGTTGTTATACCGGGAGAGCAACTCGCGCATATCGTTGGACCGACCGGATAAGCCGAGCAAGCCGGAGCGATGATTGAGCCAGCGTTCGACTTCAGCCGCATCGACATTTTCTTTTCGCGCCAGAAAACTCACCAGTGCCGGATCGAGATCGCCCGACCGAGTTCCCATCACCAGCCCCTCGAGCGGTGTAAAGCCCATCGATGTCTCCATCGATCGCCCATCGCGAATCGCACAAGCCGAAGAACCGTTGCCCAAATGTAATGTCACGAGCTTAACCTGCTCCGGCGGAGCTCCGCTCAAGACTGCATATCGCAGCATCGAATATTGGTGCGCCATGCCGTGGAAACCGTAACGGCGGATGCCGTGCTTGGCGGAAAGGTCATAAGGAATGGCATAGGTTGCCGCAGTCTCCGGTAGGGTGTGGTGAAACGCTGTGTCGAATACGGCAGCCATGGGTGCTCTGTTTCCGAAAATCTTTCGCGCCGCGTGGATGCCGCTCACCGCCGCAGGATTGTGTAGAGGTGCGAGATCGTCCAATGACTCGATGCGCGCCAGCGTCGCGTCGTCGATGACCGTCGCCGCCGTGAAGAGATTTCCGCCGTGGACGACGCGGTGCGCGACGGCATCGATCCGGCGTACACCGGAGTCTCCCGACATGGTCAAATCGAGACGTTGAATAATTTCACGTACCCCGATCTCATGATCGGGCGCGGCGATTTTCTCGTTTGTCGCGCTCCCCTCGCCGCTAACTTTGCGCTTGAATGTAGCGTGCTCGCCGAGGCGGTCGATCGCGCCCACGATAAGCTTTCGGTCTTGCGCGATAGCCGCCAAATCGCCTGCGGTTTCGATCAACTGAAATTTGATAGAAGAGCTGCCGCAGTTGAGTACCAGAATGTTCATAGGAACAACTTTAGGAGAATTTCTTCAAGCGAGCGAACGTCGCCGGTCGCGCTGAATTGGCGTTGACCGTGCTATCGACGTACCCGCCCGGGTCATCAGACCAGCCTTGGGATCGCTTGGCAAGCCCGATTCGTTTGGGCGAACAAGAGTCGCTGCGAAACCGTAAACAGCCAAGACCCGTTTAGCTTCGCGACTCGGCGCTTTTTAGGTATTCCGTCGCCATCGGCACCTCCTGCACCGAGCCGTAGACCGCGCGTATGGTGTAGGCGCGCGCTCCTCGTTTCGACGTAATGGCTTTGTAGATTTCCTTTTCGCGAAAATGCACTGCGGTCCAGTCTTCGAGGGCGATGCCCGGTGAAATTTGCTCCGCTAGCAGCAGCCGGTGCAATGTGGGACGGCGTTCGACTTCGCCATCATAATGCGGACAACAGCTTCCCGGCAAAAAACCCAGACACGCGAGCGGACGAAGTCCGTCAGAGAACGAATCGGTTAATCCCTGCTCGAACCAGCAGATCGCGCCTGCGCTCACGCCGGTGAGAACAATACCGGACTGCCAGGCCTCATGAAGAATCTCTGCCACGCCCCAATCGCGCCAGACCGCGAGCAAGCTTTTGGTATTGCCCCCTCCGACGTAAATCACGTCTTGATGGAGTAGCAACGAGCGCAACTCCGGCGTGCGTTTGAAAAACGTCAGCACCGACGGCCGGCAACCGAGCTTTAAAAACGCCGCATAGAAACTCGCGATGTAGTGGTCCGGCTCACCGCTCGCTGTGGGCACGAACGCAACCCGCGCGCTCGCCGCGCCGCTCTGCCGGATGATATATTTTTCCAGCTCGAGATTCTCCGCGTCCCGATAAAATCCGCCTCCACCGATGGGAATAATCTGCCTAATTTTTTCCGCCATCGCTAACCCAGTCCCTTAGTCGCGCCCTCACTGCGCCGTCGACGTCTGCGAATTCAGGCGNTCAGCCAGACGGCGGAGCCGGCGCGCGATGTGCGCCTGCTTTCTTGCCTCGAAAAATAGTGCCAGCAGATTCAATTGCTGGGTGACTGAATCCATTTCCTTGGGTAAGACCTGAATGCTCCGAAGAGATGCTTCATAGTGCTCGATAACTTTTTCCAGCGCTTGGTCTCCAGATTCCCCGGGATCCGACAAAATCCCTGAACACAGCGCTTCGATCAGGAAGGCTTCCGGAACCATGATCGCATCCCAAAAACTCGCCGATTCCATAAAATTGGCATTGGCTTTTGCGCTGCACCTCCTGCAAAGCTCAATGACACCTTCCGTTTGGCCGAGAACCGCTTGCAGCGCGATCTGGTTTAGCAATGCATAGGGATGCAATTCGTCGCTCGAGACGGGCTTTGCACTCTGCTGATAGGACCCGATGCTCGCCCGAATAGCCGCGTCGAAATCACTCGCTGCGCTCGCATCGCCTTTGACAATGCGGCTCGCAAAAATGGCGGCTTTGCGTTTGTAGGCCGCGCCGATGAGCGACTGCCGTTCTGCATTGGCCCCCGTGCGCACAGCGCCTTGAGGGCCGCCGGTCTGATAATCTATTTTACTAGCAGCGAGCTCGTCGAGCTGGCGCATCCGCTCGATAGCGCGATCGACGAGGTTCGGATAGCCCTGCTGCTCGCCCAGACGAGATTCGAGATTTGCCAACTGCTCGATCGCGGTGATCGGCACGCGTCCCGCTTTGTCTTCCTCGGCGATGGCGGCGCTATATAGCCTGCACGCTGTGTCGAAATAATCGCTTCCCAGGTCCGCGAATGCTGTCGCGAGAGCAAAACTGACAAACGGCTTATCGGTCCAATACTTAGGACAATGGCCAAGTAGCCGTTCCAATTCCGCTGCCTTACGCTTCGCTTGGATCTTGTTCAGCGCTTCCCGTTGTTTGCCGATGCTGACGCGAAAACTATTGACCGCATCGAGCAGTTCTTCAGGGGAAACGAATTTGTCGTCGCTCTTGCTCGCACCTACCGAACCGTTGCGCGGATTGAGCCGCCAGCCAGGGTCGCCGTAAGCCTGATAAGCACCCCAGGTGATGCTCGTAGCATGCTTGCGGTAGGTTTCCCGGCGCGCATCGAACACGGCTTGGCCGAACTCCAGCTTGTCATGCAGAAGAGCCTCATAAAAAACTTCCGCAAAAGTGGAGGCGGCATCGTCGTCCACCGCCCAGCCGGCGCATACGACGCAGCGCACGCCGATCTCGATCAGTTCGCGCGAGATACTGTAAGCAAGCCGGTTATAGGCGACCGGCCGAGCATCCATCTTGGCCAGGTGACAGCAGTTGAGAAAAACCAGATCCGGGACGATTTCCATCTGGCCGATTTCAGCGGCGGTCAAAAGCAGTCCATCGGACAGCACCACACCGCTGCGCGCCTGGCCGTCCACCGCGCGCAAATCGAAAAGCCCGTGAGCGGCAATATGAATAATTCGATAGGGCTTCTGGTAAAGCGGATTGATCACCTTGAGCGCGCTGAAGCTTTCCCCGATCGCTTGCTCGACACCATAGCCATAACGGCGCAATGCCTCGACCACGACTTCGGCTTCACGCTCGGCGCCGTCCAGAGCAACCAGTCCCTCATCGGGATTTTTACCGGGAGTGGGAAAGTTTTTGAAGAAGAACTTAGTCGATGGATTGCCGACCACATAGGCCAATGGTTCCACCGACTGGCGCACCTGCCGGCGAAACTTGCTCGACGACAATTGGCGCACCACTGGCACGCGCGCCGCCATAGGCACATCTTCGGCGAGCATCAGCTCCCAAGGAAGGTTCGCGGTATAGCCATCGACCACGAGCACGATCCGTTCGAGATGGCGCGCTGCGTCCTTGAAGTCATGCGGCACCATCAGTTGAAACAGGGTCCGGGAAAAATCGGGGTGATACGATTTTTCCTGTATCTGTCCGGCAACCAGGCTTTCCACCAGACCGGGTTGGCGCTGCTGCACAATCGTCTCCGCGCGCGCCCGCTGACCGACATGCACGAACTTCAAGCGCTCCGCGAACGCCACACGCGGAACCGCGTTCGTCCACGGCTTTGCCATGGCTCCCGGCGCCGCCGCTTCGACTTGAAGGTCGTCGGCTTGGCGGACGCGGCGCGATTCTAAACCTTCGGGTGGACATATCTCATCGTCCCGATCGGCGTCGGTGATCATCATTCGCGGCCAATAACCCACCGTGCGGCTGTCGTCGAGCCGCGGTCGAACACCGCGGTCCTGCTGCAGTTCCTCGGGGACTTCCAACCGCACCCCCGGTCCATTGGATTCACTGTTTAACTTCCGGGCAAATTGGCGCAGGTAGCGCATCGCCGAGATCGCGGTATCGAGATACAATTCGACAATCTCCAGAGAGCCTATGCGCAGCGGCCGGCGGGTGGCCTCGGCAAATTTTTGATTCGCCCCGATTACGCCCTGCACCAAAGATTCGACGGAAGCTTGAATCGTCAAACTCGCCGTCGAATTATAGCCCAGCAAAAGAGTGCAGAGTCCGATATCCCCTAACGCCGCGCCACTGCAGTCGAGATACTGAAGTAGATAACGCAGTGCTCCAGCGCGCACCGCCTCGGTGAGTTGGTTTGCTGAGAGCGTGCCGTCGTAAGTTCCCAATCCCGTTACCACGGCACCGTTTAAGGTACCGCGCATGCGCTCCGCCTCATTGGGCAACCGAAACACCACGACGGCGGTGCCGATCGGCCCGGCGTAGAGGCCGAGATTGTGTCGTTCGCTCAAAGCGTGCTCGACGAGCTCACGGTCGATGATCGATTCCGCGCCGGAGATCGCATCCTGCTCATAATGGCCGACCATGATCGGCTGGGTGACGAAGCGCAGATCCATCGCCTTGACGATAACCTTCAACGTGGACACTGGCCGCGCTTTGAGTCTCTTCCGCTTCGGCGCGCCCATGAGCGCGTGTGCTGCTTCCTCCGGCATGGCATAGCGCGGCGGTCCCGCCTCGTAGGGCTTGGGCTTGGCCGCCTCCGGGTCGCGCACTTCGGGCGCCCGATCCTGTAATTGACCGGTGGCGCCGCTCTGAAGTAATTCGGCGATACCGGCAAAATACTCGGGTGTGGCAGCGAGATCGCCGTGTACCGCCGGCATATAATAGCGCCGTCCGATGCCGCTGATCGCGCCTGATTTCCAGGTGACGGTGCCATCACCTTCATTTGTGCCGATCATTTTCCAGCGACCGTCGATTTTTTGCATACCACACGCGGTGAGCGGCGCCGAGCCATGGACGTAAATGGTTTTGTCGGTATGTCGTTCTGGAAGCGCCGGTGTTGCCAATCCATCCCGATCCCAGAGCCATTTACCTTGATTCAGCGCGGCTTCGCTGGGCACCGCTGCGACGCGGTCGCCGAACCAAAAGTCTTTCATCTCCGCTTTGAGCGCGCTCCATCGGGTAACGCTATAGTACTCGTCGAATGGCGTTTCACCGACATCGCGGAAACCGGTTTTCGGCAAAAGCTGCAGTGCACCGCGAAACTCGCCAATGATGTTGAGAATCGCCTGCAAGTCATGCTGGATATCGACGCGCACCAGGCTCCGGAGTGTATCCGATTTGCCGAGCAGCGCCTCGACCATTGAATGGGCTCCCTGGTTTGGCGTGCCGAGCATGATAAAGCGCGCGCCCGCGCGCCCCATCAATTCATCCCAGAGTTGCGGATTTTGGTGAATCAGCGCACGCACAACCAACCCGCCCATGCTATGGGCGAGCAGCCGAATGGGCCGCAACGGAATGTTCGTTTCGTCCATCAGTCGGCGCAAGAATTTCTCCAGTTGACCCGCAAGCTTATTAAGCGGCAGGCGCCAATCGTAAGGGAATCTCTCGACCCTGTGCGTGTCCATTAAATACAGGCAAAGGTCGCCGTACGACATGTCAAAGAGTTTTTCCGGCGTAAGACCGTCGCCCGCATCGCTTCCGGTGGTTGCGCCCCAGGAAAGCTTTTCTAGGCCTCCGGCCACCAGATCGGGAAAATCGAACCATATTCGGTCTTGCGTATTACGCCAAAGGTGCGACCCCATGATGCCGGGCAATACGATCACGATCGGCAGGCTCGCTTCCGCCGCTGCGCCACCGCGGCTTCGCCGTGCCGCGGCCACGCGTGCCGTTTCTTCGACCAGACTCGGCTCGGTCACCTCGCCTGGCAACGACTTGAACGAGTCCAGTGTCTCGGTGCTCTCGACCGTCAGCCAGTCACGCAGCGCCGCGCGGGTCGCGTCGTTCTGAAAATAATGGAAGTGGCTGGTCGTCGGTCCCTGATCAAACAGCGCGCGGCCGTGCGCTTCACGAGCGATACCGGCATACATGGAGCCGGTATCGACAACCAGATCGTTGTCAACGCCGCTAAAAAAAGCGTAGTCAGTGAACAACACACCCAGGCGCTTGAGCAGCCCACCGCCTTCTGTATCACCGGAAATTGCCGCGAATTGCGTGCTGCCCTGCGGCTTGGCGGATGCTAGAAACCGCGCCATCGGCGCATCGGGTAGCATCGCTTCGATACCCGGCACCAGCTTGGCATTGGTGCGATTTTTGGCGATTTCAAGCACAACGCGCTTGAATGCATAGTAGAGCGGGTTGCCATATAGATAGGGCACCCGCCCGATTAAGGTCAGCAGAGCGGAAAGGAACACATCGAAATTTCCTGAAGCGAGCAATGTCCCGCGCGCCGGCGCCGCGACGCGCACATAACGGCGTATGGCGAATTGGCGGTCTTGCAGCAGCGCGCGGAGATCGCGCAACTTGGCACGCTGTTCAGCGTGCGCATTGGCGATCTCTTTTTTGAGCCGTTCACGCTCGTCTTCCGGCACATCACCCGGTTCGGGCAGATCGCTCTTGAACTGCTCGATCAATTCATCGCTGAAAGAATCAAGGCACAACAAATCGCCGACGATTCCACCCCGCGAGTGGGTAACCAGGTTGACCTGCGCGCCTTTGGGTAATTGCGTGGCCAGTTCGATGGCGTTCTGAATCGGACTTTCGGACAGCGTGAGATGCTCAAAGCCGTAGATCCGACCGCCGAACTTGGCTTCCAGCGCATCCCAATCGTTGGCCGAAATTTTTTGCAAATCGCCAAAGCTTCCGAGGGTCGACGATCCCGTACCATGAATAAACACCAGCAGCGGTCCTTCTTTCGCGACCTGCGCCACATCCGTAGCGGCGACTTTTGTGAGATCCGCAGGTTGACCCATACCCTGCTGCCACCGATATAAACCGGGCTTCCGATCCAATTGATTTTCGATCGCCCACATGAGCGCCTTGGTGCCCAGCCAAGTTACACCCAGTCCGGAGTATTCCTGAACTTTGTGTTCCGCTTTTTCGCCCAGCCATTCCGCCAATTTGCGTTTGGCTGCATCGAGGATCGGATCAGCAACATCGCCCACCGCCAACGTGAACACGCGCACCACTAGATCACTGACCGTATCGCCGATGATCCCGCGGCTTTCCTCGGCCCGTTCGTGCAGCGCGTCGAGTTTCACCGTGCCGTCGGCTTCCACTGATTCGGGCTTCACACGCTTCAGAGACCGCTCGAGCTTTGCCGCGCTGGTGATAATCGTTACGCCGTCGGCCATCTCGAGCACGATCACATCATCAGCCGCCGCTTGGATGGTTTTCTCGACCAGCCCTTCGGGCGTAGAACGAGACCTCTTTCCGACATCGAAGGCGGAGGTGATTTTTACATAACCGTCCGGCAAGAACTCATCTGAACGGCCAGGCCCCACCCCACGCAATGCTGGACGGAGGGCCGCGGGCAAAGCGGGATCGGCGATCGGAGATCCAGTGAGCTTGAGAGGGATGCGGTCTGCCATGAAGGTCTCCTATAAATTTTGACGTCAGGATGAAGCGACCAGGTGGTTGGCGTGTGTCTTCGCGGTGGCGCGCAGATGATCGCGTGCGCCTATTATAAATGAATGAGGCTGTTTACAAAAATTTTTTCAGGAAAGATTTTCGTCACGACCGAGAAATGCAGGCGCTGCGGGGGCACAGCTTGCTGCGCTCTCCTGCAATGCCATCGAAGCAGCAAAGTCCTGATGAGGTTTATCGCCGCACTAAAATGCTTCGCATTTGATCGCGCCACTACCCCAAATATCGACACCGCCAATGATCATATCGCGAGCATCGAGCGTCAATGCCGCACTGGCCGGACTGGACGGTGCCCCGGGATAGGTCAAAACCTGAATCTGGTCATACGGACCGACGATTTTCTCCGCCTCCGGCAGCTCAATCCAGCGGTCGCGGCTGCCGGTACTGA
>Ga0065712_10067955_pt1 | contig 19269 bp, 12 predicted proteins | sample MisRhiReplicate1_FD_59099 | JGI IMG/M metagenome (GOLD analysis project Ga0065712, IMG submission 59099) | Miscanthus rhizosphere microbial communities from Kellogg Biological Station, MSU, sample Rhizosphere Soil Replicate 1: eDNA_1 v3... | ecosystem: Host-associated > Plants > Roots >...
TAAAAGGGCGCAATCAGTTTTTCCAATACGGGTGTTGTGTATTCCGATATGTACAGGTAAAAGGCGGTCCCGAGTCTCAAAGCGCCGGTAATCCTCTCGCTGAATAATGGTTTTATCGATTTTCGCCACATACGAGGCCGATAGCCTAAACTCCTTCGCAATCGCTTGAAATGTTTCAAAGCTCTCAAGCTTGATTCTCACCGCTTCGAGAAGATCAGTGGTCATCTGTAACTTGGAATCGATACCGGGTGGTGTTTCCGTAAACAATTGTCCGCAACTTGTGCATTGGAGTTGCCGGCGCAACAGGATGAGATGAATAAATCTCGAGTCTCGCGGCTTGTCCAGGTAGGTACTCTTTGTCAAACGCTCCTGATGTATGAGGCCCCGTCCGCCACAGTCAGCGCTGGGGCATCGAACTCCCTCATCTGTACGAATCGGATCGGAGCGCGGTGGAATGGCCTCATAGACACGTACCCTCGTAGCTGGATCATCTGATACAAGCTCCAACCTCCATTTGGCCGCAGTTAACGGATGGCGACGAAGCGCATCATCCTTGGGTCTGTACTTCTTGGTCGACATATGAAGCGGGCGCACACATTCGGTTCGTCAGGTGCACTCAGGTGACTTCAATCACCATATCGTGTGAATTTGGTTTTTAGAGGTCGTGGGTGAGCCACCATATCGTGTGAATAAGGTTCGGGTTTTACTATCGGCGTGCCGATACCGTCACCACATCGTGTGAATAGAGTAAAACGATGCAAATGGTATCACTGATTTAACCAAATGATCTTACGCATTCAAGGGTGAGCCCTGAACGGATTACGATGTGGATGTGCTATTTTCAGCGTATGGAGGAAACAGTTCTTGGTACCATCACAAACTTGTTAGGGGAGTTTACACCGAACGCGATTCCTCTCGGTAGTTCTGTAAAGCTCGATGATCCACTTATTCATGCATTCAATCTACTGCGGAACGTTGAGCACGCGCGCGACGTCCATAAGGAAGCGTTCCGCTTGTATACTGAAGAGCGACATTACTCGCTCAACGTCGCAACTCTGCTTTGTTACTGCCTTTACTATCTGAGTAACTACCGAGATGACAAGCATGTCCAGTGGGATTTTTGCAGTCGACTAACTCTGGATGTTGAGCAGTTGGTGACTAACGCCCGTTCGTTCTTAGACTCGACCTACAAGATTGCTTTGCTGTTCTCCGATGACTCCTCGGTGATTAAGAACAAGAAGCGACAGAGCTTCGGAAAGTTCGCGGAGTGGGTCAAACGCAGCAATGTGTCGTTCTCCCCGCCCCTTAGCTTCATTACGGAGCTTATTCCTTGGGGACTCACTATCCGAAAAGTGCGTGACGATTATGTTCATGCGGGGCGAGACGCAGAGCCGTTCTGGGACCAAGAAGATGTCTATTTTTATCCGTATTTATTTGAAAGAAGCACACGCCCAATGCCGGATCTTTTCTATTGCTCAAAACACTTAAGAGGAGGCATTAAGCCGATCTATTTAAGAAAGTTCGTTGTCTACATCGCAGCACCGGTGATTGCGACGGAACTGGTGTTGGGCCGTTATCTTAGCGAGTTGTTCAGCACGAGGTATGGCCCTCACGACTATGCCTGCCCTTTCAAGGCCAACGCGAACATTCAAGCGTTATATGACTTTTTTCTTCAAAACACGGAATGTCTCGAAGGCACTATCTACGAAAGCACCTATTTTACTTAAGGAAGTTTTTGCGAGGTTCGTCTGCCAGGCTTCGTATTCACGGAACTAACAAACAAACTAATCAAACCTTATTGTTCCACGGGCATTTGGAAGTTTTTTTTCTTCTTCGGATTTCTTTTTGTACTCGTCGGCCAGTCTCTTCTTAATCCGGTCAGATAGATCCTCTCGAAAAGTTTGTGAAAACTCACTAATCTTCTTTCCGTTGTGCAAAGCCCAAATCGTTGATTGATCACCCTGTTCTGCTAGACACAGATATGACGATAACCTGGCGAGGCCATTTTGGCTGTTGTATCGTTTGATGTGTTTTTCCAGGTGTGGTCTCTTACCGTTCACCTCCAGCGCCGCATCAGCTGCGCGGCGAACAAGTAACTCTTCGTCAAAACGAGCAGCTTCAATCAGGTTTGTTGGGCCACTCAAGAAGCCGAGTGAATATATCGCGCAAGCCCGTTCCCACTCACTAATGCCCGGTGCATCATGAATCGTTTTGAACAATTGAAGGCAGAACGACCTCTTAGCAAACCTCAAAGCATGGCAAGCTCGCTCTCGAGCCGGCACATGCTCATCGCTTATCAGTCGCTTCGCTACTTGCAGCAGTAGTGCTTCATTTGCATGTCTCAAATCGAACAAATCAGCGAGCCTTTTGGCCATAGTTTCTCGTGCACGGGTTGTTACATCGCCGTCGTCGAAGGACTTATTGAACTGGTCAAGTATCACGTCGGGTTCGTATTCGACGAGTCCATCAATTATCGCTTCTTGATTGTTCAGATATTGTTCCTGAGGATCCGACCAGCCATCAAACTGATCGAGTACTGCGGCCTTACCCTGCGGAAATTTCCAAAAAGCACCCAAGGCGCGAAGGTATCCATATTTCCATTGGTAAGGTGCCGACGACAATCGATCAATCAGTACAGGAAGGGACGATTCTTGTCGAAAACGCGCGAGCGCAGAAGCGAAGTCGGGCGCATCTGCAGACTCAAACCCTCGTTCTATTTCGTGGACACTTGAGACATCATCTAAACGCGCCAAGGCTCGAGCGGCTTCCGCCTTAATCGTTACATCCTGGCTTTCACGAAGAAACCGACGCAGCTGCGGGACCACTGATTTATTGCAAGGGACACTGAGCATCACAATCGCAGCACCTTGCAGCATCGGCTGATCGACTGCCTCCGCCGCAACTCTTGCGAATACATCTTGGTATTTGTTGGCGTCGTACCAACCCAACGTGAGCAGCGATGCACGCCGACTCGGCCAAGGCATTGTTGTATCCAGGGCGACTTCTATAAGTTGGGTATCAGAGATAATTCTTCGATACAACAACGGCTGAAGCGTTTCGTCTTCAAAGTCATACGAGATATTGTCATCGCCGTCAGCGCGCATGAAATCCAACACAACCTCGACAGCTTGCGTGCTTTCACCGCACGTTCCTAGTGCCCTTACCAAGTCTGATCTCTCATGCCGCGCTTCACGCTCGTCACTCGGGTTTGCCATTCTATGAATCAGCGTCTTTTCCACCCTTGTGTCACCCGCGACCCACATTAATCTCGACAATTCCGCGCAAGCTATGGCACCTGAATGTTCAAATAGCCGGACTGCTTCAGATGCCAGGTTCGCAGCTTGGCACTTAGCAAGTGTGTGCAAGTCTGAAATTAGATTTAAGCGATTTCCAAGTGGAAATTCCTCGGATATCTGGATGCCCGGAACAATAGCGTCTACAAAAAGTCTCGCAGTATCTATGCCTTGTCGCTTCAGAACCTTATTTTCTGCAATCAACGCCTGCAATTGATCGAAGCGCCAGATGGACCCTAACGTACTGGACCCTCTCCAAACGAGGTCACCTTCTCCGCGCTGCTGAAGCTGTTTGACCATCGCCTTGAGAATGAGAGGTGGTACGGCTGGCAGATCGATCTTGTTAGGAAAATAAACGGCTTGGAATGGAAGTAAGTCTCCTTTGCTCTCCAGCCCTCGCTCGACAAGCTTCAGCAAGATCGGCGTGGCTCTAATTTTATCGGTCCGCCAAAGCGCGGCCGTTAACTGGTTGATTATCCAAGAGCGCTCGGGTGGTTCATGCAATGCCAAGCTCTTCGGCCTAAGCGCCCGCCGTAACGCGGAGAACGCTTTAGCGTCGGGTACGTCGGTTAAGTATTTGCCAGCAGACGTGACCACTTGATCATCCGTACTCTCCAGTGCTCGCGTCGCGTGCCGCGTGTGACCTCTGTCTCGGAGTCCTGCGGCTGCCAGTAGCGATCTATCGACTAATTCTGGCTCGCTCCCGGATCGCTCCAAACTTCTTTTTAGGGTGCCTGACACCTCCCTGTTCCGAAAACCCACATTCCGCAATGCCGTAATGCAACTCCTGCGGAGTTCAACGGCCTGCGATGAATCATCGATGGTTTTAAGAAGAGGAGCAATGGCTGATTTTCCAATATGTCCGAATGCTTGGAAGACCTTTCGCTGAACGTCCTTATCGGGATCTCGGAGCAACTGAATCAACTCTTCAATCGCTACCTCATCATGAAGAGCACCCGCCAGTTCGGCAGCCAACTGGCGAGCTGCTGCATTTTTGTCGTTTAGATGAGATCGAATCTCTGCTAATGCTGCCGGAGTTGACCGGATTCCTAATGCCGCTGGTCTATAACCGTATAGCCTCTGCCCGTCAGCTTCTTTGATAATTTCAAAAATTGTCTTAAGAACCTCTGGCCTCATCAGCCCAAATATGGAAGAGTGTCGCAAGCGGTAAGATTCGACAAGCACTTTGACCAAGGCTAGCGATGACGAACTGTAAGGTTGATCCGCGAAACGATCCATCAAGGCAAGCAAAGCGTCCAACAGTGGCTGAAAGTTCAGCGATTCCTCCAGCCATTTCCTGAGGAGCGCTTCAACCTCTTGTTGACCAATAGCGTGAGTTTGGCGTTCAAGTTCAAACGAAAGTAGATAACCACCGATGTCAGCGATGTTGAAGGAGATTCTGGATTGGTTGTTGACGACCAGCTCACTCAAAATACGGTGCTCTATGAGGGCACCCAGAGTCGAAGACGTCTCATCATCTTGATCGTCATTTAATTCAGGGATGGCCGACCGCAACTCTTCCTTAGTTGACTCAAAGTTCTTCGATCCGCTTTGCCAACTCAAGAGTGCCATTCGTTCCAACAGTTTTCTCAGATCAAGTACGCTCTTGTGACATTGGCGTCCAGCCTTCTCCAAAGCTTTGCTTAGACGCTCCTCGATCAGGTAGCTCCAGGTAACGTCTCCGACAGATAAGGTGTCGTTGTTTCGCCTAAGAGCTGAATAATGCTCAAACGTGGCTGGATGCCTGAGTAGACTTCTAAGGGTGGCAACATGCGCGGTAGGATCCGCGCCAAACCGGCCGGGATTGATCAATTCAGTCGCGCCGATAGCGTGGAGAGCGCGATCCAGTTCGTTAGCTGTGAAGTCCCTTAAAGTTATTAGTCTTGAGGAGTATCCACCAGAGTATTTTTTGAGTTTTGAAATAGAAGGGTCAACGTCTTCGTAGAGCGGCATCAATCTTTGCTTGCTGAATCTGCCCCACGCTATGTCCCGACACGATAAGATAATCTTGATTTTTCCAGGCGGCACTGAGCCCAGCGATTCGTGCAACTTAGTTAACTGCAATGAGATCTGATGTAGGTTGTCGGCCTCGTCAATGCCGTCGACGGCGACTACGAACCCACGCGCCGCGTCTGAATCGTCCTGAACAATTATCTCTATTAACTTCTCCCAAGTGAGTTCGTTTGCAGGAGGCCACAGTTCCCGGCCAACTTCCTGGGCCACCTCCTGCAGAGAAAACGTTTTCCCTGAAACAAGCAAGACGATGAAGCTTGCCTCCATCAATCGTAGAGCCTCGGTTGCACAGGAAGTAGATTTTCCTACACCTGAGGATCCACGAATGAAACAATATCGTTCCGGGGAAGAAAGAAAATCGTCAATCCTGTGCGTGAGCGTTTCACGAGCAATAATCCTTCGATCCTCAACGATTCCATAAGCCAAACGTTTGGTCGCTTTAATACATGCTTCACGGATCTCCCTTGCCGTCGGTAGCGGACGCCGTGAGTGAAAATTCTGGACCACTTTCGCATTGTTGCCCATCACCAAGCCTTGAACTTGATGGATCTCAAGGTGAGAACTTGCGGCAGCAGACTTGTCCTTCTTTCTCCGGCCCATCGAACACGCCTCAATCTATATAAGGGGGGTGATACCAATCCATTCTACAATACCTTCTATAATCTAACGTTTCGCTATAATCGTTCCATGAAAGATGAAATCGAAAAGAAAGGGCTAATGACGAACCATAATGTAAATATTGAGGATGCTCACGGCTTCATTGTTGGTGACCACGGAACCCTCATCATCAATATGCCCTCACCAGTGACTCCATCGGCGATTCCGCGTGACGAACTTTTGAAAAGGTTGAGCGCGGTTAATGCTGAGTTGCGGGAATACCCACACGAAATAGCAAGTGTTCACCTCGAGCGGGCTGAAGTTGAGGAGATCGTTGCCTGGGCTTTACAGGGCGAGGGGTCCTTGGGAATGGTTCTGGACCACCCTGGCGGCGGCAAGACAGTCATTCTCCGGAGTGTGTTGCTGCGACTGGAACAATCGGGCATCCCAGTGCTTGCGATCAAGGCCGATACCTTGTCTGGCATTAAAGACAGTACACAACTTGCGGCACGACTAGGACTGCCGATTAGTGTGGTTGATTCAGTTCGCGGGCTGGCTCAAGAGGGACTGGTTGTCGTGCTGTTCGACCAAGTTGACGCTCTCTCAATGAACCTTTCGCGGGATCAAGCCACGTTGGACGTTATGCTCAGTACGCTAGCGGCGCTCCGCACGATCCCGAACGTGCGAATCATCTCGTCCTGCCGCACCTTCGATTTGAAGCACGACGCTCGATTGTCGGCAATCAATCCTGACAAGACATTCAAGCTGGTCCCATTGACCCCGGAGCAGGTCGCAACCGTGTTAGCAAAGCTAAAAATCAACCCAGCTCGATTGTTGCTGAGTCACCAAACGCTGCTGACGACGCCGCTCCACTTAAGCCTGTACGCTCGCATTGTTTCAGAGAAGGTTGCCAATGTGCCTGAGTCCTTTGCCACACTGCAAGAGTTGTATGAGGCGCTCTGGCAAAGATACATCGCGACTCCGCCGCCGGGTGGTCCACCGAGCGGCGAATGTGTCGCAGCAATCTACCTTTTGATCGATACGATGCAGAACAATCCTCAGTTAACCGCTCCGCTCGCGGTATTAGATGCGCACGCGGGTGCGGCTCGTTATCTCCAGCAAGCCGGGTTCATACGGCAAGAACGCAACAACTTTCTGTTTGCGCACCAGACGCTGTTTGACTATTGCTACGCGAGGCGTTTTGTCGCAAGCGGCAGGTCCATTAGTGAGACAATTTTTGCGGGACAACAGGGACTTTTCGAGCGTTCACAGATGGTGCAAGTGCTTGCTTACCTGCGGGGCGCCGATGCGATCGTTTACCGCAGGGAATTGGTTCAACTCTTCTTCTCAGGAAAACTACGGGTCCATTTGCGATTGTTACTCATGGATTGGTTTGGTGCATTGAGAACGCTAACCGAAGACGAAAAGAACATTGCGCTGCGGTTGTTGTCTGTGCCGACAGATCGCGCACAATTCCTTTTGTCTGCGAGCAGCAACGAGGATTGGTTTGATGCGTTAACGGCAGGCGAGTTGTCGAAGCTCTTGCGGCAAGAAGAAGAGTCTATCCCTGACGCAGTTTTCTGGTACCTGGGTTCCATGCTGGAAGAGCGTGCGAGCGAAGTGGTTGCACTTCTGCGCCCCCATATGGGCACGAGCGATGGTTGGAACCGGCGCATTGTGTTCTGTTTGGCCAGGCAGTCTGAATGGAAGAGTGATGAGGCGATAGATCTACTATGCCAGTTGCTCCAAGTTCCAACGTTGCACCAGGGACAAGGCTCCGATGCGACTATGTGTTTATATAGCCTGGCCGAATCGAACCCAGCGGGGATTTGCCGCGCCCTTCGTGCCCTGCTAGAACAACGGGTCTTAGATCTAACGAATCAAGAAAGAATCGCGGAAGAAGCAGAACCTTCAACCAACGATGAGAAATTACCTCCATCGCGCGCTCTAAGCCGCCGATCATGGGATGAATACCTTTTCGGCGAAGAGGGCATTGGCGAGATGTTGGAGAAGGCCGTAAAAGCCACTCCGGAGGCGGTGGTTGATTACCTGCTGCCTTGGTACGTGCAGACCTGCGAGAAGACTAGTAGCCAACCTGAAGCAGATTCTTATCCTGGTGATTGGGTGTTTTCTTCCGGTTGGTATGACCAATACCTGACGGAAGCAGCGGTGTTCTCACTTCGAATCACAGAAGCATTGCAACAGATCGCCCGGACCGACGCGGAAAAGTTTCGAGTCATAGCGAGATCGCTCGCCGCGGTTGAGTCGCTGGCCGTTCAGCGTGTTCTGGTCAATGCTTATCTGGCAAATCCTGAGACATACCGCAATGACATAGTTGAGTACTTCACCTCTGATAAACGGCGGCTGGCGGTTGGTGACCGAGGGGCACGTGATTACGATTCGGCGCGTCTCTACGGTGCCGTTTTCAGCTTTGCCGACGCTGATCAAAGAAAGGCTTTAGAGTCCTTGGTGCTGACACACCAACCGTGTTGGGAAACTAACGGTCATCAGTTTCGTGGTCTCACTCAGCTTCGGTATCTAAAATCGGTGGCTCCCGAATTACTTAGTTCCGAGGGGAGGCGAAGATTGGGTGAACTGGAACGAAAGTTTCCAGATTATGAGCACACCAAACCGCGTGGGGTAATGGTCGGAAGAGTCGGTCCGCCTATAGATCAGTCTGCTATAACAAAGATGTCGGACGAGCAGTGGCTCAGCGCTATGCGGAAATACAATGACGATTTCCGACGCACATCAGGTAAGCATCCGTTCAGAGGAGGTGTATCGGAACTCGCTGGCGCGCTAACACACGAAGCCAAAGACAATCCGGAACGCTTTTACAAACTTTCGTTTCGCTTTGACGACTCTATTTCTTTCAAATACGTCCAAGCGCTAATTTCCGCCCTGTCTGAATCGCCTGAAGCACCATCGACATGGTTGTTTGATTTAATTCGTCAGTTCGCCCGACGCATAACGCGGGACGATCGCAGGAGTATTTGTTGGGCGCTCGACAAGCGTGCAGGAGACGAGGTGCCTGATGACTTGCTCGACCTCGTTTCACCATGGGCACTAAGCGACCCTGATCCTGAGGAAGAAAAGTGGCAAATCTCTGATTCTTATGGGAACAAATTCCACCAGGGGGATCCGTACACGCAGGGAATAAACAGTAATCGTGGCGCAAGTATTCAATGCGTCTGTCGCTGCGCTTTACAACGTAAGGAACCTCAGACTGAGCGGGTGTTGAACCTGCTTGGAAAAGTCGTTGAGGACCAATCAACCGCCGTTCGCTCATGCATCATAGAATGCGTTGATTGGAGTCTGCACAGAGGTGAAGACGAGCGGTGCCTAAACCTTTTTAATCAAACGATGGACGGGCATCCACGTTTACTGCAATTACCCGTAACGCACCAATTTCTTTATAGTACCTATCGTCGTCACTTCTCCCGTGTGCGATCTTTCATTGAGGGAATGCTTGACGACGGAACGGACGAAAGTACTCGGCAGTATGGTGCGGTACTGGCGTGCCTCGCTGCTTTCGACGTCGAGGACGCAAGAGAACTAGAAGAACGAGCAATGACCGGCGACCACATCATGCGCCGTGGCGCTGCACAAGCGTATGCACGAAATCTGAACAATCAGAAGTGCCAGGAAAAATGTCAAACTAAGTTGCGGGTTCTTATGAACGATGCGGATGAAGACGTTCGCGCTTCAGTAGGAAATTGCTTTCAGTTTCTGGAATACAAAGACTTCTCTGCCTTGAAAGAGTTTATCCGGGAGTACATCGCTTCTCCGTCGTTGCCAGTTAGTTCAAGGCAGCTTGTGAAATATGCAAAGAGCATAGCCGCTGATGAGCACATGCTCGCACTTGAGATTGCCGAGCGCATTCTCGATTCTGGAAGCTTTCGTAATCTGAACATGAGCAAACGTGGAGCAACGCTTGCGAATGAGGGTGAGCTGACAACCCTGGTGCTCACGGCGTACACGCACGCAAACGATGGATCGACCAGAGCACGGGCCATGGAAGTGTTTGAACGCCTACTGCTGGCAGGAAGTTACGCAGCGCGCACCGCGTTGCAAGATTGGGATCGTCGCTAAATAAAACTCATTGCTTTTCGGGATCGTTGTTAAAGTTCATGGTGACGTTCGCGTGATCGCCTTGCACGTAACCTTGGACCTTACCAGTGATTTGTACGTTGTATTTTCCGGAGGCCGCTTGTTGCGGGTTCACGTGGACTAATAGCCGTTGCGAGGCTTGGATAATTTCTTCTTCTGTATTAGCGCCGCTCTGCGAGAGTAGTTTCTTAAGACGCCCTTCCCCTGCGTCAGGATCTCTCTCATAGATTGCCAGCGCCGTTTCCGCCTCTTGATTCCCTGCAAATTTCCGTTGGATAAGCTCCTTCAGCTTTTTGTAGGAGTCCTTAATAGCTTCGCTAGCGACTTCCCGTGCGCCGAATGCTAGAGCTGTAAGTATGAGTGCTGTTGCTGGTTCCATAACACGTCCTCACTTGAATAAACTAGCGAAAGAATTTACACGATTATCTCGTCGACCGGAAATGGAGATGATGCTGGTACTAACGTCTCACGCTACTATGGTTTCGATGCCAAAACGCGTGGGTTTAACTTGAACTGAAGAGTACCCGGTTAATTGTTTGATCTGTGGCGTTTGTTGGTAAAGATCGTTTTTTTGCGACTGTAGGGTTGCTGATTGTTCTTCAGCGAACTTCACGCAATCTCAATTGTCTTATTAACTGGCCCTCCAAGGCGCGGCTGGACGAGTCGTGAAATTAAATCAAGCGGTTACGTTAAGAGCATAGCGCTCAACCTTTCGTTAAGGACGGCCTCTTTCGATGTTCTCACGCGATAAGCGGAGGATAGCATGTAAGTTCGGCTTCCCCACTACTTTGATACAGTGTTGCACGAATGATACACTTGCACGCCTCTCGGTGTTGCCCATAGTCCGATTGCGTTAGGCCATAGGATAATCGGGAGTTGAGTCTTTCGATGAACATCGGCTAGCAAGGAGATTCCACAATTGCCAGAGCACCTCTTTGATTTACCTGACTACAGTTCTACCACGACAGAGTTCATGACCAAGACAATCAACGATCTGATGCGCCGAAAGGATGGGGTCTTAAACCAAATAAGAGTTCATGATGTTTCAGACCTTCCAACAAGTCAGGTAACTACGGGTTCTGGTGAGGTTGTCAAGAGCGGGTCGATCTTGTGTCAAATGGAATTCTCGATCGCGCTATCTGATTCAGTAGCCGGCAACTTACCAGGCTTTGTTGCTAGTCTCGATGAGGCGGCAGAGTCCGGCCTGGAGAGCTTAATGCCACAAATCTTTAATGCGTTCGGCCGACTCTGCGCCGCGACTGGGAACATCATCGATGCCAGCAGTGAGGGTTTTACGCATGACACGTTTCTCCAAATGCTCGAGAGTCTCGATATAACCTTCGATGAAGACGGTAACGACAACCTAAGCTGGGTAATGGACCCAACAACGTTCGACAAGTTGAGTAAGTTACCTCAGCCAACCGAAGAGCAAAACAGAAAGGTTGAAGAACTCCTTGAGCGAAAGCGACGTGAATTCTACGGCAGAAAGCGTCAGCGACGGTTGTCAGGACAGGCGCAGAACTTGGACTAACATCCAATGACAAAAAGGCGTCAGAGCATTAACAATCGGTCACCCAACAGGCAGCGAATGCCCGAACGCCTGTTTGCGCTGACCGAATACGACCTGGCCCAAGCCAAATTTGTTTACGAAGCGATGGACGAGGTACGTGACCGGATGTTTCCGGTGATAGCTAAAATTCCAAAAGTAGAAGTCGAACATCTTCAACATACCAGAGTAACGGTTGCCTCGGGTGAGGTTGTTGAAAGCGCCCCGATCAAGCAGCAAATCCCATTCAATATTGATCTCACCGGAGCGATCACCGGCGACTCGACTAGTTTGATGGACAGTATTGGTTTTGCTGCATTGGAAAAGGGTACAGGGGAAATGAAAACTTTTGAGGCTTACGTCGCCAGAGTAACGGAAGCTGTGGGAACGAGCTTGAACGCAAAAGGCAGGCCCTTGGACCGGAGCGTAATTCTTGAATCGCTTGAAATCCGAGAAATCGAGTTCGACGACGATGGTTATCCTGGCCTTCCTCCGGAAGTGCGACATCTTTTTCACCACCCGTCGCAAGTTTGCACTTGCTTTACGGATGGCCGTTTTCCTCAATATTACCTTCATACAACGCCCCGAATGAAAGCCTATATTGCGCAGATGCCGCCGCCGTCTGAAGCCGAACTTAGTGCGTTTATAGTCCTCATGGAGAAAAAGAAACGTGAGTTCAATGATCGAAAACGTCATCGGCGGCTACCTCGATAGCCTCGAGGAACGTGAGTTTGATGAAACCTTCATGGCGCTGCTGAGAGCCAACGGCTTTACGGATATTCATTTCCTTCACGGCGCCTTTGAGTTCGGCAAAGATTTCATTGCCAAGGGTGTTGACAACAATGTTGCTTGCCAGTTTTGTTTTCAAACAAAGGCCGGGAACATCGGTACAAGCGACTGGGGTGAAGTGCGCCGGCAAATCGATGAAATGCGCACTAACAAAATCGCACACGCCGCGTTCGATCGGAACCTGCCTATTCGCGCCGTACTGGTTACTACTGGGCGCTTGATCGGAGGCGCGCGAGCATCGTCTCAGCAGTATCGAGAATACCTACAGGGCTTGGGTGAGGTTGACTTTATTGTTTGGGAGAAGGAAGACCTGATCGAAAGAATGAGTCACAGCCCCGAGGTTGGCTTGGCAGGAAGCTCCGAGGGACCACTCCACGCTGTACTCGGAAAGATCGACGCCGGCCAGATGGATTTGCTTGAGCTCGAGAGATTCTCACGCCGCTGGATTGCCTCGCCGTCATCAACAAACGACCTTTGGAGGTCAACTGTCGAAGCGTCGGTTATCGGGAACCGATTGCGTCTTGCCGACCGACTCGATTTGGCCTGCTACACTGGACTCTGCGTGGTGCGAGCAGCTTGGGCTTCGACTCATTCCACAGAACCACCAGATCCGGTCGGACTGGCCGTTGCCAACATCGGACAAAGCATTTTTCGTCATTACGCGTTAGACCTATGGTCGAAGTGTGTTGAAGAAAACCTCAAGCCGCTGGCATTTATTCACGCTCACGAAATTCCGACCGCATTTGTGACCTATCCAGTGCGGTGCTCAATTCTGATGGAACTCCTAAGTCTGCTAGCTCTAGATAAGCTTGAAAAAGGCGAAGCCGATGTCGATACGATCATCGATTACATAGTAGCATTCACCGAACATCAGCCGGGAGTGGTCCATCCCATCTCGGATCGCTGGGCGGTTGCCTTGATTCCTCTCTTGTTGCTGTTAGCTGGAACTGGTCATGGAGACCTCGCCGATTCAGTACTAAAGGATGTGACTCGATGGGTAGCGGATCGGTACGAAGGTAAAAGCTTTGGTTTGGCAGGCTCCAGCGCTGGCCCCGACGAAGAAGTTAACTATCTACTTGGTACACCTTTCGAGCATGTCGAGTTGCAGCGCCGTTCGGAATCCCTGATCTCGGCCGTAGTGTTAGATCTGACTGCCATTCTCCGTCGCCCAGAACTATTCAAGCTAGCGAGAAATGAATTTCTGGCGGTGGAGGCGATGGCTTGCGTGGTGGAGACGCCGGACAGCTCAGGACAATATGTTCACAAAGCCGAAGATGCGAGCTATGAACCGAATATGCACTATGATGATTTAGGAGCGCCCCAAGATGGTTGGAAGGTCGCTCCGCATCACCATCGAGGCCCTGCCTCCTACTATCTAGACCGCATTGGAAGGCTTTGGGATCATCTCGCGGTCAGCAGTGTCCTGCGAGACCGCTATTACTTACCCACCTGCGAAATGCTACTTGATTCCATGCGCTCAACCAAGACACGCTCTGCGTCTTAGAGGATCCTCGCTGAAACCCAATGCCATCAGTCAATTGATTTTTGGGCAGAAAGTCAGTTGCCTCAAAACTCGCGAAATACTTTTGACGCAAAGCCAGGTTGGGCAGATTAGTTGAGAATTGCTTTTTGTGCGAATTTGTTACCAGAAGCGTAGAACGGGTTATGTCGCGGGTTAATGCCAAGATTCACGTAATACATCGGGATAAAATCAACTTTACGCAATGGAACGGAAACTTACCCAGGTAATAGAAATATGCCGGTTCAAGCAAATCAACAACTTGAAGGGGGCGATGCCGGTTCAGATTTATGTAACCGTAGGTTTATGCGGTAAGTGTCATTCTTGCCTCAAAATTCTAATTGTCGCTTTCGCGTCGGTGCTCTTGGTAACGAATGTGGGTGCGCGGTGGGTCAAGTTCAACGGTCAAGCCAAACATGTAAATAAGCAAGTCGCCAACGTTGTCTCGATAGCGGCACTGCCCATCAATCATAATGGTTTGCTTCCCCTCGTTAATTTCATTGAACAACTTAGGGTCGATTTTCAACACAGGCGTGGTGAAATGCACGAAGTCACCAGCGGCAATCAAGGTGCTGTCCGGTTCGTCAGGAATAACGTTCCAATCGAATCGGCCCCATCTTGGCGGCGGCGTTCCTTTACCAAGAGCGATCTGCATCTTCTTTGTCAGATTAAGCGCTGGCGTATTCCCGCGATTAAAGAGCTTCCCGTTAACAACGAGCTGATAGTTTCGGATGGGCGGGATAATAAAGTCGCCCACGCTGAGGTACGCGCTTTGACTGAGGGCCATAAGTCTGAGTTGCCGCTCCATGATGGCCCACTGTTTCCGGTAAATAACAGCCTGAGCAATAACGGCAAAAGCGGTAACGATTACCCACAGAGTAGTTACAAAGAATTTCAATCGCTCAGTCATGTGAGGGGCGAAAATCGCGATCAACAACAAGCTGATAAAAGCCCAAGCCCCAATGATGTAAACCCAATACATACTTCCGTAAGGACGGCCATTATTCTGACCACCATTGGAGCCATCAGCATTGTCGGGAGTCTGATTGCCTTCTACCATTGGTTTGGCCTCTATCTGAACGATAACGGGCGGAAGTGAGAAAACGGTGAGGGTTATATCATTCATCCGGCTAGGCCACAAAGCGCAGCTTAGGCCGCGCTTTCAGTCGCGAATGCGGCTTCTATTCCGAGTTCGTGAACGGACTGGATCACAACGCACAGGTTGTGACAAAGCACCTTACACAACGCTTCGTTAACCTGTGCCGTGAGTGTGCGACTCCGCAAGCGTTGACCAAACTTCGCCTTGATCATGTGGAAAGTCGTCTCAACATTTGAGCGTTTGTGATAGTGCTGTAGAAACTCCGCGCGATGTAGCGCGTAGAAGTGGTACATCTTCGTCCACACGCAGGACTGGAAAGCCTACAATCACGCTCAGACTCACGAGAAATCAGAAATCCAGGCATTGCTTTACGAATTGTGCAAAAACCTTCCTGAGCTAGAGAAACGCAAAGGCAGAGGCAGACCACAGCTACCTCTGAGTGACATGATCTTTTCGGCAACCTACAAGATCTACAGCACCGTCTCAGGTCGCCGCTTCGCAACCGATCTCCGTGAAGCGAAACAGCGTGGTTATCTCTCGCATTTGCCCCACTACAACAGCGTCTTTAACTACCTTGAATCGGAAGCGTTGACGCCTTACCTGAATGAACTGATCACGCTTAGCGCCGCGCCCCTCAAATCGATTGAATCAGACTTTGCTGTGGATAGCTCAGGATTCAGCACCGGGCAGTTTATGCGTTGGCTGGACGTGAAATACGGCACGAAAGAAGACCGTCGCCAGTGGCTCAAACTACACTTAATGGTGGGCGTCAAAACCAACATCGTGACTTCGGTGCAAGTGACAGACGGATACGCGCACGATTACACGTACTTCAAGGGCTTGGTAGATAGCACCGCTAAGGCTGGCTTTCAGATGAAAGAAGTGTCGGCAGACAAGGGCTATCTAGGCGCGTCTAACATGCTCGCCACCCTCCAGCATGGCGCGATCCCTTACATCCCATTCAAAACCAACTCAGTGCCGGATTCGCGCGGCTCGTATGGTCCTAAATCAGAACTATGGACCAAGATGTATCACTTCTACGCCTTACATCGCGCGGAGTTTTTAGAGCACTATCACAAGCGGTCCAACGTCGAGACAACGTTCCACATGATCAAGAGTAAGTTTGGTCAACGCTTGCGGAGTCGGACACTCACGGCACAGATAAACGAGGCACTCTGCAAGGTGCTCTGCCATAACCTCTGTGTGGTGATTCAGTCTGTTCACGAGCTAGGAATTGAGGCTGCGTTCGATGTAGAATGTGCTCACAATTAGTTCTTTTGAGTCCGGCAAGTGTCATCAGTTGTGAAAGTCTCACCGCGCCAGAGCCACTAACGAGCGCACGTCGTTCTACCCGACGGTAAGCCGCTACCTTGGCCAGAGCCAATAGACGGAAACCGACTTCAGGATCGGACTCCTATTTTCAGGATAGGAGTGTCTCATGGCTACACGGCGTTTTTTCCAAGTCAGATTCGGCATACTCTTTGTTGTTGTCCTTATCGCATCTAACTGCTATAGAGTAGCTGAGTTTATGGCCTCAAAGACCGAACAAGACTTCAAGATAAAATTCGACGGCGAACCTAACTCGATTGACGCCGAGACGTTAGGACATTCCCTTGTCAACATCACCTCGATAATCAAGGAAGTAAATGAGGGACTAAAGATCGGTGCGCCAATAGAGATCAAAGTCAAGGCTCACGGCGAAGGAAGTTTTGTAGTTCATCTTGCGCTGTTGCCTGCTGAGATAGGGCAACTGCTCACACCGGAAGTACTCAAGACGGCGGGCGCGGGAATAGGCGTAATCATAACGACATTGGTGGGCGTTTTTAAGATTAGAAAGCTTCTGAAAGGGAAACCACCAAAAGAGGTACAGCAAGGAGCCAATGGCATCACCATAATCGGTGATAACGCCCGCCTCATCGTTGACCGATCAACGTATGAGACATACTTCGGAAATCCAAGGGTTAGCGAGGCGCTGTCTAAAACCTTCAAGACGTTAGATAGTGATCCTGAGGTGGCTGGCTTCGAAATCCTTGACGGACAAGAGCAGCCGTTGTTCGATGTGGCGCGTGACGAGTTTTCGCCGATGGCACTCAAAGGCGATGTGCCACTGCCTGCAACGAGACAGATAGTTGTCCCGGCATATCTGCATATCGTAAAACCCAGTTTCGAACGCGGCCTGAAGTGGGAGGTAGTATTCAACGGAAATCGGATCAATGTGTCCATGAATGATGAAGCGTTTTTAGAGCGCATCGATCGCGGGCAGCGGTTTGCCAAGGGCGACGGTTTAGACGTTGAACTAAGTATCGAACAAGTCTTAGATCCGAACATTCACACGTATCTCAACAAGAGTTACAGCATCCAAACAGTAGTTCGGCATATCCCACGCCCAGAACAACCGCGCTTGGTATTTGGTGAGGACGAGACAATAGACCTTACCCGTTTAAGCGACGAAGAGCTACAACGTATAACCGACGGCGATTACGACATTACGGAGCGGGACAACGAGAAATCCTCCTAAGCTTCTTCGGTCATTTTGATTTTTTAGGCAGGAACGAGGGTTTCCCCATTTATTAGGCAAAGCCGTTGTTTAGTTGTTTAGTTGTTTAGTTGTTTAGTTGTTTAGGGCTTTGCCTCATAAATGGTGATTTATGCGGTAAGTGTCATTCCTGCCGTAATAATAAGTCGCGTACTATCGACGTTGAGCCCACATCCAAAGGATCAGCATCAGAGCCAGGATTACGAGGATAATCGTGATTCTGAGGTTCCAGTTCTTTTCGAGCGAAGAGTCCTTCTTGAGGCCCCCCATCACATCGATAAAGCCTTCCTTCAAAGGAACGCCGCAGTGCGGACATTTCGTGGCCTCGGTGGATACTTGATGGCCGCATTCGCGGCACGGTTTCAAGGGCATGGTGGTAGTAATCCTTGAGGAAAGATTGGAAAGCAAACGGCTTATATCACTAATCTTGGGAGAGGCGCTACCCGCTAGTTCGTTAGCGCCGCTTCAAAATTCGTCTCAATCCCCAATTCGTGGACGCTCTGAATTACGACGCAGAGATTATGACAAAGCACCTTACACAGAGCCTCATTGATCTGCGCGGTCAAGGTGCGACTTCGCAAGCGTTGACCAAACTTTGCTTTGATCATGTGGAACGTCGTCTCGACATTTGAACGCTTGTGATAGTGCTGTAGAAACTCCGCGCGATGTAAGGCGTAGAAGTGATACATCTTGGTCCACAGTTCCGATTTAGGACCATACGAGCCGCGTGAGTCTGGAACTGAGTTTGTTTTGAATGGGATGTAAGGGATTGCGCCGTGCTGGAGTGTCGCCAGCATGTTTGATGCACCGAGATAGCCCTTGTCTGCTGAGACTTCTTTCATCTGAAAACCGTTCTTAGCCGTGTGGTCTACCAGTCCCTTAAAGAACGAATAATCGTGTGCATAACCGCCACTGACTTCAACGCTCGTGACGATGTTCGTTTTGACGCCGACCATTAGGTGTAGCTTGAGCCACTGGCGACGGTCTTCTTTCGTGCCGTATTTTACGTCCAGCCATCGCATAAACTGTCCGGTGCTGAATCCTGAGCTATCAACGGCAAAGTCTGATTCAATCGATTTGAGCGGCGCGGCGCTCAGCGTAATTAACTCGTTCAGATAAGGTGTCAACGCTTCACTTTCGAGATAACGGAATACCGAATTGAAATGCGGAAGTCTCGCCAGATAGCCGCGCGCTTTCGCTTCCCGCAAATCCGTTTGAAAGCGTCGGCCTGAGATCGTGCTGTAGATTTTAGTCACGCTCGAAAAAATCATGTCTGGCAATGATAGCGACGGTCTGCCCTTGCCTCGTTTCTGAATTGGCTCAGGAAGGTTTTTGCATAGCTCGTAGAGCAACGCTAGCAGTTCTGATTTCTCGTGCGTCTGAGCAGTGTTATACGCTTTCCAGTCCTGCGAATAAGTCTTTCGGCTAGTGACGGTCACTGTCTCAGTAACAACCGTGCTGCCTCCTCTTGACTGAGCACCACTGGGAGCCGCTTAGCGTGCCGCGGATAAGGAATCTGACTGATGGCCCAGTCTCGCTTCAGCGTAACGCTATAGAGAAACCGCAAAGCGCTGACTATTTGAATGAGATAACTCAAAGAGACGCGCCGCTCGTTGACCAGATATACTTGGTACTGACGAATCTCTTCTGGCCCCAGCAACTCCGGCGATTTGCCGAAGTAGCGGGCGAAGTTAGCAATGCAGGCGACGTAAGCTTTGATTGTGTGCGCGGATCGATTACGTACTTTCAGATCATCGATCAGGCGTT
>Ga0065712_10000620_pt1 | contig 19145 bp, 17 predicted proteins | sample MisRhiReplicate1_FD_59099 | JGI IMG/M metagenome (GOLD analysis project Ga0065712, IMG submission 59099) | Miscanthus rhizosphere microbial communities from Kellogg Biological Station, MSU, sample Rhizosphere Soil Replicate 1: eDNA_1 v3... | ecosystem: Host-associated > Plants > Roots >...
CCAATGCGGCGGCCGAACCGCCGCCCGGAACAGGCTGGCTCGACGCAAACGCGTCAAGAAGCTCGGCGAGCGTGAGATGAGAGTACTGACTCACGAAACGATCCTTCCTCGTTTGATGACGTCTCGAATGGTGTTCGTTCCGACTCGCAGAAGTTCAGTCAGTGTACCGCGGACGATCACGGCATCCATCAGTTTGCCTACTTCGAGGCTGCCGACACTGTCGGCGCGATCGAGAGACCACGCCGCGTTCAGCGTGGATGCCACCAGCGCTTCTTCCAGCGTCATGTTCATATCGAAGCAGGCGAGCGACATCGCAAAGGGCATCGACGGCGAGAAGCCGCCACCAGGGTTGATGTCGGTGGCCAGCGCCACTGGCACATTGCGGTCGATGAGCATGCGGGCCGGTGCGAAGCGGTCGAGCTTCAGGTAGAACGCGGCGATCGGAAGCAGCACGGCGCAGACGTTGGCTGACGCCAGGGCGTCCGCCTCCGACTCGTCGACGTGCACGAGATGATCGGCCGAGCGCGCGCCCACGTGCGCCGCCGCCCGGCATCCGCCGCTCGTCGCGAGCTGATCGGCGTGGATGCGAGCCTTCAGGCCGGCGCGTCTGCCGGCTTCGAGGATCTCGATCGACTCGTCAGGCGTGAAATAGCCGACATCGCAGAAGACGTCGCACCATTCGGCGAGATCCTCTGCGGCTACGCGGGGGATCATCTCGTTCACGATGCAGGCAATGTAGTCGTCGCGGCGTGATGTGAACTCAGATGGAATGTCGTGCGCGCCTAAAAAAGTCGGAACGATGTCGATGGGGTGGGAGCGATTGAGTTGGTGAATGGCGCGAAGCTGGGTAAGCTCCGATTCAGTGGTCAGGCCATACCCACTCTTGACTTCGCAGGTTGTGGTCCCGGCGGCCAGCATCTCGTCGAGCCGGTGTCGCGCGGCATCGGCGAGCTCTTTCGCTGAGGCGACGCGGGTCAGCGCGACCGTCTTCTTGATGCCGCCGCCTTCAGCCGCGATTGTCTCGTAGGTCGCGCCGGCGAGACGGCGATGCAGTTCGTCCTGTCGATCGCCGGCGAACACGAGGTGCGTGTGCGGATCGACGAAACCGGGAACGACGGTGCACCCACGCGCGTCGAGGCGGACCGCCTCGTCGTGTAGTTCGAGCTGTTGTTCGGCGTCGGATGCAGGTCCGACGTAGACGATGACACCCTGGTGAGCGGCGACGGAGGCGTCTCGGATCGCACTGATGTCGCGCTGTGCCGCGCCGCGCCGAGGCGCCGGACCTGCGCACGTCGCCACGAGGGTCGCGTGCTCGATGACGAAGTCGGCGGCGATGCGCACGAACTCAGCGTAACTTCGACTTCAGTGTCGAATCAACGAACTCCTGCGTCACACCGTCGACACGAACACGCTTCTGACGGCTTCGTTCGCCGCCGACGATCGAGACGGCGCGTTTGGGAACGTCGAGGGCGTCAGCGAGTACCTCGATGAGCTCGGCGTTGGCCGCCCCATCCACCGGAGCTGCGTTGAGGCGCACGAGCAACGACTCGCCACGCATGCCGGCAAAGCCTGACTTGCCCGCCCTCGGGATGACTCGGATTTCGATGAGCGCGTCAGCCAATCGAAATGATTATCGGTTACCCTGACATCGTGAAGCCGCAGCAGGCGCGCCTGCCGCAGCAGGCGGCTGCTATCCCGATTCGACGCCGCGGTAACGACGTGCAAGTGTGTCTCATCAGAAAGCGCCTCGCGGGGTCGTGGGGCATCCCGAAAGGCACCGTGGACGCCGGCGAGACACATGAATCCACCGCATTGAACGAAGCGTGGGAAGAGGCCGGGTTACTTGGCCGGCTCGTTGGCGATTCGCTCGGGACCTACAAGTACGAGAAGTACGGGCGCGCCCTGACCGTGATGGTGTTCGTGATGGAAGTGCTCGAGCACCAGAAGGATTGGATCGAAGCGGGCATTCGCGAACGACGGTGGGTGTCGACGGACGAGGCCCACGTGATGCTGATTGAGCACCCGGCCCACGGCTTCCTCACTCGTGCACTGCGGCTATTCCCGGCTGACGCATGACCATCCGAACGCTGACCGCCGCTGTCGCAGCGCTCTCACTTGCGCAGGCGGCGCCGGCCCTTCGACAAGGCTCAGGGCAGGCTCCTGCCCTCATTCTCCACAACGCGCGAATCTACACCGTAGACGCGAATCGTCAGACCGCCGAAGCCATTGCGATTAGCGGCGATCGGATCGTGCGGGTCGGCGCGAATACCGAGGTCCTCTCTCTGCGCGGATCGGCGACGCGTGTCATCGACGTCTCGGGCGGAACGATTGTGCCCGGCCTGGAGGATGCGCACGGACACTTCACCGGGCTCGGTGCCAGCATGCAGAGCATCGACTTGCGTGGCACCACCACCTACGAGCAGGTCGTCGGCATGGTCCGTCAGCGTGCCGCAACTGCCCGGCCAGGCGAGTGGATCGTGGGTCGTGGGTGGGATCAGAATGATTGGCCCGAGAAGCAGTGGCCGACGCACGAGCTCCTGAGCGCCGCATCGCCGAACAACCCGGTGTACCTTACGCGTGTCGATGGCCATGCAGGTCTCGCCAATCGTCGCGCGCTGGATCTCGCAGGCGTCACTGAGGCGACGGCCGATCCCGCGGGTGGGCGACTGATTCGCGCGCCCGGCAATCAACTATCCGGTGTGCTCATCGACACGGCACAGTCGCTCGTGTCGTCGAAGATTCCCCCGGTCAGCACGGCCCAGTTGGAGGAGCAAATCCTTCTTGCCGATCGCGAGATGCGGCGTCTCGGTCTGACCATGGTCCACGACGCCGGGACAGACAGTCGAACGGTTGATGCCTACAAACGGCTCATCGATGCCGGCCGCCTCAAGACGCGTCTCTACGTGATGCTGCGCGCGCCGCTGGCGACATTGCAGCCGGCACTCGACAAAGGCCCGATCCTCGACTACGGCAACCACCATCTCGCGGTGCGCGCGATCAAGGTCGTTGCTGATGGTGCGCTTGGTTCGCGCGGCGCGGCGATGCTGGAGCCGTACTCGGATGAGCCGGGAACGACCGGTCTTCTGACGACGCCTCCGGATGAGGTCTACGCGCAGACACTTGCCGCGTCGAAGGCGGGCTTTCAGACGGCGATTCACGCCATCGGCGATCGCGCCAATCGGTTAGTGATGGACGTCTTCGAACGCGTGCAACGTGAAGTGCCGGGATCGCGTGCGCTGCGGATGCGGAACGAGCACGCACAGATTCTCGCTCGTGCGGAGATTCCGCGTTTCGCTGCCCTCAATGTCATCGCCTCCATGCAGCCGACACACGCCACGTCCGACATGCCGTGGGTTCCGGCGCGCATCGGACAAGAGCGGATGGCGGAGGGCGCGTACGTCTGGCGCAAACTGATGACGGCGGGTGCGATGATCGCGAGCGGCTCGGATTTTCCAGTCGAGCTGCCCAACCCGATGCTCGGCTTTTACGCGGCTATTACCAGGCAGGATCCGAAGGGACAGCCGGCAAGCGGCTGGATGCCAGGCGAGCGCATGACGCGTGACGAGGCGCTCGCCTCATTCACGCGTCACGCCGCATTTGCGGCGCACGCAGAAACACAACTCGGTACGCTCGAGGCCGGCAAGCTTGCGGACCTCGTGGTGCTGTCAAAGGACATCATGCGCGTCGCGCCATCAGAGATTCTGACCACGACGGTGCGCATGACTATCGTCGGCGGTGAGGTCGTTTACAATTCAACGCCCTGACGCGGCTCATGCCGCGGGGCTTTCTTCACTCTCTCCGATCTGTTCGGCGATCGCGACCATTGCGGCCGGAATCGCATCCACGTGATGTTGGACGTGAATCCACTCCCAGATAGCCAACGCGGTATAAAGCCCGGTGTTGACCGCCAGGTGCCGCTGGCGGCGAACGGTCCACGCAGCGAAGTTATAAAGAGCACAGAGCACCGCGGTTCCAAGCACCACGCCGTGGATCGATGCCTTGAGAACTTCACAGCGGCCGGTGCAGAGGAGAGGAAGCGGCTGGCGCGTCTCGCGCGCCACGAGTGACTGTTCGCGCATGCACCAGGATTTTGCAAGTGCTATGCCTTGCCGCTGAGTAACAGGGGCGCAGTAAGTTCCGATCGAACTGCTCTGCTAGGATCCAACCTCTCGTTGTGAAGACATCTGGCCGACAGTGGACTGTCACATCTGAAGAACAGGGGCTTCGGCTCGATCGGTATCTCGCTGCCCCTGGTCGGCTCGGCTCGCGCGGTCGCGTCCGTGCGGCGTTGGAACGCGGACAGGTGTTTTTCAACGACGCCGAGGCGTCCTTGAGTGACGCGGGAGCTCGGATCGCATCGGGTGACACCGTGCGGGTCTGGCTCGACCGGCCTGGCAGCAGTCGCCGCAAAGCCGGATTCGAGGCGAGCGGCCTCCACATTCTTTATGAGGACGAGACGCTGCTCGTCGTGAACAAGCCAGCCGGACTCCTTGCAGTGCCGCTTGGACGTGGCGCTTCGCGATCTGTATTCAGTCTGCTCGCCGACCATCTCGGTACCGGTGGGCACCGGACGCCGTTCGTCGTCCATCGCATCGATCGCGACACATCGGGCATCGTCGTCTTCGCGAAGACCGCGTCGGCACAACAGGCCATCAAGGACCAGTTCGCGCGACACGAGCCCGAGCGCGTGTACTGGGCGATCGTTCACGGCACTCTGCGTCCGGCGCGCGGGACGTGGCGCGATCGCCTCGCGTGGGACGCCGATGCGGTGAGGCAGACGGTGACAGATGCGAGGAATCCGAAGGGCGTTGAGGCGGTAAGCGAATACCAGGTGCTCGAGACGTTCGGAGATGCCGCACTCATCGAGGTGAGGCTGCACACGGGTAAGCGCAACCAGATTCGCATACAGGCCGCCGTGCGAGGGCACGCCTTGATTGGTGAGCGCCAGTACCTTGCCGGCCCGTCCAAAAGGACGGGCCCTACACACTCGCGTCAGGCGCTTCACGCGCATCGATTGTCATTCGCGCATCCCATCGACGGCCGGCTGCTGAAGTTCGAGGCGCCGCTTCCAGACGATCTCAGCGATGTGCTGCGACGACTTCGGAGGCAGGGCACAAAGCGCGCTTGACCTTGCCCCAGGGTCAGACTCCACTCTCGGATCACGGGAGGACGTCTGATGAACCCCTTCGCGACGGCCGCTGAGACTGCGGCCGCCATTCGCAACAAGACCATTTCAGCTCGCGAGCTGGTTGAGAAAACGTTCCGTCGGATCGACGAGATCAATCCAACGCTCAACGCGATCGTCGGCGATCTGCGGACTCCGGCGCTGGCGCGTGCCGCAGACGCCGACAGAGCATTGACCGAGGGGCGCGCGCTCGGCCCACTGCACGGTGTGCCTGTCACGATCAAAGAATCGTTCGCGTATCGCGGTACGCCGAACACATGGGGACTGACCGACCTCGCGCAGGCCTCGAGCCCGCGGACCGCAGTTGCCATCGATCGTCTCGAATCGTCGGGCGCAATCGTCGTTGGAAAGACCAACGTGCCGGTGCTGCTCAGCGATTGGCAAAGCTACAACCCGCTGTACGGGACAACCAACAACCCGTGGGATCTCTCTCGCACGCCTGGTGGATCGACCGGCGGCGGCGCTGCTGCGGTGGCCGCAGGTCTTGGTGCCCTCTCGATGGGCAGCGATTTGAGTGGGTCACTTCGCATACCGGCGCACTTCTGTGGCGTCTACACACACAAACCATCGTTGAACCTGATCGAGATGGACGGTTTGCAGCCTGGTCCATGGGACGGTGCACCGGGGCCGCCGATGGATCTTGCCGTGATCGGTCCGATGGCTCGCGATGCGCGTGACCTCGCATTGGCGCTCGAGGTGCTTGGTGGACCGGCTGGAGACGATCGAAAGGCGTGGACCTGGCGCATGCCGCCACCTCGTCACACACGTCTGCAGGATTTCCGAATCGGTTACATCGTTGAAGACCCGATCGCCCCGATCTCGTCAGAGGTGCGCACGCCTTACGAAAAGCTGATCTCTGCGTTGTCGAAGACGGGCGCAACGCTGAAGCAGGGATGGGCACCGGGAATCGACCCGCGCGCCGCGGCCGAAACCTACGGCTTCTTGCTCATGTCATTCGTGACCGCAGACCTGACGGGCAAGAGACCTTCGTCGTTCGACCATGCACGCTGGATGCGCGAGACGCTATCGCGTCTCACGTTTCGCAAGCGCTGGCAGCAGTACTTCGAGAGCTACGACGTGTTTCTGCTGCCTGCGTCCTTCACCGCGGCGTTTCCGCACGACCATAGCGAGCCGATCGACAAGCGCATCGTGAAGACTCCCGAGGGCCCGCGTCCGTACGTGCAGAACAGTTCTTACTGGATCTCCATGGCCTCGCTGTCGGGTCTTCCTGCGACTGTTGCCCCAATCGAACTCACAGACGAGGGCTTGCCAGTTGGCGTGCAGATCCTCGCGCCGATGTGGGAGGACGCAACGTCGATCGAGTTCGCTGCACTTTTGTCAGATGTCACGAATGGATTCGTGGCGCCGCCGATGTTTACGAAATGACGCTATAGTCTGCGGTGCACGTCGCACGTCCCGCCGAAGTGTAAGGACGAAAGCCTCATGGCCGCACGACAGGACCATATCTCCCACACGACACCGATGGGCGGCACGCTCGTTCCGGGCGGCGCCACCTTCCGAACGTGGGCCCCCAAGGCCCGCGAAGTTTATGTGCTCGGGGACTTCAACAACTGGACGCGGGACGAGGACGCTCTTCTCGTCAAGCAGAGCGACGACCGCTGGACGGGGTTCTTTCCGAATGCCACCGACGGCATGAAGTACAAGTTCTTCGTCGTCGGCGAGGGTGGTCCGGGGCCGAAGCGCGATCCGTATGCGCGGGAGCTGACAAACACTTGGCCCAATCCCGACTGCGTGCTGCGTGCCGCGAACTCGTATGCGTGGCAGGACTGGACCTGGCGCACACCGCCGTTCAACGAGCTGATCGTCTATCAACTGCACATCGGAACGTTCTTCGGCCCAAACCGTGAGACACGGCCGGCCAAGTTCCTCGACGTCCTCGATCGCATTGAGTACCTGGCAGACCTGGGAGTGAATGCGATCGAACCGCTGCCAGTCGTGGAGTACAGCACGCCGCGTAGCCTCGGGTACAACGGCACCGACCTCTTCTCGCCGGAGATGGACTATGAGGTCGGCGCTCAGGAACTCGATAGCTACCTGCCGCGTGTCAACCGTCTGCTGCAGCAGAAAGGCAAGGCGTTGGTCTCCAAGGCGGTGCTGAGCGTTCCGATCAACCAGCTGAAGGTCTTCATCGACATTTGCCATGCCTATGGCCTGGCGGTGATCTTCGACGCCGTCTACAACCATGCGTCGAGCGATCTGCGGGATGAACAGAAGCACGACGAGACGATCTTCTTCTTCGACCGTCAGCGCCGCGGCGACGACAATCGCAGTCTCTACTTCACCGACCAGGATCACACCGGTCCGGTCTTCGCGTTCTGGAAGGAGGAAGTGCGCCAGTTCCTGATCGACAACGCGACGTTCTTCGTCGACGAGTACCACGTCGATGGCTTCCGGTACGACCAGGTCACCGTCATCGTGCAGCAAAACACCTCCGACGGCTGGCGGTTCTGCCAGAACCTGACAGGCGCCGTGCGAGCTCTCGACGCATCAGCGATCAATGTCGCGGAGTACTGGGGCCCTGATCCCGCAGTGGTACGTCCGGTGTTCGAGGGCGGTGCCGACTTCGATGCAAACTGGCACGACGGGTTGCGGCGTGCGATCCGCGGTGTCATCGCGCAGGCGGCCGGCGGTCGCGATGTGGCGATCGATTGGCAGCCTGTCGTCGATCAGCTGCGGGCACCCGGCTTTCGAAACGCCTGGCGCGCGGTCCAGTACATCGAAAGCCACGACGAGGTGTATCGCGATCGAGCGCCGCGCATCGCGGCTCTGGCCGGAGGCGGTGACGGGCGCAGTTGGTATGCGAGGAGCCGCTCCCGCGTCGCGCTCGGCCTGCTCATGGCCGCTCCAGGGATCCCGATGATCTTCATGGGCCAGGAGTTCCTCGAGGACAAGCGTTGGGCTGATGATCCCGTCAATCACCCCGGCACCCTCATCTACTGGGATGGGCTCGCCACCGACAAGACCATGATCGACTTCCACCGCTTTACGCGAGAGCTGCTGTGGCTCGGGCGCCAGCAGCCGGCGCTCAGCGGGGAATCGGTCGCAACAGTGCTCATGGACAACGTCGCTCGCGTGCTGGTCGTGCACCGATGGATCGAAGGTGTGGGCCGCGATCTGATCGTCGTGTTCAGTTTGAACGAGTCGACGATGAGCGGATACCGCGTGCCCTTCCCACGAGGAGGCACGTGGTTCGAGATATTCAATAGCGACGTCTACGACAATTGGGTCAATCCCATGGTGGCGGGCAATGGCGGGCGTATCGAGGCGAACGGACCAGGATTGAATGGACTCTCGGCGTCGGCGGACCTCGTCATCCCTGCGAACGCGTTCCTGGTTTTCTCCGCGTGAGAGAATGCCCGCTATGTCGACCCCGCGTTTGTTTCGCGTGATTCTGCCCGTTGACGACATCGAACCCGCGGCGGCGTTTTATGCCGAGCTGTTGGGACAATCCGGCATGCGTGTATCTGGCGGACGCCATTACTTCAGGTGTGGCGATGTGATGTTGGCTGTCTACAGCCCGAAAGGCGATGGCGATCGGCGCGAGCCCCGTCCGAACTGGGACCACGTCTATTTCGCGGTTGATGATCTCGAAGAGGTCTATCGCCGCGCGCAGAAGCTCGGAGGCTTGTCCACGCACCTCGGTGACGGACGTCTTCCGATGGGCGAGATCGCGACGCGACCGTGGGGCGAGCGGTCGTTCTATCTCTCAGATCCCTTCGGCAACCCGCTCTGCTTCGTCGATTCGCAAACGCTGTTCACCGGAAGGCCGAGCTGATTCGCAGGCTGATCTACTTCCCTGACACGAGCCCACCGTCGCTCGAACGCGCAGGACTTACAGGCGCTGAGGCGGTGACATTCCCGACGACCGACGGACTACGACTAGCGGCGTGGTTCGTGCCGGGTTCGGGCTCGTCGCCTCGCCCGACTGTGGTGGTCTTCAACGGCAATGCCGGCCATCGCGGCTATCGCGTTTCCTTGGCATCCGCGCTTCGCTCGCAAGGACTCAACGTGCTGCTGACCGATTACCGCGGGTATGGCGGCAATCCCGGCAGTCCAACAGAAGAAGGACTCGCAGACGATGCCCGAGCCGCTCACGCGTATGTGCTCAGCCGTCCCGATGTCGATGCCACGCGGATCGTCTATTTCGGTGAGTCACTCGGCGCTGCAGTGGCGCTGCGGCTTGCGGTTGAACATCCACCGTCGGCGCTCGTCCTGCGATCACCGTTCGCATCGATGACGCTGGTCGGCCAACATCACTACCCGCTTCTACCGGTGAGGCTGTTGCTGCGCGACCGCTTCCCGTCAATCGAGCGCGCGCCGCGGCTACGCTGTCCGGTCCTCATCATCGCCGGTACGTTGGACACGATCATTCCTATCGGTCACACGCGTCGTCTGTACGACGCCATCACCGCACCGAAGACGTTTCTGGAGATCGACGCCGATCACAACGACCACGCGTTCCTCGATGGAGACCAGATGATTCAGGCGATTGTTCGATTCGTCAGTAAACCGTGAGGTCCCTGTACTCGGGCGCGACACGGTCGAGACGACGAGACAGCTCGGGCAGGTGACACGTGGGCACGGCGGGAAAGAGATGGTGTTCCACGTGATGAAACATGTCGTAGGACACGACGTTCTTGAGCCATCCTCGTTGCGTGCGCGCGAGACGGCCGATCGGCTGGCAGTCGTGATGCACGGTCCACACCGCGAAGAACGCCGTGAAGCATTGGCCGGCGATCATGGTCAACACGTGGGCGCGTAACGGCAGCCACTCAATGAGCATGGCCGCAATGATCGCAAGCGTGATGGCGATCAGTTCGGCGACAATCCACCGCCGCGTGGTCGCATTGGCGAGCGCCCAGCCGCTGTGATGCAAGTGCACGGCGAACGCCGGTCCATTGAGCAACGCTCTCCACCAGCTCAGAGTCGCGGCGCGCCCTTCGACATCGTCATCATCCAGACAATGCCGATGATGATTCAGGTGGGTCGCCTGGATCGCATGCATCGCGCTCATCATCGTGACGCTCAGCGCGAACATGGTGAAGTGCGTGGACTGTCGCCCGAGTCCGAGTGCACAGTGATAGGCGTTGTGGACCTGGCGAAGACCGGTGAGGAAGAAGAAGAATGCGCTGGCGAGCGCGAGCGCCGCAAAGGCCGGATGACTGGTGGCTACGAGGTGCCACGCGATCCATGAGCCAGCCAGCCAGGGCGTCGTGATCAGCGTTTCATACACGACCTCGCTGCTCGAGAGAGGCAGCAGATCCCGCCACTCGACGTCCCGAAGTCGCTCATCCCTGACCTGGGCCACGCCGAAGTTTTCGGCTGGGGACAGTGGTCTCTATAGGCCGGAGGGTTTTCTGGCCTTGATGATGAACGTCGTCGGCATCATCCGCGCGCGGGGCACTGAATACCAGCGCGCCGGATCGATGTGTTCCTCTTTCGTCGTGGCGGGATCGACTGGCGTCTCGACGAGTGCTTCGATGTTCAGGCCGGCCTGAACGATCTGCCCAAGGAATGTGCCGAGCGTGCGGCGGTGGATCACAATCGGCACGCCTTTCCACGAGGCATACGCAACCGGGCCTTCGGAGAAATACGAGTTTGCGACGATGTATTCCGTCCCGTTCCAGTCGAGGCAGCTGTACGCCGGGTGTTCACCGCTGACGAGAAAGCATCCACCTGGCCGCAGGTAGCGGGCAACGAGCGCCATTGTGGCTGGAAGGTCGGTGGTCCAACCCAGTCCGTAAATCGAGAACACCAGGTCGAAATAGTTCTCCGAAAGACCCGGATTGGTCTCCATCGGGGACTCGAAGAGCCGGACCCGCGATGCGTGCGGACGCAGCGTCTCTTCCGCAAACTGGATCTGCACCGGAGAGAGATCGAGTCCCCACAGCTCGCGCGCCCCGTGTGTCGCGAGATAGAGAAGCGAGTGGCCGCTGCCACACCCCAGTTCCAGCGCTCGGATACCGGAGATGTCGTCGAGAAGATGGAGTGTGCTTTCCGTCGGTGCGAGCGGCCCATACTCTGGCAACGCCGTGCCGCCATGAAAGCGCGGCGCCACGTGATTCCAGCCCTCGCGATTCGTGGCCAGTGCGACTTCCGGTGCAACCATTTGATCGTTGAGGCGCCTTTAGGAGCCTTTAGGAGGCCAGTCTCGGCAACATCCGCGCGTTCCATTCAGTGTATTGGGCTCGGATCCGCTGGAAGACGTCCGGATGTGCGGCCCGCACGTCGTTCTTTTCTCCAAGATCGACTGAGAGATCGAAGAGATGCTCGTTGCCAGATTCGTCGAGGTACTTCCAGTTGCCGACGCGGGCGGCAGCACGATCCTGTGTGCGCCAGAACAGGGTGCGGCTGTAAGGAGAACGTCGGCCCGTGCAGACGGGCATGACGTCCTCGCCGTCGAGTGGGTACGCGGCGTTGGGCATCGTGCCAGTCACCGCGAGGATCGTGGCCATCCAGTCCATCGTGATGATTGGCTGATCGCTGATCCGACCGGTTGGAATCGTCCCGGGCCACCTGACGATCGCCGGAACTCGAATGCCGCCCTCCCACAGATAAAGCTTCTGAAAGGAGAACGGCCAGTTGTACGAGTAGCGCTCACCGCCGTTGTCGCTGGTGAAGATCACCAGCGTGTTGCGTTCGAGCCGGGCGCGACGCAACGCTTCCAACACGCGCCCGATGCCGGCGTCCATGCTCTTCACCATGGACGCGTAAATCTTCAACGATCCGCCATCCACCATCGGACCCTCGCCATGACTTGTGTGGCCGATGGCCTCGTCTTCGGGGCCTTCCCAGGGTGAGTGTGGCGCCGTGTAGTGGAGACTGAGATAAAACGGCTGGTTCCTTCGCCGCGTGATGAACGCAGCGGCTCGTTCAGACAACAGCTCGGTCAGATATCCGACCCGCTCCACGGGTTGAAGGTTCTCCCACAGGTCGGCGCCGCCGGAGTCGCTTGACCGGTGCGTGAAGTAATCACCCGCGCCGCTCAGGATGCCGAAGAACTCTTCGAACCCATGGCGATTAGGTCCAAACTCCGGTTTCCACCCGAGATGCCACTTGCCGATGAGTGCCGTGTTGTAACCGTTGTCCTTCAGCAGTGAGGCGACCGTCGGCTGATCTGCGGGAAGGCCTTTGTCGCGATCGCGACCGGTCAGCGGCTCGTGTAATCCGACCTCAAGTCGCTGCGGATATCGACCAGTGACGAATGCACATCGCGTCGGCGTGCACACCGGAGCCGCGGCATAGGCGCTCGTGAACTTCACGCCTTGTTTCGCGAATGCATCCAGCACCGGCGTTCGATAGTCCGGACGTCCGTAGCAGCTGAGATCACCGTAGCCGAGATCGTCGGCAAGGATGAACAGCACGTTCGGCCGTTCCGCCATCGAGCTGCGTCGTGCGCCGGCGACGAGCGCACCGGCAGTTGCGGCATTGATAAATTCGCGTCGAGTGACTCGGGATCCCATGTGAGCCCGGATTGAGCAGCCTCAGTACAGCTGCGTCCGATTCCGCTCCTCCATCTCACACTCGTACTGCTGCACGGTGATGCCGGCCGGCTTGATCTGGTCGTGAAGCACCTGCGCCATCGAGGACAGAGCGTCGGGCGCCGGCCATTCGGCGTGCTTCCAGAGCTTCGAACGCATAAACGCTTTCGGGCAGTGCAGGAAGCATTGCTCGACCTCCACACCGATTGCCAGCTGTGGGGTCTTGTCGTGCGCGACGCAGCGCGCAAGGAGTTCGGGGTCTCTGGTGATCCAGGCGCGTCCGTTGATACGCAGTGTCTCGTCCCGTCCTGGGACGAAGAAAATCAGGCCGATGTGGGGATTGTCGAGCAGGTTCTTCATCCCGTCGAATCGCTTGTTGCCTGGGCGATCGGGAATCACGATGTGCCGATCGTCGAGCACCGCGACGAAGCCTGGCGCATCGCCTTTCGGCGAGACGTCACACGTCCCGTCGCTGGCGGATGTGGCCATCACGAGGAACGGCGATGCCGCGATGTAGGCGCGGCAATGTTCGTCGAGTGCGGGCCGTTCCTTCAGAATAGAGCGCGGCGAGGCGACGCCGAGCAGGTCGCGCAACTCCTGTTCGCTGGTCACGATGTTGTTGAAGGAAGCCATGTCGTTCTCCGGTCCGGCTAAAGCCGGACACTACGTACGCAACCGAGGAATCAGATTCAGCGCGTTATCGCGCTCGATGCCGCGTAGTTCGTCGGCAGTGAATCCGCTCGCCTGCAGTCCCTGCACTTGCGGCGCGCCATCGAAGAATGGCGCATCAGTCCCAAACACGATCTGCGTCGTCGGCACGAGCGTCTTCAGCGCGTTCATGTTGACGGGATTCGCCGAACCGGCTGTGTCGTAGTAGAAGCGCCGCAGATGAAAGAGACGTGAGTTCGGCTTCGGCTGACCGGCGAGATTCGCGGCGGTCATTTCCGGACCGAGCAGACGACCAGCGACCGACGTGATCGTGCCGCCGGCGTGCGAGAAGATCCAGCGGATGTCCGAGTACTTCGTCGCCGCATCGCTGACGACGAGGCTGAAGATCGTCCGCGTCGTGTCGGTCGGATACTCGAGCAGCTGATTGTTGACCCGTGGGATCAGTCCCTGACAGCACTGCGCGTCCGTGGGATGCGTATAGACCACGGCCTTGCGTCGATGCAGCTCTTCGAGCACGGGTGCGAACTGCGGATCGCCGAGCCACGCGTTGCCGTAGCTGGTCAGGACGCCGACGCCGTCCGCTTTCAGCGTGTCGAGCGCGTAGGCGATCTCCTGCAGACTACCCTGGACGTCGGGCAGCGGAAGAACCGCGAACAGACCGAAACGGCCCTTGTGATCCGCCACCATCTTCGCCGCCGCGAACTCGTTCATCTCGCGAGCGAGCTTTCGCGCTTCCTGCGCGTCGCCGAACCAGACCCCCGGCGCCGTGATCGAAAGCATGGCGGTCTGGGTGCCGACGCGATCGAGCGTTTCGACCGCTCGCGCCGGCGAATAATCCTTCCATGCCGCGAATCCAGGCACAGCGCTGACCGCATTCTTGGCGCCGAGGAATGCGAGAAAGCTCGGTGAGACGAAGTGCTGATGGATGTCGATACGCCGCGTCGGCGCGGGCTGCCGGCCCTGAGCCTGGTCGAAGGGGCCTTGAGCCGATGACAGCCGCGTCGCCAGCAGAGCACCCGCACCGACCGTCAGCGTTCCGATAAACTGTCGCCTAGTCGAACGCTCCACCGATGAGCCTCCTCCCGTCACAGCATACGCTATGAAGTCTTTCAGCCTGTTCCTCGTCATCCTGCTTCTCGCCCAGACGCCCGCGCCGCGAGTACAGCAGTCGCAGACTGCGACTCCGGTGCACCGGCTTGATCCCCTCTCGGCCGCCGAGATCACCCTGGTTACCGACGCCGTGTCCAAGGCGGGTCGCATGCCGCCGTCGGTGCGTGTCGTCACGATCGAACTGGCCGAGCCAGATAAGGCATCGCGTTCGCAGACGCGAGTCGGCCGCGCCGTCCTCTACGACTGGAGTTCCGGCGTCACGACGGAAATGACGGTCGATCTCCAGAGCCGGGCGGTCAGCGCGGCGACGACGATCGCGACCGGTGATCCGCCGCTGCGTCGCGTGGTAATCGATCGCGCCACCGAGATCGCCCTCGGCGATCGTCGCGTGGTTGAGGCGCTCAAGCAGCGTGGTGTCACGGCGCTCGATCGCATCACGTTCCTCGGCGGCCTTGGTGAAGGCACGCGTCTGCCCAGACGCGGCTCGGCGATTCCGATCGTCGTGTCACCGCTCGTGTGGGATCCGATCGGCAATGACATGGAAGTGCGCGGGCTCGATGCCCGTGTCGATCTTGTCGGCGGCGTGGTCGAGGAGATCTTCGATGCGGGAGCGCGCGCCGGCGCAACGCCGGGCACGACGCCGCAGGGTCCCGGGCCCATTCCCGCCAGGCCACTTCGTCCGCTCGTGCCCACGCAGCCGAATGGTCCGAGCTTCAGCATCCGTGGCAGCGAGATTCTCTGGGATCGCTGGCGCCTGCATTTCGGCGTCCATCCACGGCGCGGTGTCGAGATCTACGATGTCGCGATTGTCGAAGGCAATCAGACTCGGCCGGTGCTCTATCGCGCCGGACTCTCCGAGCTGATGACACCGTACGGCGATCCCGAGTACGTCTCGTGGTACCCCCGTGACGCCGGCGATTACGGCATGGCGCTCTACAGCGCGACGCGGGCCAGCGCTGTCGTCAGCGCCGATGCACCTGCGAACGCGACGTTTGTGCCGGCCGTGTTTACCGATCCAAAAGGTAAGCCTGTGACGGTCCCGCGCGTTGTGGCGATCTACGAGCGGGATGGTGGCGTTCTGTGGCGGCACAGCAATCGCGCGATGCGGGCGCGGCAACTGGTGATCAGCGGCTACACGACGGTGGACAACTACGACTACCTGTTCCACTGGATCTTCGGCCAGGACGGCGCCATCGACGTGCAGGTCCAACTGACCGGCGTCATGAACTTACGGCCGGTGGCAGCCATGCGTGATGCCGCTCACGGAGATGATGAGACGATGTTCGCGCATCTGGTGTCGCCGCGCATTCGCGCGCCGAATCATCAGCACTTCTTCAACTTCCGGCTCGATCTCGACGTGGACGGCGACAGCAATCGCGTGCTCGAGATGAACACATCGAACGCCCAGGCGCAGCTGAAGGATCGGGGCGGCGAATGGTTCGGGATGCGTCAGACGACGCTGAAGAGCGAAATCGCCGCGCGTCGCGATGTCGAACTGTCCAGCGCGCGACGATGGGTGGTGGCAAGTGCGACGAAGATGAACGATCTGGGCCAGCACACCGCGTATGCGCTCATCCCCGGTGAGAACGCACCATCATTCCAGGCGCCTGGCTCGGCGCCGCGCCGCCGTGCGTCGTTCCTCGAGCATCAGCTGTGGGTGACGCTCTTCGATCCGCATCAGATGTACGCATCTGGCGAGTGGGTCAACCTGATGCGCGAGCGCGAGGGCGTTGAAATGTGGAGCGCGAACGATCGCCCGATCGTCGACAAGGATGTGGTGCTCTGGTACACGTTCTCAGTGCTGCATCTGCCACGGCCTGAGGATTGGCCGGTGATGCCGGCGCACACGGCGGGATTCCGTCTCGTGCCGATCGGTTTCTGGGCGTCGAATCCTACAGCGCCGGCGAAATGACTATTGCTGATTCTTCAGATCCCTAATCACCAATGCTCTAATTGCGATCGCCGTCTTGCGGATCGTCCTGATTGCGGTCACCGCCGCGTCGGCCGGCGCCCCCGGGCGGAGCTGGAATCGGCGTTCCCGGTCTGCCACCGAGCTCGGCGATCGCTTTGGCGGTCGCTTCGTGCACGACCGCAGCGGTGCCGCCGAATCCGAAGCCGCCGGCCAGTCCGCGTGCGTAGTCGATCGCGGTGTAGCCACGCTTGTCCGGTGCGTTGATGTTGGCCCCGTTCTTCTGCAGGAACGTGATGACGTCAGTGAGGCCCCACAACGCGGCGCCATGCATGGCCGTGCGGCCCTGATTGTCGGCGCCATTGACGTCGGTGCCTGCCGCGATCAGCAGGGTGATCGTCTCGATCGCATCCTTCTGCGTCTTGTTGCGGCCGGTCATGTCCTCTTCGCGCGTGGCGACGTTGGCCGCCATCATGATCCCGTTGACGCCGTTGCGCGTTGCCGCTTTCGCATTGGCACCCTTGTCGAGCAGGATCTTGATCACCGGCGTATCTCCGGCCTTCGCCGCGCGGAGCAGTGGCGTCGTGCCTGCGCCGAGCACGCCGTCGCCGCCGCGATCGAGCTTGGTGCGATACGGCAGCGCCGCGCGGAGCGCGGCATTGACGTTGGCGCCGTGGGCCAGCAGCTTCTGGATGATCTCCATGCTGCTCAGTGTCGAGTCGGCTTCCTTTGGTGCTGGCCGGTTGGACGATGGCATCGTGTGCGCGTCCACGGCGGCATAGAGGCCCGTGCGCCCGACGTTGTCTGCGATGTTGACGTCGATGCCCGCGTCGATCAGTGCGCCGGCCACATCGAACTCGCCATTCATCAGCGCCAGCACCAGCGCGCTGTGACTTTCCGGATCGATCTCGTTGATGTTCGAGCCCGACTTGGCGAGCACGTTCACGCAGTCCACGCATCCAGCACGAGCGGCCAACAGCAATGCGGTAAATCCACCGGGTGGCAGCCACTTGTCGCGTGGCTCGGCTGTCCGCTGACGCTCCCAGGTGACGACCGTCGAGCGCGCGTTCACGTCGGCGTTGGCCTCAACGAGCACACGCACCATCGCCGCATGACCCTGTGCCGCGGCCCACATCAGCGGTGTCTGGCCGCGCCAGTTATCGCCAGCGTCCACCTTGGCCCCGCGCGCGAGCAGTGCTTTGGCGACGTCGACGTTTCCGGTGTGCGCACACGTGTGTAGCGCCGTCTCGCCCAGTGGGCCAGTCGCGTTTGGACTGACGCCGGCCTTGAGCAGTTGATCGACGACCGCGGCGCTTCCGCTTTCACACGCCAGCGAGATCGGGGTCACGCCATAGCGATTCGCTGCGTCTGGCTTCGCACCGGCCTTGAGCAACCGCTCGACGAGCATCACCTCGTCGTACCGCACCGCCCAGTGCAGCGCCGTCGTTCCATCGGGTTCGGCGATGTTCGGATCGATGCGCTTCGAGAGCAGCGCAACAGCCGCTGCACTGTTACGCGCTTTGGCCGCCTCGACGAGACGCAAGTCCTTCGATGCAACCGTCTCTGCGGCGAGCACAGTGCCCGCCATGAGGAACGTCAGTGAAAATGCCGTGAGCAGCGCGCGCACGTTACAGGTTCTCCAGAGTTCCAGTGCTGTCGCCGAGCGATTCCTGTTTCACGCCCACCTTGTCGAGCATCGTCACGAGCAGGTTGGTCATGGGCGTGTGGTCCTCGTACTTCAGGTGACGTCCGCCCTTCATCTTCCCAGCCGCGCCACCGACGACGAGATTGGGCAGCGGGTAGTGATCGTGGGCGTTGCTGTTGCTCATGTTGCTGCCGTAGAGGAGCAGCGTGTGATCGAGCAACGATCCGTCGCCGTCGGGCATCGACTTGAGCTTCTCGAGGAAGCCTTTGAACTGATTCACGTTGAACGTCTGAATGAGGACGTTCTTCGCCATCTTCTCGGCGCGGTTCTGGTGATGCGAGATCGCGTGGTGGCCGTCGGTGACGCCGACCTGCGTGTAGGTACGGTTACTGACCTCGCGCGACACCATGAAGGTAATGACGCGGGTAATGTTGGCCTGATACGAGAGCGCCATCAGCTCGTACATCAGCGCGACGTGTTCCTCGAAGTCGAACGGCACGCCGGCTGGACGAGCGGGCAACTGGAGATCGGCGTCGCCTTGACTCTTCTCCGCGCGCTGGATGCGTCGCTCGATCTCGCGCACGTTCTCCAGATACTGGTTCATCGTCTGGCGATCGGACGGCCCGAGCTGCAGCTGCAATGCCGATGCTTCCTTGGTGATCGCGTCGAGGATGCTGCGGTCTTCCTGGATGCGAGCAAGGCGCTCGCTGGGGCTGCCACCCTGGCCGAACATCCGCTCGAACACCTTGCGCGGATTGATCTCCATCGGCAGCGGCGTTTCCGGCGTGCGCCACGACAGCGTGTTCATGTAGATGCAGCCGTAGTCGCGATCGCACGATCCGATGAGACCCGAGTGATCCTCTGTCGCGAGTTCCATCGACGGCAGTGCGTTGTCCTGTCCGATCGACTGCGCGGCGATCTGATCCGCCGTCACGCCGGCAAATGCATCGACGCCTTGCGTCGCCTTCGGCCGCACGCCGCTCAGCCACGTCGTCGGGCTCAGCGAGTGGACGGCCGTCGTGTCTGCAGCCTTATGGCCGAGGCCTGAGACGACGTTCACGTAATCGCGGAAGGGCTCGAGCGGCTTGAGGATCGGCGTGTACTCGAACCCGCCGCCAACGGCGG
>Ga0065712_10067956_pt1 | contig 19137 bp, 12 predicted proteins | sample MisRhiReplicate1_FD_59099 | JGI IMG/M metagenome (GOLD analysis project Ga0065712, IMG submission 59099) | Miscanthus rhizosphere microbial communities from Kellogg Biological Station, MSU, sample Rhizosphere Soil Replicate 1: eDNA_1 v3... | ecosystem: Host-associated > Plants > Roots >...
CGTTGCCCAGATCCCGGGCCTGACGGCGCTGCAAGTTGCTGCCTTGACCACTGCTGAAGTGGCGGCCTTGACCACCGCTCAGGTTGTGGCCTTGACGACCGCTCAGGTCGCTGCGCTGAAAACCACCCAGATTGCTGCACTGAGCACTGCTCAAGTTGCCGCACTGGAAACCGCTGATGTGGCCGCTCTGCCGGTTGCTTCGGTAGCTGCGCTGACCACCGCTCAGGCGGCTGCACTGACCACGGCGCAGGTTGTTGCACTGACGACTGCTCAGGTCGCTGCACTGACTACCGCACAGGTTGCTGCCCTGACCACCACGCAAGTGGCGGCCATGGAAACCGCTGATATCGGCTCCCTGACCACGGCCGGTGTTGTGGCGCTCACCACGGCCCAGGTCGCTGCGTTGACCATCGCTCAGGTTGCTGCCCTGAAAGTCGCTCAGGTTGCTGCACTGGAAACCGCTGATGTCGCGGCTCTAACCACTGCTCAAGTGGTTGCGCTGACGACCGCTCAAGTGGCTGCACTGAAGCCGACTCAGATTGCTGCCCTGACTACCACTCAGGTCGCTGCACTGGAAACCGCTGATGTGGCTGCACTGCCGGTTGCCTCCATTGCTGCCCTGACCACCGCTCAGGCGGCTGCGCTGACCACCGCCCAAATCGTGGCCCTGACCACGGCGCAAGCTGCATCGCTGACTACCGCTCAAGTGGCTGCCCTGACCACCACGCAAGTGGCGGCCATGGAAACCGCTGATATCGGTTCCCTGACCACCGCTGATATCGTGGCCCTGACGACCGCCCAGGTTGCTGCCCTGACAACAGGTCAGGTGGCTGCCCTGAAAGTGACTCAGATCGCTGCGATGGAAAACGCGGATGTCGCTGCGCTGACCACCGCTCACATCGTTGCCCTGAGCAGTGCTCAAGTGGTGGCCCTGAAGCCGACACAAATCGCTGCTCTGACCACTGCGCAAGTAGCGGCCATGGAAGCCGCTGACTTCGGCGCGCTGACCACCGCTCAGGTTGCTGCCTTGACCACTGCTCAAGTGGCTGCGCTGACCACCGCTCAGATCGTGGCGCTTAAAGCGACTCAGATCGTCGTGCTGGGCACTGCGGACGTTGCTGCGTTGACCACCGCTCAGGTTGTGGCCATCGAAACCGCAGACTTTGCGGCGCTGACCACGGCGCAGGTTGCTGCGTTGACCACTGCTCAAGCGGCTGCGCTGACGACGGCTCAACTGTCGCACCTGAGCATGACCCAGGTCGATGCCTTCACCTCACCGCAGCTTCAGGCGATGTCGGCCACGCAGATCGATGCTTTGGCACTGTCCACACCGCTGGTTCTGGACCTCAATGGCGATGGCGTGCATACCACGCACCTGTCGGCAGGCACCAAGTTTGACCTGAATGCCGATGGCCATAAGGAAGCGACCGGCTGGACGGCGGGTGGCGACGGCCTGCTCTCGATTGACCTGAACGGCGACGGTCAGATCAACAACGGTTCCGAGCTGTTCGGCAGTTCCTTCCGCCTGGCGGACGGTTCGTTGGCCAAAGACGGTTTCGAAGCCCTCAAGAGCCTGGACAGCAACCATGACGGCGTCGTCAACGGAGCTGACCAACTCTTTGCAGCGCTGCAGGTGTGGGTCGATACCAACAACGATGGCATCAGCGAGAAAGGCGAGCTGCACAGCCTGAAAGATCTGGGCATCACCCAGTTCAACCTTGATGTTGCCAAGATTGCCGAACTCAACCACGGCAACCTGCTGGGTCTGCAGAGCACCTTCGAAACCAGCGATGGCCAGACTCATACCGTTGCCGACGTGTGGTTCCGCACTGACGCAAACGGTGATCAGTCCATCGACCTGACCAAGCTCGATCCGCAGTCCATGGGTGCTCATACTCTGGGCAACATTGATCTGGCAGCCGATGGCGGCAAGGCCAGCACCCTGACCGTCGACGCTCAGTCGGTGGCGGAACTGGGCAAGGCCGGTCAAGTGGATGTGGCCAACGGTGCAGCCGCACCGGTGCAGATGATCATCAACGGTGATCACAACGACACGGTCAACATCAATGGTGCGAGCGGCGAGTGGCATGCAGCCGGTACTGCTACAGTCGATGGCGCGAGCTACAACGTGTTCAACGATGGTAACGTCCAGCTGCTGGTCGCAACGGATGTTCAAACCTGGGTTCACTGATATCGAGTGTTGAACCCTGATTGACCCGATACCGAGCTCGCAAGAGCTCGGTATTTTTATATGTGGAGGTTATTGATCGAATGCCTACAGAGAATCTTGAGAGCCCCGATCTTGATGAGGTGCTGGCCATCGCTCTGCAATTGTCCGAGCAGGTGGCGTTGCAGCCCATGCAATTGCTCTCGGCTGCCGATCGTCTGAATGGAGCAGGGCGACTGGCGGACGTTGTCACGTTGTACCAGTGCTGGCTGAGCCACTGCCAGTCTTCGGTCAGCTACATCGTCCAGTTCAATCTGGGCGCTACGTTGTCGCAGTTGGGGCGTGTCGCCGAGGCCGAACGTGCCTTTCGCGCAGCCATTGCCCAAAGTCCCGAATTCGCTCAGGCCTGGTTCAATCTGGGCACGACCCTTGAACGTCAGGGCAAGCCGCAGGAGGCGTTGGCCACTTGGCAGTCGATGCTGGATGACAAGCGTGTGGATGCGCAGCAGAGCCGCGAGTTGTATCTGATGGTGTGTAACAACCTGGGACGGCTGCTGGAAGAAACCCGGCAGTTGCAAGCCGCCGAGGCCGTCCTGCGCACCAGTCTGGAGGTCGATCCGATACAACCCAAGGTCATTCAACACTGGGTGCACCTGCGTCAGAAACAATGCGTCTGGCCGGTATACGCGCCGCCGACGGGTCTGACTCAGGGCGATCTGCTCAAGGCATCCTCGCCACTGGCCTTGCTGGCCGGCAGCGATGATCCGGGCCTGCAAGCAGCCGCTGCGGCGCATTTTGTCAAGGAACGCGTCAATGTGCGCGTGCCGGCCCTTGCGCCTGTACAGGGGTATGCGCATCAGAAATTGCGTGTAGGTTTCCTGTCGTCGGATTTCTGCCTGCACGCGGTGTCGCTGCTGACGGTCGAGTTGTTCGAGCTGATCGACCGTGAGCGCTTCGACGTCTATGGCTTCTGCTGGAGTCGGGAAGATGGCTCGCCACTTCGGGCACGTGTGGTGAAGGCGATGGACCATTTCGTGCGTATCGGCGCGATGGACGATGCAACGGCTGCCCAATGCATACGTGATCATGAGATCGACATCCTGATCGACTTGCACGGTTTGACGTCCGGGGCCCGCGCCAATATTCCTGCCTACCGGCCTGCGCCGGTGCAGATCACGTACCTGGGTTTTCCGGGGTCGACAGGCCTGCCTTGTATCGATTACGTCATTGCAGACCGTTATCTGATACCGGACAGCGTCATGCCCTACTACAGCGAAACGCCATTGTACCTGGCGCAGATTTACCAGTGCAGCGACCGCCAGCGCCCGGTTTCGGCCCTGCCGACGCGTGCGCAATGCGGTTTGCCGGAAGATCGCTTCGTATTCTGCTCGTTCAACAACAACTACAAGTTCAACGAAGAAGTCTTCGACTGCTGGATGCGCATTCTGCAGCGCACGCCCGACAGTGTGCTGTGGTTGCTGGCAGACAATCCCTGGGCGCAGAACAACCTATGCGCGCGTGCTCAGCGGCAGGGTGTCGATCCGGCCAGGTTGTTGTTCGCCCCACGCGTAGCTCCGGCCGATTATCTGGCTCGCTACAGCGCTGCCGATCTGTTTCTGGATGCGTACCCCTTTAACGCGGGCACGACGGCCAACGACGCGCTGTGGATGGGGTTGCCCGTGCTCACGCGTTCCGGTCGCACCTTTGCCTCGCGCATGGCTGGCAGCCTGCTGACCAGTCTGCAATTGCCGGAGTTGATTACCACCACGCTGGACGAGTATGAGCAACGTGCCGTCGAGCTGGCGACACAGCCGGATCTGCTGCCGGGTCTTAAAAACCGCCTGCAGCAGAACCGTGCGCAGTCGCCGCTGTTCGACACGCCGCGTTTTGTCAGGGATTTCGAAGACGCGATCAGCCGCGTTGCGCTGAGGGCCCAATAGGCAAGGCGTCGTTGACAGGTAAGCCCTTCATGCTTCCATGAGTCTGGGCGGTCTTGCAGGGCCGTTCACTGGACGGAAGGACGGAAGTGGTTGCCGACCAGCCGGGAGCCGTCAGCATCATCGGTGCAGGCGGTTTTTTAGAACAGGTTCTGCACTTTCTCCAGCTGGGTGCGGGTCATCTGGCCAGTGCGGGTGTGCAGGTTGACGTAGCTTTGCAGCATGGCCAGCTTGGTATCGAGCAGGTCGCGCTTGGCGGAATACAGACGCTGTTGGGCGTCGAGAATCTCGACCGTTGAACGCACGCCTGCCTGATAGCCTTTTTCGGCCGACGTCAGTGCAACCTGGCTCGAGCGTACAGAAGTCACCAATGCCTTGATCTTCTCGAAGCCTGCAACCACGCCCAGGTAGTTGGCTTCGACATCCTCGGTCAACTGCTGAACCTGCGCGTCGTAACTGGTGCGCGCGCTTTCCAGAGCTGCACGGGCCTTTTCCGAGGAGGCGCTGACACCGCCGCCCTGATACAGCGGAATGTCGACCACCACGCCCACGTAGTAAGTGGACTGGCGCTGTGACTGTTCGTTGATATCGCTCTGGTCGATGCGCGACAGGCGTCCACTCAGGGCAACAGTGGGGTAGTGACCGGATTTCTGCAGCTTCAGGTTGGCTTCGGCAACTTTGATCGAGGCACGGCTCACGCCCAGTGTCGCGCCCGCTTCGTCGGCCTTGAGCATCCAGTAATCCAGGTCTTCCTCGGGTGCAAGCAAGGGCGTGGCCGGGGATTTTTCCTGCATTTGGGGAATGTTGTTCACTGCCGTGCCGGAGCGTCCCGCCAGCTTGCGCAGTGCGGCCCGACGCCGTGCCTGCAGTTCGATCTCCTGAGCCCGGGTCGTGTCCAGTCGCGCCTGGGCTTCTTCAAGGTCGGTAATGGTCCCTTCGCCCGCCTCGAACAATCGCTTGGATTGCTTGGCCAGACCTTCGATGGAGGCTTTCTGCTGGGTCGTCAGTTTCAGCTCGTTTTCCACCTGCGCGACGTCGAAATAGGCTTCTACCACGCGGTCGAACAATCCTTGCCCTGCGCCTTCATGCTGCGCTTCACCCAGCTTTGCACGGGCCTTGGCCTGCTCGTAAGATGCCCAGCGACCCTTGTCGAACAACGGCTGGCTGACCGATAGCGCAACACTGTCGGCGGCAAACTGATCGTCCTGACTGTTGGCCGAGCTCTGCTTTTCGAACTGCCCGCCGTGGCCGTACCGGGAGTTGATCGACACCTGTGGCAAGAGGCCTGCACGGCCGATCGCGATTTCCTGGCGTGATGCCTGGTAGTCGTAATCGGTGACCTTGTAGGTCGCATCATTGAGGCGAGAGGCGTCATACAGCGCGACCAGTGACAAGGTCTGATCGTCCGCTGCCAGCAGCCAGCACGACCAGAACGCAGAGAGCAAGGCGATAGATGTACGCACTGTCATTCTTCCTTGAAAGCGCCGGCCATACGTTCGGACACGGGCTGCATCAGGTAATTGGCGAGCGTGCGTTCGCCGGTCTTGACCAACACTTCAGCTTGCATGCCTGGCTTGATATCGAGGCCCAGGTCGCGCAGCTTGATGATGTCTTTGGGGCTGACCGAGACCTCGACCGAAAAGTACGGCGAGTTGGTGTGCTCATCGATTAACTGGTCGGCCGACACCGTGGCCACCTGACCAACGATGACCGGAGTATGCACCCGCTGCAGCGAGCCGAAGCGCAGGTCGACCGGCAGTCCGGGTTTGAGCCGGTCGGCCATCATCGGCGGGAACTGCGCCTTGACCACCCAGCTGGACCCCTGGGGAACGATGTCCATCAGGCGCTGGCCTGCCGGGGCGATGCCGCCGACCGTATGCACCGCCAGGCCCATGACCTGACCGGCCACCGGCGCGACGACGGAAGCACTGTGCACCTCGAAATCGAATGCCTTGATCTGGTCCGTCAGGCTCGAAGTCTGGGCCGACACCTGAGTCAGCTGCGATTCGGCTTCACTGCGAAAGATCTGACCCTGTTGCAACGCCTTGAGCTTGCTCTCGTTGATCGCCTGACGCGTGCGGCCAATGTCGGACAGCGTCGAGGCCAGCTGGGCCCCTAACTGGGCTGCGTTGCTTTCGGCTTCGAACAGGCGATTGCGCGGCAGGTAGCCTTCGCGCGCCAGTTCTCTAAGGCCTTTGAGTTCCTGCTGCTGAAACTGGAATTGCGCTGCGTGATTACGCTTGATCTCTTCATAACCCGCCAGTTGCTGGGTCAGCGAGGTGATTTCGTGTTCGCTGATTTTCATCCGGCTGGCCAGTTCAGCGCGGCGCGTGGCGAACAGGTAACCCTGCAGTTCCATGGCGGCGCGGGCACGCGGATCGCCGGCTTTTTCCAGCAGTTGCGTTGACCACTGAATGCTGTCGCGGTCCAGACGCTCTGCCATCAGGCGTTCTTCGACCGCCCGTGCGCTCAGCCACTGCCCCAGCGCGACGTCGAGCTGCGATTGGGTCTGAACAATATTGAGCTGCACCACGACCTGACCCTGCTGCACCTGATCGCCTTCGCGTACCAGGATGCGATCAATCATGCCGCCGGTGCGCGACTGGACGGTCTTGCGCTCGCCGGAGACTACGACCGTTCCCGCACCGACTACGCCGCGGTCCAGCGGTGCCAGCCCGGCCCAGAGGAAAAAGCCGCCCAGCCCCAGGATCAGGCACCAGATGCCGATGCGGGCAATGCCGGCAGCATCCGCGTCTGGCGCGGGTACAGGGGTCATGTCGTGCTGGCTGGATTGCATTGACGCCTCAGGCTTCTTGATTGCTGGATTCTGCGGTTTTTTGCACGGGCGTCGGCACCAGTGTTCTGAGCACCTGATCACGCGGGCCAAATAGGTGTTGCACGCCGTCCCTCAGGAACAGCAACTTGTCGACCACACCGAGAATATTCGGTCGATGGGTAACCAGAACCACCGTGCAGCCTGCGCTCTTCAACTGACGCACGGCCTGGACCAGCGCCGCTTCGCCGGCTTCATCCAGATTGGAGTTGGGTTCATCCAGCACCACCAGCGGTGGCTGACCGTAAAGCGCACGGGCCAGACCGATGCGTTGTTTCTGGCCGCCTGACAGGCCCAGTCCGCCGACGCCCAACAGCGTGTCGTAACCTTTGGTGAAGTGCAGGATCATTTCGTGAATGCCCGCCAGTTGCGCAGCTTCAATGACCTTCGTCGAGTCCACGTCGCCAAAGCGGGCGATGTTCTCGGCGATGGTGCCGTCAAACAGTTCGATGTCCTGTGGCAAGTAACCCAGGTACGGACCCAGCGCTTCGCGTGACCATTGGCTGATCTCTGCATTGTCCAGACGCACCGAGCCGTGGCTGGACGGCCAGATGCCGACCATTGCCCGGGCCAGCGTGGATTTGCCCGACGCGCTGGGGCCAATCACTGCCAGCACTTCGCCTTTGGCCAGGGTGATCGTGACACCGTTGATCGCAGGCCGCTGCAGGCCAGGAGGTGTGACCACCAGCTTGTCAATACTCAGCGCACCGGTGGGTGGTGGCAACGGCATCGGCGGCGCGGCTTTGGGAAACTCATTGAGCAGACGATTGAGGCGCTGGTAACTGCTCTTGGTGTTGCCCATTTGTTTCCAGGAGCCAATCAGCGCTTCTGCCGGCGCCATGGCGCGGCCCAGCAATACCGATACCGCAATCATCACACCGGCTGAAATCTGGTTCTCCATGACCAGGATCGCGCCCAGACCCAAAGCCAGGGACTGCCAGGTCATGCGTACGAACCGCGACATGGCCGCGATCCGCGAACTGCGGTCACTGGCCTCACCCTGTTCAGTGATCACGCGCTGTTGAACATTGAACCAGCGGCGGCGCAGGGGCGTGAGCATGCCCAACGCCTGAATGACTTCGGCGTTCTGCAAGGTGCTGTTGACGTAACTGGCAGACGACACTGACAGCCGATTGGCCTCACTCATGCTCTTGCGCGTGGTCAGTTCGTTCCAGACGCCCAGCCCGGCAAGAATCAACGAGCCGACGACAGTAAATACACCCAGCCAGGGGTGAAACAGGAAGGTGGCGATGATGTAGATCGGTAGCCACGGCGCATCGAACAGCGCAATCAAGCCTGGCCCGGTGACGAATTGGCGGATGCTGTTGAGGTCGCTCAGTACCTGAGCCGGGTTGGAGTTGTGCTCGCGCAGGCTGCGTTGAAAGGCAGCGTCGAAGACACGTTCGCCCAACTGGGCGTCCAGGCCTGCGCTCATCTTGATCATCACCTGACCACGGACCCACTCCAGTGCACAACTGAGCATGAAAAACCCGAGCAAAATAAGGCTCAGCATCAACAGCGTGGTTTCGTTGCGGCTGGTCAGGACGCGGTCAAAGACCTGCATCATGTAAATGGACGGAACCAGCATCAGCAGGTTGATCACCCCGCTGAACAGTGCAAGCACTCCGAAAAGACGACGATAACGAAGCAGGGCTGCATCGATATCTCGCTTGGGATCAAGAAAAAGGCGCATAAAATCCAAGAGATAGAGTCGCGGTAGGAGGATGCCGGTCGTGCGGGGCGGCCGATGCTAGCACTTTGCCGTCAACTAATGAATGCGCGCAGCCCGGCTCGCACATCTATTTCATCGGCTTGCGTGGCGCGTTCTTGAATGGGTTTTTTGCGGAGCCTGAAACGATCAAGCCCTTTTAAAACAGGGCTTGAGGAGGGGGGATTGATCGCCGGGCATGCGCAGTGACTGGATGCTGCAGACCCTCACATCCTTGTCAGTCTGCCAGGCAGTCAAGCCCGGTCATGCCGGGCTTGATTCATTCTGCAACCTGCCTCAAATCTTGAAGTGGCTGACCATCGTCTGCAGTTGTCCGCCCAGGCGTGCGAGTTAGACGCTGAAGGCGGCGGTTTCTTCACTGGCCACCGGCACGTGCTTCCTTGTCGGCGGTGGACGCGGCTTCGCAAGCCTGTCCGGCGTTACGCGCCACTGCTGCGACCGTGGCCGACATTACGTGCATGGCAATGCTGCTTGACCTCCCTGACGGAACGCTCGTGGCAGCAGTCGTCGAAAAGGTTATCGCATTGATGAAGGATCTGGAGGTGAGCGGGTTGAGGTATGAACTTCGTTGAAAAGCGGCGCATTCGATATAAAAACTGACAGTTCTTACAGTAGGCGGAGTCTCAGCGGATTGGCAGAATGAAGCCATCAGACGGTCGAGCAGATAAATAATGTTCTGACGACACATTTGATGATTTTGCCCGGATAGCTCAGTGGTAGAGCGCCGTACTAAACGTTACGGATGTCGGCGGTTCGAGACCGTCTCCGGGCACCCTCTTCATTTCAGGTCGTGCCTGTCACCCTGAACAATCAAGCCCGGTCATGCCGGGCTTGATTCATTCTGCAGCCGTCTCAAATCTTGAAGTGGCTGACCATCGTCTGCAGTTGTCCGCCCAGGCGTGCGAGTTCGACGCTGGAGGCGGCGGTTTCTTCGCTGGCCGAAGCGGTCTGCTCGGACACGTCGCGTACGTTGATGATGCTGCGGCTGATTTCCTCGGCCACTGCACTCTGCTCCTCGGCGGCTGCCGCGATCTGCTGGTTCATCGCCTGAATGTTGGAAACCGTCTGCGTGATGCTGTTCAGCGAGGTGCCGGCCTTGCGGCTGAGCTGCACGCTGCTGACCGTCAGATCACGGCTGCTGAGCATGATGCTGGACACCTGGCGTGTACCGTTCTGCAGCGCGGCGACCAGATTCTCGATTTCCTCGGTGGACTGCTGAGTGCGTTGCGCAAGGCCACGCACCTCGTCTGCCACCACCGCGAAACCACGTCCGGCTTCACCGGCACGTGCGGCTTCGATGGCGGCGTTGAGTGCCAGCAGGTTGGTCTGCTCGGCGACCGCCTTGATTACGTCCATGACCTTGCCGATCTTGTCGCTTTCCTGCTCCAGCAATGTCATGGCGTCGGAAGAACGCACGACTTCGGCAGCCAGTTTTTCGATCTGGCCGATGGCTTCACTCACCACTTGGTCACCGGCACGAGCTTCCTTGTCGGCAGTGGACGCGGCTTCGGAAGCCTGTTCTGCGTTACGCGCGACTTCGGCGACCGTGGCCGACATTTCGTGCATGGCCGTCGCCACCTGATCGGTTTCGACTTTCTGGCTGTTCACACCGGCGCTGGTCTGTTCGGTCACGGCCGACAACTCCTCGGCAGCACTGGCAATCTGCACCACGCTGTCGCGGATACCGCCGATCAGCTCGCGCAAGGTGGTGCCCATGCGCTGGATGCCCTGTTGCAGCACACCCAGTTCATCACGGCGGGTCACGATCATGGTCTGAGACAGGTCGCCCGACGCGATTCGGTCGACCACCGCCATGGTTTCCTGCAGAGGACGGGTGATCTGACGCGTGATGATCACGGCGGCAATGATGCCCAGAATCATGGCCAGCAGGGTGCAACCGATCTGCATGTTGCGGGCCTGAGCGCTTTCAGCGTCGCGACGATCCAGTTGCAGCTGATACATGGCCTCGCTGAGCTTGACGATGTCCTGCCCTTGTACGGTCATTTCCTTACGTGCCTGGGCGATGTCGCCGCTGGACGTCTTGAAGTTCTGCAAGGTCGTGCGATAGGCCTGCAAGGACGTTTCCAGTTGCTTGATCGCGTCGGCATGGGTGCTGCCGAACGTGGCTTTCAACTGATCGAGGTTCTTGATCGCGTCATCCAGCTTTCTTGCGGCAGACTGTTCGTTTTCCGGCGAGATGTCCGTCAGGTAGCCGCGGACTTCGTAGCGGGCCTGCATCAGGTCGTCCTTGGCACCGACAATCAGCTCGTACTGGGTGAAACGGCTTTCATCGGTGGCATCCAGCTTCTTCACATCGGCCAGAATCCGGTCCAGCATTTCGGTGGCCTTGGTGGCATGAACCGTCAGATCCTTGCGCAACGCGATGCTGGTCTTGTAGCCGCTGCGCATGTTGTTCAGGGATTTCTGATAATCAGCGATCACTACGCCCAGTTGCTGGAGCATTTGCACGTTCGCAGGGCTCTTGAACGAGGTCAGCAGCTTTTCCTGGTAAGCCTTGAAGCCGTCCAGCGAGACCTGAACGGTTTCGGCGACCTTTTCATCGCCATCGGCGACCATGTATTGCAGGCGTGTTACCCGTAACTTGGTCAGCTGCGCGTTGAGCGAGGTAATGTCGCTCATCCAGTTGCTGCGGTCGATCAGCCCGCTCAGGCTGCTCCAGCCCGTGAGCGCAAGAATGGCAGTAAAAACAAGTACAAGCCCGAATCCGAGGGCGAGCTTCATATTCACGCTGATGTTCGCGAACCAGCTGTTCATGACGTTCTCCAGTGCAACATTGTAAAAAGTAAGGCCTCTGGAGGATTTAACGTGAATACGACCACCAAGGCATTGGATACAGACCCTATCGGCAGCATCCCGCCAAGCTGAAATTAAAAAATACAATTAATTAAAACCGTCTGTCCCCCTTTCACAGGCTTTCTTTCGTTGCCCGACGCGGCTATAAAGGGCGCCTCGAGAACATTGAAACAGCCTGGCCCTGTCATTAAACAGTCGCCAGAATGCTGCCTGTGCTCGCACCGTGAAAAGGCTGTAGAAGTTTGAACACATGGAGTGTTCAGGGAAAACAACTTTGTAGAGCCCCCTATCCGAGTCTTCGGACCTGCCTATACCTTTAGAGATGCTTTGAAATGACTTTGAAGTTTCGTCACAAAATCCTGCTGGCGGCATCGGGCGTTGTCGTTCTGGCATTCGCGCTGTTCACGCTTTATAACGATTATCTGCAACGCACGACGATCAATCAGAACCTCGAATCCTCAGTGGGGCAGGCCGGACAACTGACCGCCAGCAGCGTGCAGAACTGGCTGAGCGGACGCATTCTGGTGCTGGAAAACCTGACTCAGGACGTGGCGTATCAAGGCGTTGGCTCGGACCTGAGCGGACTGGTTTCCCAGTCGTCGCTGGTCTCGACCTTCCAGTTCACGTATGTCGGTGACAGCAAGGGCACCTTCACCCAGCGTCCCAATGTCGAGATGCCTGCTGGCTACGATCCTCGCCAGCGCCCCTGGTACAAGTCGACGGTTGATGCCGGCAAGACCATCATCAGCGCGCCCTACCTGGCCTCGGTGGGCGGCCTGGTCGTGACCATAGCCAGTCCGATCAAGATCAACGGCCAATTGGCCGGTGTCGCGGGCGGCGACCTGAGCCTCGATACGCTGGTGAAGATCATCAACTCGGTGGAGTTCGGCGGCATGGGCTACGCGTTTCTCGTCAGCGGTGACGGTCAGGTGATCGTCAGCCCCGACAAGGAACAGGTCATGAAGAACCTGAAAGACATCTATCCCGGCCAGTCGCTGAGCCTGGACAAGCGTCTGCGCGAGGTCACGTTGAATGGCCAGCAACGCATCCTGTCGTTCACCCCGATCACCGGCCTGCCATCGGCCGACTGGTACATCGGCCTGTCGATCGACAAGGACAAGGCCTATGCGCCACTGAGCCAGTTCCGCAGCTCTGCCATTGTTGCCGGCCTGATCGCAGTGATCGTGATCGCCATTTTGCTGAGCCTGCTGATTCGTGCGCTGATGCGCCCGCTGACCGACATGGGCCGTGCCATGCAGGACATCGCGCAGGGCGAGGGCGATCTGACCCGTCGCCTGAGCATTCAGGGCCGCGATGAGTTCGCCGATCTGGGCAGCTCGTTCAACCAGTTCGTCGAACGTGTCCACGCCTCCATCGTGGAAGTGTCGTCCGCCACGCTGCAGGTGCATGACCTGTCGCAGCGCGTGGTGCAGTCGTCCAACTCCTCGATCATCGGCTTCGATGAACAGAGCGCGCGCACCAATAGCGTCGCCGCAGCCATCAACGAACTGGGCGCAGCCACCCAGGAAATCGCCCGCAACGCCTCGGATGCCTCCATCCAGGCCAGCGAAGCGCGCACCCAGGCTGAAGACGGTCAGGTGGTGGTGGAAAAAACCATCCATGCCATGAGCGAACTGTCGACCAAGATCAGTGATTCCTGCACCCAGATAGCCCAGCTCAACGCCAGTACCGACAACATCGGGCAGATCCTGGATGTGATCAAAGGCATCTCGCAGCAGACCAACCTGCTGGCACTCAACGCTGCCATTGAAGCTGCGCGCGCCGGTGAAGCCGGTCGTGGCTTTGCCGTGGTAGCCGATGAAGTGCGCAACCTCGCGCACCGCACTCAGGTGTCTGCCGACGAGATCCACAAAATGATCGGCGAGCTGCAGACCGGCTCCCAGGACGCCGTGGTGAACATGAACGAGAGCCAGGCATCCAGCCAGGGCAGCGTCGAAGTCGCCAACCAGGCCGGCAACCGCCTGCGCGACGTGACCCGCCGCATCGGCGAAATCGACGGCATGAACCAGTCGGTTGCCGCCGCGACCGAAGAGCAGACCGCCGTGGTGGAAACGCTCAACATCGACATCAACCAGATCAACTCGCTCAACCAGCAGGGCGTCGCCAACCTCAACGAAACCCTCAAGGATTGCGCCGCGCTGTCCCAACAGGCCGGACGTTTGAAACAACTGGTGGCCAGCTTCAAGATATAACTCGAGACGTCATCGTAACGAAAAGGGCCGTCCATGTGACGGCCCTTTTTTGTTGGTTAGCGGTGATAACTTTCTGTATGGAAAATAAGTGTAGAACTGATCGTTATCCATTCCCGACTGGGTGAATTTTGATGGGAAGTGAAGGTTGTTTAAACGTTATTCGCGAAGGTAATTAACGGCTTAAAAAGTCTGACTTATTACTGAGCTCTTGGCCATACTTAAAAATGGCTTTGCTCATCTTGCCAGATATCGTTGGAAGCATGGATCCAGCTACCGTGGATGTAAATCGTTCAAAACTGTTCAATGTTTAGAAAGGCAACCACTGTTCGTCGGATTTTTATGTTTGTTGAACGAGCAGATTAATAACCAGCGGTTTCTTTTTATTAGTCGCTCCTGCCAGACAGCGCTTGTATCCATGGCAGGAGTCACCTCCGGGTTTACTCATCCTCCGCCTTGTTCTGATTCCGATCCGAATAAGTCGACGCCACCGCGCTCGGCTTACTGACCACCGCAGCCGACTTGCGCTGACCCACCAGATCATCAGGATTCAAAAACAGATTCATGCGCGGGATCACCTCGATACGCGGCTTCTTGTCAGGCCGCTCAGCCTGGCGCGTATGCCGGTTGAAGTGACGAAGCTCATGCACGTCGATGGGCTCTTTGCCTGCCAGCACAAACATCGGCAGGTTGCTGTGGATCATCGCGTCGTAACGGGAACTGGCCGAGAAATACACCATCGCCCTGGGATGCGGCGCCACTTTCTTGTACTTGATGAGACTCGCCTGATCCGACAGATTGACGATGCGCCGCAACTCGGCACCCGCCGACGTCTGCTCGATGGCCACGCGGTCTTTCGACGCCTGCTGCTCGGCCGCCTTGCTCAACTGCTCCCGAACCTTGCTCACCGCCACCCGCTCGCCGCCGGTCGTGTGCCCGGCCCAAGTGAACACGATCAGACGAGGGCAGATATCGAACACCTGCGTATGACGCCCCAACTGCTTCATGCTGAACATCGGCCCCAACGCCTGACGCAGAATCTTCGACCGCGCCGTGGTCGCCAGATTGAGCTCGATACGCGTCTGCTCGACCGCCGCCATCAAGTCATCCTTGAGCTGATTGATCTCCTTCACCCAAGGCAACACGCTGCGGCTCAACGCGAAATAACCCGGCAAGCGCATCACCGTCCCCGGCGCCTGACCGGGAAGGCGCTCAAACAACGTCATCGCCCGAATTGCCGCCTCAATCGCCGCCGGACCCTCCAGCGGCTGCACCTCGATCAGATCCAGCGCCTTCTGCTGCGCCAGCACCGGCAACTGCCACACCTGACCATGAACCACCCACTGAGGCCACATTTGATTGAATGCCGTTATCTTACTGACCAGACGGGCGTGGACAGTCGTTATATCGACGTACATGGTGATCTCCGAAAAATCTAATACCACCCCCAGTGTAGCGCGTGATTTTGCACGTGCATGGAGTATGGGACGGGATCAATCCCTGGGAAGTTCTTCCAGCTTGGCCTCTACCGCGTCATCGAAAATAATGAACAACGCCTCAACGTCTGACGAGCGCAGCTTTCGTGTGCTTTCCAGGCTTTGGATCAGCTCGATCTGCATGGCGCGCTCGGCCTCCAGGTCCGCGCGGGTGCTGGTGGCGTTGAGGGCGCGGAGGAGGTCGTTCATCTGGTCGCGGATGGGTTTCTGGAGTCGCAGAAGGTCTAGTTTTTCTTGGGGCATGGGTTTCTACCTTTTCGCAGGCTGCTGGCGAGCGATGCATTTTACGTTCAAGAAGAGCCTGCGGCAGAACCGGGCCGCTCTTTTTGATGAGCCTGCATGGTAATCCAGCGACGACGCACAGCGCAGGGTTTACTGCCAAAGAAGGTGTCGGTGCGTCGCTCGCTGACTGCGACTGCCTATTAAGCCACCTGCGAGGGTGAAATATTGTCCCTGACGTACTGGATCACCTCCCCGAGCGTGTCGATGCCTGGCGCATTGCTCACTACCGTTTCGGGCGCGCACCATGGGTAATCCAGCGGAGATAACCACTCCATGATGCTGTGCAGTTCAGTGGCTGGCAGTGTCTTCATGTGCTCGATGGTGATTGTAAGCTTTTCGACAAGCCGCGATTCGGGGCTGAACTGCCATTCATAAAGACCGCAGCCGACCCGGGCTTCGCCGGAGTGCTTGTCGGACATGCCGACCAGCCACGTGCACCGGTACGTGCTCGCTTCCGGTTCGGGTGGTCGCCCCAGACAGAAGGTGTACACATTTTCGAACGTCTGGCCGAACCGCCTGACCAGCACCTCACCGATTTGCCCAAGCCCTTCAAGGTGGGGTGGGAACGAGATGGATCCTGTGCGCACGAGCATGTCCAGGACGGCGTCTGGCGCAAAGGCCTGGTCCAGCAAATGAGGGCGGTTGCCGTCCTTGGCTTTTATGTACTGTTGAATCGACCGTTGAGCTGTGTTCATGGTGGGTTCATCGCATCCCTATCAGGTTTATAACTGCCTGGCCGCGGAGCCGCGTGGCGGCTCTGCGCGAGGCCGCACGTTTTTATAAAGCGTTGTTCCATAGATCGGTCACCAACATGCAACCGGGGGCATGGGTGATGCAAAGCGGCGGGCGTGAGGCTTGCACCACTGACTGAGGCGTCACACCGCAAGCCCAGAACACCGGAATCTCGTCGGCCTCGACGGGGACGGCATCGCCATAGTCCGGGCTGTCCAGCGAATGGATACCGATCAGCGCCGGATCACCGATGTGCACAGGCGCGCCGTGGACGTTGGGCATGCGAGCGGTGATCTCAATCGCCTTGATCGCTGCAGCGGCTTTCATCGGTCGCATGCTCACCACCAGTTTGCCGCCAAGGCGAGCGGTGGGGCGGGTATCGATGTTGGTTTGGTACATGGAGACATTGCGCTTCAGATCGACATGCCTGAGGGCAATGCCAGCGTCCAGCAGCGGTTGTTCGAACGAGAATGAGCAGCCAAGGGCAAAAGCCACCATATCGTCCTGCCACACATGCTCGATATCCGAGGGCTCTTCGGTCAAATCGCCGTGGCGATAGACCCTGTAGCGAGGCACCTCATGGCGGATATCGATGGCTGCCCCGAGATTGCGGAAATGCGGATCACCCGGTTCGGTCACGTCGAGGACGGGACAGGCTTGACGATTGAGGGTACAAAACCTGAGAAACTCGTCAGCCCAATCATTGGGCAGAATCACGATGTTGGCTTGAACCCGGCCCTGGCCAAGGCCTGAGGTGTGCCCCCGATAATGCCCGGCGGCAATGGACTTGCGCAGCGCCAGTGGATCACTGTGCTGCAATTGTTCGATGGACAGGGTGGGCTGGTTCATCTGGGGATCTCCTCGGGTTTGAGCCCCCTTTTTAGAAAACCGGGAGAGAACCGTCCAACAAGGAATAGTGTTACCCCGAACAACTAATAGTTATTCAAGAGGCTGTCGGTTGTTGAGGCCGGGCGCCGCGATCATTTGTTGCGGGCCAACATCTGCAGCGTATTGACAGACGACCTGCCGGCTCATGCCCACGATGCTCTCGATCAGTTCCAGCCCGACCCCGGCGCGCCAGGACGCCACGACATCCAGTTGGGGCAGGCGTGTACCAGGCTCCAGCTGGATCAGTTCGCCCTTGGCCAGAGCGCCTGCAACCAGGGCCGCCGGCAAGGCACCAATGCCGAAGCCGTCACGAATCAGCCGGGTCATGGCCGACACCGAGTTGACGCAACTGACGCGTGGCGTGCCGATGTCGAGGGCGTGCAACAGGCTCAGCACATCCTGATGCGGTCGTGAGTGCTTGACGAAGGTGATGATGCGCTCGCCAGCCATCTCGGTGAGTGAGACGTAAGGCCGGGCATAGATCGAGTTGCTGGCGGCGATCCAGTGCATGGGGTAGTGACCCAGTTCGAGGTTACGCACGCTATCGTGACGAATCAGGTCCGTCTGGAAAACGATGTCCAGATAGCCCTTTTGCAGTTGCTCGCAGAGGTTGCGCGCAGCGTCGGCAGTAATCTCGATCTCCACCGCAGGGAAGGTCTGCATCAAGGTCGACATCAACGGGCTGAGCCAGGTGTGGATCACCGTGTCCATCACCCCGATGCGCACCAATCCCTGCTGTGGGCTGGGGTTGGCCAGTGAGTGTTTCAACGCACGCTGGACCTCAAGCATCTGCTCGGCATAGTCGAGCACTTTCAGCCCTTCGGGGGTCAGCGAGACCCCGCGCGAGTCTCGCACGAACAGGCGCAGACCCAGCTCATCTTCCAGCGAGGCGATCCGGCTGGAGATCGCGGCCTGGGTGCTGAACATCTTCTCGGCGGTCAGGCTGAAGCTTTGCAGGCGGGCGACCCAGACGAAGGTCTCGAGGAATTTGAGGTTCATGGCGGTTCTCTTGGCGCTCGTGGCTGTTCTGAGAAAGTTCGAGCTGCAATTGTCGCTCCAGAGTCGGTCGCAGCGGCTATGGAATTTCCCAGGCCCTGTCTCGTCCTTTCCCGTTCGACGCCGTTCTTGCGTGGTTTGAAAAATCGCTTCCCGCACACAGTCGCCGGGTGGAGATCCCGGTAATTTTCCCCGTCTGCTCGACAGGTGCTGCAAGCGAGGTACTGATCACGATCACTTGATTGGGGTCGCTGAACTCTGTACTCCAAAACCCTGTGATGCCGCCATGATTCTCCAGATTTGCCGCCTTCAACTGTTCGACCAGCCCAACAACGCCTCCTGGCCTGCAACTGTAGAGGTGCTGGTAACACGTCTTCGCCAGTTGTTCGCCCGAGGCGTCAATCACTGGATTGAGAACCTGCAGAAACTGCCGTGTGAGCTGCGACGCAGCGCGGCGAAGACTTGACGAGCGCAGATTTTTTGTCGAACTAGAAAAGTTGATGTGGGGAGACGGGAAATTTTTTGATGGTTGAGGGGCTGGGGGATAGGTGGGGTTTCTCGTGAAGCATGGATTGCTATCGCCTGGGAGGCTGCTGGCGATGTGTCTGCTTTTCACCATGCTCCCCGCAGCAGGGCGGGAAGCCTTCGTATTGATCAGGCATGGTACAGCCAGCTTCGTTGTTCAGCCGAGAGATTACTGTCTCCACACGTCAGCAGGCTGATCCTCGATCAGTCAATTAACCGACTGGCTACGACGGATCCACGCTCCGATTGCAGGTAAATGGTATAAGGCAGAACCAGCGTGTCTGCCACGCCCGAGAGCACCATATCGGCAAGTATCAGCGACACACTGGGTCTCACCTCCTGACCCCTAAAGGCTCTGGGTTCTCCATTCAGCGCGCAGAAATCGAGCGACACACCACTGTAAACGCGCGGGATGTAAGAGCAGTTCGATTTCCAGCGGCCCAATTTATTGGCTGCCACGGAGTCACTGCTGAAGGTCGTGTTGATGGTTCCGCAGCCTGCGAGGCCGGCAGAAAAAATGATGGCGCA